>Ga0190275_10001292_pt1 | contig 18823 bp, 16 predicted proteins | sample Popmic550T_FD_133745 | JGI IMG/M metagenome (GOLD analysis project Ga0190275, IMG submission 133745) | Populus adjacent soil microbial communities from riparian zone of Yellowstone River, Montana, USA - 550 T | ecosystem: Environmental > Terrestrial > Soil > Riparian zone > Trees stand | place...
ACGATCACGGTCTGGGCGAGCGCGGGCAGCGGCGCGACCAGGAGCAGGAGGGCGGCAAGCAGGCGTGCGATCATGGTCGAATCCCTCCGGTCGGCGGAGGCGATGCATGCGACAGCGCGGCCGCCCCTGACAAGCGAAAAGCCCGAAGCAGCTTTGGGCTGCTCCGGGCTTGACGTTCCCCTCGCCGGGAAGCGGGTTACCAGAAGAAGTCGTGGATTACGTCCAGGACCTCGCCGGTATAGACATCGACCAGAACGACGTCGTCATAATAGCGAACCCATTGCGTGCCCGGATAAGCGGCGGGCAGCCGATACTGATAGGGATCGCCGATCCAGTAATTCTGGCTGTAGAAGAGCGGCTGCAGGAAGAATCCGATCGAGAAGCGCGAATAATTCCAGTTCCGGTAGGGCGAATAATAGCGCGAGCCGCGGAAAATGTTGCGGTTCGAATTGCGCCAGCTGCGCCAATCGTAACGGCGGTCGTTGCGCCAGTTGCGATCCCAATTCCTCCGGTCGCCCCGGTTGCCGCGCCAGTCGCCGCGATCACGGTCGCCGCGCCACTGGCCGCGATCGTCCCGGTCGTTGCGATCGTTACGCCAGTCGCGGCGATCGTCCCGGCGGTCGTCGCGGCCGTTGCGGGCATTGCGCTGCTCGAGCCGCTGATAATTGCGCAGGCGCGGATCGTTGGGATTGCCCTGCCAGGCCTGCGGATAAATGCTCTGCGTACGGCCGCGATTGCCGCGCTGGGCGTCGCCGCCGCGATAGCCGCGCTGCGCGGTCTGCTGCGAAGGCTGCGGCCGCTGTGCCCGCTGCTGAGGCACCTGCTGCTGCTGGGCCTGCTGCCGCTGTTGACGCGCCTGGTTGCGCTGCGCACGCGCTTCGTTGCGCTGCTGGACGCGCTCGGCGCGCTGTTCGGCGCTCTGCTCGCTGTTGTTGCGATTCTCACCGCGATTGCCGCGCTGCGCTTCGGCCGCGACGGGGGCGAGAATGGTCGCCGCCAGCATCATTCCAATCAATGCCTTGCGCATCGACACACTCCTCATGGTTGACCGGCGATCGAGCGCCGAATGGACGACTTGTGCCCCAGGGCGGATGAGCGGATGCTGAACCGGTCCGAAAGCATAATGCAAGAATTCAGCGGCTTGGGCGTTGGCGCCGTTCCGGATCGGGACGCAGGGCGGGAGTCTGGCGGGCCGCGTCGTCCGGGTCGATGCCGGGCGGCGGGGCGCCTTCGACCTGTTCGCGCCCGGTCTTGATCCGCACCGCGCGGCGAATCGCCTCGCGCAGCCGTGGATAGATGCCGCACCGGCACAGGTTCGGGATGGCGGCGTCGATCTGCGCGTCGGTCGGGCTGTCGTTGCGGTCGATCAGCGCCGAAGCGGCCATCACCACGCCTGGAATGCAATAGCCGCATTGCGGGACCATGTCGGCGGCGAAGGCCTGCTGCACGGGGTGCGAGCGATCGCGCGACAGGCCCTCGATCGTGGTCACGAAGCTGCCCTCCAGCTCGCCGATCGGGACCCGGCAGGAGCGCACCGCATTGCCGTCGACATGGACCATACAGGCGCCGCAATGGCCGGTCCCGCAGCCGAATTTGGTGCCGGTCAGATTGGAGGCGTCGCGCAGCGCCCAGAGCAGGGGCGTGTCGGCGTCCATCCGATAGTGGACGGGCTGGCCGTTGACGGTAAAGCGAGTCATGACGCGGTCTTAGGGCCTCGTCGCCCGGTTGCAAAACGGCTTCGACTCGAGCCTATTTCAAGGCGTTGGCGAGCTTGGTGTGATAGTCGTTTTTCGCGAAATCCTTGCCATTGTAGCGCCGCACGAAGGGGATGCAGCTCGCGGGGTCACCGGCACGGCATGCCTTGAGCTCGTCCATCAGATTGTTGCCGATGACGAAGGCGATGAAGGCGTCGAGATGGGCGCCCTCGCTTTCCACATGCTTCAGCGCCATCTCGAACGCGGACTTGTATCCGATCGGCTCCGCATTCTCGCCAAGCACTTGAAACGCCCCCCAGGAGCAGGCCTTGAACGCGGCGTCAGGATCGAGCGCGCAGGCGCGGGCGAGCTTCGGATATTGCTCGACGAATTTGCCGTAGCCGCCGGACTTCGACGACGAGATATCGGGGTGACTCGTGTTGAAGCGGTTGCCGCTATGCTTCGCGAAGATGTGCCGTTCGTAGAGGATCGTCGGACGTCCATCGCTGTCGAACGGCTTGCTCTTCACTTCGACGTCGCGGACCGCCCTCACCACTTTCGCGCTGACCCCAAGGCGTGCGGCACCCCGATCGATATCCGCATCGCTGAGCCGTGCCGCGCCGGCATTCGAAAATCGCGCGAGCAACTCCTTGGTGGCTTCCCCGTCAATCGTTCCGGCGGGGGCAAGGCCCAGGAAACGGCGCAGGCCTGCGACATCGAGCCTGCCAGCGGGAAGGGCCTCGCTGGCCACGGGCGGCTGAGGCTCGGCCGGCTTCGTCGGCTTGGGCGGCGCGGACTCGCCGTCGCGCGGGACTCCCGCCTGGTCGAGAATTTCGTCGATCCCCCGGACAAGCGCCAGTGGAAACTTCCCATCCTTCAGATGCGGCCGGACGAGATCGGTCAGCGACTTGCGAAATTCGGTCATGTCATCCCCCCGGATACTTGGCCCAATCCGTGACATACTAGCATCGATCGGCGGAAAAGTGGAGTCCGCGCTTCGCTCTGGACGGTCCGGGCGAAAACCCTACGGTAGCCCGTCCGAAGCGGAGAAGGCCGATGCAGAACGAGCGGATCGCGATCGAAATCAGCACTGGGGTCGCCCATGTCGAGCTGGCGCGGCCAGACAAGTTCAACGCGATGGACAAGGCGATGTTCGCCGCGATCGGCGATGCGTTTCGAAGTCTTGGCCGCGACCCCGCCGTGCGCGCGATCCTGCTTTCCGGGCGGGGCCGGCACTTCACCGCCGGGCTCGACCTCCAATATGCGGGCCAGCAATTCGCGCCCAATGCCGACGCCGGCCGCTCCGCCGAAGCGCGGCTTCGCCATATCGAATGGCTGCAGGACTCGTTCAGCGCCGCCGAGGCCGCGCGGGTGCCGGTGATCGCGGCGGTCCATGGCGGCTGCATCGGCGCGGGCGTCGATCTGGTCGCGGCCTGCGATCTGCGCGTCGCCAGCGCCGACGCCTTCTTCCAGATCGCCGAGGTGGATGTCGCGATCACCGCCGATCTCGGGACGCTGCAGCGGCTCGGCTATCTGCTGCCGCAGGGGATTTTGCGCGAGCTGACCTATACCGGCCGGCGGATGGGCGCGGAGGAGGCCGCCCGCTTTGGCCTGGTCAACGAGATCGCGGCTGACCGCGAGGCGGTGATCGCGGCCGGGCTCGCGCTGGCCCGCACGATCGCGGCAAAATCGCCGCTGGCGGTGGCCGGCGCCAAGAAGAGCCTGAACCACAGCCGCGGCCGCACCGTCGAGGAGGGGCTGCGCGACGTCGCCTTGTGGAACGCGGCGACCCTGGTCAGCGCCGATTTGGACGAGGCGATCAAGGCCCGGCTCGGCAAGACCGAACCCAGCTTCGGGCCGCTCGACGACTGAGTCTGTCTTTCGGCCTGAAAAGGCGATAGGCCCGTTGGCGGAGGGACCGGGTGCAGCAGTTCGATTTCATCATGATCAAGCCGTCGCATTATGACGATGACGGCTATCCGATCGTCTGGTGGCGCACGATCCTGCCGTCCAATTCGCTCGCCGCGCTGAACGGCCTCGCCCGCGACGCGGCGCAGCGGCAGGTGCTGGGGCCGGACGTCGCCTTCAATTTGGTCCCGATCGACGAGTGCAACCGGCATGTCGTGCCGGCGAAGATCATCCGCGACATCGAAAAGCGCGGCAGCCGGGCGCTGATCGGCCTGGTCGGCGTGCAATCCAACCAGTTCCACCACGCGCTCGATCTCGCCCGCGAATTTCGCGCCGCCGGGCTGCCGGTGGTGATCGGCGGCTTTCACGTCTCGGGCTGCCTGTCGATGCTCAAGGAAATTCCGCCGGAGATTCAGGAGGCGCTCGACCTCGGCTGCTCGCTCTTCGCCGGCGAGTGCGAGGAGGGGCGGCTCGACAGCCTGTTCGTCGATGCCTGGGAGGGGCGGCTGCGGCCGGTCTACAATTATCTGAAAGACCTGCCGAGCATCGCCGGGGTGCCGTTCCCGTGGATGCCCAAGGAGAGCCTGGAGCGCAATTCGGGCCAATGGTCGAGCTTCGATCTCGGCCGCGGCTGCCCGTTTCAGTGCAGTTTCTGCACGATCATCAACGTCCAGGGCCGCAAGAGCCGTTTCCGCACCGCCGACGATCTGGAGGCGATCGTGCGCGAGAATCTCGCGCAGGGGATCAAGGCCTTCTTCATCACCGACGACAATCTCGCCCGCAACAAGGATTGGGAGAGCTTCTTCGACCGGCTGATCAAGCTCAACGAGGAGGAGGGGCTGAAGGCCAACCTCACCATCCAGGTCGACACGCTGTGCCACCGCATCCCGAACTTCATCGACAAGGCCAAGCGCGCCGGCGTGATGCGCGCCTTCGTCGGGCTCGAGAACATCAATCCGGACAACCTGCTCGCCGCCAACAAGCGCCAGAACAAGATCACCGAATATCGCCACCTCTTCCAGCAATTCCACGAGCGCGGGATCTTCACCCTCGCCGGCTACATTCTCGGCTTCCCGGGCGACACCAAGGCCTCGATCCTGAGGGACATCGAGATCATCAAGCGCGAGCTGCCGGTCGATATCCTCGAATTCTTCTTCCTGACCCCGCTGCCGGGCTCGGAGGATCATAAGAAATTGCACGAGGCCGGCGCCTGGATGGACCCCGATCTCAACAAATACGATCTCCACCACCGCGTCTCCCACCACGACACCATGTCGGACGCCGAATGGGAGGAGGCCTATCGCGCCGCCTGGGACGCCTATTTCACCTGGGAGCATATGGAAACGGTGACCCGCCGCCATGCCCGGCTGGAGGGCGGGCGGCCGAAGAAGGCGCTGCAATATCTGGTCGAGTTCAAGCTGCTCTACGACAATGAGGGCGTCCACACGCTGGAGGGCGGCGTGGTGCGGCGCAAGCGGAGGCTCTCGCGCCGGCCCGGGCTGCCGGTGGAGCCAGCGTGGCGCTTCTATCCGGCCTTCGCCTGGGAGAGCCTGCGCAAGGGCTGGCGCTATTGGCGCGGCTTCAGCCGGGCGAAGGCGCTCCTGAAGCGCATCGAGAACGACCCCGCCCGCAGCACCTACACCGACCTCGCCACCAGCCCGCTCGGCGACAATGAGCTCAAAGCGCTGGACCTGTTCCACGAGACAAGGGGCGGCGAGGCCGCGGTGGAGAAAGAGGCGCGGCAGGAGGCGCTGCTGGAGAGCGTGCGGGCGGCGCACGAGGCGGCCTAGGCGTCATAAACTTCATTAGCCGTTAGCCGGAAGGAGCGGCGCAGGGCCTCGTTACCGCATCCCACGCCGTGCTCAAAGAGGATACCCGGCGTATCGGACATGGAGGCCCATATTGTTGAGACCGACGGTGAAACAGCGCGGGGGTAGAGGAAGCAGCGATCATGGTTGTCCCGTTTGGTTAGTCCATGGTATTCGGCGCGCTGCCTAATCTAGTCACAGCATCGTAATGATGGGGGAAGATTTTTTGGTGTCCCAGCGAGTCAAAACGAAGTCCAGCAAGACCTTCGCACAGATACAGGCTTGGCTCACACAAACAGAGCGGGCGGTGGGAGCTGTCAGGAGAATCGGGACAGACGGACAGGACACAGTGGGCGATTTCGACCCTCGCGAGACAGTTCATTCAGATTTGCGCCTGGCCCTCGATCCTATAGGCGCTGCGGGGCCTGCATTCGGTGAACGGCTCGTGGTTCGCGGAGAAATCTATGTTGCGGGGGCCAAGCACAAGGTCGCGGCGTTCCGACGGGCGGATTGAGCCCTATGCGGGTTTCGCCAGCTTGGTAAGTTGCTCGGAGATCGTGTTATGGAGTGACCGGGCCCCTTCTATAGCGCAGTGGAAGGCGTGAATATTGTCAGCCGACGGCCTCTGCGTCCTCAGGGTCGAACGATCGACGCTGAATCCACTCATAATATCATTTATCTCCGAAAACTTGTCGCGCAGATATGAGAAGTTGGTTTTAATCTCAGGATAATATGTTTGAATAATAAAGTTGACGCGGGTTGAGTCGTGGCTGATCCGTTCCTGATCCTGCGCAATCATGTCCATTAGCTGCGGGCCGCTGACCTTGCCGCTTAGCCAAGCATCAACACTGGTATAAATGTTGTCGTGAAGCGTACAATAGCGGTCGATATGGGTGTATAGTTCTTCCGCTTTGTCGCGGCGGAAGTCATAGTCGCGCCGGGCCTTCTCCCAGCGGCGGTCCGCCGCCTTTTCCGCCCGATCGAGTCGGCCCTTCAGATATACGCCGCCGAGCGCGGATCCCGTGGCGATCAGGGCGGTCAGCAACGGTAGCCAAAAGGGCAAATCACTCATTTGGACCCTGCCTTCCCCACAGCCGTCTACATCCGATAGGTCACCCGTCCGTAGATGAAGGTACCCGGGACGTCATAGGTGGTCGGGTCCATATTGTTGAGGCCGCAGGTGAAGCAGGCCGGGGGATCGACGTTGAACAGATTGTTCGCGCCGATCGCGAAGCCGAGGCCCTCGCCGAGCCAGTCCGGGTTCCAGCGCAGCTGGAGGTCGGTGTAGAAGCGCGCGCCCATCTCGTTGCCGTTCGCCTCTTCCACGCCCTCGATATAGCGGCCGGTGACCGAAGCGCCGAAATCGCCGAGGGTCCAGTCGATGATCCCGGTCGATTTGAACTCGGGGAAGGCCTGGTCGGGGCTGCCCTGTTCGGTGCCCTCGCGGTCGATGACGGTGAAGCCGTTGGTCGCCGGCACGGTGACCCGATAGTTGAACAGGAAATTGCTGGTCCAGAACAGGCCGAAGGTGCCGGCCGAGGTTTGCGGGCCGCGCCAGTTGATGGTGAGATCGATGCCGTCGGTCTCGATGCTGGCGATGTTCTGCAGCAGGCCGCGGATCTGGATGACCTGGCCGCTCGCCGAGCGATCGATCGCGTTGCAGCTCAGCGCGTCGCCGGCACTCGCGCAACGGGCGAGCAGGGTCTCCGCATCGATCGCCGCGATCGCGCCGTCGAGGCGGATGTCGTAATAATTGACCTCGAACGAGAGCCTCGGCGCGAAGCTCGGCCGCCAGACCATGCCGAAGCCCCAGGTCTCGGAGGTTTCCGGATCGAGATTCTGATTGCCGCCGGTGATCACCGGCAGTTGCGGGTTGTTCTGCACGTAGGAGCCGTTGGCCGGAACGCCGTCCGCGATGCAGTTGGCGGCCACGCCGGCCGGGATCTGGCCGTTGATCGCGGAGCAGGGATCGACAACCTCCTGATCGAAGCGCGACGGGGTGCCGAACAATTCGCCGATGCTCGGGGCGCGGAAGCCCTCGGCCCAGGAGCCGCGGAACAACAGATCCTCGATTGGCTCCCAATTCAGGCCCGCGCTGAACGTGGTGGTCGAGCCCGACCGCGAATAATCGGAATAGCGCGCGGCGCCGGTCAGCTCGAGGCGGTGGAAGAAGCTCGTGTCGCTCAGCAGCGGAACCCGCAATTCGGCGAAAGCCTCGTCGACATTGAAGCCGCCGGCGGTCGACAAAGCGGGGATGTCGGAGCCAAGGCCCTGCTCGACGATCGGATCCGGGTTGAAGCGGCCGCTCAGATCCTGATGCTCGACGCCGAGCGCGATCGCGACGGTTCCTCCGGGCAGGTCGAACAGGCCGCCGGTGACGCTCGCCGAGACGTCCCACAATCGGTTGCGGCTGCGGTCGCGCTGGGTGAAGGCGACATAATCGAGCATCGCCGAAGTGATCGAGCCCTCGCCGCCGAAGATGTTGAACGGCGTGCAGGGCGCGGTGCAGGCGGCGACCGGGCCGAGCGCGAGGGCGAGGTTGGCGGCGTTGATATTGCCGTGCACCTCCTGCTGCGCCTTGTTGCGGCCCCAGAGCGCGTTGACGTCCCAGTTCCAGTCGTTGCCCAGCAGCTGGAAGCTCCCGGACAGGGTCGCGGCGAGATAATAGGTGTCGACCTGCTGGTCGTAGCGGCGCGGCCCGTTCTCGACGACCCGGCGGCCGATGAAATTGTAGGTGCCGGGGCCGAGCGTCGTGCCGAACGGATTGAACGGATTGGTCGCATCGATCACGATCGTGTCGAGCAGATTGCCGTTGCCGGCGTCCGGGCCGACGAAGAGCGGCAGCGGCGCCGCCTGGTTCGACGAGTTGCGGCGATTGTAATGGGCGCGCACGTTGAACTGGACCGTGTCGCTGAACTCGTGGGTGAGGTTGATGAACGCGCCGTAGCGCTCGGTCGGGATCTGGATGAAGTTGAAGGGCGCGAAGTTGAAGCGGTCGGCGGTCGTGAACGCCTTGAAATCGCTCGCCGGATCGGTCGGATCGACGGGATTGAAGACCGGCCGGCCGGTCAGCACCGGGCGGCGCAAGGTGAGATCGTTGCCGAGCACGATGAAGCGGCCGAGCGGAGTGCCCGAGCTGCACGAGGAGTCGCAGGCGGTCGCCCCCGGGGTCGGGAAGAGCGAAATGTCGCGGTCGGCCGAGCTGACCTCCTCCTGGCGGACATAATTGGCGCCGATCACGATCCGGGTCGTGTCCTCGCGGCTGCCGAAGCCCCAGCTCGCCTGGTAGTTCTGGCTGAAGCCGTCGCCCTCGCCGAAGGTGCCGAGCTGGGCCGAGAGGATCAGGCCGTCCTGCTGGCGCCGGGTGAGGATGTTGACCACGCCGGAAATCGCGTCCGAACCGTAAATCGCCGAAGCGCTGCTCTGCAGGACCTCGATCCGGTCGATCATGCTTTCGGGGATGGAATTGAGATCGACCGCGCCCGGGACGCCGCTCGCCGAGGCGCCGTTCACATATCTGAGGCCGTCGATCAGCACGAGCACGCGGCGCGAGCCAAGATAGCGCAGATCGACTTCGGCCGCGCCGGCGCCAACGCCGCCGCCGTCGGGCGGATTGCCGAAATTGCCGCTATTGTTGAAGCGGCTGTTGAGCGCGCCGCCGGAGCTCGGCAGCCGCTGCAGGATCTCGGCGGTGGAGACGAGGCCGGTGCGGTCGAGATCGGTGCGGTCGACGAACACGACCGGCTGACCCTGGTCGAGCGGATCGCGGCGGATGCGCGAACCGGTGACGACGATGCTCTGCTCGCCTTGCGCCTGCGGCGCATCGGCGTCGACATCCTGGGCGAACGCCGGCGCGGCATGACCGGCGATGGCGGTGGCGAGCGCCAGCATGGCGCAGCTGTGGCGGAATGTCGTCGACGTCCTGGTCATGACCTGCCCCTCCCAAAAAAGGGCGCGCGGCGCGACCAAACAGGCACGTTGCGCCCGCGTCGGAGAATAAGGCGGGATGGCGGCGCAGGTTATCGAAAACATCGTCGAAGTTACAACGATCTGCCGGATTTCCGGCGGGTTGTTGCCGAAGTGTAACAATCGCGAATTGCCTCGAACTTCGCGGCCGGGGGATTGACATTGTGCACCGCAACATGCATATGGCCCCTCAGCGAGGCGCCATGCAGCGTGATCGGGCGTAACCGCCCCGGCTCCGCCTCGTCATTCCCAAAGGCTTTCCCTATTCACGCGGGGCGGCAGAACCCGCCGCGTTTCCGCGCGCCGTTCTGGCTGCGCGGGGCGCCGCTCAATTTGTGAGTTTTTAAATGTCATTCGAAACCCTCGGGCTGTCGCAGCCCATCCTGCAGGCGCTCGCGCTCAAGGAATATACCGATGCGACCCCGATCCAGCAGCAGGCCATCCCGACCCTTTTGACGGGCCGCGATCTGCTCGGCATCGCCCAGACCGGCACCGGCAAGACCGCCGCCTTCATGCTGCCCTCGATCGACCGGCTTCGCCAGTCCGACCGCCGGGCCGGCCCGCGCGCCTGCCGGATGCTCGTCCTCGCTCCCACCCGCGAACTGGCCAGCCAAATCGCCGAGAGCGCGCGCGAGTATAGCCGCTTCTCGCAGATCAAGGTCGTCACCGTGTTCGGCGGCACCTCGGTCAGCAAGAACCGCCAGGACGTCGCCCGCGGCGTCGATGTGCTCGTCGCCACGCCCGGCCGGCTGATCGACCTGATCGAGCAGGGCGCGCTGACCCTGCGCGAGGTCGAGATCCTCGTCCTCGACGAGGCCGATCAGATGCTCGACCTCGGCTTCATCCACGCCCTCAAGCAGATCGTGAAGCTGCTCCCGGCCAAGCGCCAGACCCTGTTCTTCTCGGCGACGATGCCCAAGCAGATCAAGGAACTGGCCGACAAATTCCTGACCGATCCGGCCCAGGTTTCGGTCGCGCCGGCCGCGACCACCGTCGAGCGGGTCGATCAATATGTCACCTTCGTCCAGCAGGCGGAGAAGCAGGCGCTCCTGACCATGATGCTTCGCCACGGCTTTTCCGAGCGCGGCAATATGGACCGGGTGCTGATTTTCGCGCGCACCAAGCACGGCTCCGACCGGGTGGTGAAGCTGCTCGCCGGCAACGGCATCGCCTCGAACGCGATCCACGGCAATAAGAGCCAGCCGCAGCGCGAGCGGGCGCTGGCCGAGTTCAAGGCCGGCAAGGTCAAGATCCTGGTCGCCACCGACATCGCCGCGCGCGGCATCGATGTGTCCGGCGTGTCGCACGTCATCAATTTCGAGCTGCCAAACGTCGCCGAGCAATATGTCCACCGGATCGGGCGGACGGCGCGGGCCGGTGCCGCCGGCGTCGCCATCGCCTTCTGCGCGGACGACGAGAAGGCCTATCTCAAGGACATCGAGAAGCTGACCCGTCAGCGCCTCGGGGTCGAGCCGCTGCCGGCGAACTTCGTCGCCGAAGCGCACCGGATCAAATCGAGCCGGGTCGCCCCGCCGCCGCCGACGCGCGACGAGCGGCGCGAAGAGGAGCAGGGCCGTCGCCGTTTCCCGCCGGCGCGGGTGCAGCGCGGCCAGGGGCGCTATGCCTCCACGGTCAAGCCGATGGGCGGCGGTCGCGGCGGCCGCCGCGCGGCGTCGCGCTGAGCCTTGCAAGGGTTTGCGTGCTCTGATAGGGGCACGCGCCTGCGCCGCGGGCTTTGGCTCGCGGCGAATCCGTTTTCAAGCAATCGGCGGGCGCCCGGGAGCGGCGTCCCTTAAAGGAAGAGTGGCGAGCTTTTATGCAGATCATCGTTCGCGATAACAATGTCGACCAGGCGCTGCGCGCGCTCAAGAAGAAGCTGCAGCGCGAGGGCGTCTATCGCGAGATGAAGCTGCGTCGCCATTATGAGAAGCCGAGCGAGAAGCGCGCCCGCGAGCGCGCCGCCGCGATCCGCCGGGCCCGCAAGCTCGAGCGCAAGCGCGCGGAGCGCGACGGCGTTCGTTAAGGCCCTCGTCGTCCCGGCGTAGGCCGGGACCTCAGGGGGATTAAGTCACGACTGTCTCCTCGAGATCCCGGCCTTCGCCGGGATGACGGGTTGAGTGATCAGACGGGCGGCGATACAGCATCGCCGCCCGTACTCGTTTGGGGGAACCCCTGATGTCCGCCGTTACCGCCGTTCCGATCCAGCCGCTCGCCAAGGGCAGCCTCGTCAAATTGTGGCTCGCCATCCTTGTGCTCGTGGCCGCGGCCGCGGCGCTCGCCTGGTGGGGCACCACTTCGCTGCAGCGTTCGAAGACCGAATCCGGCCTGCAATATCAGGTGATGAAGGCCGGCGAAGGACCGACCGCGACCGACGAGGATGTGCTTGTCTTCCATTATGAAGGCCGGCTTGCCGACGGCACCGTGTTCGACAGCAGCCGCACCCGCAACGAGCCGATGATCATGCCGCCGACCGGGGTCATCCCCGGCTTCGCCGAGGGGTTGAAGCTGACCCAGGCGGGCGGCACCTACCGCTTCTGGATCCCGCCCAACCTCGGCTACGGCCCGGGCCGGGTGCCGCCGGGCGCGCCCTTCACCGACCAGGACACTCTGATCTTCGACGTCGAGGTGCTGCAGATCGTGCCGGATGCGGCGCAGGCCTTCCAGATGCAGCAGATGCAGCGGCAGATGCAGCAGATGCAGCAGCAGGGCGGCGCTCCGGGCGCCGGCCCGCCGCCGGGCGCCGGCCCGCAGGGCGCTGCCCCCGAAGGGGCTCCGCCCTCTGGCGCGGCGCCGCCCCAGGGCGCTCCGGGTCGGGGACGCAGCGGGGGTCAGTAAGAGGTTACGACGAGGATCCGCTCGGAATGAACCCTCTCCCCTGTGGGGGGAGGGACTGACGGCGGCGACCCCCTAAGCCTTGCCCGGCCCTGTCGGCTCGGCTTCGGCTTCGGCTTCCGCTTCCGCTTCCGCCTCCGCGTCGGCTTCGTCCTCTTCCGATTTCTGCTCGAGCCCGGCCTTGAGCATCGCCACGATCGGATCGGCCAGCGCAAGGCCCATCAGCCCGAACAGGGCGCCGAACAGCAATTGCGCGCCGAGCACGAGGGCGGGCGCCATGTCGACCGTCTTCTTGGCGACATAGGGCACGATCAGATAGCCGTCGACGACCTGGACGATCACATAGACGCCGATCGCCCACAGCCCGGCATCGACCCCGACCGAGAAGCCGGCGAGCACGATCAGCACGCCCGAGATGATCGCGCCGATATTGGGCAGGAAGGCGAGGATGCCGGTGAGAATGCCGAGCAGGGCCGCCATCGGCACGCCGCCGATCCAGAGCAGCAGCCAGGTGCCGATCCCCTCGACCGCCATGCCGAGCAGGCGTCCGGCCATCAGCCGCCGCATGGTGTAACCCATCCGCTCGGCGGTGCGGTAGAAGCGGTCGCGGCTGTCGAGCGGGAGCATCCAGGCGAAGCCGCGCTGATAGAGGCGCGGCTCGACCGCGATGAAGATGCCGATCACCAGGATCATCACCATCGAAGTGACCGCGCCAAGCGCGCTCGACACCGCGCTGCCGAGCCGGCCGAGCGACCCCATGAGCTGGCCCGAAAGCTGCTGGAAATCGATGCCGCCCTCGATCAGCCCCATCTCATTGGCCCAGGCGAGTACGCGATTGGCCTGCAAGGTCACCGCTTCGCGGAGCCGCGTCGCCTCGCCGGCCAGTTCCGTGCCGGCATAATAGATCGTCCAGACGAGGAGGCCGACCCCGGTCAAAGTGACGATGGCGAGCCGCCAGCCGCGCCCGATCGGCAGGATCCGTCCGAGCAGGCGGGTGCCGCCGTCCAGCATCGCGGCGACGACGATGCCGGCGAAGATGAGCAGCAGCGGCTGGGCGAGGAAGATGATGACGCCGACGAGCAGGACCAACCCGATCCACACGCTCGCCCGCTTGAGCTCCTCGCGGATCACCGGATCCCTGAGCTCGATCGGCCCGGCCTGCTCCCGCTTGTCGCTCATCTCGCCCCCCTCTTTGCTATTGTGGCGCCGGCCCCCGTTCGGCGTGCAGCGAGGTCCCCGCCCGGCCGCCGCGCATCGCGGTGAACCAGCTGATCGGGTTCCAGTAAGACGAGCTGCCGTCGAGGCTGAAGGTGACGAATTCGGCGCGGCCACCGACATTCTCCCAAGGCACCGGTCCGCCGAGGCCGCGCTCCTCAAGCGCGACGCGGCTGTCGGCGCTCTGATCGCGATTGTCGCCCATCAGAAAGACGTGGCCGTCCGGAATGGGGGTGCGCGGAAAATCGTCGGCCGGGCCGGCGCCCATGTCGATCGTGTCGTAGGCGCGGGTGCCGCCGTCGCTGGTCGGGATGGTCTCGCGGAAGACCGGCATGCTGCAAAAGGCTTGCCCGCCCTCGCCGCGCACCTGGAAGTTGCCGAACAGGGCGTCCGCCTGGCAGGGCGTGTTGGCATCGACCGGGATCATCGTGCGCGCCCGCTCCTCGCGGGGCAGCTCGCGGCCGTTGAGGAAGACGGTGCCGTCGATCATCTCGATCGTGTCGCCGGGCAGGCCGATCACCCGCTTGATATAATCCGAATTGCCGCCGCGCGGGGTGACGATGACGATGTCGCCGCGCTCGGGAAGCTCGCCCCACAACCGCCCCTGGAAATGGGGCAGGACGTGGAAGCTTGGGCTCACCCAGGACCAGCCATAGGGATATTTGGTCACCACCAGGCGATCGCCGACGAGGAGGCCGGGCATCATCGATTCGGACGGAATGTAAAAGGGCTTGGCGATCAGGCTGTGGAAGGTGAGCACGGCCAGGATCAGCCAGAAGATCGCCTTCATCTCGCCCCACCAATCGGTGCCCTTCTTGACCGGCTTGGCCGCGCCGGCACCGTTCGAGGGGGCGCCGTCGGCAGGCGCGCCGTCCAGGGGGGTGCCGTCCAGAGGGGCTGGGGCCGCAGGCGTCGCGTCGGGGGCCGCAGGCGCCGCGCCGTCGTCGAGGCCGGCGGGCGGAGCGACCACGTCGGTCTCCCCGGCGGGGATGTCGGCCGCTGGCGTGCGGTCGTCGTCGGTCAAGCTGCGCGCTCCTTCGCTATGGCCTCGATGATCACGACGGCCATGGCGAAGGGATGGTCGTCGGTCATCGTCAGATGAATCAGCGCGGCGTGGCCCGGCGGCGTCATCGCGTCAAGCCTCTCCTTGGCGCCGCCGGTGAGGCTGAGCGTCGGCTGGCCGGAGGGCAGGTTCACGACGCCGATGTCCTTCATGAAGACGCCGCGTTTGAAGCCCGTGCCGACCGCCTTGGAAAAGGCCTCCTTGGCGGCGAAGCGCTTGGCATAGGTGCCGGCGCGGGTGAAGGGGCGGCGCTCCGCCCTGGCGCGCTCAACCTCGGTGAAGACGCGATGTTCGAAGCGCGCGCCGAAGCGGTCGAGCGAATTTTGGATGCGCTCGATGTTGCACAGGTCGGAGCCGAGGCCGATGATCACGACGGCTCCCCCAAGCCGCTGGCATGACGACACAGGGTGCTCATCCGCGCGCCTCGTCCATCAGCGCGCGCATCCGCGCCACGCTGTCCTCGAAGCCGGTGAAGATCGCCTCGCCGACCAGGAAATGGCCGATGTTGAGCTCGGCGAGCTGCGGGATGGCGGCGATCGGGGCGACATTGTCGAAGGTGAGGCCGTGGCCGGCATGGGGCTCGAGGCCGTTCTTGACGGCGAGCGCGGCGGCGTCGGCGAGGCGGCGCAGCTCTTCGGCGCGGGGCTCGCCGTCGAGGTGGGCGTAGCGGCCGGTGTGGAGTTCGACGACCGGGGCGCCGAGGCGGATCGCCGCCTCGATCTGGGCGGGATCGGGCTCGATGAACAGGCTGACGCGAATGTTCGCGCCGCCGAGCTTGTCGACATAATAAGCCAGCTGGTTGTGCTGGCCGGCGGCGTCGAGACCGCCTTCTGTGGTCCGCTCCTCGCGCTTTTCGGGGACGATGCAGGCGGCGTGGGGGCGGTGGGCGAGCGCAATTTCGAGCATCTCCTCGGTCGCGGCCATTTCCAGGTTCAGCGGGATTTCGAGGCGGGCCATCAAGGCGTCGATGTCGGCGTCGGTGATGTGGCGCCGGTCCTCGCGCAGATGGGCGGTGATCCCGTCGGCGCCGGCCGCGGCGGCGGCGAAGGCGGCGCGGACCGGATCGGGATGCGGCCCGCCGCGCGCGTTCCGGATCGTCGCGACATGGTCGATATTGACGCCGAGGCGGAGGGAGCTGCTCACGCCCCCTCGACTGCGCTCGGGACAGGTGCCTTGCGGCTTCCGGGCTTTTCGGCGGGCAAAGCGGCGAGTTCCGGGGGCAGCGAATCCCCGGCGAAGCTGGGGACGTCGAGGCTGAGCAAGGGGAAGAAGGGCACGCCGAGCTCGGCCCGGCCGCAGGAGCGATCAACCAAGGCGGCGGCGGCAATCACCTCGCCGCCCGCTTCTGCGATCGCCCGCATCGCTTCGCGGGACGAAAGCCCGGTGGTGATCACGTCCTCGACCAGCAGCACCTTCTGCCCGGGCGCGAGGCGAAAGCCGCGGCGAAGCTCGAAGCTGCCGGTGGGGCGCTCGACGAACAGGGCCTCGACGCCGAGCGCACGGCCCATCTCATGGCCGACGATCACCCCGCCCATCGCCGGCGAGACGACGATGTCGATCTGCGCGCGGAGCGGCTGGGGGATGGTCGCGGCGAGCGCCTCGGCGAGCCGCGCGGCGCGGGCCGGGTCCATCAGCACGCGCGCGCACTGCAGGTAGCGAGGGCTGTGCAGGCCCGAGGAGAGAATGAAATGGCCCTCGAGCAATGCGCCCGCGGCGCGAAATTCCGCCAAAACCTGGTCTTCGGTCATCGTCTTCCCCGGATCGGGCCCCCTCGCGAATGATAGGGATCGCATGGCGGGGCCGCAAGGCGGCGAACATGCTTGAGCGCCCCCGATCCCCTGCCTATAAGGCCCGCCGTGGCGCCTGGGCGGCGCCCGAATCCAGCCACCCCAAAGGGCTGCTACAGGGGTATCGATGAAGAGTCTTTTCAAGCTCGCCGCCATTGCCGCCGCATTCGGCCTGGCGCCCGCAGCGGGCCTCGCGCAGGCGCCGACGAACAACGCCGCCGAGGCGTCGACCGCGAATGCCACGGCGCCCGCTCCCGAAGCGGCGGCCGGAGGCGAGGCCACAGCCAACGCCGCCGCGCCCGCCATGGAGCGGGCCGCGCCGACGCCGGGCATCGGCCAGCCCGACGGCCGCATGGGCCTGCCCGACCAGGTGAGCCCGATCGGCGAGGAGGCGGCCTGGTTCCACGACATCATTCTGATGCCGCTGATCGTGCTGATCTCGATCTTTGTGCTGATCCTGCTTGGCTGGGTGATCATCCGCTATCGGCGCGGGGCCAATCCGACGCCGTCGCGCAACACCCACAATACCACGCTGGAGATCGTCTGGACGCTCGTCCCGGTGCTGATCCTGGTGGCGATCGCGGTGCCGTCGATCCGGCTGCTCGCCCACCAATATGATCCGCCCGAGGCCGACATCACGATCAAGGCGATCGGCAACCAATGGTATTGGGAATATGAATATCCCGATCATGGCGTGACCCTGGTTTCGAACATGCTGCCCGACGACCGGGCCGCCGCCACCGGCGAGCCCCGCCAGCTCGCCGTCGATTATCGCATGGTGGTTCCGGTCGGCGCGACGGTGAAGATGATCATCACCTCCAACGACGTCATCCACGCCTGGGGCGTGCCGGCCTTCTGGGTCAAGATCGACGCGGTCCCGGGCCGGCTCAACGAGACCTGGTTCCGCGCCGACCGGCCGGGCGTCTATTACGGGGTCTGCTACGAGCTTTGCGGCGCCCGCCACGGCTATATGCCGATCGCGGTCGAAGTGGTGAGCCGCGAGCAGTTCGCCCGCTGGGTGGCCGCGAACGGCGGCAATATGCCGGGCGCGCAGCCCGCCGCGGCGGCGACGCCCACCCCCACCAACACGGTGGCGGCCACCGAGGGGACGGCAGCGACTCCGGCGCCGTCGAACACGGTCGCGGCGACGACGACGCCCCCGGCCGACACCCAACGCGCACCCACCAATTAAGGCGGCGAGACGATCATGACCGACACCACTGCCAACGCCACCCATTTCGAGGGCGATCCGCACCGTCATGAGGCGCATCACGACGCCGATCACAAGCCGGGCTTCTTCGTCCGCTGGTTCATGTCGACGAACCACAAGGACATCGGCACCCTCTATCTGATCTTCGCGGTCACCGCCGGGATCATCGGCGGCGCCATTTCCGGCCTGATGCGGATGGAGCTCGCCGAGCCCGGCATGCAATATCTGCAGGGCTGGGCGTCGTTCATGAGCGGCACCGAGGCGACCTTCGACGAAGCCAATCACATGTGGAACGTGCTGATCAGCGCCCACGGCCTGATCATGGTCTTCTTCATGGTCATGCCGGCGATGATCGGCGGTTTCGGCAACTGGTTCGTCCCGATCATGATCGGCGCGCCCGACATGGCCTTCCCGCGGATGAACAATATCAGCTTCTGGCTGCTTCCGCCCGCCTTCATCATGCTCCTGGGCTCCTCCTTCGTGCCCGGCGGCACGGGCCTCGGCGCAGGCGTCGGCTGGACCGTCTACGCGCCGCTGTCGACGACCGGCTCGGTCGGGCCGTCCGTCGATATGGCGATCTTCGCGCTCCACCTTGCAGGCGCGAGCTCGATCCTGGGCGCGATCAACTTCATCACCACGATCTTCAATATGCGCGCGCCGGGGATGACCCTGCACAAAATGCCGCTGTTCGTCTGGTCGATCCTGGTCACCGCCTTCCTGCTGCTGCTGGCGTTGCCGGTGCTCGCGGGCGCGATCACCATGTTGCTCACCGACCGCAATTTCGGCACCCATTTCTTCGACGCCTCGGGCGGCGGCGATCCGGTGCTCTATCAGCACCTGTTCTGGTTCTTCGGTCACCCGGAGGTCTACATCATGATCCTGCCGGGCTTCGGCATGGTCAGCCAGATCGTCGCGACATTCAGCCGCAAGCCGGTGTTCGGCTATCTCGGCATGGCCTATGCGATGGTCGCGATCGGGGTGATCGGTTTCATCGTGTGGGCGCACCACATGTTCACCGTCGGCATGGACGTGAACACCAAGATGTATTTCACCGCGGCGACGATGGTGATCGCGGTGCCCACGGGGGTCAAGATCTTCTCGTGGATCGCGACCATGTGGGGCGGCAGCCTGACCTTCCAGACGCCGATGCTGTGGGCCCTGGGCTTCATCTTCATGTTCACCGTCGGCGGCGTCACCGGCGTCGTGCTCGCCAATGCGGGCGTCGATACGATCATGCACGACACCTATTATGTCGTCGCCCACTTCCACTATGTGCTCAGCCTGGGCGCGGTCTTCGCCATCTTCGGCGGCTTCTATTACTGGTTCCCGAAAATGAGCGG
>Ga0190275_10001293_pt1 | contig 18809 bp, 15 predicted proteins | sample Popmic550T_FD_133745 | JGI IMG/M metagenome (GOLD analysis project Ga0190275, IMG submission 133745) | Populus adjacent soil microbial communities from riparian zone of Yellowstone River, Montana, USA - 550 T | ecosystem: Environmental > Terrestrial > Soil > Riparian zone > Trees stand | place...
ACTTTGTCTTTCATCTTGTCCATCCCTGTTAATTTTTTCGTGGGTTTGAGGGCCGTGAGACAGAGAATGCGAAGGCTGCCGATTCTCGTCGCGTTTGTGTGCGCCATAATTCCTCGCGCTTCAGGCGTTGTGAATTGTGAGGCGCAGACGCAGCCCGCGCAGCAACCCGCCGCGAAGTCGGACGATAAGTCGAAAGCGAATGCGAGCGCGGAGGCTCTGAAGAAGTACGTGGGGCGCTACGAGCTTGAGGTCGGCATCATCCCAATCTCGACGCTCGACGTTACGCTCGCGGACGGCGAGCTTTGGGTGAAGCCGACGAACGTCAAGAAGCGTCGCCTGCTTCGCAAGTCGAAGAACGTCTTCACGGACGAGGTCGAGGGCACGCTCGTCCGTTTCAACCGCGACGACGAGGGGCGCTTTGTCAGTCTCACGTTCCAGTTCGAGGGCGAGTCGTACACGGCGCAGCGCGTGGAGCTTCCGCCGCCGAGCCTGAAGGGGAACGTGATCTTTCGCCTGAAGGGGAACGCGGACGCTTCGGTGGTCGCGGTCACAGGCTCTTTCAACAACTGGAATCAGTCGCAATTCATCTTCGGGCGCGAGGGCGACGAATGGGTTTGTCGCATAGACCTCGACCCCGGCGTATACCAATACAAGCTCATCGTTGACGGCAACTGGCTGCTCGACCCGTCGAACCCCGCGACGGTCGAGGACGAGGCCGGCAACGTCAACAACGTTCTGGACGTTCCGCCGAAGCCCTGAAGGCAAGCCGCCGCCGCGGTGCGACGCGAAAGCACCGCGCCCTCTGTGCATCCTCCGTGCCCTCTGTGTTAAATCTATACCCGCCGGAAACACTCAACCCCGATTACAAAAGCGGAGGATTCGTAAACTCTTAATGAGCACACAGCCAAACAAAATCATCTACTCGATGGTCGGCGTAAGTCGCCACTACGACAAGCGCCCCGTCCTCAAAGACATCTACCTCTCCTACTTTTACGGCGCGAAGATCGGCGTCATCGGCCTGAACGGTTCGGGCAAGTCCAGCCTTCTTCGCATCATCGCGGGCGTGGACAAGAGCTTTACGGGCGAGACGGTTCTGTCGCCCGGCTACACAATCGGATACCTTGAGCAGGAGCCGCAACTCGACGAGTCGAAGACCGTGCGCGAGACGGTCGAAGAGGCCGTCGCGGAGACCGTCGGCTTGCTGAAAGAGTTCGACGAGATCAACGCGCGCTTCGGCGATGGCGTGTCGGACGAAGAGATGTCGAAGCTTCTGGAGCGTCAGGGCGAGGTGCAGGAAAGGCTCGACGCGCAGGACGCTTGGGACTTGGACTCGCGGCTTGAGATGGCTCTGGACGCTCTCCGTTGTCCGCCGGGCGAGACGCCCGTCAAGGTTCTATCGGGCGGCGAGAAGCGCCGCGTCGCGCTCTGTCGTCTGCTCTTGCAGAAGCCCGACATACTTCTTTTGGACGAGCCGACGAACCACCTCGACGCCGAGTCGGTTGCGTGGCTCGAACAACACTTGCAGCAGTACGCGGGCACGGTCATCGCCGTCACGCACGACCGATACTTTCTCGACAACGTGGCGGGCTGGATTCTTGAGCTTGACCGCGGCGAGGGCATCCCCTGGAAGGGAAACTATTCTTCGTGGCTCGAACAGAAGCAGGAGCGTCTGCGCCGCGAGGAGAAGCAGGAGAGCGAGCGGCAGAAGACTCTTGAAAGAGAGCTTGAGTGGATTCGCATGGCCCCGAAGGCGCGGCGCGCGAAGGGCAAGGCGCGCATCAACTCCTACGAGGCTCTGCTCAATCAGCAGAACGAGCAGCGGACTCGCGAGCTTGAGATTTACATCCCGCCCGGCCCACGACTCGGACAGGTAGTTATCGAAGCGGACGGCGTCGCGAAGGCTTACGGCGACCGCCTTCTCGTCGAGGGCATGACGTTTAGCCTCCCGCGCGGCGGCATCGTCGGCGTCATCGGCCCTAACGGCGCGGGGAAAACCACTCTCTTCCGAATGGTCACGGGCGAAGAGCAGCCCGACGCAGGGAGTATACGCGTCGGCGAGACCGTGCAGCTCGGCTACGTTGACCAGAGCCGCACGCTCGACTCGGACAAATCCATCTGGGAGGAAATCTCAGGCGGGCTGGACACGATCAAGCTCGGCCCGCGCGAAGTCAACTCGCGCGCATACGTCGGTCGCTTCAACTTCTCAGGCTCCGACCAGCAGAAGAAGACGGGCGCGCTCTCAGGCGGCGAGCGCAACCGCGTGCACCTCGCGAAGATGCTCAAGGAAGGCGCGAACGTGCTTCTCTTAGACGAGCCGACGAACGATCTGGACGTGAACACGATGCGCGCTTTGGAAGAAGCGCTTGAGAACTTCGCCGGATGCGCCGTCGTCATCAGCCACGACCGTTGGTTCCTTGACCGCGTCGCCACGCACATACTCGCCTTCGAGGGCGACAGCCGCGTCGTCTGGTTCGAGGGCAACTTCTCCGACTACGAAGAGGACAAGCGCGCACGCCTCGGCGACGCCGCAGCGCAGCCGCACCGCATCAAGTACAGGCAGTTGACGCGTGGGTGACAGCGACGCGCGTTGCTGGCCGAACGGAGATAAATGTATGTCTCACGAAGACGACCGCATCCCACTAGAGCCGGTAGAAGATTCTCGGACGACGCGCGCGCCCTCTGACAACCCCACAAGGCCGCGACCGCCAGGGCAGCCGCCAACATACGCGCCAATAACCGTACATGAGCCGACACGGGAGGGCACGAGGCTGAATGATACGAACGTCCCGCCGCTCTCGGAGGCCGCGTTCCAACTCAACAGCAGTATCCAGAATCTCTGGAACACTTTCGTCGGCTTCAGCGGAGTGGTGGTTGGGTTGCTCCTGACCGCGCCGGAAAAGTTGAGCGGGTGGCCGAGGTTGCTGGCCTGCGCCATCTACCTGATGTTCGTCGCCGTAAATTTTAGTGCGTTACACAAAAAATACGGCTGGCTCGGCGACGTGCTCGTCAGCCTGCGGATGGCGGGGAGGAAGCTTGATGAGGGCGAACTGGCGGCTTTCAAAAGGGCGGTGGGACGTGCTTACATCCCCGGCGACTGGTTGTCTAAAATCGGCCACGGTGAGGCCGTGCCCGAAGGCGTTTGGTACAGGCTCGGTAAGTGGAAACTCTTTAAGTGTAGACTCGGCAGTCTGGGGTTAGGATTAGTTGCTTACGTTGTGATTGTCTTATCGGTGCTTGCCGTTTTCTGGCTGTTCCCGGAGGCGGCAATCCAGAATCGCCCACTGCCGTAAGCAGCAGTGAAGAAGCGGGGAGATGTTGAGATGAGAGCGACATGGCGCGGGGTGGTGCTGGCGGAGAGCGACGACACGGTGGTCGTCGAGGGCAACCACTACTTCCCGCCGGACTCGATAAGGCGCGAGTTGTTTCGCGAGAGCGAGACGCGAACGGTCTGCCCTTGGAAGGGGACTGCGAGTTATTACGATGTGGTCGTCGTCGGCGAGGTGAACAAAGACGCGGCGTGGTTCTACGCGCAGCCGAAGGATGCTGCGAAAGAGATTAAAGACCACGTAGCCTTCTGGCGCGGCGTTAAGGTCGAGTAGGCCGAAATAAAAATAGTGAGAGTAGGCAATCGGATGTCATCTGCGACTCTTTACCCTCGCCGCCTCGTGTGCGGCGCGCTCGCCGTCGCCCTCTGTCTCTCGTCGCTCGGCCTTGTGCCCGCGCTCGCGCAGCGTCGGCGCTTGCCCGCGCAGACGCCCACGGCGCGCGGGCGAAAAGGCGTCGCGCCGAAGGCCAAGACGAAGGCGGTCGTGCCCGCGCGTTGGCGCGCTGCGCTCGAACGAATAACGGCGGACGACATGCGCGGGCATCTCGCCTTTCTCTCGTCCGATTTGCTCGAAGGGCGTAAGACGCCTTCGCGCGGACTAGACATCGCGGCTGAGTACATCGCCGCGCAGTTTCGTCGCGTTGGACTTGAGCCTGCGGGCGACGATGGCTACTTCCAGACGGCGAGTTGGGAAGAGATTGCCGCTTCGTCGAGGCGCATGCGCTCTCTGCCGCCGGAGGCGGGCACGATGAAGTTTCGCAACGTCGCGGGCATCCTGCGCGGCTCCGATCCCGTCTTGAAGGATACATACGTCATCGTCTCAGGGCACTACGACCACGTCGGCATGAAGCCCGAAGGCGAGACGGGCGACCGCATCTACAACGGCGCGAACGACGACGGGTCGGGCACCGTTGGCGTCGTCGAGATCGCGCAGGCATTGGCAAAACTCAATCCGCGACCGAAGCGGAGCATCCTCTTCATCACCTTCTTCGGCGAGGAACTGGGTCTGGTCGGCTCGCGCTTCTACGGTCGCCACCCCGTAGTGCCGCTCGCGCGAACGGTCGCGCAGGTGAACATGGAGCAGGTCGGGCGCACGGACGACAGCGAGGGGCCGCAGGTCGCGCGCGCTGCCGTGACGGGCTTCGACTTCTCCGAAGTGGGCGCGACGCTCAGGCGCGCGGGCGAGGCCGTCGGCGTCGAAGTTTACAAGCACCCGAAGAACTCGGACGCGTACTTCGGTCGCAGCGACAACCAGTCGCTCGCGGACGCTGGCATCCCCGCGCACACGCTCGGCGTCACCTTCGAGTTCCCCGACTATCACGGCGTCGGCGACGAGTGGCAGAAGATAGACTTTGCCAACATGGAGCGCGTCGTCCGCGCGGTCGCGCTCGGCGTGCTTCTGATCGCCGACAACCCGCGCGCGCCGCGCTGGAACGAACAGAACCCGAAGACGGCGCAGTACGTCGAGGCTTGGAAAAAGCTGCACGGAAGATAGCAGCGGCAGAAACGCGACCGTCAGGGAGCGTGTTCCTGACAGCATCGAAACAGCATCGTGGGAACACGCTCCCTGACGGTCGCGTTTCTGCCCCGCGCTACGGCCTGCTCGTCCTGTGAATCGAGCCGCTCGTCACAAACTGTGCGCGCCGCGTGTACAGTCGGCTAAACTCTCCCGTAAAAGCGGCGCGTGTGAAACCGACAGGCGGCTTTTGCGTATTAACTGACTCGAAAGGCCCGTCTCCGGCTTCGAGTCCAAACATCAATTACAGAATCCAGATTTTAAGGAGTGAACTGAAAATGCGTTTTCTAAACTTCCGGGTGGCGGGCGCTTTTTTGCTCGCGTGCTTTCTGGCGCTGGCCGCGCTCGCGCAGAGCGGCGGCAAGGGGCGCGGCTTCGATACGGCGCGCATGGATCGCGAGGCCGCGGCCTGCAACGACTTCTACCAGTTCGCCAACGGCAACTGGCTGAAGACGACGGAAATCCCGGCGGCCTTCTCCTCTTGGGGGAGCTTTAACATCCTCGCCGAGAACAACCGCAACACGCTGCGCGCGATACTCGAAGAGTCCGCGAAGAACACGAAGGCGAAGGCCGGCACGAACGAGCAGAAGGTCGGCGACTTCTACGCCACGTGCATGGACGAAGCGAAGCGCGAGGCCGAGGGCGCAAAACCGCTCGCGCCGTACCTCGCGCGCATTGACAAGGTCAAAGACCTGAAGAGCCTTCAGGACGAGATCACCTACTTCCACCGCTCGGGGCTGCCGATGCTCTTCGGCTTCGGCGCCGTTCCCGACTTTAAGAACAGCTCGATGGTCAACGGCTTTGCGGGGCAGGGCGGCCTCTCGCTGCCGAACAAGGACTACTACTCGAAGACCGACGAGAAGTCCGTGAAGCTGCGCGCCGACTTCGTCCAGCACATGACGAACGTGTTCCAGCTCCTCGGCGACTCGGCGGAGCAGGCGGCGAAGAACGCGCAGACCGTGATGTCAATCGAGACGCGGCTCGCGCAGAACTCGTGCGGCCCCGTCGAGCTTCGCGACCCCTCGACGCAGTACCACATGCTCAGCACCAAAGACCTCGACAATCTCACGCCGCACTTCTCTTGGGGCGCGTACTTCGCGGGCCTCGGACTGCCGACGCAGTTGAGCATCAACATGGCGCACCCGGAGTTCTTCCAAGCCGCCGACAAGATGCTCACGGAAGTCCCCGTGGCCGACTGGAAGACCTACATGCGTTGGAACCTCGTCAACGCGGCGGCGGGCGCGCTCTCGTCTAAGTTCGAGACCGAGAACTTCAACTTCTTCGGTAAGACTCTGTCGGGCCGCAAGGAGCAGTACCCGACGTGGCGTCGCTGCACCTCGGCGGCGGACGCGAATCTGGGCGAGGCGCTCGGACAGGTCTACGTCGCGCGCGCGTTCACGCCCGAATCGAAGGCGCGCATGCAGACGATGATCGGCAACCTCATCGCGGCGTTCCGCGCACGCGTCGAGAAGGCCGACTGGATGGGCGACGCGACGCGCAAGGCGGCGCTTGCAAAGCTCGCGGCCTTCAAACAGAAGATCGGCTACCCCGACAAGTGGATTGACTACTCGCGTCTGAACATCTCGCGCGACTCATACGCCGCGAACGTCATACGCGCGAGCGAGTTCGCGCAGGCGCGCGACCTCGCCAAGATCGGCAAGCCCGTAGACCGAACCGAGTGGGGCATGACGCCTCCTACCGTGAACGCCTACAACAACTCGCTGATGAACGAGATCGTCTTCCCCGCCGGCATATTGCAGCCGCCGTTCTTCAACCCCGACGCCGACGACGCAATCAACTACGGCGGCATCGGCGCGGTCATCGGCCACGAGATAACGCACGGCTTCGACGATCAGGGCGCGAAGTTCGACCTTGAGGGCAACCTCAAAGACTGGTGGACTGCCGCCGACCTGAAGAACTTCGAGTCGCGCTCCGAATGCGTCGTCAAGCAGTTCGACGCCTTCGAGGTCGAGCCGGGCCTGCGCATGACGGGCAAGCTCGTCTCCGGCGAATCAATCGCAGACCTCGGCGGATTGACCGTGGCCTACGAAGCGTTCCAGAAGTCCCTTGAAGGCAAGCCGCGACCGGCGAGCATTGACGGCCTGACGCCGGAGCAGCGTTTCTTCCTCGGTTGGGCGCAGGTCTGGTCGGCGAAGTACACGCCCGAAATCGCGCGCCTCATCACGCAGTCCGACCCGCACCCGCTCTCGCGCTTCCGCGTCAACGGGCCGCTCTCGAACATGCCTCAATTCGCCGAGGCGTTCCAGTGCAAGGTCGGCGACGCGATGGTTCGCCCGAAGGAAGAGCGCTGCCAGGTTTGGTAAGCGCTTCGTGAAGGCAAAAGTAAAAAGGCAAAAGGCAAAAGAAGGGCAGACGTGTTGCCTTCCCCTCTTTTGCCTTTTTACTTTTGCCTTGCTTCGGTTTTAGTGGCCGGCGACGGCCCCGGCGGCGACGCGTGCGCGCGCGCGCGGTCGGTCGTGGCGGGCGCATGCGCGCGCCAGCGCCTCTTCGACGCGCGGCTCGACGTTGCATTCGGGCTGGCGGCAGACCGCGGCAAGCTCGGAGATGACGAGGTAGCGTGCGCGCTCAAGCATCCGCTGCTCGCGGAAAGATAGCGGCTTGATGTGGCTCAGGTAGGTCAGGGCCTTGAGCACGTCCGAGACCGAGAAGACGTCGCCCGTGCGCATCTTGTCGGTGAACTCCTTGAAGCGATCCTTCCAGTCGCTCGCGGCGTTCGTAAAATCGTCGGCCAGGTGCTTCAAAAGCATTTCGCACTCGCCGGATGAAATGGGGGAGCGGAGTCCGACTTCCCCTGCGTTGGCGACGGGGACGAGGACGACCGAGTTGGTCGAGGCGAGGCGGAGCGTATAGAAAGGAAGACTGGTTGCTCCGATCTGCTTCTGCTCAATCTGCTCGATGGTTCCTATGCCGTGATTGGGGTAAACCACTTTTTGGCCGACTTTAAAACCCACCACACACCTCCTGTAGAAAAAACAAAGCTGCGGCGGACACGGTCGGGTTTGGGCTGCCCTTGAGGGACTTCTAGTCGCCGCAGCGGCGTCGGTTTGAATTCTAACGAAAGTGTAACAACGGCGAGCGCGACCGTCAAGGTTTAGGCTTTCCTTCGAGAATCGAGAAAATTTTCTTGTCGAAAATGCAACGGAACTGGCGGGTCGGCGACTTAAAAAGTGTTCGCCGCGCGTTCAGCGCGGGCCGGCGACTCGGACGTGCGTCTGCCGCGACGGACGCCCGCGAAGCATTTTTGTCGTCTTACTCTTCCGATTTGACGGGCAGCTCGATTGTGAAGGCAGAGCCTTCGCCGGGAGCGGAGCGCACCGTCGCCTCGCCTCCGTGCGCGCGCGCCAGATGCTTGACGATGGCGAGTCCGAGTCCCGTTCCGCCCAGAGCGCGCGAGCGTGCGCGGTCAACGCGGTAGAAGCGCTCGAAGATGCGCGGCAGATGTTCGGGCGCGATGCCTTCGCCCGCGTCCGCGACCGTCACGCGGTCGCGCGCGTCCTCGCGCTCGTGCGTGACGCGCACCTCGCCGCCCTCCGCGTTGAACTTGACGGCGTTGTCCACGAGGTTCGTCAGCATCTGTTCGAGCCGGCGCGGGTCTGCGTGGACTAGAACGTCGGGCGCGACTTCGTTGCGGAGCGTGAGGCGTCGCTCTTCGGCGCGCGCGGCAAGGGCCGTGAAGCACTCGCCGACGAGCGCGGCGAGGCGGACGGGGCGTGCCTCGACCGTAACGGTGCCGGCCTCGATGGCCGACAACTCAAGGATGTCGTTAATGAGTCCGTGCATGCGCTCGGCGTTGCGGCGTATGACGGCGAGGAAGCGGCGGCTGTTCTCAGGCTCGTCTATCGCGCCGCCTTCTAGCGTCTCGACGAAGGTGGTGATGGCGGTCAGAGGCGTGCGAAGCTCGTGCGAGACGTTCGATAAGAATTCCTGCCGGACTCGCTCCAAACGCTCCAGACGCGTGATGTCGAAGAAGACGCCGACCGCGCCGCGCACGTTGCTGCCCGCGACCGCCTCGCGCTGGCGCAAAGGGGCTACGTGCAGGTCGTAGACGCGCCGCTCGCCGCCCGCGCCGGTCTCGACCTTGACCTCGGCGCGCGCGGCGCGCGCGACCGCCGCGGCGAACGCCGAATAGATGGCTGGGTTGCGCGTCAGATCGCTCAGTCGGCGCGGCCCCTGCGACGGCGTCGCGCCTTCAACGGCGAAGATGTCGCGCGCCGCGTTGTTCGACGCGAGCAGGCGCATCGCGCTGTCAATCACAAGCACGCCCTCGCGCATGCTGTCCATCGTCACTTCGAGCAGCGCGGCTGCGGGGACTTCGCCCGACGCGACCGCCGCGGCGACGTTCGGCGTCGCGCTTTCCGTTGATGTCGAAGATGCGGCTGCGATGCTTTGCGGCGGCGTTTCGCGGAAGCGCCCTAACGCCGGATAGAGGCGCGCGGCGACCGCGCCTAACACGGCGGCGACGAGCGCGACCTTCGCCCCGTAGTGATTAAACGAATAGAGAGCGGCGAGCGCGGCCACGAGGCCGCACGTGAACGTCAAAGCGATGGCGATGCGAAGCATAAAATAGGTCTGGAGTCTGGAGTCTGGAGTCTGGAGTCAAGAAGCATGAAAGCAATGCTGTCTTGACTCCAGACTCCAGACTCCAGACTCCAGACTATATCCCGTCATTCGTCCGTCGTCACTGCCTTCGTATCCGAGCAGCCGACGAAGCGGTAGCCGACGCCGACGACCGTCTCGATTGAGTCGCCGCACGCGCCGAGCTTCTGGCGGAGGCGTCGTATGTGAACGTCGAGCGTGCGCGTGTCGCCGTAATACTCGTAGCCCCAGACGTTGTCGAGTAGCTGCTGGCGCGTGGAGACGCGACCGGCTGCGCGCACGAGCGCGGTGAGCAGGCCGAACTCTTTGCGCGTGAGCCTGACCGCGTCGCCGTCGCATGTGACGCGCATGTCGTCGAAGTCAATCGAGATGCAACTGTCCTCGTAGCGCGCCGTTGCCGTCTCGTCGGCGCGGCGCAGCACCGCGCGCACGCGCGCCATCAGCTCGCGCACGGAGAAGGGCTTCGAGATGTAGTCGTCCGCGCCGAGGTCGAGGCCGGCGACGCGGTCGGCCTCGGACGTGCGCGCCGTGAGCATGATGATGGGCGTGCGCCGCGTCGCAGGCTCGCGCCGCAGACGCCTGCACAACTCCGTCCCGCTCATGCCGGGGAGCATCAAATCGAGTATGACGAGCGCGGGCGGACTCTTCGCGTCGAGCGCGGCGGATAGCCCCTGCTCGCCCGTCAGCGCGACGCGCGTCTCCAGCCCCTCGCGCTCGAGGTTGTAACGCAGCCCCTCCGCGATGTCCGGGTCGTCTTCGACGATCAGCACTGGCTTTGTCATAAGTAAATGGTGAATGGTAAATGGTAAATGGTGATTGTGCGCTCGCCGTCTTGAGTTCCATCCTGAAGATACTTTAAGAGCGACTACTATTCACCATTCACCATTTACAATTTACTAATTGCTGTGCCTGATGAACTCGGCCTCCGTCATGTAGACCGTAAGCTCGCAGATGTCGGTGACGTAGTCGCCGACGCGCTCAAGGTGCTTGGCGACGAAGAGCAGGCGCGCGGCGCGCGTCGTCGTCGTCGGGTCGGACGCCATCAGCCCTATCAGGTCGCGGAAGAGGTGGTCGTAGAGCGCGTCTATCTCGTCGTCGCGCCCGATGAGCGCGCGCGCGGTCGCGGCGTCGCTGCGCGTGAAGGCGTCGAGCGCGTCGCGCAGTTGGCGCGAGGCGATGTCGGCCATGCGCCGCAGCTCGCCGCGCGTGTCGAGTTGCGGCTCGTCGTTGAGGTCTATGGCTGCGCGCGCGATGTTGCAGGCGTGGTCGGCGATGCGCTCAAGGATGGGGTTGATCTTCGCCACCGAGACGACGAAGCGCAGGTCGCGCGCCGCGGGCTGTCGGAGCGCGAGCGCCTCGATGCAGAGGCGATCAATCTCCAGTTCGAGCAGATCAATGCGGTCGTCGCCTTCCAGAACCTCGCGCGCCGCCGCCGTGTCGCGCTCGGAGAGCGAGTACATTGCCTTCTGCACCGCCGCCTCGGTCTCGCCGCCCATCAGCAGCACGCGGTCGCGCAGAAGGTCTAATTCAGCGTCAAGTCTTCTGTGAAATTCCATAACAGTTCTCAGTTTTCAGTTTTCAGTTTTCAGTTGGTCTTCAGCTCCCGGCTGCCGCCGATGGTTTCGCTGAAAACTAAAAACTGAAAACCGAAAACTGCATCACCCGAACCTCCCCGTGATGTAGTCCTCCGTCAGCTTCTCGCTCGGTTTTGTGAACATCCTTTCGGTCGAGCTTACCTCGATGAGCTTGCCGAGCCAGAAGAAGGCCGTGCGGTCGGAGACGCGCGCGGCCTGCTGCATGTTGTGCGTCACGATGACGATTGTGTACTGCTTCTTCAGCTCGAATATCAGCTCCTCGATCTTCTGCGTAGCGCTGGGGTCGAGCGCGGACGCAGGCTCGTCCATCAGGACGACTTCGGGACGCACGGCGAGCGCGCGTGCGATGCAGAGCCGCTGCTGCTGGCCGCCCGAAAGGCCCAAAGCCGACGACTTCAAACGATCCTTCACTTCGTTCCAGAGCGCTGCGTCCCGCAGAGCCTGCTCGACGCGGTCGCGCAGCTCCGACTTCGACTCCGCCATGCGGTTGATGCGTAGGCCGTATGCGACATTGTCGAAGATGGATTTCGGGAAAGGGTTCGACTTCTGAAAGATCATCCCGACCTTGCGGCGCAGAGCTACAACGTCCGTGCCGGGCGCGTAGATGTCCTCGCCGTCAATTAAGACCCGTCCCTCGACGCGCGTCCCGGCGATAACGTCGTTCATTCGGTTGAGCGTCCGCAGCGCGGTGGATTTGCCGCAGCCCGAAGGGCCGATGAAAGCCATCACGATGCGCTCCGGCACGCTGAGCGTGACGTTGTAGAGGGCCTGCGCTTTCCCGTAGAAAAAATTCAGATCATGCACGCCGATCTTGACGGGCGTCGTGGACGCGCCCTCGCCCCGCGTCGTCTGCGTGGCGGTGCGCCTCGGTGCGGTCGGTGGTAGTGGACTTGAGAGTTGTGCCGACATTTGTTTTCAGTTTAGCCGAAATGCCCCGTGATGTACTCCTCCGTCAGCTTGTTCGAGGGATTCTCGAACATCTTCGTCGTCCGCGAGAACTCGACAAGCTCGCCGAGGTACAGGAAGGCCGTGTCGTCCGAGACGCGCGCCGCCTGTTGCATGTTGTGCGTCACGATGATGATCGTCACCTGCTCTTTGAGCGTCAATATCAACTCCTCGATGCGCGCGGTCGCGATAGGGTCGAGCGCGGAAGTCGGCTCGTCGAAGAGAAGCATTTCGGGGTCGGTCGCCAGCGCGCGCGCGATGCAGAGACGCTGCTGCTGGCCGCCCGACAGCGCGTAGGCCGACTCCTTCAGACGATCTTTCACCTCGTCCCACAACGCGGCGGAGCGCAGCGCGCGTTCGGCCTTCTCCTCAATCACCGAACGCTTTTCTCCGAGCAGGCGCAGCCCGAACGCGACGTTCTCGAAGATTGATTTGGGGAAGGCGTTCGGCTTCTGAAAGACCATGCCGATACGCATACGCATCTCGACGGGGTCGGTCGCAGGGTCAATGATGTTGACGCCGCTCGGCTGTAGCGTGATGCGCCCTTCGTAGCGCGTGTCGGGGTAGAGATCGTGTATGCGGTTGAAGCAGCGCAGCAGCGTTGACTTGCCGCAGCCGGAAGGGCCGATGATGGCCGTGACGCGATTCGAGGGGAAGGCGATGTTGATATCTTTGAGCGCCTGCAATTTCCCGTAGAAAAAATTCAGGCTCTGCACTTCGGCCTTCGTCGCGGGATGCGACGCAGCGACGCGCGCGTCGCTCTGCTGCACGGCCACGGGCGTTCGAGTTCGCTCCTCTGCGCGGCCCCCGCGCGTGCGATCCTGTCTATCCATTTTAGCTTCGGCCATCATTACTTCACCACTTGATGCGCTTACGCACCCTGTACCGAATCAGGATGGCGACGGCGTTCAGAGAGAGCGTGACGATAATCAGTACAAGCCCCGCGCCCGCCGCGTTGACGACGAAGTCCTGATCGGGGCGCGAGACCCAGTTGAACATCTGAATCGGCAGCACCGAGAAGGGAGAAAACAGCCACTCGGATGACACGAAGGGCGGCGCGGACTTGACGGGCGAAGGCGGCAGAAACGCTATGAAGGTGAGCGCGCCGATTGTGATGAGCGGGGCCGTCTCGCCGATTGCGCGCGAGAGCGCGATGATGATGCCCGTCATCGTCCCGCCCACAGAGTAGGGCAGAAGGTGATGCCGCACGACTTGCCACTTCGTCGAGCCGAGCGCGTATGCGGCCTCGCGTATGCCCTGCGGGATTGTACGCAGCGCCTCGCGCGTGGCGACGATGACGATGGGCAGGATAAGAAACGCGAGCGTCAGCCCGCCCGTCAGGATGCTCTGACCCAGACGGAACTGGTAGACCAGAAGCCCCAGCGCCATCAGCCCGTAGATGATCGAAGGCACGCCCGCGAGGTTCGCGATGTTTATCTCGATGAGGTTCGTCACCCAGTTCCTTCGCGCGTACTCTTCGAGATAGACGCCCGCCGCGACGCCCAAGGGCACGGCGGCGCAGGCCGTGACGAACATGATGAGAAGCGTCCCGACCCACGACGAGAGAATCCCCGCGCGCGCGGCGAAGCGCGAAGGGAAGGAGGTCAGAAACGTCCAGTCGAGTCGCGCCAGCCCGTCCGACAAGAGGTTGAAGAGCAAAGCCCCCAACGTCACGATGCCGACGAGCGTGCAGACGATGCCGACGATGTTGAAGACGAAATCCTGCCGCTTGCGCTTGGCGATTATCCGTCTGAAGTCGCTCACCTTAGTACACCTCCCTGAAGCGCCTTCGCAGGACGTAGCCGAGTATGTTGAAGACGAGCGTCAGAAGGAAAAGCGTGATGCCCGCGGCGAAGATTGACTGGTAGCCGATTGAGCCGTGCGGCAGGTCGCCCAAGCTCACCTGCACGATGAAGGCCGTGATGGTCGCCGCAGGCTCGCGCGGGTCTAAGGTCAGGTTGGGCTGCATCCCCGCCGCGATGGCGACGATCATCGTCTCGCCGATGGCGCGCGAGATTGCGAGGATGTAAGAGGAGACGATGCCGGAGAGCGCCGCCGGATAGACGACCCTGAGCGCCGTGACGATCTTGTTCGCGCCGAGCGCGTATGCGCCCTCGCGCAGAGCCATCGGCACGGCGCGCATCGCGTCTTCGCTGAGGCTGCTGACGTAGGGGATTATCATGATGCCCATCACGACGCCCGCGCTCAGCATGTTGAAGGTCGGCAAGCCCGGAATGAGCTTTTGCAGCAGCGGCGACATGAACTGCAATGCGAAGTAGCCGTAGACGACCGTGGGCACTGCGCTCAGAAGCTCAAGCGTGGGCTTGACGATCTCGCGCAAGGTCGGCGGCGCGAACTCGCTGAGATAGATGGCGACGACGGTGCCGATGGGCAGCGCGACCATGAGCGCCACAGCCGTCGTGACGAGCGTCCCAGCGATGAGCGGCACGATGCCGAAGCGCGGCGACGCGAAGAGCGGCGTCCAGAGCGTGTCGGTCAGAAAATCCCAGAGCGGGACGTGCGCGAAGAAGGTCGAGGACTCGTAGATGAGCGTACCGACGATGCCCAGCGTGATAGCCACCGAAGAGAAAGCCGCGAGGAACAGAAGCGACTCGATGACGCGCTCTTTCAGATACGCCAAGCGCCGCGCCGCCGTGGGCGCAGCCTCCGGCGAAGGACGCCGCCCCGCCGCGAGTGACGCTGCGCTGCTGATGCGGTCAAGGTCTTTCATGGTCGTGCCCGGTTTCGCCGGAGCGCGTCTGGACATTCCAGCTTTCAATCCGCGAAGCGGGTGCCAGCATAAAGCCCAAGGTGGAGCGCGAAGCGCGGAACCTTGGGAGCCATCGAATAAAAAAATACAAGCCCACGGAGTGGGCGGCAGACCGCCCGCGCCCGTGCGCCGTCCCGAAGATGTCGCGGCTCTCTCTCAGCGTCCCATCCTTCAACATCTGCCGCCCACTCCGTGGGCTTGGGGTTTATTGCTCGCCTGTCCCGGGGTTCCGCGCTTACGCGCTCCACCCCGGGCTTTATGCTGGTCGCCTGCTCCGCAGGCTTTAAGCTGACAGCCCCTACGACTTCGGCGTCCTTCGGAGAATCTCCTCGACCGGCAGTCCGACTTCGGGGACGCCGCCGAAGCCCGTGCCCGTTTGCATGTTGCGAAGCCGCTCGGTCGCCATCTGGTATGCGGCGTCGGGCAGCGGCAGGTACTTCACTTCCTTCGCGAGCGCGCCGACGTTCTTCATGTAGAAGTCAACGAACTCTTTCACGGCGGGCTTGTCGAGCGACTTGCGGCTGATGTAGATGAAGAGCGGGCGCGACAGAGGGTTGTACGTTCCGTTGAGGAGCGTCTCAGAGCTGGGCATCACAGGGTCTGTGACTTTGTTCTTGTCCCACGCGATGGCGACGGCCTTCATCCTGCTGCTGTGCGGAGCGAAGTATGCGTAAGGGATGTAGCCGAGCGCGTACTTGTTTCCTTCGACGCCCTGCACAAGCACGTTGTCGTCTTCGCTCGCGGTGTAGTCGCCGCGGCTCGCCTTCGCCTTGCCGACGATGGCTTCGGTGAAGTAGTCGAACGTGCCGGAGTCGGAGCCTGCGCCGAAGAGTGTGATCTTCTCGTTCGGCCATTCGGGGCGAATCTGATTCCAGCGCGTGATCTTCTCTTGCGCTTCCGGCTCCCAAATCTTTTTCAGCTCGGCGACCGTCATCGAAGTCACCCAGTCGTTCTGCGGGTTGACGACAACGGTCAACGCATCGAAGGCGACGGGCAGCTCTATGTACTCGATGCCGTTCGCCTTCGCCTGCGCCATCTCTTCGGTGAGGATGGGGCGCGAGGCGTTAGACATGTCGGTCTCGCCGCGAACGAACTTCTTGAACCCGCCGCCGGTGCCGGAGATTCCGACCGTCACCTTGACCTTGCCCTGTTTCTGAAACTCCTCGGCGACCGCCTCTGTGATGGGGAAGACCGTGCTTGAGCCGTCAATCTTGATTACCTGCTGCTCGCCAGACGCGCCGCCGCCTCCGACTTCGCCTGGCTTGCCGCAGCCTGCGACGACGAGAGCAAAGGCCAAAGCCGCCAAAAGCCCCGTGCGGGTGTAGCTCATAAAAATTCTCCTTGAACGACGAGTTGACTCGAATCCCTATAACCTTGAGCCGGAAGTCGGCGGCGCGTCAGGCGTGGAACAGCAGCAGCAGGGCGGCTGATGCGACACATGGCTCTAACTGCATCAGGTTTGCGAACCTGTAGGATACAAAGGTGATGTTACATTCGTCTGAATTGCGTCTGAAAATCATGTGAACAGAAGGCGGTCGGATTCGGGGTTGACGAGTCGAAGCCGTGGCCGTTGGCTGTGGCTTAACCGTCTGTGCCCGTTGCGTTTTGGCGCGACGCGGGCATCAGACGATAGCCGACGTTGACCATCGTCTCTATCTGAAGGCCGAAGGGCACGAGCCGACGGCGCAGGCGATAGATGTGGACGTGCAAACTCTCGGCGTTGAGCGCGGCGCGCTCGCCCCACGCGTGCAGCCAGATTTCTTCGGACGGCACGATGCGTTCGGGGTTGCGCGCGAGGCGCGAGAGGATAAGAAATTCCTTGCGCGGCAGCTTCAGCGAGCGACCGCCGAGGCCCACGTAGTAGTTGTCATGCTCGATGCGTAGGTGTCCGTCGTCGTATGCGTCAAGTGACGAGTGATGAGTGGCGAGTGACAAGCCAGCCTCCGCGTGAATCATTTCCGACGACCATTCCTCTCCGAGCGACAAGTGACGAGGTAACAGCTTCTTGCTCGTCACTCGTCACTTGTCACTCGTCACTGCGTTTAAAATCTCACCTTCGCCCTGAACTGCATGACGCGGGGGCCGCCCGTCGTGTTCGTGATGCGACCGAGGTCGGGGCTGCCCAACTCGCCGTCGGGGGCCGCGAAGTTCGCACGGTTGAAGACGTTGAAGATGTCCATCCCCAGTTCGAGCGAAACGTCTTCGGTGAGCCGCGTATTCTTCACGAGGCCGAGGTCGAAGCGGTTCTGCGACGGCGCGCGCAGCACGTTGCGGCCCAAGCTCCCGCTCTGGCCGAAGGACGTGCAGAGCGCGGAGGTGTTGAAGGCGTCTTCCGTTATGTCCGCGCCCGTCTGCCGCAGGTCGTCGAGCGACGCGCCGGGGCAGAGACTCGGCCTGCCGAAGCCGAGTCGGTAGAGACCGCCCGAACCGCGCACGAGGTCGAGGTACTGAGGGGCGGTCTGAAGCTCAGGCTCCGGCGCGAAGATGCTGTAGGGCGTCCCCGTCTGTGCCTGAAAGAATCCCGACACCTGCCAGCCTTTCAGGAATCGGCTATTCGAGTTGAAGCTCGGTATCTCATAGACGAAGGTCATGCTGAAGCGGTGCGTGCGGTCGAAGTCGGAGACGGCGCGGTTCTCGGAGAGCCTGCGCTGGTCGCCCTGCACGACGAAGCCCGTGTTCGGAACGTCCGGCTTGCCTGAGCCGGCGGTGCTGCCCGGATCGGTCGAGCTTGTATCAATGGACTTCGACCACGTGTAGGCCGCGCCGAGCTGTAGGCCGCGCGACATGCGCTTGTTCAGGCTGAACTGCGCGCCGTGGTAGATGGAGTTTCCGTTTGATTGTAGCAACAACGCTTCGGGGACGTTGAAGCCGAGGACGGGCACGCGCGCCTCGAAGTTTATTATCTGGCCGCCGCCGAGCGTCGAGCCGGAGCAAGTGATCGGGTTGGCGAGGTTGAGGTCAATGGGAGCGCCCGCGACGCCGCTCAGCACGCCGCCCGCGCACGTGGCCGACTGGCCCACGCGGAACGGGTTGGCGAAGCCGAAGGCGCGGCCCAAGCCGCGTTCGCGCGCCGTAGCGCCGGAGCCTAGCGGCCCGTTGGGAGAGCCGGCGGCGAGGTAAGCCTGATTGAAGCGCTCGTAGATGTGGTCGGGCGTCGAGGGGTCGTTCAGGTCGAAGCCCTGATTGAAGGCGACGGCCTGAAGTAGATTCTGCCCGCGCGTGCCGACGTAGCGCGCCTCGAACAGAAGGTTCTTCGTCACCTCGTACTGGATGCCTAGATTCCACTGCTGCACGAGGGGCGTCTTCAGGTCGCGGTCAACAGCGCGGAACTCAAACGTCTCGGCGATGTTGCCGAGGTTAGCGCCGGTGGTCGGGTTGCCGCGCGCGTCACGCGCCACGCCCGTCGCGTCGCGTATGACGTAAGTGCCGCCCGCGCCCGACGCGCGCACGATGCGGAACGGTAGCCAGTTGCTCAGCGGCAGCGTCGTCGGCTGCTGCGAGAAGGCGTCGCCGATGGGCACGTTGCCCGACGGCACGGTTATCTCGATCTCGCGCAGGAACGGGTAGTTCGAGAAGACCGTGTTGATGAAGGCCGCCGAGGGGCGGTCGTAGAAGAAACCGAAGCCGCCGCGCACGACGAGGCTGCTTGACTCAAGCGGCGAGTAGGCGAAGCCGATGCGCGGGGCGAAGTTGTTCAAGTCCTGCCCGCGCAACGTGTGTTTGTTTCCGGCGCGGGCCGTCACGCCGATGGCCGCGTCAACGTTTCCGAGGCCCGTTGCCCGCACGTTGTCCGGCACGATGAAACCGGGCGAGGGGTTGTCGCATACGGCGAGCGAGCCGCCCGTCTGCGAGAAGCACTGCTCGAAGCTCGCGAAGTCGAAGTTGCCGATGCGCCCGTCCTTCTCGGTCGGCCACATGAACAGCTCGTAGCGCAGTCCGAGGTTGAGGCTAAGCTCCCGCGAGAGCTTCCAGTCGTCGGCGACGTAGCCGCTAAAATCCTTGAAGCGGAAACTCTTTTCGGTGATGCCGAACTGGGTGTCC
>Ga0190275_10001294_pt1 | contig 18803 bp, 14 predicted proteins | sample Popmic550T_FD_133745 | JGI IMG/M metagenome (GOLD analysis project Ga0190275, IMG submission 133745) | Populus adjacent soil microbial communities from riparian zone of Yellowstone River, Montana, USA - 550 T | ecosystem: Environmental > Terrestrial > Soil > Riparian zone > Trees stand | place...
CGCGCACGAGCGCGGCCGAGCGCAGACCAATGGCCCAGCTGGCGTCGTCGATGGGCTCGTGGGGCACGGCAAAGGGCGCGTGATCGAGGGCGGGATTGTCGAGCACGATGTGCGCCCGCTCGGCCGATAGCTCGCAGGCTCCGCCGAACCAGGGCAGACCGCGGTTGACCTGCGCCACGGTGAGGTAATCGCGTCCGCTCGCCTCTAGCAGCGGAAGAAGCTGCAGCGTGACGTCGGGATTGCCTGACAGACTGTAGCGCGGCCCACCGTCAGACTCGCGCACGGCCACGGCTTGCATCACCAGGTTGACCCCGCGGGTCATCATGTCGCGCGCCACGTGGGTGTAGTTGCTGCTGATGTAGTTCTGCTGCGACGCCGGGTTACCGAGGATGGAGCCGGCGCGCGTGTAGAACTCGATGAGCTGTACGTTGGGTGGCAGGCGGTGCGCGTCGGCGTCGTCGAGGTACTCGAGACGCGGCACGTGGTCCCAGACGCGCGCACGGATCGGCTTGTAAAAGCGCTGTTCGAGCTCGCTCTTGCCGAGCGGCGCATTGAGCGAGAGCGCCGTGATGATGTCGAGGCTCAGCGTGGGGTCAGCCTTGACCCGACGATAGAGCGCGTTGAGCAGCGCGTTGGGTTTGCCGATGCCGAGGGGCGTGCCGAGAACGATGCGGTTGCCGACACGGGAGAGGATGCGGTCGACACACGCATCCAGGTCTTGAAAAAGCTCGGGTGGCACTCCTTGCGGAGTAGCACCACCGCGAGCTCAGGCCAGCGTGCGGACCTTGGGCTCGCGATCGAAATAGCGCTGCTTCGCCGCTTCGATGAACTCCGCGCCGAGCACCACCACACCCGCATCGGGCTCGACGCCCGCCTTGTCGAGCAGCGGTTGCGCCGCCTTACTGTGGCCGATGGCCTTGAGATGGCCAAACGCGTCCATCACGAACTGCACGGCCGCCGCTTCCTTGGTGAGTGCGGTGGCCGCTTCAGGCGACAGCACGAGTGCAATCGCGTCGAACAACACAGAAGGCGAGCCCGCAAGCTGCCCGTCTGCCTTGAACGTGCCACCGTCCTTGAGCTTCACGCCGCCTACCTTGGGCGCGATGACCTTGGGGGTACCGCCCGCCTTTTTCACGGCCGCGACGATGGTGTCGATGACCTTACCGTCCGAGCCGTCGTGAATGAGGATTCCGACCACGCGGCCTTCGAGTGTGTCCTTCATGTTGCCGATGATGCGTAGCGCCGGCGACGGATCGAGCTCGATGACGGGCGCGGCCGGCTGGCTGGCGGGCGGCAGGTCCATGCCCAGGCCGTCGGCGACGCGCTGCGCGAGCGACTCGTCGACGTTGCGCAGGTTGGACACCACGCGCTCGCGAATGTGGTCGATGACCACCTTGGATAGCTCGAACACGAATGCCGACGCGGCGTGGGCCTGCTCGGCCGGGTGCAGCGAGCGGAAGAACATCCGTGCCTGACTGTAGTGGTCGGCAAAGGTCTCGGCGCGGACACGCAGCTTCACGCCCTCGACTGGCTCGGGGAAGGTGGTGAAACCGAGCTTGGGGTTCTCGCGCGGTCCGCCGACTTCGCCCGCCTGCGCGAGGCTGTTGGGCTCGTAGTTGGCGCGGCCCTTGGGAACCATCATCTGCATGTGACCATCGCGCTGGAAGTTCGCGAACGGGCACTGCTTCGGCTGGTTGATTGGGATCTGATGGAAGTTGGTGCTGCCGAGGCGCTTGAGCTGCGTGTCGAGGTACGAGAACAGCCGCCCCTGCAGCAGCGGATCGGCGCTGAAGTCGATACCCGGTACGATATTGGAGGGGCAGTAGGCGACCTGCTCGGTCTCGGCGAAGAAGTTGTCGGGGTTTCGATCGAGCACCAGACGACCGACGATGCGAATGGGGAGCAGCTCCTCCGGGATGATCTTGGTCGCGTCGAGCACGTCGTACGGCAGGCTGGCGGCGAACTTCTCGTCGAACAGCTGCACGCCGAGCTCCCACTCGGGGAAGTCGCCACGGTCGATCGACTCGAACAGGTCGCGCCGGTGAAAGTCCGGGTCAGCGCCGGCGATCTTGACGGTCTCATCCCAGATGGTCGACTGCAGACCGAGCTTGGGCTTCCAGTGGAACTTGACGAAGGTGGACTTGCCCGCGGCATCGACGAAGCGGAACGTGTGGACGCCAAAGCCCTCGATGTGACGCAGCGAGCGGGGCAGCGTGCGATCGGACATCGCCCACATCAGCATGTGGGTCGACTCCGGCACCAGCGAGACGAAGTCCCAGAAGGTGTCGTGCGCCGAGGCCGCCTGGGGATACCCGCGGTCGGCCTCCATCTTCACGGCATGGACCAGATCGGGGAACTTGATCGCGTCCTGAATGAAGAACACTGGGATGTTGTTGCCAACCAAGTCCCAATTGCCCTGCTTGGTGTAGAACTTGACGGCGAAACCGCGCACGTCGCGCGGCGTGTCGACCGAGCCCGAGCCGCCAGCGACCGTCGAGAAGCGCACGTACACGGGGGTCTTCTCGCCAGTTCGCTGGAACAGGTCGGCGCTGGTGACGTCGGAGAGCGAGTCGGTGAGCTCGAAGAAGCCGTGCGCCGCCGACCCGCGCGCATGGACGATGCGCTCCGGGATGCGCTCGTGGTCGAAGTGAAAGATCTTCTCGCGCAGGACGAAGTCTTCGAGCAGCACCGGCCCGCGGGTGCCTGCCTTGAGCTGGTTCTGATTGTCCGAGACCGGAATGCCCTGGTTGGTCGTCAGCGTCTGTACGTCTTCGCCGGCTTGCTGATGGGTCTCGCCACCCTGTCCGCTGCCCGTGCTCTTACCGCGTGTTGCCATGGCTGCTGCTCCTGTGCGCCGCGCGATCCGCAACGACGACGTGAAATGGGTCAGGGAGGTATGTACAGACGCATCATCGGCGAGCACAAATTCGTGAGCGAACGCATTTGCGGCGAGCTACGGTACAGAACGTCGCCGGATGCTCTCACGCGACACCAACACGTCCAACGTGACACGTCGCTCGCTGCACATCGTTCGCAAGATGTACCGCGCGCGCATGCACAAGCGCGCGCGTGAGTCCCACGATGCAAGCGCGTGAAAGACTCAGGCTGCCGAGCGCGCGGCGTGTGCGTACGACTTGGCCAGCTGCGCGAGCTGCGCGAGACGGTCGTGCAGCCGCGCCGTGGTGGGGAGCTCGAGCGCACTCGCGATGGTCTGCCAGCGGTAGGCCCAGTCGTGACGAAGCAGGCTGTTTTCGACGTTGGCCAGACGTGCGCGAGAGAGGCGCTCGGGGTCGCGATCCAGCTCGCGCATCACGTCGACGATGTCGGCCGAGTCGGCCGGCACGTGAACGTGCGCGTCGGGCCAGTCGAACAGGAGCTGTGCGCTCTCGCCGCGCGGCGTATCGCCGATCATCACGGCGCCTGCCGCCGCGCCCTCGAATGAACGGAAGCCGAGCTCCTGTTGCCCACCGGTCTCGTCACGCGCGTCGAACTTGGCGCGATTGACGATGAAGTAGCGCGTGCGCTTGATGAGCTCGGCAAGCTGCGCGCGGTGCTCGTGCATGCCGTCGCGCACGGCGCGCGTGTCGATGGTGTCGAACAGGTAGGTCCAACCGCACTGGCTCGCGTGCTGATAGATGGCGCGGTGCACGACGTCCGAGCGGCGCCCCATGCCGAACACGTCGATACTGCGCCGAGGCCCGGGTCGGCCCGGAAAGAAGCGTAGCGCGTCGATGCCCGGGGGCACCCACACACAGGGCAGACCCGTGCTGCGCCGCATGGGCTCGACCGAGCCAAAGAACTGGATGGCCAGCAGGTCGAAGCGCGAGAGCTCTGTCGGCACGTGCAACCTGTCAGACCAGACTTCTTCGATGACACAGACCGCCTTGCGACAGCGCGCACGCCAGTCGGGTACGCGCTCGAGCAGGCGAAGGTCATCGACGTTCTGCGCGTAGAAAATCATCACGTCGTACTCTTGCGCGAGGCGCACGGTCTCGATGCGTGGCGCGAAGTTGAGCTCGATCCCGGCGAGCTTGCGCGACACGCGCTGGGCCTGACGCGCGAGAAAACCATGACCGCGAGACTCGGCGCGCGGCGCAATCAGGTCGACGTCGTCGAGTGCACGGATCACGTCTTCGCACTCGACTTGCCCACAGCGGTACAGCGCACGCGCGTAGCTTCGCGGCGAGATCATCAACACCCGTGGTCGAGTGCTGGTGGCACGTGCGGTACGAACAAGCTGACTGTCCACGGGCCACACTCCTGACAAGCCGTGTGCGGCGTCACCGAGGACGCGCGCCTGAACCCGTATCTCGCTACGTGGCGTGGCCGACTTCGCGAGGAAGTATGCCTCTGCAGACGAAAGCAAAAGCTGCGCCGCCCGGACGAGGCCGCTCAGACGATGAGGGCGCTCGTGTTCTCGTCCTTGCTGCGTCGACCCAGCTTGAGCACCACCATGGCGGTAAAGAGCCAGAGCAAGAGGCCCGCTCCCGCGAAGGTGACGCCGTACCCAACCACCTCGGTGGTGTAGCCAATGCAGACGGTGCCCAGCGCGCTGCCGGAAAAGAGAGAGAATGCGAACAGCGAGAACGCCGTCGCGCGGCCTCGTGCGAACATCTCCGTGGCGCGGGTCTGCAAGGTGGAATGACACATGGAGAAGCCTGCGCCGACGAGCGCGCATGCGACGGCAACCCAGCCCCAGTGAGGCGCGACGGCACTGAGCAGGTAGGCACCCCCCATGGCACTGCCTCCCACCCACAACAGCTGTCGCTCTGACAGGCGCGTGAGCAGTGCCGGCAACAGACGCGCCGCGGCGAGCTGCGCGATGCCGGTGACGCCGAGCAAGAGGCCAATCTGGAGGGAGTCGAGCCCGAAGCGTGTCTCGAGCAGTCCACTCAAGAAGGGAAAGCCGCCCATGTAGAGCGCACCCTCCCACGCAACCAAGCCGAGCAGCGTGAGCATGCCCGGAACACGCAGGGCATCGGGGTACGTCGGGCGCGGCGCCGCCGGGTCCGCCGCGACGCGCAGCTCATGCTTGCGGTAGACGAAGAGCGCGATGGTGGCGAGACCCGCGAGCGCACCGAGGATGGGGAACACCGTGCGCCAGGACACGAGCGCAGCGATGGTGCCACCCGCGCTGGTGCTGAAGGCTTGTGCCGCGCCCGAGCTCGCCATCAACGTGGCCAACGCCGCTTGCCGTCGCTCGTACGGCACGGTGTCGCCGATATAAGCGATGGTGAGCGGGATGAGCGCGGCCGCTGCGGCGCCGGTCAGCACGCGGAACAAGACGATGGTGCCGAACGAGGGAAACGCGCCGCACAGCGCGGTCCCGACACTGAACCAGACCATGGCCTGGGATGCGACGTACACCTTGCCGTACCGATCGGCAAGTGGCCCATACGCGAGCTGACACAGACCGTAGGGCAGCGTGTAGCCCGACACGAGCCAGCCTGCGTGCGCCACCGAAATGCCAAAGTCGCGCGCGATGGTGGGCAGCAATGGCGCCACCACGCGGGCGTCGAGACTGACGATGAATACCCCGACTCCCAACGCGAAAAGGAGCGCACGCTGAGACGACTGGAGCGGCTGCATCGGTACGCCCACTTTGACCGAGCCGCGTGTATTCGCCAGCGCCGAAGCGCAGCCGCCGGCGCTAGAGACACGGCAACCGTCTTGCATGGGGGACCTACGTCCTCTATTGCGGCGGCGTGCCAGCGCCGTACTTTCTCCGGCCGCGGTCGTACGGGCCCACGCTGAGCCGATCGGCGTAAGCAGGTTTGCTTGCGCCATGGATTGGCGACAGCGCCGGCGCGACAAGGATAAGATACGCTGGATGCGCGCATCGGCGCGTCGTCCACCGCGGAAGATCATGTCGCTCGCTTCGAACGTCGCCGCCGCTCGTCCGATACCGCTGAAGACCGGCCGCTATGAGCTGGGCGAGGTGCTCGCCACGGGCGGCATGGGTACCATTCGTCGCGCGTTCGACCGCCTGGCGAAACACGAGGTTGCTTACAAGCACCTGACGGTCTCCATCGAGTCGAACCGCGCGCGGATGAGCGCGCTATTCCAGCGTGAGTACGACACCCTGGCGCGGCTCGAGCACCCCAACATCGTGCGGGTGTACGACTACGGCTTCGACGCTAGCGGCCCGTACTACACGATGGAGCTGCTGTCGGGCCACGACCTCGCCAAGCTGGCTCCCCTGCCCTTCCGCGAGGCGTGCCGCATCTTGCGCGACGTCGCCTCGGCGCTCGCCCTGATCCACACACGGCGCTGCATTCATCGCGACGTGAGTCCCAACAACGTGCGCCTTACGGCCGACGGGCGGGCCACGCTGATGGATTTTGGTGCACTCACGCCCTTTGGCCGCCCGGACGAGGTGGTGGGCACACCGGCCTTCATCGCGCCGGAGTGTCTGACTGCAGAGCCACTCGACCAGCGCACCGATCTGTACTCGCTGGGGGCACTCGCTTACTGGCTCCTCACCCGCACGGTCGCTGTGCGCGCCTACGGACTCGACGAGCTTGCCGAGGAGCTGCACAAGCCCATCATTCCTCCTTCGCAGCGTGTGGCGGGCCTGCCGAGCGAGCTGGACGAGCTGGTCATGTCGCTGCTGCAGCACGACCGGATGCAGCGGCCGAGTCACGCTGCCGAGGTCATCGAGCGCCTGCAACGTATCGCTCAGCTATCCTCCGAACGCGCTGAGCGGGACGTCGCGTTCAGCTACCTGCTGCACCCGCCGCTCGCCGGGCGCGCAGACGTCGAGCGAGAGATCGAGCGCGGCCTCGACCGCCTGCTGACCGGACGTGGCGAAGTGATGGTGGTGGATGGAGCGCCGGGTGGAGGTCGCAGTGCCCTGCTCGAGCAGGTGGCGATTCGTGCTCAGCTGCGCGGCGCGACGGTGCTGCGAGCCGATGGGGCGGTGCAAGAAGGTCCGCTCGGGCTCGTCGATCGTATGATGCAGACGGGTCTGCTCACCTACCCCGACATGGCGCAGAGCTATCGTACACGCAGCTCGTTGATGCTGGACCCCAAGCAGTTCGCAGCGCAGAGCAGCATCGCGGTGGCCGAGCGGCATGCTCGTCTCGCCGCGTCCGCCGAAGACGCGTTCATGCGGCTGGCCCTGCGCGGGCCCCTCGTGTTGCTGGTGGACAACGCATCACAGGCGGACAAGCAGTCGATGTCGCTGCTCGCCTCGATGGCGGAGGCCATCGAGCGCCACCCGCTCTTGTTGGTGGTGAGCACACTGTCGGGGCCGCCAAGCTCCGATGCCGAGGCGCAACTGCGAACGCGCGGCACCAACATCAGCCTCGCCCCGTTGTCCGCAGACGAAGTCGGCGCGCTCGTGCAGAGTCTGTTCGGTCAGGTCCCCAACCTGCACAGTCTGGGCGCCTGGCTGCACGACGAGAGCGGCGGCAACCCCGCACTGTGTCTCGACCTGGTCCGCATGCTCATTCGGCGCGGTCACGTACTGTATGGCGCGGGCACCTTCAGCCTGCCGCAGGTCCTCGAGCGTGGACTCGGCGGGCGCGGCCAACACCTGCTGCTCGACCGCCTGAGTGTGCTCGGAGACGATGCACGCAAGCTGGTGTCGGTGCTGAGTCTGCACGACGGAAGTCTGGGTATAGAATTGCTGGCGCAAGCGGCAGGCCTCGAGACACCGGCCACGTTGGTGGCGCTCGATCAACTGCATGGCCAGAACATCACCGTGGGCAGCAACGACGGCTACTCGATGGCCAGCTCGGCACTGCGCGCGGCCGTGGTGGAGTCGCTCGACGCGCGCGACAAGCGTGAGTTCCACCTGTCGCTGGCGCGCGCGATCCGCGTCGCATCGCCGCTCCCCCTGTTTCAGACCTACACCGCCGGTCTGCATCTCATTCGCGCGGGCGGCGCCGAAGAGCTCGAGGGCGCGCGCCTGATCGCCAACGCCACACGCGGTCGCACCTACGAGGTCGCGATGTCGGGCGACTCGATTCGCTACCTCGAAGACGCGCTCGAGGTCGTGGGCCGCCACGGCGAGCCCGACGACGACTTTGCGCACCTACTCATCCCACTGAGTGTGGCCGGCTTTTACGGCGACATGGGCGTGCAGCGGCGCTATCTCGACCGCGCGATGAGAGTGCTGTCGCGCGCCGCCGGGCTCCACGTGACGGCGCGCCTGACACGCTGGATAGGGGCCAAGCTGGCGCTCATCTTGGGCATCACGTACGCGCTGCTGCGCCATCGGTTTCGTCCTTCGCGCACCAACGAGCGCAGCGTTCGACAGAACATCGAAGCGATGATGAACGTGGCGGCCGCCGGCTCGGCATCGGCTTGCTGCGCGTACGATCGTATAGAGGCCGCACGCATCGAGCGCTGGCTCACGCCGTTCGCCGTCTCCTCCATCCCCAGCGTGCGCATCGCCCGCGAGTTCACGGTGGCGATGGGCGAGATGGTGCGCAGTGAACTCAGCCGGGCGAATCTTCGGCTCGAGGCCCTGCTGCGGCGGGTCTCGCAGCCTGTGCTGGGCATGGACGAGCGTGTACGCGAGCAGCTGCGTCTGGGCTGCTTGAATGCGCGCGCCGACGCGGCCAGCGAGCTCGACCCCGTCGCCGCGCGCGTGTGCGGCGAGGAGGTCGAGCGAACCGGTTCATACCTGGCGTCCCACGGCGTCTCGGCCCGCATGAACCACCACGTCCTTCGCGGCGAGCTCGACGAAGCCGAGAAGTTGCGCGCGCTCGCGGAGACGCTGGCATTTCGGGCCGGCAACTCGTGGTCCTCGCTGGCGATGATCATCGTCCGTGTCATGCACGGCAGCGTCCTGACGGACAACACCATCGGCATGGTGCGTTCCGTGGCCGATCTGGAGCGCCTCGAAAACCTGGCCACCAGCATGCAGCTGTTTCGCGGCGTCGCGCAGGCTTGTCTGCTGCGCCTGAGGGGACTCGGTCGCGAAGCCCTGCCCCTGTGGCAGACGCTGCTCGAAGACGACGAAGCCAAGCAGCACTACTACTACTTCGCGGCGTGTGCATGGTGGGCGCGTGCGCTCAGCGAGCAAGGGGAGCAGGAGCGGGCCAAGCAGCTGTGCGAACAGACGTTGAGCTCGAAGCATCTGGCGGATTGCTCCCCCCATCCGCACGAGCCCCTGTTGCGCCAGCAGCTCGCGCTGGCCGAGGCCGGTCTGGCCAACTTCTACGAAGCCATCGAGCTGCTCGACGCGGAGCTCGCGAGTCGTAAACCGCGTCAGAATCCGCTCGAGCTCGGGGCCCTGCACCGCGACCGGGCGCAGGTTGCCTTGTTGGCAGGAGACCGCGCCGCCTTTTCGCGGCACTTCGACGCGATGCAGACGTTCTTTCGTGCGACGCGAAACCCTTGGCTGATTCAGCAGTGCGACACGCTGCTCACCCGAGCGGTCCGCGCGGGCGTGCGACCTTCGCTCGCGCCCCGTGAGCTCGCCGCGATCGAGGCCTCGGATATCGAGCTCGACGGTTCGACGGTGCTCGGCAACGCGCGCGTGGCCAACGACACGAACGGACTCGACGGCGTCACCATCCTCGAGGCGCCGCCATCAGCGTTGCCGGCCGCCAAGGGCGACTAAACGCAATCGCATGGAGCCGGAGCCACGGCGCCGCCGACTCCATGCGATGCGCTTTTAGCGGGCGGACGCGGTCGAGCGCATTCGAGAGCGCACGGCTGCGGCACACAGTCGCTGTCTCGCGATGAGATCCGCCGCGCGCGGCCAGTCGCGTCCGATGCGGGTCCAGTCGTCATCTTCGGGGTCGAGCCCGAGGGTGTCGATGAAGTCCCGATCGACGATCACGAACTGGTGTTTGTACGGCAGTAAGTAGCCGCCGTGCTCACTGCGAATCTGACGCGCTTCGTCGTACGAGGCCGACCAGATGTTCCAGTGGGCAGAGCAGCCAGGGGGATAGAGCAAGGTCCCGAAGTCTTCGGTCTCGGGCCGCGAGAGCACCGCCACCGCGTGAGACCAGCCCGACAGGCCCAACTCACGCGCTACGACCGACAGACAATGTCTGCGCTGGAGCGTCTGCTGCAGAGCATCGTCAGCCAGCCCACGAAGCTCCGGAAGCTTTCGCAGCCGGACCAGCGCGCTGGGCTCGATGCGCTTGGCGGCACGCTGCAGATGGCGCGCCTCGGTCTTGAGTCGATCCAACAAAGTACGCACGGGATCCATTGGTTTCCTCCTGATTTGGGCCCGTATTCCGCTCCGTCGGGCCTGGAGTATCGCAATGGCGAGTGCGTGGTCCGAAGCGCGCAGCGCGGCGCGCTAGCGGCATCGTCAAGTGCCTCAGGGTGACTCGCGTCTTTCGGCGGAGAAGGCGCCCCTGCGCGCCTCGAGGTCCAACTTTTCCAGCCGGCCCCAGGGTTGTCAACCCAGTTCCGTGACCGCGGCCCGAGTCGGACGCTCGTCCGCTACGCCGCGCGATGCTACCTAGCGAGCGCGGAGGCCTAGGTGAGCGAACCGACAGGAGGTGGCATTCGATACGGTCTTCTCACCGCGCTGATCGCCGTCGCGGCGCCAGTCACCGCCGCGGTGCACGGCATCTTCTCGCAGACCACCGAGCTGGAGATCGCGCGTGTCTCCAAGGCCAAAGAGCTCGAGCTCGCGACGCGCGCGCAGGACTTCGAGATGCGCATGGACTTTCTCGACCGCGCCATCGACGCCCGGCGCAGCCCCGAAGACCGTCAGCAAGTGCTGCGTTTTTTGCGCGCCGTGTCTGCAGACGCCGCACTCAAGGAGTGGGCCGAGGCCGAGCTGAGCTCGGTGCAGCAGGATGTCGACACCTTTCGAGAGGCGCGCGACCAGCTGGCTCAGGCGCTCGAGCGCGACAGTGAGATCGAAGCCAAGCTCGGGGCTACGGCGGTCAGGAGTGAATCGGCGGAGGGCCCGACCGCGGCCAAAGCCGAAGCCGAGCGCGGCGTGCTGCGTGCTCGCGCACGTGTGCAGACCCTGCAGAGACTGAGAGCGCTCGACCAGTCCACGCAGCTAGGCGAGCCGCCGGCCGTCGACGACTCGTCCCGCAGCATGGCGGCCCCACGAGACCGTGCGTCGACCGACATGGCGCCCAAGACGAAGTGAGTCGTGACCGAGCTGTCGACCGCCGTATGTTCCATCGCGTCGACCGCGCGACGACGCTTTTTCTGGGCGGCTTGGTGGAGCCACGCGCCCCGCTACGCGCCGTTTCAGAAGCCCGATGCTTCGCACGGTGGCGCGCGCACACTCGAAGAGGCCCTCGCACACGCGGAGCGTAGCGCGGGCAGACATCTGGTATTGATCGAGCCGCACTGGGCCCGAGCCTGGAACCGTGTGCTGCGCGGCGAAGCCTCGCCCGTGCCACCGCTGCCCCGGACGCCGCGTGCCGTGGCGCGCCCCAGCGAACACGGCAAAGCGATCTCTTCGTGGGAGCTGCTCGGCCTCGGTGCACCGGGCCCCAGCCTGCTCGAGCTCAAGCGCGCCTACCGTAAACGCGCGCTCGAGACACATCCAGACCAGGGCGGCGATGCCGATACGTTCCGTCAGGTGCAACGCGCCTACGAGAAACTGCTCTCGGCGGCCGAGAAGCGTGACAAGAAACGATAGCCGTACCTGGTCACCAAATTTTTGGCACCGTCGCGCACCGCCGGGTAGCGTCGGACGGGGGAAACCACGCGTGAGGCCATGAAGCTAACTTTCCAGCAAGACGACGCGAAAGACGAGCAAACGGCCGACGGCCGGACGATCCAAGCCGCCCCGGCCAAAGGGCGCGGTGGCCTCTCGCGCGCACGCAAGCAGCTCAGTCAGGCCGTTGGCGGCGTGCTCGTCAACTCGCTCGGTGCCCTCTCGAGCCTGCGTCCGCAAAGCCGCACCGGCTCGACGCCACCCGGCGCGCCCAGCGCACAACACGGCCTTCGCCTGCGCGAGGTCATCGAGCGAGACCGTGCGCTCGCCGCCAGTCAAGCTTTGCCGAGCGAGGTGCGTGCACCGCAGCCTGCCGCGGCAGGCTCGACGCTCGGCTACGGGGCGACCACCGTCGACGACGAGAGGTTCGAGGAGCAAGATCTCGACCTCGAGACGGCCGAGATCCAGGTCCCCTTTCGTGGGCGAGAGGTGCTGGCTCCCCGCAGCGACGCGATTGCGCTGGCCATCGCCGAAGCCATCGCCGAGACACAGATCGACGACGTCGATGACGACGACGTGGAGCTCGTCATCGAGCCGCCGTCACAGCCCATTCAGCTCGAGCCGTTGATCGCCGCCGCCTCCAAGCCCGTGACCATCAAGAGTGGCCCCGCCCCCAAGCAGCCGGTGGTGTGCAAAGAGCCCATTCGCACGCGCACCATGGCCAAGCTGCTCGCTTCGCAGGGTCACCGCGCGCGTGCGCTCTCCATCTACGACTTCTTGATCGCCAAGAGCCCGCACGACGAAGCGCTGGTCGCCGAGGCCGATCTGATTCGCAATCAGCAAGACTGACCGCGCGCAGGCAACCATGCCTGCACCGCGCGGTCGTCCGTTTCGGTAGTCTCGCCACGTCGTCCCGTACCAGCTCGCTGCGCCTCGCGGCACCTTCGCTTGCGTGACATCGCGCGCGACAGGAAGGACACGAGGAGTTCGCACAACGGTAAGACGTCTGTGAGAGATGCAGACGACAGTCGTTTGCATGAGACGTCTCGCACTGGTCACGGACGCGTGGCATCCGCAGACGAACGGCGTGGTGAATACCCTCGCGCGACTCGTCAGAGATCTGGAACGTCAGGGCACGGAGGTCCTCGTGGTCGCGCCAGACGCGCACCGCACGGTGCCACTACCGTCAGACCCGGACTATCGCATCGCGGTCGATCCGTGGCGCGCCATCCCGAAGATCCGCGCGTTCGCGCCCGACGCTGTCCACATCTCCACCGAAGGTCCGCTCGGCTTGTGGACCAACTGGTGGATGCGCCGCAAACGGCTGCGTTTCACCAGTAGTTTCCACACGCGCTTTCCCGAGTTCATCCACGCGCGCTTCGGCTTGCCGCTAGCGTGGGGATATCAGGCCGAGCGCTGGTTCCATCGTGCTGCGGAGCACACGCTGGTGGGCACACGCTCGCTGATCGAAGAGCTCGATGCACTGCGCATCGGACAGCGTCTGATTCACTGGCCGCGCGGCATCGATGCCGAGCGGTTTCGGCCGACGCGGCGCAAGCTCGACGTGTTTTCGCAGCCGCGCCCCATCTGGCTGTACGTGGGCCGTGTCGCTCCCGAGAAGAGTATCGAGGACTTTCTGTGTCTCGACCTCCCCGGAACCAAGGTCGTGGTCGGAGACGGACCGTCACGCGCCGAGCTCGAACGCCGCTTTCCCGACGCCGTGTTTCGCGGCTGGCGCTTTGGTGACGACCTCGCCGACCACTTCGCGAGTGCCGACTGCTTCGTGTTTCCCTCGCGCAGCGAGACGTTCGGCAACGTGTTGCTCGAAGCCCTCGCTTCGGGTGTGCCGGTGGCGTCGGTTCCAGCGCCGGGCCCCATCGATCTGATTCAAGACGGCGTCAACGGCGCCATCGGTGACGACCTCAAACAAGCGTGCCTGCGCGCGCTAGTGTGCTCGGGAGAGCGCGCGAGGGAGAGCACGGAGCGCTACACGTACCGAGCCTGCATGGACATCTTCCGTGCTCACCTGGTGCCGCTGGTCAAGCGCCTCCCCTCGGGAGCCTCGTCGTCGGCCATGTCCGAAGTGCAAGAGGCGAGCGCAGTCTGAGTGTGTCAGTGGCGCGGCACGCGCAGCAGCGGCTGACCCATGCGCAGGCGTGTCCCGGGCACGAGTCCGTCACACAGCGAGAAGCCCTCGGGCGCAAACACGAGGATCGTGGATCCGTGCTGAAACCAGCCCAATTCCTGACCCTTGTGCACCTCGGCCCGGCACTTGATGATGTGCGGACCGGTGTGGCGCAGGTGCAGCATCACGTCGACGAAGTGGAGGCGGATGCTGGCGATCAAGATCGCCGCGACCGGCACCATGGTGATGACGTACCCCGTGTCGACGAGTGTGCTGCGCAGAATGGCGCGCTCGTTCTTGCAGAACAGCTTCTCGACGCGAGCCAGCGCGATGGGATTGGTGTTCCAGGTGTCGCCAGACACGTAGGTGACCCGGTCGATCACGCAGTCGTGGGGCGCGTGGAAGCGGTGGTACATCGACGACGTCAGGCGCAGGGTCGCGTAGGTGCCGTTCTCGTACAGCGCAGCCAGCTCCGGGTCGCGCAGCAAGTCTTCCAGCGTGTAGGAGAAGTTTTTGGCCTGAATCAGCTGCCTGCCAGCGATGCGCCCGGAGCCGCCCAAGATGGCGTCGCACGGCGAGACCACGATCTTTGGGTCTTGCTCGATGGGGCGCGCACCCGGCTTGAGCTCACGAATGAAGCAGTCGTGCATACTCTTGAAGTCTGTGTGCTTGGCGTCGCTGAGGTCGAGCTCGGTGAAGAAGCGCCAGACCCCGAGCGACAGGTCGCGCACGAGCGGCTGCTCCAGCTTGGCAAACCAGCCCATGAACTGCGTCACCAGACGACGCGGGATGCGGTTGGTGAGCAAGAAGTTGAGGTCTTCGTGCTGAACGATACGAACGATGGTGGCGTGAATGGTCATGTCTACTCTTTCGCGCTGAGACGAAAACGAGGAAAGCTGTGAACACGATGCTGGCTCCGTACGCACTGGGCGCCGTCGCGGCGACTTTCACTTTGCAGAAGCTGCGCGCGCGTCTTTCGCTGTCGCGCGCCAAACACCCTTCGCTGACCGGCCACAGTCGGATGGCGCGGCGGGTGGCCGCCCTGGTGCCCTTTTACGAGTACGACGAAGCCACGTTCTTCGACTCGGACGACGCACCGGCAGACGTTGCAGCACGACGGCGCGCCGGCTTCGCGCGGCTCACCGAGCTCTACCGCACGCGCTTTGCCGAGACGGCCGCGCGCTCGGCCGAGCTCGAGCCTGGACTGTCCGATCTGCAGTTCACCTCGGCATACCGGGTGCCTTTCCAGTACAGCCGGTTCGTGCGTCAGCGCTTGCCAGCCGGCTCGCTGGTCGAGGCATCGTCGGGTGTGCGGGTGACCGATCTCGATGGCAACCAGGCGATCGACCTGACCGGATCGTACGGCGTCAACGTGTTTGGCTACGACTTCTACAAAGACACGCTGGCGCGCGGCGCCGAACGCGTGCGTGACCTCGGGCCGGTGCTCGGCCCTTACCATCCGTGCATCGCGCACAACGTGCAGCGCCTGCGCGAGATCTCCGGACTGGACGAAGTGTCGTTCCACATGTCCGGGACCGAAGCCGTGATGCAGGCCGTGCGTCTCTCGCGCTATCACAGCAAGCGCACCCACCTGGTTCGCTTCTGCGGCGCGTACCACGGCTGGTGGGGTGACGTGCAGCCAGGGGTCGGCAACCCGGTGCCCGCGCGCGAGACGTACACCCTGAGCGAGCTGAGTGACGTCGCGCTGAAAGTGCTCGCCACGCGCAAAGACATCGCCTGCGTGCTGGTCAATCCGCTGCAGGCGCTGCACCCCAACCTGGGCGCTGCGAGTGACTCGGCGCTGGTCGACAGTAGCCGCAAGGCGCACTTCGATCGCGCCGCCTACACGGCCTGGCTCGTGCGCCTGCGCGAGGTGTGTACCCGCCGTGGCATCGTGCTCATCTTCGACGAGGTGTTCTCGGGCTTTCGGCTCGCCCCCGGTGGCGCGCAGCAATACTTCGGCGTGCAGGCCGACCTGGTGACCTACGGCAAGACCCTCGGCGGCGGTCTGCCGGTGGGGGTGGTGTGTGGCCGCGCGGCGCTGATGAAGCGCTTTCGCGACGACAGCCCCGCCGACATCTGCTTCGCCCGCGGCACGTTCAACTCGCATCCCTATGTCATGGCGACCATGCACGAGTTTTTGCTGCGGCTCGCGAGTCCGGAGATCGCCGCGCTCTACGTCGACCTCGACCAGACCTGGGAAAGGCGAGCCGACACCCTCAACCAGCGTCTGCACGAGGCCGGCTTGCCGGTGCAGGTGGCCAGTATGTCGACCATCTGGACCGTCTGCTATACCCGACCCAGCCGCTACAACTGGATGTTCCAGTATTACTTGCGTGCCGAGGGTCTGGCGCTGAGCTGGACCGGCACCGGACGCCTCATCTTCAGCCTCAACTTCGGCGAGCAGGACTTCCGCGAGGTGGTCGAGCGATTCGTGCGTGCCGCGCAAGCGATGGAAGACGACGGCTGGTGGTGGTCCAACGAAGAGACCAGCAACAAGACCATCCGCCGCCGCATTTTGAAAGAGCTGTTGGCCCATCGCTTCTGACCTGCCGCCCGCGACGAAAGAAGCAAGGCCGTCAGGCGTGGTGCGCGTCGGGTCGCCCGTCTACCTTCGCGTGTGCATTGCGATGACGCGACGGACCGTTGGGGTCGTACATCTCGCCTCGCAGCGCCTGAAGCGGGGCGCGGTGATACAAGAAAATGTCGTGGAACGGGTCGGTGATGATCTTGGTCAGCCACACGATGCCGGTCTTGACGTCCTGCAAAAAGAACAGGCAGATGGTGCGAAACAGCACCGCGCCCACGCCTAGCACCAGCCACATCCACGACAGGTTGCGCACGAAGCCGGCCATGTCGCGATGCGGCGTAAAGACGCCGAACAGCGACGGCACCAGGTACAGCAGCACCGGGGACAGCGCCCAGATCGACAACAGCCAGACCTTACGGTTCAGGTTGTAGCCGACCTTGACGTCTTCTTTCTCCTGGTGCGTGGCCTGGTTGAACTCGTCGTAGCTCTTGGGCTCGAAGAAAAAGTGGCCGATCTGACGCGTAATCATCGCGACGATCCAGCCCACCAGCGCGCCTGCCACCGGGTACGTGAACAGCAGCACGTAGGTGATGACGAAGGTGGTAGAGCTGAGCAGATGCAGCGACTGGTTGATTCGGTTGTGGTGATACAGGCGGTGGTCGTCCCACCTTTGTTCTTCCAGCATCTCGAAAAAGCCGCTCATCGTCGCCTCCCTGGTTCGCTCGCGCAGAAGATCGCGCAGCGTCATCTGACTGTCTATCGAACGCGCTCCGAATACCATGGCGCGACGGATCGCGGACACGTCCGAGCCCGTGAGATTAGCGTTGGCACGTGCTTTTCGCGCGCGTGAGACGACGACGTTGCACCGCGCTCACAAACGCCGCACAACCCCTCGGAGGTTTGCTCCATGGTGCGTCGTCATCGCTTGCTCGTCGTCGTTCTCGTCTTGCTCGCTTCCGTGCTCGTCCTCGCCACCATCGCAGTCGCCGTGCTGGCGGACACGCGCTGGGGGCGAGCCCACGTCGCCTCCCTAGTCAGCAGCACGATTACCGGACAAATTGCAGGGGAGCTGAAGATCGAGCAGATCGACGCGCTGTCGTACGGGCGTGTCGAAGCGCACGGCGTCAGCATTCTCGCCCCCGACGGCAAGCCTGCCATCGAGGCCGAGCACGCCATCATCTACTTCGAGCCGTCGCAGCTATGGTCCAACACGCCAGGTTGGTCGCGCGCCGAGATCGACCACTGCCACGTGCGCGTGACCGAGGGGCCGAACGGGAAGACCAACATGGAGGAGACGTTCGCCGACCGCCCCAAGCCCGGCTCCGAGGAGAAGAAGAGCGAAGCCGGTAGCGAAGAGAGCAAGAGTGAGCTCGACCTTCGAACCATGGTCACCTCCAAGTGCAAGCTGGTCATCTCCGGCGGAGAGCTGCCTACGCTCGAGATGGTCGACCTGGCCGGCATCATGCGTGTGTTCGTCACGCGCAGCGGGGACACCGAGCTACGCTTCGACGAGTACAGCGGCACGTTCACCGAGGGCCTTCCCACGGGCGTGCTCGAGTTTCGCGACGTGCACGGCGAAGTACGAACGGCGCAGAACCGCTTGCTGCACTTCGATGGCAAGGGCCACACCGAGGGCGCGCCCGTCACCTTCTCACTCGACATCGCCACCAAGCCCAAGAGCGTGAAGATCGACGCCACCTTTCCCGAGGTCTCACTCGGCTCGATACGCACGAGTCTCGTCGCCGCCTGGACCAAGTTTTCCCCTACACTTGAGCTCGACGTTCACCGTGAACCGTGAAGGACTGCTTGCGGTTGCCGATCAGCGAGGCATGCCCATCGTGACCCCCGATCCATCTCGTATCCATCCCTTCAAGAGTGCCAAGGCTTTCGAGACCTGGCTGTCCGCCCACCACGACAAGGAGACCGAAGTCTTCTTGCGCATCTACAAAAAGTACAAGGGCGTCGCTTCCATCACGCACCACGAAGCGCTCGATGTAGCGCTGTGCTGGGGCTGGATCGACGGCATCCGCAAGTCCTACGACGCCGACTCGTTCTTGCAGCGCTTTTCGCCGCGACGTGCGAAGAGCGTGTGGTCCACCATCAACCGCGACAAGATCGCCGCGTTGATCGAGCAGAAGCGCATGACCCCGCACGGCCTACGTCACGTCGACGCAGCCAAGCTCGATGGCCGCTGGGACGCGGCGTACCACGGCCAAGCATCGATGAAGGTGCCCGACGACCTTCGCGCCGCCATCGCCGCCTCGCCCAAGGCCGAGAAGATGTTCGCCAAGCTCGACAAGGCGAACCTCTATGCGATCGCGTGGCGCGTCCAGACCCTCAGGACGGAAGTTGGACGCAAAAAGAAGATCGAGAGCTTCGTCGAGATGCTGGCGCGAGGCGAGACCGTCCACCCGATGAAGGAGAAGGCGGCGCCGGAGCGAAAAGCGAAGGTCGTGAAGGCGACGGAGACCAAGGCGAGCACGAAGAAGGCGAGCACGAAGAAGACGAAGACGAAGACGAGCACGAAGAAGTAAGATCTCTGGGGGCAGCTC
>Ga0190275_10001295_pt1 | contig 18802 bp, 18 predicted proteins | sample Popmic550T_FD_133745 | JGI IMG/M metagenome (GOLD analysis project Ga0190275, IMG submission 133745) | Populus adjacent soil microbial communities from riparian zone of Yellowstone River, Montana, USA - 550 T | ecosystem: Environmental > Terrestrial > Soil > Riparian zone > Trees stand | place...
GATCGTCGACCTGCGCACGCTGTGCCCGCTCGATCGCGACACCGTGCTGACGAGTGTGCGAAAGACCGGCAAGGTGCTGATCGCGCACGAGGCCACACGCTCGTGTGGAGTGGGCGCGGAGCTGGCCGCCCTGATCGCCGAGGAGGCGTTCGAGGATCTCGACGCGCCCGTGCGCCGCCTGACGGCGCCGGACGTCCCAATCCCGTTCAGCCCCCCGCTCGAACAGCGCGTGCTGCCCGGGCTCCACGACATGAAAGAGGCTGCCCATGAGCTCCTCGCGTACTGAGGCGGCTCCCCTGGCAGAGGTGACGATGCCCCAGATGGGCGTCTCGGTCGCCGAGGGGACGATCGTCAAATGGCACAAGCGCCCCGGCGACTGGGTCGAGGCCGACGAGAGCATCTGCGAGATCTCGACCGACAAGATCGACACCGAGCTGCCGTCCCCCGCTAGCGGCCGGCTCGTGCGCGTCAGGGTGGAGGAGAACGAGACTGTCGGTGTCGGCACCGTGCTCGCCGAGATCGACACCGGCGCGCAGCCTGGGCAGCCTCACAGAGCCGAGACGGACGGGGGTGACGCGCCGGACCGCTCGCACGTGATCTCGCCGGTCGTGCGGCGGATAGCGACCGACCACGACGTGGATCTGAGCCAGGTGAAGGGAACGGGAGTCGGGGGCCGGATCCGCAAGAGGGACGTACTCGCGGTCGTCGAGAACGGCCAGGCGAAGGAAAGACCTCTGCACAGCGAGTCCCCGTATTGGCCGGAACCGGCGAACGGCGAGCGGCGCACGGCGCTTTCGCCGATACGCAAGCAGATCGCGGAGCACATGACACGCAGCCGCCGGACGGCCGCACACGTCACCACCGTCGCCGAGGTCGACCTGTCGCGCGTCGTCACCCGCCGAGCCGAGCTGAAGGATGTGTTCGGTGCCCGTGGTGCACCGCTCACATATCTCGCGTTCGTAGCCCGTGCAACCGTGGCCGCGCTGCAGGAGCACGACGTGCTGAACACCTCGATCGAGGGCGAGGAGCTCGTCCACCACGACGATGTGAACCTCGGGATCGCGGTCGCGCTCCAGGACGGCCTGATCGTGCCGGTCATCCCACGGGCGCAGCGCCTCAACCTCGAGGGGCTCGCAGCCGCGATCGCGGACCTCTCCGGCCGCGCCCGCGCGAAGCAGCTCCGGCCCGAGGACGTTCAGGGCGGCACCTTCACGATCACGAACCCGGGCCAGTTCGGGACCATTCTCGCGACGCCGATCATCAATCAGCCGCAGGCCGCGATCCTCGACGTGGAGGCGGTCGTGAAGCGGCCGGTGGTCATGGAAGGCGACGACGGAGACTCGATCGCGATCCGGCCGATGGTGAACCTGTGCCTGTCGTTCGACCACCGCGCCCTGGACGGTGCGGATGCGGCGCGCTTCCTGGGTGCCGTGAAGGCGCGCCTGGAACAATGGGCTGACGATGCCTGAGACACACGCCGCCCGCGAGCTGTGGTGTATCCGCAAGGGGCTGGTCCCCTACGCCGACGCGCATGCGCTGCAGAAGGAGCTCGAGGCGGCGCGCCAGGCGGGGCGTGTCCAGGACGTGTTGCTGATGCTCGAGCATCCGCCCGTCTACACTCGCGGACGCCGCTCGGAGCCCAGCGAGCTCCCGATGGGCGAGGACTGGTACCGCGCCCAGGGGATCGACATCGTCGACACCGACCGCGGCGGGCGCCTGACCTACCACGGGCCCGGACAGCTCGTCGGTTACCCGATCATGAGCCTGAAGCCCTACCGGGACGACGTGCACGAGTTCATCCGCCGCATGGAGAGCGCGATCATCGCCGCGCTGGCCGACGTCGGCATCGCGGCCGGCCCGATCGAGGGGCTGACCGGCGTTTGGACGCACGAGCCGCGCAAGATCGCGTCGATCGGCGTGCACGTCAGCCGCGGCGTCACGACCCACGGCTTCGCGATCAACGTCAACAACGACCTCCAGCCGTTCGAGTGGATAGTCCCGTGCGGGATCGACAACTGCCGCATGACCTCGGTGGCGAATGAGCTTCACGCCCAGTTCGACATGGAGCGCTTCATGGACATCGTGAGCCGCGAGGTGGGCGTCGCCTACACGCGGCTGCCGGTGCGCCAGGACAGCGTGATCCTGGCCGGTGCGGAGGCCGCGTGACCGAACGCGTGCACGTGACCAGGTCGCGGTCGAACCCGGGCGGCGGGTCGACCGCGGATGCCGACGTGGTGCCGTTCCGCTCGCGCAAGCCGCCATGGCTGAAGGTGAAAGCGCCGGGCGGGCCCACCTACCGCCACATCGAGCGCCTGATGCGCAACAAGACGCTCCACACCGTCTGTGAGGAGGCGAACTGCCCCAACATCGGCGAGTGCTGGGAACGGGGCACCGCCACGTTCATGATCCTGGGCGACACCTGCACGCGCCGGTGCGGCTTCTGCAACGTGAAGTCCGGCGTGCCTGAGGTGGTGGATCGCGCGGAGCCGCTGCGCGTGGCCCACGCGGTGGACCAGATGGGACTGCGCCATTGCGTCGTGACGTCGGTGGACCGCGACGACCTGCCCGATCTCGGCGCCGGGGCCTTCGCGGCCACGATCCGCGCGATCCGCCGGCGCGCGCCCGGCTGCGCCGTCGAGGTGCTGACGCCGGACTTCCGCGGCCAGGAGATGCCGCTTGCCCGCGTGATCGACGCGCGGCCGGACGTGTTCAACCACAACGTCGAGACGGTGCCGCGGCTGTACCCGAAGGCGCGCCGGGGATCGGACTTCAGGCGCTCGTGCAGGGTGCTCCAGAACGCGAACCGCATGGATGCGAGGGTCGTCACGAAGTCGGGCCTGATGGTCGGACTGGGAGAGTCGATGGACGAGATGCTGGAGGCGTTCGCGGTGCTGCGCGAGCACGACGTGCAGGTCCTAACCGTGGGCCAGTACCTACGCCCGTCCGAGCAGCACCTACCGGTGGTCCGGTACTGGACCCCCGAGGAGTTCGCCCACATGGAGCGGGAGGCGTACGCCCTGGGGTTCGAGTCGGTCGCCTCCGGCCCACTCGTGCGGAGCTCCTACCACGCCGACGAGCAGGTTCCCGGCCGCCGCGCCGCTACGAGCTAGCTGTCCTGCCTCGGGACGTTCCGAACGCGACTGATCGGTGCTCACTCGACCGGGAAGCGCTCCGCGGGCGCGTGCGAGAAGTCGAGATCGGGATGGGGTTTCCCGGAGGGAAGGAGGGGAAGTACGGGTTCAGCCTTCGCTGGTCAGGTGAGCAGGCGGCGGCACAAGCTCAGTGAAGTTGTCGAGCAGGCCGGGCTTGCGGGAGGCCAACATCAGCATCCGGCCCCAGCCGGGGTCCACTTCCTTGCCCCACCACACTAGGCGGACGTCCGCGAACCCGAGCCAACTCAAGTAACGCTTGAGGGCCTTGGGGCCGGTCGGCCGCCAGTTCACGCCGTGGACGCCGGACTGGAGCCGCTCAGGGTTCTCGCCCCCGACGACGAGCATCCCATCCGGCAGGCCACTGGCGGTGCCGGTCTCGACCACGAGTAGCTCGCTGGCGAGATCGGCGGCGATCTTCAGCCCGGCCAACGGATCGGGAAGGTGGTAGAAGATTCCGTTGAAGAGGACGACGTCGAAGGGCTGAAGCCCCTGTCCTGGCACCTCGTACAGGTTCCAGACCTCGAAGCGCATCCGGTCGGTCGGACCGTCGCGATGCTCCATAAGGAACCGCGCTTGGTCGATCCAGTGATCGCGCGCATCGAATCCGAGGCACTCGCCCGCACCCAGCTCCTTGCACCAGAACAAGTAGCCCCCGCAGTTGCAGGCACAGTCGAGAACCGTTCGGCCCTCGAGTCCTTTTGGATAGACCCTGCTCATGGTCTCGAGAAAGGAGCCCCGAGGGCTGTGGAACCTCGTCTTGGCCCAGCCCGCGTCCGGGTAGGTGCCGGGCGGCGCCTCACGAGAGACTCGGGTACTGAGCTCCGGGGTCACCTGCACGTCGAGGTACCACTGCCCGAGGCGGACGATCTCGGCTCTGAGGTCCTCAGCCGTTGCTCTGTCCCGTTGGGCTCTATCCGTCATCGCGTCGGCCAAATTATCAGCAGCACCGTGTCTCAGCCTCACCTACTGACGGGTCCCTCATCGGCCAGAGGGGAAGGTTGGGTATCGATGCACGTCAACGGCGGACTTCCGGCTCGCCAGACCATCATGGTCCAGGGTCGGCGAGAAATACGCCGCCTCGCCCAGCCGGCGAAGCGCAGCGCGAGATCGAGGCCGCGATGCGATTCACCGCCGCCCGGAGCCGAAACTCAACCGGACGCAACACCTATGATGGTCACAAGAGGCGGCGGGGCGGCTCGGGGTCTGGATCAAGGGATCTTCGATGGACGACATGGAGCAGTCCGACTCCTGGTTGCAGGGCCTGGCGAGGCTGAATCGCGTGATCGCGGCCACCGGCCAGCCCTTGTTCGGAAACCTGTGCTACGACCATCGCCAGGCGGACTTCGTTGACGCTCGCCCGAACCCGATCTTGAGATCCAAGCGCGACCGGTTCCGCAGGGCGGTCGAGGGACGGACCAAGATGCTGGAGGTGGGGGTGAACGGAGGGCACTCGGCCTACGTGGCGCTGACCTCGAACCCGGTGCTCGAGTTCCACGGGGTCGACATCTGTGAGCACGCCTATGTTCGGCCGGCGGTCGCGCAGCTCCAGAACGAGTTTCCAGGAAGGGTCTTCTTCTATGAAGGGAGCGCTCTCGAGGTGCTACCGGCGCTCCCCGACCGCGCCCAGCGGTTCGACCTGTTCCACATCGACGGAGCGAAGCGGACATATCTCGAGGACGCACTCAACTGTGAGCGCATCATGGCGGGCGACAGGGCCACGCTGATCATGGACGACACGCAGCACCCGATTGTGGCCCAGGCATGGCGCATGTGCACCGCCGGCTGGTGTGATCGAGCCTCATCCCGGCTTCCCGACCATGCCCGACAGCGAGAAGTACCGCAATCAGATCGGAACGCTCAAGCCGGTCGCTCCCCAGAAGCGGGCAAACCTTCTCCGGCGCCAGAAACGCATGCGTGCAGTCAAGCCGCTGACCCCGGAGCAGGTGGAGCAGCTGCGTGCGCTCGTTTCAATCAGGGACGCAACGTTCTTTTCTTTGCTGGCCTATGGCGGCCTTCGGCCCGAAGAGGCACTCGCGTTGACGGGCGCCAACGTGCGCGAGCGCACGCTGCTCGTTGAGGCCGCGGTCTCATTCGGCGAGCTGAAGGAGCAGAAGACGAAGCGGCCACCTCGGGTGGTGCCGCTTCTTGCGCCCCTTGAGCAGGACCTCGCTGAGCTCGCATTGGTCTCGGGCCGCCCGACGGCCACAGCGTTGATCTTTCCCGCGCACGACGGGGGCCTGTGGCGCGATCACACTTACCGTAACTGGCGACGCCGCGTGTTCCAGGTAGCCGCAAGTGAGGCGGGCCTCGGCAAGATCACCGTGACCAGAACCCCTGAGGGGCGGAGCCGCCGCTATCTGGGCATCGTGCCCTACGACCTTCGCCATACATACGCGAGCCTCCGACTCTGGGAGCACGCCTCCGTGCCCGACTTGGCAGCCGAACTTGGCCACTCGCCGTCGATGACGCTCGATACATACGGCCACGTCATCCTCGAGCTCCGTGACAGTGACCGTCGCGATGCCGCCGAGGAGATCCGGAAGGCACGTACGAGGAGGGCGGCTTGACCCAATACCTCAGCGCACGATGCGGCCCACGTCACGGCCCACGGTGCTCAGCAGCGCGTTCGGAAGGTGTTGAGGCACGTCAGCTAGCCGCCCAAGCGGCGATACCAGACGTCCTCGACCACGGCATGGCCGATGTCGTTTCTCTCGCAGTAGTGGAACAGGTCCGACGCACGGTTGACGAAGCCCCCTGCCGCGGAAGTTCAGCGATGTGTTGCACAACACGCCGTAGCCGGTGCGGCGTGCCTGGGCCTGCAGCAGCTCGCGGAAGCGGGGGTCGCCGGTCGGCCCGACAGACTGCACTCGCGCGGTGCCGTCCACGTGCGTGATCGCCGGGAGGGCGTCTGTCTTCACGTTGGAGAAGAACAGCATGTACGGGTCGTCGCGATCGTCGTCGAACCACCGCCCCTTCTCCTCGAGCAGGCAGGCGGGCGCGATCGGGCGGTAGTCCTCACGCTTCTTGATGTCGTTGAGCAGATCCTTCGACTCCGCCCGCAGAGGAGACGCGAGCAGCGAGCGGTGCCCGAGCGCGCGCGGACCGATCTCGGCGGCCCTGGACCCAGGCCACCACGGCGCCGTCGGTGATCGTCTTCGAGAGCAAGTCGTGGTCGAGCGGCACACGCTCCCAGGCGGTGGAGTCGGGCACGAAGTCGGCGATGAAGTCCGGTCCGGTGTACACGTCCCATTCCAGTCGCTGCGGGCCTCCGAGCGTGAGCTGGGCGTCCAGCGCGGCGCCGATCGCGCAGCCGGTGTCGTTCGTGCAGGGCGGGACGAACACGTCGGTGAAGTGCCCGCACTCGGCCCAGCGGCGGTTCCATTCGCAGTTGAGGCCGCAGCCCCCGGAGATCATCAGCGGCAGGCCGGGCGGCAGGTGCCGCCGGGCGGCTGTGAGGTAGATGTCGAACAGCCGGTCGCTGAGGTGAGCGGCGGCGCGATGCATGAGCGGGGTGTGCACCCCAGCGTTGTGGAGAGGCGAGTCGCGGAGAGCTCCCTTGTCGAGCAGGTGGATGGGCGGCACCTCGAGGATCCAGTCGACCACCCGCACGACCTCGGCGGAGAGCGGAGCGTTCAGGTCGGCATAGCCGGCCAGTGCCATCAGCTTGCCGGCCTGGGTGTTGCTGAGTGTGCGCGCGCGATCGGGGATTTCGGGGTTCGCGATCGAGAACAGGGCGGCGTACCGCTGGCCGGGTCGGTCGAGCACCGGGAATGAATCGATCTCCGCGCCACCCTTGCGCCAGTGGTAGAAGCTGCCGAGCATGCCCTCCCAGGTCAGAACCGCGCACTCGTCGAGCGGTGCCTGCGGGGCCATGGCCGTCGACATGTAGATGTGCGAGCGCTCATGCGAGGTGTGGAGGTAGCGCACGGGCCTGCCGAACAGGTTGCCCTGTGTACGTCGGGCGCTTCGAGGCCGAAGTACCCGCCGCCCAGTCCCGGCGTGCGCTCACCCGTGCGCTTGACCCAGCCGCCCATCGCGACCACGTCGGGGAAGCCGTCCACGGCCTCCAGGGCCTGCATCACGAGTGGAGCCGAGATGCGACTGTAGCGCGGAAACGAGTCCTTCTCGTTCTCGGTCGAGAACCGGAGGACGCCGTCTTCGATGTATGCGATGGCCCCGTCGTGGCCGGAATGCAGGCTCAGGATGCGCATGGGGGTCGGAGAGGGTATCGGTCGCTCGGCCTACGGCCCGTAGCTGTGCAGCGCACCGCTAGGCTTCCGGCCCTTGATCCCGCTGCGGGACAACATCCCCTCCGACCGTTTCCCGGTCGTGACGCTCACGTTCATCGTGATCAACGTGCTCGTGTTCCTGTTTCTCCAGGGCCCGTCGTTCTCGTTCTCGAGTATCGAGAGCGTGGACACCAAGACGGTCGTCGAGTACGGCGCGATCCCCTATCGGATCACGCACCCGGGCGATGACTGCGATCTGGCGAAGGTGGGGATCACGGAGGTGGCTCCTGGCCAGTTCCAGGCGGTGCAGGGGGAGGAGACCCTGCTTTGCGAGGGGACGCCCGAGTTTCGGGCCGTGGCCAGCAGCGCCGAGCGCATACCGGTGGAGGACCTGCAGCAGCCGCCTGCCTTTCTCACGATCCTGACCTCGATGTTCATGCACGGCGGGTGGCTGCACATCGCGGGCAACATGATCTTCCTGTGGATCTTCGGCAACAACGTGGAGGACTCGATGGGGCGGCTCCGCTACGTGCTCTTCTACCTGCTCGGAGGATTGGCGGCCGCGCTGGCACAGGTTGCCATCGACCCTGACGCAACCGTGCCCCTGGTGGGGGCGAGCGGGGCGATTGCGGCCGTGCTGGGCGGATACGCGCTGCTGTATCCGCGCGCACGGGTGCTGACCCTCTTCTTTTTCTTTTTCATCTTCTTCATCGAGGTGCCGGCGTTGCTCCTGCTCGGTCTGTGGATCTTCACCCAGTTCCTGCCCGCTGTGGGGCAGCTCGCGCAACCGGAGCTGACCGGCGGCGGGGGCGTGGCCTACTGGGCTCACATCGGCGGCTTCCTGTTCGGCCTGGCCGCGATCAAGCTCTTCGCGCACCGGCGCAGTAGCCAGTACGGACGACCGAAGTATCCGGTGTACTAGGGGCTGATGCAGCATGCAGACGGTGGTGCTGGTCTTGGTGCTCGGGTTCCTCGTGCTCTTCGCCGCGATGACGTTCGAGGTGATCGCGCGGACCGGGCTCGACATCCTGAGCGTGCTGGCGCTGTTCTTCATTGCCCTGATGGCGCTACCGTTGATCGCCGGGCTGTTCGGCTCGCGACACGATGACGACTGACGACCGCCCGCCACTGCTCCAGGGGGGCAGGCGCCGCCGCCGATCCCCGCTGCGGCTGCTGCCGCTGGCGCTGCTCCTCGGGCTACTGCTGTGGGTAGGTCTGGCGGCGATCGATTCGGCGCCGCGCGGGAGCGACGACCGCTCCCGCGCGGGGCGCGCCGCGCAGCCGGCCCGTGATCCCGACCCACCGCGGCTGCTCGACGAGGCTCGGACCCCGCCCGCCGTGGCGTCGCGCCAGCGAGCATCGCGCTTCCACGTGGACCTGTCCGGGCAGGACACGGTGCGCCTGCGCTTTGTGCGCAAGCCACGGGCCGGCGTGCTGTTCGACGTGCGCACGGGGCGCGTGCTGTGGCGCCGCAACGCGGATCGTCGGCTGCCGATCGCAAGCCTGACGAAGATGATGACGGCGCTCCTGATCGTGGAGCGCGAGGATGCGCACGAGCGCGTTCGCATCACGCGACGCGCCACCCGCACCCCCGGTTCGGCGATCGGGGTCCTGCCCCGCGGCAAGCGCGTGCAACTGGAGGCACTTCTGAACGGCCTGCTGCTCGTGTCGGGCAACGACGCTGCGATCGCGCTCGCCCAGCACAGCGCCGGCACGGTGCCCGACTTCGTGCGGCTGATGAACGAGCGTGCCGCGGAGATGGGCCTCGATTGCACGCGGTTCTCGACTCCTCACGGGCTCGAGGACAAGGGCAACCATTCGTGCGCCGCCGATCTCGCCGCTCTTGCCCGGGCCGACCTGCACCTGCGCCGCATCAGGCGCATCGCGCGCCGCAAGCGGGCGATCCTGACATTCCCGATCGAGGGTGGGCGCCTCTTCCTCTACAACAACAACCCGCTGATGCGGCAGCGCTACCGGGGCGTGACCGGCCTGAAGACCGGCTACACGCAGCGCGCGGGACGCTCGATGGTGGCCACCGCCCGGCGCGGCGACGTCGAGCTCGGCGTGGTGATGCTGCGCTCCTACGATCCCGCGACGCAGGCCCGCAAGCTGCTCGACCGGGGCTTCAGGGCGTTGGGGGAACGCCCCTAGCTCCTGTACAGGACCGCGGTGCGGTCGCCGTACCTGTGCGGGAGCGAGGCGATCTCCTCGCAGAAGGCCTCCACCACGGTGGGATCGAACTGCGTCCCCGCGCAGGCGCGGAGCTCGGCCAGGGCATCCTCGACGCTCGTCGCGTCGCGGTATGGCCGGCTGGTGGTCATCGCGTCGAAGGCATCGCACACGGCCACGATCCGCGCGCCGGCCGGGATCGCTTCGCCGGCCAGCCCGTCCGGGTAGCCGGATCCGTCCCAGTGCTCGTGGCTCGCGCGCACGAGCTTCGCGACCGCGAGCAGCGCGGGCGCGGCGCCCAGGATGCGCTCACCGATGATCGTGTGCTGGCGCACGAAGGACCACTCGGCGTCGGTCAGGGGGCCGGGCTTGTGCAGAATCTCGTCCGGGATCGCCATCTTGCCGACGTCGTGCAGCTCGGCCGCACGGACGACCTCGTCGAGCTCCTCGGAGAGCAGGAACATCCGTGTGCCAACCCCCATCGCGAGCTGCGCAACGCCCTTCAGGTGCTCGCCCAGGTCGGGTTCGCGCTCCTGGAGCACCTGCAGCAGGATGTCGCGCGTCTGACGGGTCGCGGAGGAGCGGCGGTCCTCCTTGTGCGCATACATGCGCTGGTCGGCGATCTTCATCGCCAGGGTGGCGTCGCGCGCCTCGTGCGGCAGGATCACGGCTCCGTTCGAGGCCTTGATCGCAAAGCCCTCGCCCTGCTCTGACAGCGCGGCGGCCGCCAGCGCGATGATCGTCTTCGCGCTCGAGGCGCCGGTCATCACCAGTACGCAGAATTCGTCTCCACCGACGCGGTAGGCGCCCCCGTATGGCTTCATCGCGCGACCGAGATTCGCGCCGAGCCGTGCGAGCAGGACGTCCCCCGCCGGGTGCCCGTAGGTGTCGTTGTAGCGCTTGAAGCCGTCGAGGTCGAACAGCACCAGCACGCGCGGGGAGGCCACGCTCGCAAGCTGGAGCTCGCGCCGCAGGTCTGTCATCAGCTTGCGGCGGTTGCCGAGCCCTGTGAGGGAGTCGGTCTGTGCCTCGATTCGTGCGTCGGCGAACATCTGCAGCGACTCCTTGAACGACACGGCGGCTCGTGCGATCAGCGCCACGAGGGTGGCGGACGCAAGCGTCACGGCGGCGAAGCCGACCGAGAAGGACTGGCCCACGACCAGGACTCCGAGGGCGACGGCCGCCGCGGCCGAGGTGGCGGTCAGCCGGCGCGAGCCCTCGAGCTTCACCGGTAGGGGGTCGTCGTGGGGCTGCCACGCGGCGTACACGAGCAGCAGGCCCGCGCCGAGCCACAGGGAGTCCAGCACCGACCCGGCCGCATAGTCGCCGCGCACGATCTGCACCACGAAGAACGCGGAGGCGGCCATGGCCAGTGCGAGCCCGATCGCGGTCGTGATCCACATCCGGTTCGGCTTCCAGCCGATCAGCGCGATCACCCAGATCGAGAACGCAAGCAGCATCGCGGCACAGAGCGGGAACGTGAGCTTCAGAGCAAGCACCGCCGTGCTCGCCTCGGCGTCGCGCAGCACGAGCGAGTACATCACGACGGCGGTGAGGGTGCCAACGGCGAGCGACACGATCAGACCGTCGAGCAGGATCGTGGGCTGGAACGGCTTCACGCGCGAGCGCACCAGCATCCCAACCGCAAACGCGGCCGCGCCGGCGACCGGCGCCAGCACCGCGTCGTCGAGGCTGAAGGAGTACAGGGAGTCGTCCACGCCACCGCTCGCGTAGGAGACCGAGCCGATGAACCAGGCTCCGAACGCGATGCTGGTGGCAATCCAGGCAGGGCGCTCGTCGTGCACCAGACCCGAGCGTGCCACGCTCGCCCCCACGGCGAGCAGCGCGAGGCCGTAGAAGGCCCAGCTTGCCGCCAGCTCGTCCAGTCTGTCACTGGAACTCGGGCCGAAGAGCGCGTACCCGGCATGCAGCGACAGCCCTGCAACGCCTGCCGCAAGCACCAGCTTTGCAGGCTTGCCGTTTCTGAAGACCTCGCTCTTCACGGCGCCGGCGCTCATCGCGACCCCCCGGAAGAACCCCCCTGCAGGGCGGCGTGGTTCGCCGCGGCCGGCGCGGGCAGCGCAAGCGCGCCTACGGCAGCAAGCGCCGTCAAGCAGCGGAGAAGTCTCCTCCGTGATGTTCCCGCACGAGAACGCATTTGCTCCGCGCGATGCATCGACAAAAACGGGGCCCCACTTGACTTCCGGTGGGTTTCTTGGCCGCCTCTCCGTGGGGGCCAGGACCCCCTTCAGCCGCGGCTCGGGTCGGTTACCGCGAGGGGCAGGAGAGCGGGCGGCCGCTCCCCGGCACCAGGCACATGTCGGCGCGGGTGGGGGACTTGCGCCGGCGAATCTCGAATCGCGTGTATTTCCCGATCGCATCGGGACGCGTGACGAACAGTCTCAACTTGACGCCGGGCCGCAGCAGCCGGCCCTCCAGGGTGCGGATCCGCAGCAGCCGTTTGGGCGGCAGCTCCCGGTTCGCCAGCACGCGCAGGGAGATGGTACGGCGCAGTCGCTTGAACGGACACCCCCGCCCGCCGCAATGCACCTTGACCCCCGTGCCGGGCGGCGCGTCGATCGTGAGTCGCCGGATCCGGACGCCGCGGCTCGAGAATTGCCCGCTGATCCGCACGACCGGGAACGGGCTCATCAAAGCGAGCGCTTGCTGCCCGACACCGGTCCCGGGGACGCCGGGGGCGCCCACGTTCAGGACCAGCGTTGCGACATCGGTCGTGTTCGTCGCGATGCGAAGCGAGATCGTGTACGTGCCGGCCACGGGATAGGACGTCGTCGCACTGGGCCCCTCCGCGTCGTCGAAGACTCCGTCGCCGTTCAGGTCCCAGTTCAGGGCCGATGCCGGAATCGGGGAGTCCTGGTCCGTGGAGGTCGACACGAACGTGATCAGCTCGCCGGCCACCGGGCCGGCGGGAAAGTAGACGAAGGAGGCCTCGGGCGGGCGGTTGGCGTCCGGGTTCCCGGGCGCGACGACGTTCACGGACTTCCGCTGCTGGCTGACGCCGCCCTGGTCGTCCAGGGTCGCCAGCCCGACCTCGTAGGTCCTCACGTTCTTGAATGTGCGGCGCACCTGCGGGCCGCTGGCGTCGCCGTAGGACCCGTTGCCGTCGAGGTCCCAGCCGTACGTGATGATCGATGGGTCGGTGACCGCCGTGAAGACCGCTGCCTGATTGACGACCGGGGGGTCGGGGGACCAGCCGAAGTCGGCCTCCGCCGCGGCTGCCCCCTGCGGCACGGCTCCCAGCGTGGCAACTGCCGCCGAAAAGAGCAGCAGGCATCGCAGGGCAGCGCTCCCGATGCATCCGGCATTGGTCACTGGGCGAAACAGGACAGGGCCTCCACAGACACGGCCGTCGTCTTGACGGCTTCACTGCATTACCCGGTGCGCCTGGGCGTCCGGGGTGCCCCATGGCACGGTGGCCAATATAGCCTCGGCCTCGGCCGCTCCCGGCCCGCTTCGCCCTATCTCGGCTTGTTTAGTGCGCTAATTGCGCATCTATCGCGCTCTATCCGGGTGGCAGCGGCCCGATGTGCGCCTCGACCTTGGCCTGCACCTCGCCGCAGAGCTTCTTCAGCTCGGCCGGCTGGATCGACGCGTTCGTCAGCAGCAGGCGCAGAAAGCCCATCTCCTCGAGCGTCAGCTCGAGCGTGAAGCTCTCCGGCACGGCGGTGACGGCGGGCTGTTCCCGATCGGATTCGGTCTCGGTCAAGGTGCGACGGTGTCGGTGGTGACCTCGCAGGACACAGGGTACGGCCCCGGCGTTGCGAGCGGCATCGTCGTGTAGAGGGTCGTGCCGGCGTCGTTCCACTGCACGACGAGCTTGCCGTTCTTCACATACAGGCGGGCCTGGCCGGACGGCGTGGGGGGAGTCGGGTCGCCTGCCTCCTGATCGAGGGTGAGCGATCCGTGGAAGCTCGCATTGCCGCGCAGGTGCAGGATGGTCTCGGGGGCCACCTGGGAGCCGAGGCCGACGCCTCCGGCGTGACGCATCTGCACCCCGGAGCCGAACGAACGCAGCGAGCAGTTGTTGGTCCCGCGCGCCTTGAAGTCCCGGATGTCGAGGCCGGTGAGGTTGAGGATCGTGCCCGCTCCTCCCGGCGGCTCTACGCGCAGGAGCGCGTAGTTGCCCACGTTCCAGCCCGCGTCCACGGTGGCGAGGGGCGGCGAGTAGAAGCCGAACACGTTCATGAAGTGGCCGGTGCCGCCGGCCGCGATCGGCCGCAGGCGGAGCCGGTGCTGAAAACTCGAGAAGACCGAGCCCGTGATGCCGCCGGGGGCGCCGGAGAGGCCGTTCATGGACAGCTCGCTCTTGTACACCTCGACGGCCTTCACGCTTGTCGCGGCCGACGGCGTCACGACGCTGCTCACGCCGAACATCTGCAGCGATGTCGGGTCGAGTGCCCCGTTCGTGGAGATCGCGGCCGAGACGGTCACTCCCCGCAGTCCGGCGCCGGGATTCAGCGTGATCGTGACTGATGAGGGAATCTGCGCCGCGCACCAGCGCCGGCCGCTGACGTTCGCGCCGGCCGCGGCCAGCAGCAGCGCGGCGTCGGTCGCGAGGAGGCCCGGATCGGCGCGATACACGTTCGCGTCACCGCCGACGACGAGGCCACCCTCGGAGCCCTGCGCCGCGAGCTCCAGCCGGCCGGGAGCGGTCAGCCGCAACAGGTCCGTGCCCGGCCCACCGTTACGGATGTGCAGCAGGTCGCCGGTGGTCGGATTCCCGGCATCGTTGCCGATGTAGATCCCCTGGCACGCCGTCCCGGCTCCCTCGAGCGCGATCGACAGCGCCGACGCGTTCGCGTCCGGGCCGGGTGGCTTGCCGTGGGTGATCTTGACGGTGCCCTTGCCGGTCTCCCGACCCCTCACACCGAGTGCCGTGTCCTGCTCGTTGGTGGAGACGATGTCGACCGCCTCGGCGCTAGGATCGCCCGCCCCGCCGGCTGGGTCATGGAAGATCGACACGGTATGCGCCGTGCCCGCGTTCTGGATCCGAACGGCGTGCTGCGGGTTGGAGGGGTTGGCCTGGTTCACCACCAGGAGTCGGCCGAGCGCGTCTGCGCCACGGTTCGAGTAGAGCACCGCGCCCGCACCGCTGGACCCGCTGTTGTCGAGGTTCAGCGCACCGCCGGTGACGGTCCCGTGAGGGACGCTGCCCGAGCCCACCAGCCTGAGGGCGGCGGCACCGGCCGGAGGAAAGACCTCGACCGTGTCGTCGAATCGCGTGGCTGCCGCGCGCGCGGGGTCGGCAAGCCCAAGCAGCGCCAGGGTGCCTGCCGCGACGCCGGCCCGGGACAGCATCGAACGCCGCGTCCCGTCGGCCCGAGACGCGTCCCTGCAACGCTCGTCGAGCTGTGCGCGGATCGGATCCGTGCTCACGGCGGCTCCCTGATGGAGGACGTACCCCCGCGGGGCACAAGTTGAACCCTGCCGGGGATGCCTAGAATCAGCCCTGCGGGGCCATAGCTCAGCTGGGAGAGCGTCCGGTTTGCATCCGGGAGGTCGCGGGTTCGAATCCCGCTGGCTCCATCCGTACGGTCAGCGTGGCGAAATTCCGTTCGTTGGCGCCTTGTACCCCCTATGGGGGGTCCAATCGGTCAACGAACACGCGGGCGCCTGTGGGCGCTCATCGATGGGCAACACGGGGTCCTGGCAAGACGCCAGCTGCTCGCACTCGGATATGGCCGCCAGGCGATCGAGCACCGGATCGCGACGGGACGCTTGCGCCCCGTCCTCCGCGGGGTCTATGCGGTGGGGCGGCCACGGCTTACCCAGCACGGGCGCTGGATGGCCGCTGTTCTGAGCTGCGGGCCGGAGGCGGTGCTCAGCCACGAAGCTGCAGCGGCGCTTTGGGGCATCCGCCAAGCCGCGAGTCGCCGGATCGACATATCGGTGCCCAGCCACGTGAGGCATCGTCCGCGGGGCATCGTTGTCCACCGGCGAGCCGGCTTGGCGACGGGAGGGATCACGCGACACTGCGGGATCCCGGTTACAACCCCGATCTTCACGCTGGTCGACCTCGCCACCCGGCTCAGCCGCGAGCAGCTCGAGGCCGCCGTCAACGAGGCGGACAGGCTCGACCTGACCGACCCCGAGGAGCTGCGGACCGCTCTTGACGAGATCCCCCGGCGCCCCGGCATCGCCTTCCTGCGCGAACTGCTCGACCGCCGCACTTTCACCCTCACGGACTCCCAGCTCGAGCGCCACTTTCTCCCGCTCGTCCGCAGGGCGGGCCTGCCGCCTCCACTCACTGGCCGGCACGTGAACGGCTTCAAGGTCGACTTCTACTGGCCAGATCTCGGCTTGGTGGTCGAAACCGACGGTCTGCGCTACCACCGCACGCCTGCGCAGCAGACAAGAGATCGCGTGCGTGACCAGGCGCACGCCGCGGCCGGTCTCGCGCAGCTGCGGTTCACGCACGCCCAGATCAGATTCGAGCCCGCCTACGTCCGCGAGACTCTCCTCGCGGTCGCGCGCCGCCTGACCTAGGCGCGTGCCGCTTCGCCATCGGGGAATACTGTGGGAGACTCACCGGCGGGAGCCAGCTTGAGCGATTCCGACATGGACAACGGCGGTACCTCGGTCGCCCAGGCGACCCCGCCTCCCGCGGACGAGCAGCCGACGCGGGCACCTGGCCGGGCCCGCATCTCCGACCTCGAGACCGTCAGGCACTACTTCGACGCGGCGTGCGAGCGCATCGGCCTGCCGGACGACGTCCAGGAGGTCCTGCGCACCTCCTACCGCGAGACGTCGGTCCAGGTCCCGGTGAAGCTCTCCGACGGGCGCATCCACGTCTTCCAGGGGTACCGGGTGCAGCACAACGGGGCGCGGGGCCCTTACAAGGGCGGCCTGCGGTACCACCCCGACGTGGACCTCGACGAGGTGCGCGCGCTGGCGATGCTGATGACCTGGAAGACCGCGATCGTCGGCATACCGTACGGGGGTGCGAAGGGCGGGGTGAACTGCCCGGGCGACAAGCTGAGCCCCGCGGAGCTGCAGGCCGTCACGCGCTCGCTGCTGGCCAAGATCGAGAAGATACTCGGCCCGACGCGCGACATCATGGCGCCCGACGTCAACACGAGCGCCCAGGTGATGGCCTGGCTGATGGACGAGTACGGGAAGCTGAACGGCCACACCCCCGCGATCGTGACCGGCAAGCCGCTCGCGCTCGAGGGCTCCTACGGTCGTGAGTCCGCCACCGGCCGCGGCCTCGTCTACATGTTCCGCGAAGCGGCGCCGAAGCTCGGCCTGACACCCGCCTCGACGACCGCTGTGATCCAGGGTTTCGGCAACGTCGGGTCGTGGGCCGCCCGCATCCTGCACCAGCTCGGGGTGCGGATCGTGGGCATCTCGAACGCGGACGGTGCGGTCCGCTCAGACGCGGGAATCGACACCGGCAAGCTGAGCGAGCACATCGTCGGCGGCGGAAAACTGACCGAGTTCGAGGGCGTGGACGCAATCCCGCCCGAGGACCTGCTGTCGATCCCGTGCGATGTGCTGGTGCCCGCTGCCCTGGGCGGGATGATCCACGAGGGAAACGTCGACAGCATCCAGTGCAGGATGGTGCTCGAGGGAGCAAACAGCCCCACCACCCCGGGCGCCGACGAGGTGCTGCGCGAGAAGGGGGTGTACGTGGTCCCCGACGTGATGGCGAATGCCGGCGGAGTGGTCGTGTCCTACTTCGAGTGGGTGCAGAACCTGCAGCACTTCCGCTGGGAGGAGCGGGAGGTCAACGACAAGCTCGGCAACATCATGCGGCGCGCGTTCCGCGAGGTCGACGCGGCTGCAAAGGAGCGCAGCCTCAGCCTCCGCGAGGCCGCCTACCAGGTCGGGATCGAGCGCGTGGTCGAGACCGCCAAGCTGCGCGGCTATATCTAAATGCGCTCACGGAGCGTCCATGCTCCGAATATCTTGCTCACGAATCCTCCGGATTCGATCGCCCTGCTGGGGGTCCGCCGGAATTTGCAGGACGGCGCTCGACCGCCACGTCCAGCTCACCCACGCGCAGCCGGCCGACCTCGAGCTCGTCGACGCGCAGGTGCTTGATCCGTGCGCGGCCGACCGCCAGCCGGCCGATCGCGAGAGCGCCGATCGCGAGTGCCCCGCAGGCGAGCGCGCCCAGCGCCATCGAGCCCCGTGCCAGTGTGCCCTGCGCAGTGGCGCCCACGGCCAGCGCGCCCAGCGCCGAGGCGGGCCTTGCCGATGATCGTCTGAGCGCCATGTGGCGCGACCGTATCACCGCCAGTCCTTTCCGATCGCCTCGCTGACACTGTCCGCGCTGGAGAACATCTCCATTCGCACGATCCGGCCTTCGCTCCATGTCCAGACCTGCGGGAACGCGGGAGTCGTGACCTCCGCGCCGCTGTCGCGCCCCGTCCCGTGGACCCGCGTGATAACCACGACGTGGTCGTCGAGGTCGTGCACCTCCACGATCTCGATCCTGAAGTCCACGAAGGACTCGTGCCACATGTCCCAGAACCGGCGTACGCCCTCCGGGCCCCTGTGTGGACCGGGGTCCGGGACCATGTCGGGTGCGACCCACTCGATGTCGTCGGAGAAGCCGATCAGCGCCTGATCGAGCTCTCCCCGGTTGAACAGGTCGTACCCGGACAAGATCCGGTCGACGCGCTCCTGCGACACCCGAACGGCTACCGCTTGTCCATCGGGACATAGTCCCGGGGGCCGCCGCCGGTGTAGACCTGGCGCGGCCGCGCGATCTTCTGCTCCGGGTCGTCGACCATCTCCTGCCACTGAGCCATCCACCCCGACGTGCGAGGGATTGCGAACATCACGGTGAACATCTCGGGCGGGAGGCTGAGCGCCTCGTAGATCAGGCCGGAGTAGAAGTCGACGTTGGGGTAGAGCTTGCGGCTCACGAAGTAATCGTCGTCGAGCGCCCGCTTCTCCAGCTCCACCGCGATGTCGAGCTTCGGGTTGCGGCCCGTCACCTCGAACACTGCGTCGACATGCTTCTTGATGATCCGCGCGCGCGGATCGTAGTTCTTGTACACGCGGTGGCCGAAGCCCATCAGGCGCTCCTTGCCCTCCTTCACCCCGTCCAGGAACCCGGGGATGTTCTCCGCGCTGCCGATCCGGTCGAGCATCTTCAGTACGGCCTCGTTGGCGCCGCCATGGAGGGGGCCGTACAGCGCCGCGACTCCGGCGGCGACCGCCGAGTACGGATCCACCTGCGATGACCCGACGCTGCGCACGGCAGCCGTGGAGCAGTTCTGC
>Ga0190275_10001296_pt1 | contig 18801 bp, 16 predicted proteins | sample Popmic550T_FD_133745 | JGI IMG/M metagenome (GOLD analysis project Ga0190275, IMG submission 133745) | Populus adjacent soil microbial communities from riparian zone of Yellowstone River, Montana, USA - 550 T | ecosystem: Environmental > Terrestrial > Soil > Riparian zone > Trees stand | place...
AGCGGAGCCACTCGCTCCCATAGCGCATCCGGTAGGAGGTCGCGAGCCATGGGCCCTAGGTGCTCATGGCCCGGCTATCCGTCCACCCTCCCTTTCAAACCTGACTTTTGTTAGGAGCTCTTACTCGGCCTTGTCCCCTGCCCCGCGCTCCTCGCGATAGATCTCCGCGAGCTGGTGGGCCCGCTCAATCTCGTCTCGGGCGGCGTCCAGGGCGAGCGCCTTCTCCACGCGCTCCACCTGCTCGCGCATGGCGCCGCTGACGAGGCTGCCCGCGACGAGCCGGGCCGAGGCACTCTGCCGCTCGGTGCGCAGCTCGGTGACGCGCGCGCCCACCTCCGCGGCGGCCTCCAGCAGCAGCCGGGAGTCCTTCTCCGAGCGCTCCAGTGCCTCGCGGGTGGACTGGAGCAGGGCCTCTGTCTGCTCCTTGTCCTTGTGGAGCACCTGCATGGCCTTCAGGTCCGCACGGGACTCCGCCACCTTGTAGCGCTCGTCGAGCTCCGGCAGCCGGCGCGTGTAGCGATCCACCGAGCGCGTCAGCTCGCCCTTCAGCGCCAGCAGCGTGGCCGCGGACTTGCGGACCTCGGCGGCCTGGCGCTCCAGATCTTCGATGAGCTGATCGAAGGCCGCCAGCGGGTCCACTGGCTTCTTCTTCTCCTTCTTCTTGCGCCAGAACCCGAAGAACATGTCCGGGCTGAAGCCTACCCGAACGGGCGGCAGAGGAGGCGAACCCGCGCGAGGTTGTCCTGGACGGCCTTGTTCCCCGCGGACAGGGCCGTCAGGTAGCGGGCCGGCGTCAGCTGGTAGACACCGAGCAGGTGCTGGAGCAGCACCACAGTCTCCGTGGGCCTGCGGTCCGCGGGCGCCAGCGAGGCGGCCTCAGCCAGCGCGTCCAGGATGTCCGCCACCCGCGCCAGCACATCCTTCCCCACGGCCTCACGCTGCTGGGCCTGAGGCTGCTCTGGGAACAGGGCGTCGAAGGAGGCCTCCACCGCCACCGTGGCGGTGCTGGCGCTGCGCTTGGAGGCCATGGACTCCAGGGCCTCCAGGTGCGGCCACAGCGCCTCGAGGTTCTCCGGCGTGTCGGGTGCATCCGCCGGGAGCAGCGTGCGCCAGGGCACGTCGAACTCGGTGCGCGCCCACTGGATCTCCTCGTCGGAGAGGTGGTGGTAGAAGGCGCGGCCGCCCTGGGAGCGCTGCTCTTGCACGAGGGCTCGAAGGTCCGCGTTCTCCTCACCGAGCGAGATGAAGCTCAGCGCGATGGTGAGCGAGTCCATGGGTGCGCGGGTGCGGCGGATGAGCTCCATGTCCACCCGGTCCTCGCCATCGGTAACGAGCACCACGGTGGCCCGGGCCAGGTAGGGATCCCGCCCCTGCGCCGCGAGGATGGAGTCGAACGCGGCCATCAGCGCCAGGCTGATGTCCGTCTGCCCCTCGGCCGGCGATTGCCGGAAGAGCTTCTCGATCTGCCGGGTGGACTCAGGGGCGGTGTCCACCCGGGCCAGCTCGGTGGGCGAGTCGTTGAAGAAGGAGAAGTACAGCGGATCGAAGGGCAGCCCCTGGCGGGCCTTGGCACGCAGGTTGTTCAGCTCGGCGATGAGGATGGCGTCGCGGAACCGGGCGCGCGCGCCATGCATGGAGCCGGAGGCATCCAGCACGTAGACGCGCACCGCAGTGCGCTTCATCTTCTTGGGCTTCGGTGGCGGCTCCTCCTCCATGTAGGCGCGCACGAGCTGGCGGTTGGCGGCCATGTCGTAGACGAGCATCCGCGGATCGGAGACGACGAAGTCGTGCACCTCGTGGAGGCTGCCCGTCGTCTCGAAGGTCATCCTCTGCGTGGGGTACGGCACGCGCTTGGGGATGGAGCGCAGCGTCCCGGTGTCGACCTGGGCGATCTCCTCGGAGAGCGAGTCCTCCACGTCGAAGTAGCGGGCGCACCCTGCCGCCAGCTCGAAGGCGGCGAGCTGCTCGGGATCGAGCGAGAAGGCCAGGTCCGCCAGGAGATCATCCGCCCCAGACTTCTTCCTGCCCTTCTCTTGGAGCCCCTCCTCCACCTCGGCGTCCCGCAGGCGGGGCTTCTCGCCAAACCAGCGGGCCATCTCCTGCCGCTCGGCCTGCTCCACCCAGGCCTTCATCCGGCTGCTCGAGGGCAGCATCGGCTCCAGCGCGGCGCGGGCGGCGGAGGCGAGCTTCGTGTCCCCCGCCTCCACCGCCCGATCATAGAGCCCCTTCAGTGAGCGGTAGGCCTCTCCTGGCGACCGCCGGGCGGTGTGGCGGACCTGCTTCACCAGCTCCTGCAGCGAGCGCACAGCCGGGCTGGCCCGGGTGCGCTCACGTGCCTCTGCCACCTCCCGGCGGAGCACCACACCCCGATCTCGATCGTGGTCCGCACCCAGCCGCAGGAGCACCTCGTGAGCGAGATCCAGATCGCGCCGCTTCTGGATCACGTCCTCGACGTTCTCCCGGGCCCGCTCCGCGAGGAACTCGGCGATGGCCATGCGCGCACTGGAAGGTGCTCGCCCCTTCCAGGCATGGTTGCCGCGCGGGAGGATCTCGAAGGGCGGCTGCGCCCCCGGCGCAGAGGCGAACACGTCCGCCACCTTCACCACGCGCGCCAACTGCACGAAGGCCCGCTCCAGTGCCGTCCGCGCTCCGGTAGGCATCTCCCCTGCCCGGCGCGCACGCTCCACCTGGCGCAGCCGTTCCTCGAACTCCTCCAGCGCCTCGCTCGCTCGGTCAGCCAGCGCCTCCGCGAGCTGGCCCGCCCGACCCCTGCGCACCCCCAGCAACCGCAGCAGGTGTGCGTCCGCCAAGGTGTGGACTCCGACCCGATCGAGCTCCTTGTCCAGCTCCGCGATGATGGGGAACGAGAGATCCACCTCTCCCGGAGCCATCAGCCCAAGCGCCCAGCCCACCATGCCCGCGGGGCGGGCGGTAGTGGGCTGCTGGAGCGAGTCCAGGCGCAGGCGCAGCGCCGTGAGCCGAGGGGCGAGCATGCTCAGGGTCCCCCGAGAGCCGCTTCATGCGGCGCGCCGAGCTGGCAGGTCCGAGGACTCACAGCGTCGCCCGGATCTCCAGCAAGCGCTTGCTGAAGCGCCCGAAGTCTTCATCGATCCCCCGGAGCTGGAGCGAGAGCTTGCGTGCGGACTCGCCGAGCTCCCCCTGGATTGCCCCCAGTGTGCCCAGCACGCCCCGGAGCCGCACCAGCTCGCCCTCCTTCAGCGCGAGCAGTGGGAACCGGCTCCGCACCAACCGCTCGAAGGTGCGCTCCGCCTCCGCCCGCCTCTTGGGAGACTCGAGCTCCGGCGTCAGCGCGGTGAGCAGCTGCGTCAGCCAGCTCCGCAGGTACTTGATGCGCGTGTCGGCGAAGACCAGCTCGGCCTGGGCCACCGCCTGACGAACGCTGTCCGAGAGGAACGAGGCCGCTGTGGAAGGCCGCGCGAAGGCGAGCTGGCTGTCCAGCCCGAGCAGTGCGGCCAGCTCCCCATCCGGCGCCCGGACGGAGAAGCTGGTGCGGTAGAAGGAGTAGGCGTCGCCATTGACGACGGCGGCGGGTGCTGGGGGTGGACCTGCCACGTCCCGGGCCAGCGAGCGGGCGTGCTCGACGAGCCGCTGCTCCATGATCTCCCGGCACTGAGCCAGGACGGCCTCGGGAGGGACGCCCTCCTGCCGGAGGTTGTCCGCCACCGTCTGCGCCGCGCGAGCGTATTGCTCGATGCGCTCGAAGGGCGTGGTGGAGAGGACCTGCTTCGCATACGACAGCGCGAGCGGCTGGAGCAGTTCCTCCTTGAGCCCGGGCTGCGACGGATCCAGCGCCTGCAGGGACTTCTCCAGCTGGGTCAGCCGGCGCGAGTCCGTGGAGAGCGCCTCGAAGGGATCGCGCTTGCCCGCGAGCCTGGGTGTCTGGAAGGCCCCCGCGGCGCGCCTTCGCAGTGATCCGACCACCCGCCGCCGCACCGCCATGTCCGCCACCCGCAGCCGCTCCATGGCCGCTGCCGCGCCCTCGACGAGCAGCCCAGACAGCGCCGACACCTGGGAGATCTCCTCCTCCAGGTTGTCAGCCAGCGCGACCAGCCCTTCGATCTTGAGCCCGTCCTCGAACTCCACACCCTCGGCTGAGAGGGCGATCATCTCCAGCAGCGCCTCCAGCATGCGAGCGGAGGCTTCGCACAGCGGGCCGAAGTGCGTCCGCAGCTCGGGGACGGAGCGGCACAGCTCCAACGTGTCCTTGAAGGCGGACAGGAGCTGGAGCCCACCCCGGCCCTCCGGGGTGCCTCCCCCAGCGGCGGCTCCGGCCCCCTCCTGGGGGCTCATGCCACGAGCCAGCCGCTGCTCCACGGCCACGAGCAGTCCCCGCGCTGCCACCAGCAAGGGGGCGCGGTTCTCCTGATGTCTCGGGCCCGGGACGAGCTTCACCATCAGCCGCTGGGCGGTGATGGACGCCAGGCCGGGCTGGAAGCTGCGCGACAGCGCCTCGGTGGCGGACACATCCTCCGCGGCCGCCAGCGCGGAGGACTCGCGCTCCACGCCGGAGACCAGCTCGCTGCGCACCTTGATGAGCGTCTCGTCGAAGGTCCTCTGCTCCAGCCGGACGATCTCCAGCTGCGCCCGCTCGCGCGGATCCACCGCCACCTTGAGGAGCGCCTCGGCCTCCGCCGCCGGCGGCCCCCCGAGCAGGAAGAACCAGCGCAGGGCGTCCAGATCCTCGATCGTCGCGTCCAGCGACCGATCCGGGTGCTGGTAGATCTGATCACGCACCACCGCGGCCTTGAGCGCCCACAGCGCCTTCACCACCGAGCGCTGGGAGAAGTACTTGGTGGGCACGTAGTCCGGCAGCTTGGACACCTGCGCCGTCAGCGAGCGCTCCAGTCCATCCGCCAGCAGCTCCACGCCCTCCAGCACCTGGCTGGAGACCTTGACCTTCTCCACGGACTCCTGGAGCAGATCCAGCTGCTGCAGGGTGAGCACGGCGCGCAGATCCGGCCGGGAGCCGTGCATGAAGCGGTGGAGCATGGCGGCCCGGCTGGCGCGGCGGGCGAACGACTTGGGCACGAAGCCGATGAAGCTGAGGCGGTCCGCGAAGGCCAGCAGCAGCTCCGGCGAGCGCGCCAGCACCTCCGAGAGGTACCGGTTGCTCGTCATGATGGCGCACTCGATGCGCCCGCTCGTCACCCGCCGTCCGTGCTTGAGCTCGCGCTCGTGCAGGACGTTGAGGATGGAGCGCAGCAGCATGTCGCGCCCGTCGAACACCTCGTCGAGGAACGCATGGACGGCACCCAGAATGCCGTCCTCGGTGATGAACTCGGTGCGGCCCGTCTCGGTGAGCACCTTGAAGTCCACCGGACCGATGAGGTCCGTCTGCACGGTGGACTCGGCGATCTGCTTGGCGAAGAGCGAGGGGGCCCCCGTCTTCTCGTCGACGATGCGCCCCAGCACCGCGCTGGCGATGGCGCTCTTGGCCGTGCCAGGGGGACCAACGACGAGCACATGCTCCCGGCACAGCAGCGCCAGCTCGATCTGGGTGAAGAGCGTCTCGCGCTCGAGGTACGTCTCGCGCAGCTCTCCGAAGAAACGGCGGAAGGCCTGCGCGGCCTGGGGATGAGTCGTGGGGTGGGTCACGGGAACCGGGCCAAACGGTAGGCGCGGCATGTTAGCCCCCACCTCCCGCTTATTTGAAGTGCACCGCGCAGGCTCCGTCCGGGCACTCCCGCCCGGCGATGCGGAAGCGGTACCGGGCGACGACGCCATAGAGGGCATCCACCAGCTGCCGGAGCCCCGGCACATAGTAGAGGTAGAGCAACTTGCCCCACACCTTGCGTCCCAGCGCCCGGACGATGGCCTCGGCGCCCTCGACGACGCGGCCATCCGCCTGGATGAGCTGCATGGCCTTCTCACACCGCTCGGAGGCGACCCCTGGGAAGGCGCCGAGCACTCCCTCATCCCGGAACGAGCGCAGTTGCGTCCCCCGGCTCCCCAAGAGCCGTTCGAGCTTCCGAGCGCCCGCGCTGCACAGCCGGCAGTGCCCGTCGAACAGGATCACGTCATGCCCGGGAGGCGTGGTCATCAGCGCCATGGCGTGCCACCTCTCACGCTCCCAGTATGTCACCGGGGTGCGGCATTCTCATGCGAATCCCCGGGGCCCGGCCGAAAAGCAGAAGAGCCGATGTCCCGAGGGAACACCGGCCCTTCTCACTGCACAGCTCCCAAGCCGCGTCCGTTATGACTGGCGGAACTCAGCGTCCACCACGTCATCCTTCTTCGGCGTGGCCTGACTGCCTGGCGCCGCGGAAGGCTCGCCACCCGGAGGCGGAGCCTCGCCGCCCGCAGAGCCGGTGGCGCGGTACATCTCCTCCGCGATCTTGTAGCTGACCTGCTGGAGCGCATCGAGCGAGGACTTGATGGCGTCCTTGTCCTGGCCCTCGCGGACCTTGTTGACGTTGGCCACGGCCTCCTCGAGCGCCTTGGCGCTGTCCGCGGAGAGCTTGTCCTTGTTCTCCTTGAGCATCTTCTCCGCGGCGTACACCTGGCTCTCGGCCTGGTTCTTCACCTCGACCAGCTCGCGGCGGGCCTTGTCGGCGGTCTCATTCTCCCGCGCCTGGTTGACCATTTTCTCCACTTCCTCCTTGGCGAGACCCGAGGAGTGGGTGATCTGGACCTTCTGCTCCTTGCCCGTGGCCTTGTCCTTGGCGCTGACGTTGAGGATGCCGTTGGCGTCAATGTCGAACGTCACCTCGATCTGCGGCACGCCGCGCGGGGCCGGGGGCATGCCCGTGAGGTGGAAGCGGCCCAGGCTGCGGTTGTCGCCGGCCATCTCACGCTCACCCTGCAGCACGTGGATCTCCACCTGCGTCTGGCCGTCCGCGGCCGTGGAGAACGTCTCCGACTTGCGGGTGGGAATCGTCGTGTTGCGCTCGATGAGCTTGGTCATCACGCCGCCCAGCGTCTCCACGCCCAGCGACAGCGGGGTGACGTCCAGCAGGAGGATGTCCTTCACCTCGCCGGAGAGCACGCCGGCCTGCACGGCCGCGCCCACGGCCACCACCTCGTCCGGGTTCACGCTCTCGTTGGGCTTCTTGCCGAACAGCCGCTCCACCGCCGCCTTCACCTTCGGGATGCGGGTGCTGCCGCCCACGAGCACCACCTCGTTCAGGTCCTTGGGCTCCACGCCCGCGTCCTTGAGGCACTTGCGGCACGGCTCCAGCGAGCGCTCGATGAGATCGTCGATCATCGCCTCGAACTTGGCGCGCGACAGCTTCACGTTGAGGTGCTTGGGGCCGGACGCGTCCGCGGTGAGGAATGGGAGGTTGATCTCCGTCTCCATCGCGCTGGACAGCTCGATCTTGGCCTTCTCCGCGGCCTCCTTGAGGCGCTGGAGCACCATCTTGTCCTTGCTGATGTCGAGCCCGTTGTCCTTCTTGAACTCGGTGATCAGCCAGTCCATGATCCGGATGTCGATGTTGTCGCCGCCCAGGTGCGTGTCACCGTTGGTCGCGAGCACATCCACCACGTTCTCGCCCACCTCCAGGATGGAGATGTCGAAGGTGCCGCCGCCGAAGTCGTAGACGGCGATCTTCTCGTCCTTCTTCTTGTCCAGACCGTACGCGAGCGCCGCGGCGGTCGGCTCGTTCACGATGCGGCGCACCGTGAGGCCGGCGATCTCACCCGCGTCCTTGGTGGCCTGGCGCTGGGCGTCGTTGAAGTACGCCGGGACGGTGATGACCGCCTCCGTCACCTTCTCGCCCAGGTAGTTCTCCGCAGCGCGCTTCAGCTTGAGCAGCACCTGTGCCGAGATCTCCGGCGGGCTGAACTGCTTGCCGTCGATCTCCACGCGCGCATCACCGTGCGGCCCGCGGACGACCTTGTAAGGCACCAGCTTCGCCTCGTCGGAGGTCTCCTCGAAGCGCCGGCCCATGAAGCGCTTGATCGAGTAGACGGTGCGCTCTGGGTTGGTGATGGACTGCCGCTTGGCGACCTGGCCTACCAGGCGCTCCCCATCCTTGGTGAACGCCACGACCGAGGGCGTAATGCGGTTGCCTTCCTCGTTGACGATGACCTTGGGCTCGCGACCCTCCATGATCGCCACCACGCTGTTGGTGGTGCCCAGGTCGATTCCAATGATCTTGCCCACGGTTTCTATCCTCCGGAAACGACTGCGTTTTTCTACGAAACCCTGATGTACGCCCAACGTAACCACCCAAGGGGGGGTGTCAAACCCTGCGGTCTCGGGGGCTTACGCGCCACCAGCGCTGGGTGCTTCGCTCGCTGCGCTGTCCGGTGGAGAGAGCAGCCGCTCGGAGGGAGCTGCAGGCCCACGAGGGGACGGCCGACCGCGTCACACGTTCGCCACCGAACCGTCAAAAGTGCGTAACGCGCTCTACACCGCCGTCACCGTTGGGTAGCGTTCACTCTACCCTGGCATGGGGGCAAGAAGTGCCAACCCCTTGAAATCACGTTCAGCGCACTGGGCTGACGCCTCGCGTCAGTTGTTGGCGAGGAATGTGCACACGAGGACAGCCGACGCTCGTATCGCGCACGACAGTTCCTCCCCAGGAGCCTGCCCCCCATGCTGGTACAGCCCCTTCGTCCCTCGAATCTCCACCAGGTTCCGGCGACTTCCGCCACCCCTGAGCCGAAGGTCGCCGTGCTGTTGAACGCCAACGCCCGCAAGGTGGATGCGCGGGTTGTGAAGTCCCTTTCACACATCGTCCCCGAGGAGGATCTGTTCCTCTCGCGCTCGCCGCTGGATGCGCGCCGGATCTCGCAGACGGTGCTGGAGCGCGGCTATCCCCTTGTCTTTACGGGTGGTGGGGACGGCACCTTCATGGGGTTCGTCAACGAGTTCCTCCGTCAGATCGAGCCCCGGGGCCGGTTCGCGGGCCAGCCCCTGCCCCGCTTCGGCGTGCTGAAGCTGGGCACTGGCAACGGCCTGGCCAACTTCATCAACGCCTCCAACCCCAGCGGTGACGGCATCCTCCACGACGTGGTGCGCGCCCTGGCCGGAGACGTGGCGGGCGTGCGCCGCATGGACATGGTGATGGTGGATGGGCAGCGCACCCCGTTCGCGGGCATGGGCGTCGACGGCAAGCTGCTCAACGACTACATCTGGGTGAAGGAGAACCTGGGCAAGGGCCTCTTCAAGAAGATGATGACGGGCAGCGGCGGTTACTTCTCGGCGGTGGCCTTCAAGACAGTGCCGCACTACCTGACGCACTCCACGTGGGTGGAGTGCGAGGTCATCAACGGCGCGAGCGAGGCGTACCGCCTGGGCTCGGATGGCCGCCCGGTGGGCGAGCCGCTGGCGCCGGGTGAGGCGCTCTTCCGCGGCAAGCTGATGCTGGCGGGCGCAGCCACCATGCCCTTCTACGGCTACGGCTTCCGGATGTTCCCCTTCGCCAACCAGCGGCGCGGGATGATGCACGTGCGGCTGGGCCAGGTGCCCACCACGCAAGTGCTGGCCAACCTGCCCAAGCTGTGGGCCGGCCGCTGGTTCCCCGAGGGCATCCACGACTTCCACGCCAAGGATGTGACGATCCGCTTCGCCCGGCCCATGCCACTGCAGATCGGCGGCGACGCGGCGGGCTACCGGGACGAGGTGAAGCTCTCCATCGCCCCCGAGTCCGTGGAGCTGCTGGACTTCCACGCCTCGGTGAACTGAGCCGCGGCCGGCGCCGCACCTGCCTGCGGGCCCTCTCGTGATGAGGGGCCTGGCTGTCGACGCGTCGCTTCGCTCCTGACGCCGGGCTTGGCTTCCCGGCACCGGTGCTCGCTCCGAGCGCCTAGCCGCGATCGCGCGACGCTGGCGGCTTCTCCCCCGGCTCCTTGCGGCGGCCGATGAGGAAGGCGTAGCTCACACCCGCCTTGCCGTTCTGCTCGCGGTGCACGGCGATCTCCTGCCGCATCACCTCGGCCTCCTTGGCGGGCGCGCTCTCCAGGCGCTGCTCGACATCGCGGTAGAGAAAGTCCAGCTCCAGGTCCGTGAGGCTCTCCACGGACTCGGGCTCATAGCCATGGGCCTCGAGCTCCAGGAGCAGCTCTCGGGGCAGCAACAGCTGGGTCCCGAGCCGCTTCTCCCAGAACTCCAGCGCCGGCTTTGCCGTATAGCGCCCCACCCGGGCCGGGAACGTCATCCCGATGCGCCCGCGCGTTGCCAGCAGCCGGCGGAGCGTCGTGAGGGTAGTGTCCAGGGGATAGAACACGCGGCCTTGGATCAAGATGGCGTCGAACTCGCCGTCCGGGAAGCCAAGCCGGTCCAGCTCCACCCGCCGCGTCTCCACACGGTCTCCGAGGGACAGCGCCCTCACCCGCTCACGGACCGGGGCCAGCAGCGCATCCTCGGTGTCCGCTGCCACGACCGAGCAGCCCAGGTCTCGTGCCAGCAGCACGGGGGCGCCAACAGGGCCGCAGCCCAGCACCAGGACGCGGCAGCCGGGCTCCAGCTGCGCGGCCCGGGCGAAGCGGCGCGTCGCCTCATCCGAGCCAAAGGCGCGCCGAGCTTCACCAGGGTAATAGAGAGGGAAAGGCCCGGCCGGACTCATGCACCCTCGTCTTATACCCAACCCGGAGGGAGTTCCAGTTGGCGGTAGGGGAATCAGAGGTAGTAGATGACCCGCTTCTCCTGGTGGAGCTGGGCGTAGATGGAGCGACGGTGCTCCTCGGAGAGCAGGTACACGGAGACGCTCACCGAGAGGTACTTGCCCCGGCTGCTCGGCTGCTCGTGGATGGAGTCCGGGGAGATCTCCGTGCCCATCAGCCGCTTGAAGAGCTGGCGTACGTACTCCTTGAAGCCGTGCTCCTGCAGCCCCATGACCTTGAAGGTGTAGATGGCCGGGTACTCGATGAGCGGCTTCTTCTCCTCTGCTTCGCCAGGGGGCGCCGGGGGGCTGTCCTTGCTCATGACACGTCTCGTCGTCTGGCGCGCAGGACTTAGAGGAGGTTGGCCGCGAGCTCGGCCAGGGCGCTGCGCTCGCCCTTGGCCATGGTGATGTGGCCCGCGATCTTCTCGTTCTTGAAGCGGTTGACCACGTGCACGAGGCCGTTGTTCGTCGCGTCCACGTAGGGGTTGTCGATCTGGAAGGGATCGCCCGTGAGGACGATCTTCGTGTTGTCGCCCACGCGGGTGATGATCGTCTTGACTTCATGAGGCGTGAGGTTCTGCGCCTCGTCCACGATGATGAACTGGTTGGGGATGCTGCGGCCGCGAATATACGTCAGCGGCTCAATCTCGATCAGCCCCAGATCCACCAGCTCGTGGTAGCCGCGGCCCGCCTTCTTGTCGGCCCGGCTGAGGTTCATGAGGAACTCCACGTTGTCGAAGATGGGCTGCATCCAGGGGTTGAGCTTCTCCTCGACGCTGCCCGGCAGGTACCCGATGTCCCGTCCGAGCGGGAAGATGGGCCGGCTCACCAGCAGCTTCTGGTACAGGCTCTCCTCCGTCACCTTGTGGAGCCCCGCGGCAATGGCCATCAGCGTCTTGCCCGTGCCGGCCTTGCCCACGATGGTGACGAGCTTGATGTCGTCATTGAGCAGCAGATCCAGCACGAAGGCCTGCTCCATGTTGCGGGGGCGCACGCCCCAGATGCCCTCCTTGATGAGGCGCAGCAGGGGCACGATCTTGCCCTTGGCGGCATTGAAGCGCCCCATGGCCGTGTGCGAGGGGTTGGTCTCGTCCTTGAGCAGCAGGCACTGGTTGGGGAAGAGCTTGTCCTGCCCCGCCACCTCCACCTCGGCGCCCGGCTTGTACATCTGGTCCACCGCCTCGCGCGGGACGAGCAGCTCGGTGAAGCCGGTGTACAGCTCGGTGATCTCGACGCGCTCGGTGTCGTAGTCCTCGGCGATGAGGCCCAGCGCGTCCGCGCGGATGCGCAGGTTGGTGTCCTTGGTGATGAAGACGGCCTGGGTGTCCGGCTCCTTCTTCATCGTCTCGAGGGCCACCGAGAGAATGCGGTTGTCCATCATGTCGCCGTCCGCCAGCTGCGGAGGCAACCGCTCTTCCGCGAAGCTCACGCGCAGGAAGCCCCCGTGTGGCATGGGGACCCCCTCCTTCAGCGAGCCTTCGGTGCGGAACGAGTCGAGGTAGCGCGCAACCATTCGCGCGTTGCGGCCCAGCTCCGAGAGATCCCGCTTGAACTGGTCGATCTCCTCGATCACGTAGATCGGGATGATGACGTTGTTGTCCTTGAAGGTGTAGATGCTGCGTGGATCGTGGAGGAGGACGTTGGTGTCGAGGATGAAGTTCTTCGGCATCGTGGTGGTTGCGACCTCTACGGGTGCGACCGCGTGGACGCTGCTAGGACGACCTTCCAATGGCGAATATAGACACCGGCTTCCAGGGAAGCAGCCGTCTTCCTACCGGAGTACAGCGCTTCCGCCAGACCCGGGCCCTACTTCCACCGTAGGAAGGCCGAGCCCCCGGCCTTCCGCCCCTCTGTGCCCGCCAAGGTGTCCACAGGTGAACCCTTAGGAGGTAGGTTCGAGTCCCTGAGGACCCTCTGGGTAGGCGGCCGGGACGGCCGGGAGACGCCGGTCCGCCTGCTCTGCCGCTTCAGGCCGGCACGAGCGGATCGTAGGCCAGCACCTCTGCCACCGGATCCGGTGGGGGGCCTGGGGGCATGCGATCCCAGGGAAAGCAGTCCTGGAGCGCCTCGAAGTCGATGGTGAGGGGGACCTGGGCCTGCTCCTTCACCGCGGCACGCCACGCCTTGTCATCGAAGAAGCGCTCGAAGCGCCGGGTGAAGGACGCCAGCATGGGCGAAGGCCCGAAGGGAACGGGAGCGCCACCGGGGCCGCGCACGCACCCCAGCTCCACGGCCCACGCGAGCAGCCACCGAGGCCACTGCCGCCCGGCCCTCCGGAGCGCGACGAAGCGGCCCTGGGCGGAGGCCTCCACGAAGTGGAAGTGCCGGGAGTAGACCCAGGCGGCGGCGAAGCTGTTGGGCGTGAGCGCCATGCCCTCGGCGCTCACCCGGCGGGCCATGAGCAGCATCAGCTCGAGGATCTCCGCCGAGAGCGCCAGCCCCGGGCGCACCTGGCCCGGCATCGGCGGGCGGTTCCAGTCGAAGGCGCGGCCCGGGTGCTGGAGCGCGAAGGAGTCCATGTAGAGCAGCGTCCGGGCGTCCAGCGGAGGAGGCAACCCCACTTCGGTGCCCGTCGTCTTTCGTAGGGAGATGTCGGCCGCCGGGGCCTGGTAGCGCTGGCTCCAGAGGATGATGCGGGGGCGGAACGCGTCCTCGAGGGTCAGACGGACCTCGAGCGGCCCCACGCCCCGCTCCTCGAGGCGCTGGATCAGCCCGTACGCGCGAAAGGCCTTCTCCAGCCCCGGGCGGCTGTAGACACCGAAGGCGAGCGCCGTGCGCTGCTCCGTGGACACCAGCCCCAGCTCCTCGAGGCTCAGTGGCGCGTCCTGTTCGGGGGCGGACAGCTCCGCCGCGCTCAGGCGCTGATAGATGCGACGGAAGCGCGAACCAGGCTGCTGCGTCCGCGGCATCGGGGCGCCCTCCTCTGCACTGCTCTGCTCGATTCTACACGTACTTGATGGAGACGAGGGTGAGCTCGATCTCGCCGCGAGGCCGCATCACCTCAACGGTATCGCCCACCGCCTTGCGCAAGAGCGCCTTGCCGATGGGGGACTCCACGCTGATGCGCCCGCCCTGGGTGTCAATCTCGTCCGAGCCGACGATCTGGTAGGTGGTCTTCGCACCGTCCTCGTCCTCGAGGGTGACAGTGGCACCGAAGTAGACCCGGCGCTGGTCGGGCTGCTCGGAGGGGGTGACGATGGTGGCAGTGTCCAGGCGCCTCTGGAGGAAGCGGATGCGGCGATCGATCTCGCGCAGTCGCTTCTTGCCGTAGATGTACTCGGCGTTCTCCGAGCGATCTCCCTGGGCCGCGGCGGCGGAGACCTCGGCGGTGACCTTGGGGCGCTCTTCGTTGAGCAGGCGCAGCAGCTCGCGGTGCATGCGCTCTGCGCCGGCGCGGGTGAGATAGCGGCGCTGAGGCCCCCTTTCTTCCTCGGCGTCCTCTTCCTGTTCCTCGGGCTCTGGGGGTACGTCCTGACGCATGCCTTCTGTATAGCGCCCCATCGCGACAGAGGGGCAAGCAGGCGGTGGAGAAGTTCACCGGCGAGCGGGACGGCCTGTCAGGAGAGAGAGAACGCGCGCGCCAGTGGAAGTCGCCAGGGACTGCTGGTAGAGAGCCCAGCGGTTGTTCACCATGACCCGGTGCAAAAAAGAATAGTGCGAGTCGCTAGCTCAGCTGGTAGAGCACCGGCCTTTTAAGCCGAGGGTCGGGGGTTCGAGCCCCCCGCGACTCACAGCCGTCCCCGTCGTCTAGAGGCCCAGGACGCTGGCCTTTCAAGCCGGTAACACGGGTTCGAATCCCGTCGGGGACACATAGAAGCAGAGGAAAAACGCGGGGTTGGACGGGTTAACCGTCCAGCCCCGTTTGTTTTCGTCCACCCGCTCTGCGTTAGAAGTGCGTTAGCCCCTGCCGCTGAGAACCATGGGGGCCGCGCCGCGAGCGACCCGGCAAGCTTGGGGAGCTATCACACGGGCCACGTTGCTGCGGCCATCATCCTACGCTCCCCTCGTGGCGATCCTCCATGGAGGCAAGGGAGCCACGCCAGCGGGGGCCACGCGACAGGCGCAGCCCCGTCGGGCCGACTCTCAGGCCGTCGCGGTGTCGTCCGAGCGCTTCAAGCCCAAGTCGACCATGACCGCGCCTGCATCCTTCTTCAGCTCCTTCAGCTCGGCCGCTGCCTGTTCCTTGCCGAATTGCCCCTGCTCGCCTGTGGCCGCGTGCGCGTACTGCAACACGTCCGCCACCTGTGCGCCGACGTACAGCAAGCCGCACTTGCTCTTCGAGCTTCGCCCGCGCCTTGAGAACGCGCAGCGCCTGCTCGCCGCCGATCGGCTGCCCGACCGTCTTGAGAAGCACCTTCCCTCGCGCGTACCCATTGGGTCCGTCACAAGCCGCATCCGCAGCGCCACTCCCCCCTTTGCCGTCAACGTCGCATCGCGCGGCGTCCACTGTGGCCGACCGGGCAGGTATCGCCTGCGCCCGCGCCGCGCGCCCCAAGCTGAGGGGTCAAGGCGCCGCGCGCCCGCCGATCTCCGGGAACCGCTCGTAGGCCCGCAGGAGCGCGTCTAAGTGCGCGGGGTTGTCGAGATCGAGCGGCGCATCCGTGAGCTGCACGACCCACCCACCCGTTGCCGTGCGCCGCGCCCGCGTGAGCAGCTCGGCATCGCGCGCCGTGTCCGGGAACCCAATAGCCTGCGCGGCGGCGGCAGACCAATAATTCAGCCACCCGAGGTAATAGGGAATCTCCGGCGCGCGGATATGCTCGAAGAGCTTTAGCGCGGGCAGCCCCCGGCGTGGGGACGGCGGCCCTTGCAGCGTGGGTGCTGTCTGATACGCGATGTCCAGCGCAGCGTCGTCTGGCGTCGCCTCCCCCCACAGCGCACACGCCCCCTCCGCCACTCCCTCAAGCACAGCCGCCGCTGACGCGATTACGGGCTCGTCCAGTGGCAGTTTCGCATGCACTTCAAACAGGGCCTGACCGCCTGGGCTGAAGAGTCCCGATCTTCCCCTTCCCATAACCGTCACGGGGTAACTCTCGTCCCCGTTGCACATAAGAGGGAATCCCCCGTCCTCAATCCTTTCTACGAGCCACGCGTCGCGCTGCGGCAATGCGATGGGGCGCCCGCCTTTGGCGAGCCGCCACTCCAGGCGTAAGCCGGGGAGCGCCTTTTCCATTCCATGGACGCTATCGAGCGTGCGGCGGTCCTTGCCCATAAGCGCAGGCGCGTAGACGATGATGAGGAGTCTCCTTCGCGTAGTCATCGTTTGCACCCCGTGACGACAATATCGAGGGTCCGGTCCTCTCGCAGCAGCGCCTCTTTGTGCGCCTCGGTGCTCACCCCAACGACGAAGCCATATCCACAGGCCGCAGCGGCTCGTCGCTCCTTATCTATCTGAGTCAATTCCTTCTCAATCTCCTGATCCCGGATGAAGTCATTGTATGTGTCAAAGCGATGGGTCTTGATCTCCCACAGCACGCGCACACCGACTTGCAGCGCATCGAAGCGTATTCCGTTCACGAGCACGTCCATGCCGGGGTAGCGGTTCGGCGGAAAGTTGTCGGCGCACTCGTTACGCGCGTCATCCTTGCCCGCGTGAGCCCCTCGGCGTGGGCTTGCTTCCCGCCACGGGTTTCTGCTCACTGGCTGGCCGCGTCTGAGCCTTGCGCTTCGCACGCTCACGGGATGCGTTCCGTTGATAAGCATCAATCCCCTCTTGGATGGCGGCTGCCACCACCACCACAGTGCCAATAACAATCACTGCTCCAGTGACGACTACCGGCGACGCAAAGACGCAGAGCGCTACGCCCATGGGCACGGCAGCCGCCGTCGCAGGCGCATAGGCGACAGCGCATCTTCCGGTGACATCCCGAAACCTGACCCCGTCGCGATCGAGCGCGTGAAAGCATCTCTCCGCCAGGATCGGCCATTCGTTGGACGCTTCGCTCACCACGCAATGCCCGTCGTCCGTCCAGGGGTACTGTGCCGCCCGCTGAAGGTTGGCGAATCTCGGACTCGGATCCTCCCACTCTCTCGGGCTCGGATCCATCGTGGCGCAGGCCGAGAGCAGGAGCAGGAGCAGGGGGGCGCTGCAAGTTCGGGAATGCATGGCTACGTCCTTTCAATCAAGCGGGGGGCTGTGGGTCAAGGCTGGCCCGCTCCAGAGTCCGCCAGCACGCTCTGACAGCGGGGCCTGCTCGGAGAGTGCCGAAATGAGCCAGCTCGGCGCGGAGCACCAGCAGCTCGGCCGGTGGATTTGCACCAGGGGAGCGGCAATCGAAGCTCGGCGCGGTGAAGTCCCCCTCGCTCCCCCGCCGCGAGATAGCTACGTCACGGGCAGCAGCCGAAGCTCGGGCGCAGTGGGGAACGCGCCGCATGCACCAGCAACTCGAGCCTTACTGAGACTACGTGCCCCCACCTCGCCGCTTCACGAGATGGGCGACGGTCCGCTCGATGAGCTCATAGGGGATCGGCTTGTTCAGCGGAAACTTGAGCGTGTCCTTCGCCTCGCGATAGGGCGCGAGCTCCTCCTCGATGGGCTCGTCGGAGCGGTAGATCGGGTAGAGACCGATATGGCGTTTCCATGCCGCGAAATACACCGCGTTCCGACTGTCGAGCATGAGCGTCGGCATCCCATACTTGATCTTCTCTTCTGCCGCGGGCAGAACCTTCCGGATCGACTGCCGAACCTTCTTGAGAATGACCTGAACGTCCTCGGGAAACGAGGCGATGTAGTCATCGATGGTCGAGAACTTATCTGCCATGCCTCTGCCTCTGGGAGTGAGAGCGGAATGGCATCAGCTTATTCGAACGCTTCCGCGCGGATCGAGTGAGCGCTCGTCCTCAGGCGGAAACGGAGCCGAAGCCAGAGAAGCAGCGCACGCCACCGTGCTTTGCACGCTTCTACCCTGCCCCTTGAACCGCACGCGGCAGGCAGAGCTCCCCCTCCGCGCCGCCGCCGGGCAGGTTGCAGAGCCGGACCGTACCGCCGCTCGCTTCCGCAAAGTTGCGCACCAGATGAAGGCCGAGCCCCGAGCCCGTGGGCTTGGTGGTGGTGGCTCTCTCCCAGACCCTCTGCAGAAGCAGCGGAGGAAAACCCGGCCCATTGTCTCGGACGGACACGGAGACGCCTGAGGCGCTCGCAGGCGTGGTGACGACCACCTCTACCCAGGTCGCCGCTGCCCGGCCATCACCCTCGCAGGCGTTGACGAGCAGATTCAACAGCGCACGGCTGAGCGCGTCCTCGCCGCCCATGGCCAGGACCGAGGGAATGTCGTCGGCGCCCATGAAGCGGATCTCCACGCCCGGAAAGCGTCGCTGGACGAGGCTTGCGGCCGCGGCGTGGGCCGCGCGAACATCCGCGCTCGACCATGTCTCCAGGGACGCCACCGCGTCAGAGGCGTGGGCCTTGATCGAGCGCGCAAATCGAGTCAGCTCGGCAAGGTCTCTCTGCAGGGCGAGAGCGAACTCCGCGCAGCCGTCCCGCACGGGGCCCGCCTCCAGCCGCTCGACACGCTGAACGAGCAGGTCGCTGTGAAGCATGGCCGAGGAGAGGAGCGTCCTCGCATCGTGGTGCCCTTCCAGGAGCGTCCGCCGATTCTGGTGCGCCAGCGCGGCATTCACCGACTCGAGCGCGCTGCGCCGGGCAAGCTCCCATCCCTGTCGGGCCGCCGCGGCCGCGATCCACATGGCCGCGCCCAGCCAGATGGCCCAGAGCACCAGGTGATGCAACCCGTAGGTAAGCAATGGCCGATTGAGCCACGCGTCAAGCCCGAGCAAGAGGGCCGAGCTGCAGGCCTGCAAGAGCCCCGAGAGCGCGGCACCTCGGGGACTCAGCCGCATGGCGGACGCGCACAGGACGAGCAACACCCCCGTGAAATCCGGGGACATGAGCAGTCCTCGGTACTTGTCCCAAGGCCAGAGCACGTTGGGTAGGAGCGCAGCGAAACACACCACGGCATCCACGCTTCCGGCCACCCGAAGCAGGCGCTCGGCCTCCGCGCCCTCTCGGCGGGTGAGCGTCCAGAGCGAGAAGGCCACGCCGCCACAGAGCGGGAGAAGCGTCCAGAGCTCATGCGGCCATGGCGCCACGGACAGAGCGAGAAAGCGCACCAGGACGAGGGTGCACAGCACGGCGCGGGCCGCCGCAAGCGCCCGCTCACCGCGCACGGCACGGCCCAGCAGCAGGCGTTCGACCCGATCCTGCAGGGCCGCAGGCAGCATCTCACTGTGG
>Ga0190275_10001297_pt1 | contig 18798 bp, 10 predicted proteins | sample Popmic550T_FD_133745 | JGI IMG/M metagenome (GOLD analysis project Ga0190275, IMG submission 133745) | Populus adjacent soil microbial communities from riparian zone of Yellowstone River, Montana, USA - 550 T | ecosystem: Environmental > Terrestrial > Soil > Riparian zone > Trees stand | place...
GGGCCGATGACGGTCAGCCACTCGTGGAGCTGCTTCCGACCCCGGGCGCGCCGCCGCGGCCCGCCGGGACGACCGGCCTGTTCCACCTCGCGATCCTGGTGCCCAGCCGGCTGGAGCTCGCGCGCGCGCTGAGGCGGGTGAGCGAGTCGGGGTGGCGCCTGACGGGCGCATCCGACCACCTCGTGAGCGAGGCCATCTACCTCCGCGACCCCGAGGGCAACGGCATCGAGATCTACCGCGACCGCCCGCGCGCAGAGTGGCGCCGCGCCGGCGGGGAGATCGAGATGGACACCCTGCCCCTGGACCTGGAGGGCGTGCTGGGCGAACTTGCAGACGACGACTCGCCGCCCGGCGGCATGGCGCCCGGGACCCGGCTCGGCCATGTGCACCTGAACGTCTCCGGAATTGCGGCCTCCGAGAGGTTCTACACGGACGCCCTCGGCTTCGACGTGACGGTGCGCGGGTATCCGGGCGCGCTGTTCGTCTCGGCCGGTGGCTACCACCACCACGTGGGCCTGAACACGTGGATCGGCGAGGGTGCTCCGCCGCCGCCCGGGGCGCGCGGGCTGGACCGGTTCGAGGTCGTGGTGCCGGCCGCCGCCGACCTCGACGCAGCCGAACAGCGGCTGACTGACGGCGACGTGCAGACGGAACGCGGCGAAGAGGGCCTGACCGCGGTCGATCCGTCGGGCAACCGAGTGCTGCTGAGGCCCGTGACAGCGCGCGCTCGGCGCTCCCGTCACGTTAAGGCCCCTTAACCGGAAGTCAACGCTGGGAGAACCTTGCTCGGGAACCCTTACGGGAGAGTCTGCCGGCCGGTATTCAGCCGCACCGACGGATAAACGACCGGAGGAGGACCAGTTGCGAAAGCTTACCGTGGGACTCGGCACCGCAGTGACAGCGCTGGCCGTGGCGGGAATCGCCTACGCGGCCGTGAACGTGACGTTCAGTGCGACCGTGAGGCCGAACAAGGCGAACAAGCCCACCGCACTGTCCGTGAAGTTCGCGTCCACGGACGACACGCCCGGCGCGCTGCAGCCGCCGATCATGAACAGGGTCGTGATAAAGCTGCCCGGCGGCAAGTACAACGCGAGCAAGTTCCCGCGCTGCAAGCTGGCCTCCCTGCAGGCGAGGGGCCCGAAGGGCTGCCCGCGCAAGTCGAAGATCGGCACCGGCACCGGCACCGGCCTTGCCCGTCCGGTCGTCGAGGACCCGGTCAACGGCAAGCTGACCATCTTCAACGGCGCCAAGCAGGGCGGCAGGGACACCGTGCTGGTGTACGTGTTCCCTGACCTGGGCCCGACGTTCGTGTCGGTCGGCAAGGTGATCAAGAGGAGCGGCAAGTACACGCTCGACTTCAACATCCCGCCGATCAAGACGCTGCCGAGCGCGCCCGACGCCTCGGTCACCTCGGTGAAGACCAAGACGCCCGTGAAGCGGGTCAAGAAGGGAAAGCGCAGGCACTACCTGATCATCGCCCCGCGGAAGTGCTCCCGTACCTGGAAGGGCTCCGGGACGTTCTACTTCGCGACCGGCGAGACGAAGACCGTGCCGATCTCGCAGAAGTGCAAGAAGCGCTGATCGCCGTCTAGCAGCATGTTTCAACCGGCCCGCTCCTCAGCGGGCCGGTTCCGTTTTGTCCCTGCAAACGCGACTCGAGCCGCCGACGCCCGAGCGCGTGGCGTGCTCGAGCGCGAACCAGAACGACTCGAACGTCGCGCCGGTCCCCCGGCGCAGCCCGATCTCGCAGGTGCGGTTGCTGCACAGGTGGGCGTCGAAGTCCCGGCCGCGCAGCTCCGCCGCCTCGTCGGCCGTGGCCGCGAGGGACAGCTCGGGGTGCAGCAGCCCTCGGTCTCCGGCGAAGCCGCAACACGTCGCGGCGCTCGGCACGACGACGTCGTCGGCCAGGGCGGCCGCGAGCCGCTCGAGCTTCGCCGTCAGGCCCAGGTGGCGGGTCGCGCAGGCCGGGTGCACTGCGGCCGTGCGCAGCCGGGTGTGCACCGACAGCTCCGGCAGCAGGCGGTCGTGCGCCCACGCGATCGAGTCCAGCACCTCGATCCCCTCCGCGTCCTCGATCAGCCCAAGGGCACACGAGCTGGCGTCGATCACGACGGGCAGGCTGCCCTCGTCCGTCCATTCCCACAGGGCCTTGTTCGTGCGGCTTCTCATGTACGCATGACCCTCGCCGTAGCCCTTCGAGCTCCATGGGACCCCGCAACAGTGGCCGGCCACGTGCGGCGGTATCCAGACCGGGAACCCTGTGCGCTGCGAGACCGCAACCACCGCCTCCGGCAAGGTGACGGTCCGCTCGGCACCGCGCGCGTGACCGAAGATGCGGTTCACGCATGCCGGGAGGTACACGGCCGCCGCGCCCTCTCGCGGTGTTGCCGGGAGCGGCCCCGCCGGGCGTGGCATGTCGGGCCCCCATGCGGGCATCAGCTCGTGACTGACCGCTGCCCGCAGCAGGCGTGTCGCGCCCCGCACCGGCGCTTCGACGCGCAGAGCCGCCCGCGCGCCCCGCTCGACACCGGCCCAGCGCCGGGCGAGCATCAGGGCGAACCGCTCCTCGCGCGCCGTGTGCTGCTGCGCTCGCAGCTCCTTCACGAGCTTGCCGGTGTCGATTCCGAGCGGGCACGCGAGCATGCACGTGCCGTCCACGGCGCACGTCTCGAGCGCGTCGTATTCGTACTGGTCGAGCAGCGCACGCGTGACCGGCGACCCGGGCGCCTGGCGCGCCATCTCACGGCGCAGGACGATTCGCTGGCGGGGCGTCGTCGTGAGGTGCCGGCTCGGGCACACCGGCTCGCAGAACCCGCACTCCACGCAGGTGTCGGCCACCTCCTCGATCGGCGGAGTCGATTTCAGGTTTCGCAGATGCACGCCGGGATCGCGGTTCAGCAGCACTCCCGGAGCCAGCACGCCCGCCGGATCTGCGAGCGCCTTGACGCGCCACATCATCTCCGTCGCCTTCGCACCCCACTCCCGCTCCACGTAGGGGGCCATGTTCAGCCCGGTCCCGTGCTCCGCCTTCAGCGAGCCGTCGTATTTGTCCACGATCAGGTCCACCAGGTCCCCCATGAATGCCTCGTAGCGATCGCGATCGGTGGGGTCGGTGAAGGTTGGGGTCAGCATGAAGTGCAGGTTGCCGGCCGACGCGTGGCCCGCCACACCCGGCAGGAACCCGTGCCGCGACAGCAGCTCCCGCACGTCGGCGGCGGCCTCGGCGATCCGCACGGGCACCACGCAGACGTCCTCGATCATCAGCGAGGTCCCGCGTGGCCGCAGCTTTCCGAGCAGGCCGTGCAGGCCCTCGCGGACGCGCCAGTAGACCTCTGTCAGCTCGGGGTCGCGCGTGAACCGCGCCGGCTGGACCATCGGGCGACCGGCGAGCAGCTCCAACGCGCGCGCCTCGCGGTCCGCCAGCTCGGCCTCGTCGTCCGAGCGAAACTCCACCAGGATCGCGGCCGCGTCGTCCGGAGCCTCGTTCCACTCGGGGGGGATCGCGACGAACGCCTGGGCCACCTTCATCGAGAGCACCATCATCAGCTCGGTGGCGCTCGCGCCCGCATCGACCAGGGGGCGCACGCACGCGACCGCATCGTCGATCGTCGGAAAGATCACGAACGCCGTCGTCGCGTGGCGCCCGAACGACACGGTCTCGAACACCGCCTCGGAGACGAACCCGAGCGTGCCCTCCGACCCGACCAGCAGCCGCCTGAAGATCTCCAGCGGCTCGTCGGCATCCAGGAACGCCACCAGCCGGTAACCGGTCGTGTTCTTGATCTCGAACTTCCGCCGGATCCGCTCGGCCAGCTCCGTGTCCGCGCGGATCTCGTCGCGGATCTGCGCCAGGCCCTGAGCGAGCTCTGGCTCCCGCTTCGCAAACTCCTGCCCAGCGCCCGTCTGCGCGGTGTCGATCGTCGTGCCCGACGGCAGCACGAACGTGAGCGAGCGCACGGTCTGGTAGGAGTCGTGCACGACACCGCAGCGCATGCCGCCGGAGTTGTTCGCGATCACTCCGCCGACCGTCGCGATGTCCGTGGACGCCGGGTCGGGACCGAGGCGGCGGCCGTGCGACGCGAGCGCGGCGTTCGCATGGGCGAGCACCGTGCCCGGCAAGACACGAGCAAGTCTCCCGTCCTGCTCCACCGTCACGCCGCGCCAGTGGCGGCGCACGTCGACCATGATCCCGTCCCCCTGCGCCTGGCCGTTGAGACTCGTGCCTCCCGCCCGGAAGGTGACGGGCACACCGGTGCGGCTCCCGTAGGCCATCACCGCCGCGACGTCGCGCGCATCGTGGGCCATCACGACAACCTGCGGAATCAGCCGGTACGGGCTCGCGTCGGAGGCATAGCGCACGAGGTCGGAGACGCGGGCCAGGACCCGGTCGGCGCCCAGCAGCGCCACGAGCTCCGAGCGCAGGGGCTCGGGCGTGCCGGCGGCGAGCGCGTCGGGCACCCGGTCGGGCGCGGGCGCGGCAGGGGAGGGAGCGATCCGCGAGACGTCTGGAGCGAGCAGGGGCACGGGCTACAGGGACATGCCGGGGGCGACCGTGACCTCGACCAGCTCCGGTCCGTCGGAGGCGATCGCCTCTGCCAGGGACTGCCGCAGCTCGTCCACGCCGTCGACGCGCCGTGCGCGCATCCCGTAACCGGTCGCGATCGCGACACTGTCGAGACCGCGCACGTCCAGGCCCGGCGCGCCCATCTCGCCCTCGAACTCGGCGAACCACTTCAGGATCGCGTACTCCTCGTTGCGCAGCACCAGCACGGTGAGCGGGACGTCATAGGCGACCGCGCTCCACAGCCCGGCGACCGCGTACTGCAGCGATCCGTCACCGATCACGGCGACCACCGGCCGCTCCGGCTGCCCGAGTTGCATGCCCACCCCGGCAGGCAGCCCGAAGCCGAGCCCGCCTCCGGCGGCCGTGAAGTAGCTGGACGGGCGCGACAGTCGCACCTGATTGCGAAAGGCGATCATGTTCGAAGGTGACTCGTTGACGACGATGCCCGCGGCGGGGAGCACGTCGCCGAGCGCCGCCATCGCGGCTGCAGCGGCGATCGGGCTCGACTCGGGAGGGAGCTCGGGTGCCGGCCGCGCCTCGGGAGGCGGGCGGTCCGGGGTCTCGGCATGTGCGAGCAGCGCCTCGAGCGTGAGCGCCACGTCCGCCACGATCGCGTCCCCCGCGGGCGCGCGGGCGGCCTCCTGCGGATCGTTGGTGACCAGCACGAGCGACGTCCCCTCCGGCAGCACCGGGCCCGGGATGTACGGGTAGTAGGTGAACACCGGTGCCCCGGCCACGAGCACCAGGTCGTACGCCTCCAGGGTCTGGGCGGCAGGCCCGAGCGCCGGCGGCAGCAGGCCCTGGAAGTGGGGATGGTCTTCGGGGAACCCGACGCGCCCCGAGCCGGAGGCGGGCGGCGCCCACACGGGCAGCCGGCACCGCTCGGCCAGCGCGACGGCCGCAGTCCAGCCTCGGTGGTCTCCGCCGGCGTCGACGTCGGGGCCGGCGACCAGCACCGGGTTCGACGCGCCCGCGAGCCGGCGCGCGAGATCCTTCAGCGCGGCCGGGTCAGGCGCGGCACGGCCCGTCGTCGCCCGTCCGGTGACCTGGCGCGCCGACACCTCGTCTGCCTCGGCCGACCAGTCGTCCATCGGGACCGAGACGAACACCGGCCCGAGCGGGGGGAGTTGCGCGAGGTGGTATGCGCGGGCCAGCGCCGCCGGCACGTCCTGAGGGCGTGGCGGCTCGTAGCTCCACTTCACGAACGGGCGTGGCAGAACGACCGGGTCAGGGTTGGTGAGCAGGGCCTCCATCGACATCATCGGGCGTACCTGCTGACCGGCCGTGATCACGAGCGGGGCCTTGTTCTGGTGCGCGTTGAAGATCGCGCCCATCGCGTTGCCGACGCCGGGTGCGGTGTGCAGGTTGACCAGTGCCGGCCGCCCCGTGGCCTGGGCGTAGCCGTCCGCCATCCCCACCACGACCGCCTCCTGGAGGCCGAGCACGTAGCGAAAGTCGTCCGGGAAACCGGCCAGGAACGGAAGCTCGGTGGAGCCGGGGTTGCCGAACACGGTCGTCAGCCCGTGGGCGCGCAACAACTCGAATGAGGCCTCCCGGACGGTCGTCACGACCGCAGGACCCTATGCGGAGGCGGCGCGACGCGCAACCAGCGAATGCAGCGCGAACTCCCCCGGCTGCTCTGCCACGAGCGGTTCCTGCGCACCCTCGGCGACCACCTCGTCCCGCCCGCCGAGGGGCACGGGACCGGGGTCAGGCACGGCTTGCCGTACGGCTCTGCTTCACCGCTCCTCGGCGGCCGCCAGCGCGGCCTCCGGGTCGGTGAAGAACCGGATCCGCGCGACCTTCGCCGCGCGCATGTCGCACAACCAGGCACCCGGAGAGTCGACGGCGACCCCGCTGGAGCGGCCCCGGAGGCGGATCGTGGCCTGCACGAGCACACATCCGAGCCGCACCTCGCGTACCCCGTGAAGCGTGAGCTCGAACTCCGACCAGTCCTCGCTCATGTCGTCCAGCCAGCGCCGCAGGCCCTCGTGGCCCCGATAGATCGACCCATCCAGGACCGCGCGCAGCGGCACGAGCTCCACATCGGGGGCAAGCGTGGCGGCAACCGCGTCCACATCGCCGCGGTTCAGCGCCGCGACGCCCTTCTGGATGGTTTCCACGTCTTTTGTGGACATAGTGTCGAGATGGCCGGGGGCCCGTGCTCGAGGCGGCCAGTATCCCGCCTGCGAAGCGGGATGGAAAGGGCTCGAAGGGTAGCGCCGAGGTGCCCGCGCCGCTACCATGACCAATGCGCGGCCGAGGCCGCCGTAACACGCAAGCCAAGCAGCAGGGAGATGCGCTTCGGGCCGGCCCGGATGTGCGTCGGAAAACCGGTTAATTGCTACCCTAGCCAGGCCCATTCCGGGGAAGGATCCGGGGACTCGGTGACGAGGGGCTGCGGGAGGGACGCAGGGATTTTCAACCTCGAAAGGCATCGAGCTACGACGGCTAACCGACCGGAATCCGGTTCGCCTCGCGCATCCTCCGCCAACCGTCTGCACGTACGCGGGAAGTCGCTCTACGAGGGCGACACGAAGCTCCACGTGCGAGGGGTCACGTACGGCACCTTCCGGCCCGACGAGCAGACGAGCGACTTCCCGAGCCTCGAGGCGGTCGCCGAAGACTTCGCCGGCATGGCAGCGAACGGCGTGAACGCCGTCCGCACGTACACCGTGCCGCCGCGGTGGCTGCTCGACCTCGCGAGCGAGCACCGGCTGTACGTGATGGTCGGGCTCCCGTGGGAGGAGCACGTAACGTTCCTCGACGACCGTAAGCGGACCGCCGCGATCGAGGAGCGGATGCGCGAGATGGTGCGCTCCTGCGCAGGCCATCCGGCGATCCTCTGCTACGCGATCGGGAACGAGATCCCGGCCTCGATCGTGCGCTGGCACGGCAAGCGGAAGATCGAGCGTTTCCTGAAGCGACTCTATTGCGCGGCGAAGAGCGAAGACCCGGGTGCGCTGGTGACCTACGTGAACTATCCGAGCACCGAGTACCTCTCGCTGCCGTTCATCGACCTCGTGTGCTTCAACGTGTTCCTCGAGTCGGGGCCGCAGTTCGCGTCCTACCTGGCTCGGTTGCAGCACATCGCCGGCGATCGCCCGCTCGTGGTGACGGAAGCCGGCCTCGACTCGCTGCGCAACTCCGAGGAGGCGCAGGCGCGGGCGCTGGACTGGCAGGTCCGGACCGCCTTCTCCGGCGGATGTGCCGGGATGTTCGTGTTCTCCTGGACGGACGAGTGGTACCGCGGGGGCACCGAGATCGACGACTGGGCCTTCGGCCTGGTCGACCGCAACCGCACCCCGAAGCAGGCCCTGGCCACGGTCGGCAAGGCCTACGCCCAGGTGCCGTTCGTCCCGGATCCGGACTGGCCGCGGGTTTCCGTGATCGTCTGTGCGTACAACAGCGAGAGCACCCTCCGCAGCTGCTTCGACGGCCTGCGCGACCTCGAGTACCCGGACTACGAGGTGATCGTCGTCAACGACGGCTCGACCGACGCGACGAACGAGATCACCGGCGAGTACGACTTTCGGCTGATCAGCACCGAGAACCGCGGGCTGTCGAGCGCGCGCAACGCCGGTCTGCGGACCGCCACGGGTGAGATCGTCGCCTACCTGGACGCAGACGCAACTCCCGACCCGCATTGGCTGTGCCACCTCGCGACCGCGTTCGTGAAGAGCTCGCATGCCGGCATCGGCGGGCCCAACATCCCGCCGCTGGACGACGGCCCGACCGCGGAATGCGTCGCCAACGCGCCCGGCGGGCCGATCCACGTGCTGCTGTCCGACGAGATCGCCGAGCACATCCCGGGCTGCAACATGGCCTTTTGGAAGGCAAGCCTCGAAGCGATCGGCGGGTTCGACCCGCAATTCCGGATCGCGGGCGACGACGTCGACATCTGCTGGCGGCTCCAGGACCAGGGTTGGACGGTGGGCTTCAGTCCCGGAGCCGTGGTGTGGCACCACCGTCGCGGCCGTGTCTACGGCTATCTGAAGCAGCAGTTCGAATACGGCAAGGCGGAAGCGCTGCTGGAGCGCAAGTGGCCGGAGCGCTACAACCGCATGGGGCACCTGGCGTGGGCCGGTCGCGTCTACGGCGCGCCGCTCGCGAAGGTGCTCGGCGGCCGCTGGAAGATCTACTACGGCACCTGGGGCACGGGCCTGTTCCAATCGGTGTACCAGCGCGCGCCCGGCATCCTCGGGTCGCTGCCCCTGATGCCGGAGTGGTACCTCGCGATCGCGCTGCTGGCCGGCCTGTCCTTGCTGGGCATCATGTGGACGCCGCTGCTGGTGGCGGTTCCCCTGCTGATCGCGGCCGTAGGGTCGCTCGTCTTCAAGGCCGCGCTCGGCGGCGCTCACGCAAGCGTCACGTCTGCCGGCGGGTCCCGCCGCCGCGAGCAACGGATGCGGCTGACCACGACCTTTCTCTACATGGCCCAGCCGGCCGCCCGGCTCGCCGGACGCCTCCGCCACGGTCTATCACCCTGGCGTCGTCGCTCCGCGCCCCGTCTGAGCCTGCCGGTCCCCCGCACGACCGGCATCTGGAGCGAGCGCTGGCGCGCCCCCGACGAACGCGTGCGAAGCGTCGAGTCGGCACTGCGGCGCGGCGGCGGCGTGATCTTCTCGGGCGGCGAATACGAGCGCTGGGACCTACACGTGCGCGGTGGCATGCTGGGCTCGATGCGCATGCGGATGGCCGTCGAGGAGCACGGCGGCGGCCGGCAGCTGCTGCGCATCCGCTCCTGGCCGCGATTCTCCCGCATCGGCGCCGGCGTCGCGCTCGGGTTCGGTGCCCTTGCGACGGGCGCCGCACTTTCGGGCGCCTGGGTCGTGGCGGGGGTGATGGCCGCCGTGGTGGCAGTGATCGTGACCTGCGTCGTGAAGGACTGCGCGACCGCCGCCGGTGTCCTGACGACCGTGCTGAAGGCCGAGGCACGTGAGGCGCAGCGGGAGCTCGAATCCGTGGCGAAGGCCTCTGAGCCGCAGGCCGGCGTCAACGGCCACGGGCCCGACGGGGGACGCGAGCACGACGGCGCGCTGACGACCGGAACACGCGAACTGCCGGGACAGAACGCGGCGTTCGGAGCGTCGGTGCAGATGTCCGAGTTCCACGAGGGCGACAAATGAGGATTCTCGGCCGGCGGTTCCACATCATCCCGAAGCGGTTCCACTTCAAGCAGGTGAACCGCCTGACGGGTGAGGAGGTGGGCGCCTGGGACCAGTGGAAGGTCGCCCCCAGGATCCTGCCGTTCATGCGCGGCTACAGGAAGATGCTCGTGGTCTCGCTCACCCTGAGCGTAATCGGCTCGGTCGTCGCGCTGGCGGAGCCGTGGCCGCTGGCGATCCTGATCGACAGTGTGCTCAGCAACCCGCCGCACTCGCCTCCCGGGCCCCTCCAGGGTCTGTTCGGCGACCAACCCGACCCATACCGCCTGCTGGTGTTCCTGGCGGGCCTCGGCTTCATGATCGCGGTGGTCAGCCACGGCGTGCGCGTGATCAACGACTACGTGAACGCGAAGGTCGAGCAGAACCTGGTCATGGACCTGCGCAGCGACATGTTCGACCACGTCTCGAAGCTCTCGCTGACGTTCCACGACGAGAAGCACACCGGCATGTTGATGAGCCTGATCAACATGCAGTCGGCGGCAATCGGCTCGATCGTGATGGCCTTCCCGCCGATGTTCGAGAGCCTGCTGATGCTGATCGGCATGCTGACGATCGCGCTGCTGATCGATTGGCAGGTGACCCTGGTGTCGCTCGTGTGCTTGCCCGTCATCTACTGGGCCCTGGGCATGTACGGAACCCGCATCGTGCCGCGCATCCGCCAGGTCCAGCAACTGGAGTTCCGGTCGCTCTCGATCGTGTTCGAGGCCATGTCGATGCTGCGCGTGATCGTCGGCTTCGGCCGCCAGCGGCTGGAGCACTATCGATTCACCACGCAGGGCCGGACGGCCGTGGAGGCACGGGTGCGACTGACCGTCTGGCAGACGCTGTTCTCGCTCGGCGTCACGACCGCGATCGCGCTCGGCACCGCGCTGGTGCTCGGCTTCGGCGCCTGGCACGTGCTGCGGGGCGACATCACGCTGGGACAGCTCACGATCCTGATCGCCTACATCGCAGCGATCTACCAGCCGCTCGAGTCGATCAGCCAGACGGTCGGTCAGCTGAACCAGCAGTTCGTGTTCTTCAATATGGTCCTTCAAATGATGGACGAGAAGCCGGAGGTGGTCGAGAAGGAGGACGCCGTCGACATCGGGCGAGCCCGGGGCGAGCTCGAGTTCAAGGACGTTTGCTTCGCGTACAAGGACCGCGTCGAGACGCTGAAGAACATCTCCTTCAAGGTGCCGGCTGGTTCGCGTGTGGCGATCGTGGGGCCGACGGGCGCCGGGAAGACGACCCTGGTCAGCCTGCTCGTGCGCTACTACGACCCCGCCTCGGGGGTGATCTCGATCGACGGCCATGACACCACGGACCTGACGCTCAGCTGCCTGCGAAACCAGCTCAGCCTCGTTTTGCAGGAGCCGTTGCTGTTCTCCGGAACGATCGCGGACAACATCCGCTACGGGCGACTCGAGGGGACGATGGACGACATCGTCGCGGCCACGAAGGGAGCGAACTGCCACGACTTCATCGAGGCGTTGCCGGACGGGTACGAGACCGAGCTGGGCGAGGGGGGACACCAGCTCTCGGGCGGCGAGCGCCAGCGCATCTGCGTCGCGCGTGCCTTCATCCGCGATGCGCCGGTCCTGATCCTGGACGAGCCGACGTCGTCCATCGACTCCAAGACCGAGTCAGTGATCCTGGACGCGCTCGACAACCTGATGGAGGGCCGCACCTCGTTCATGATCGCGCACAGGCTGTCCACGATCCGGGACGCCGACCTGATCGTGGTGCTGAACCACGGTGAGCTGGTGGAGCAAGGCACGCACGACGACCTGCTGCGACGGCGCGGGCTTTACTACCAGCTGTACGAGGCCCAGACTGGCCGGTCGGCGAAGATCGAAGCCGAGTACGCCCAGGCGCAGGCCGAGGGCAAGTCCGCAGAGGAGTCGGCCGAGATCGCAATGACCGCCGGCGCGATTGCGGAGTCGGAGGCCGCCGACGCCCTCGCCGAGGCGACCGCCAACGCGGCGAGGGCCGCTGACGCGGCGGAGCCAAACGGCGTGCCCGAGCCGGTCGTGGCAGTCGAGATGCCGGGAACCGTCGAAGACCCGGCGCCGGCTCACGCTCCCGCGGCGGCACACCCACAGGCCCATCCACAGCCACATCCGAAGGCGGGAGCCCCGGACGTGACCGAGAGGGTGATCGAGACGCTCGAGAACGCCGTGCGACAGCGGGTGCGGACGGCTTTGGAGGCGCGCGAGCGCCGCCGCCTCGAGGAGGGCACAGCGCCCGCGGCACAGCGAGACGCCGACAAGGGCGGCAATGGCGCTCGTGCAAATGGCTCGCACGAAGGCCCGGACGGCCCGCAGCCGCACACCGGGCCGGCTGGCGATGACGCAGGGCCGTAGCGCTCCAGGCCCCCGCAGCGGACACGGCGAGTCGCGATCGCGAGCACGGAGTTGAGGAGCAGCAAGAAGATCGTGCTGCTGGGGATGATGACCCGGATCCCCGTGGCGGGGGTGGTCTGGCAGACCATCCACTATCTGCTCGGGTTCGAGCGACTCGGCTACGAGGCCTACTACGTGGAGGCGCACGCGCGCACCCCGTCGATGCTGATGGAGCGCGAGGAGGAGGACAGCTCCGCCAAGGCGGCCGCCTTCATCGACCGCGTGATGCGCCGGTTCGGCATGGCCGACCGGTGGGCGTTCCACGGCCTCCACTACGACAACCGCTGCTACGGACTGAGCGAGGGAGAGCTGCGGCGGCTGTACGACTCCGCCCTGATGATGGTGAACATGCACGGCGGCACCGAGCCACGCCCCGAGCTGTACGCGACGGATCGGCTCGTGTACCTCGAGACCGACCCCGTGCAACTTCAGGCCGAGCTCCACCAGGGGGTGCAGGCGACGCTCGACTTCCTGGAGCCGCACTGCGCGTTCTTCAGCTACGCCGAGAACTATGGCAATCCTGACTGCGGCCTGCCGTTCCAGGACCGCTTCCCGCTGCACCCCACCCGGCAACCGGTGATCATGGACTTCTGGCAGGGAAGGCCGGGCGCCGGCGAGCAGCTGACCACGATCGGCAACTGGCGCCAGCCGTGGCGCGACGTGGTCCTCGACGGCGAGCGCTACAGCTGGAGCAAGCACAACGAGTTCATGAAGTTCATCGACCTGCCACAGCGGACCCCCCAGCCGTTCGAGCTGGCGCTATCGAGCTATGACCCGGCTGACCAGGAGCTGCTCGAGGGCCACGGATGGCAGGTCCGGCATGCGCTCGACTTCTCGATCGACCCGGATGACTACCGTGACTACATCGCGGGCTCGCGCGGCGAGTACTCGGTGGCAAAGGACCAGAACGTGCGGCTGCGCACCGGCTGGTTCAGCGACCGCAGCGCCACCTACCTGGCCGCCGGGCGCCCGGTGATCAACCAGGACACCGGCTTCAGCAATGTGTTCCCGACCGGCGAGGGGCTGTTCGCGTTCTCCACCATGGAGGAGATCCTCGCCGCTGTGGAGGCAATCAACTCCGACTACCCGCGCCACTCCCGCGCCGCCGAGGAGATCGCGCGCCAGTACTTCGCGCACGACGTGGTGCTCGGCCGCCTGCTCCGGGAGGTCGGCGAAGAGCTCACGAGCGGCCGGGGATATCCGGTGCGCAGCCACGGCACTGCTCCGTTCGAGCCCGATCTCGACATCACGCCCGTCTCGCGCCGTCCCACCCGCCTGCCTCACGCGACGGTGGAGGCGATCGCACGCCGCCCCGTGCCGGAGCGGCACGTGCATCCCTGGCCGTGCCCTGGGGCGAGCATCGTGATCGTGACCCACGACAACCTGCTGTTCTCGCGGATGACGCTGGAGAGCGTGATCGCGTGCACCGAATACCCCTGCCACGAGGTGATCGTGGTCGACAATGGCTCGCGCGACGGCACGGCGGCGTGGCTGTACGAGCTCGCGGCCTCGAACCCTCGCGTGCGCCTGGTGATGAACCCCGGCAACGTCGGCTTTGCACGGGCGTGCAACCAGGGGCTGGCGCTCGCGCGCGGTGACGTGCTCGTGCTCCTGAACGACGACACGTTGGTCCCGCCGGGATGGCTCCCGCGCCTGATGCGCCCGTTGGGCGACGCCGACGTCGGACTCGTCGGCGCGGTCACCAACCGGATCGGCAACGAGGCCGAAGTCCCGACGGAGTACACGAATTGGGGCGAGATGCTCGAGTTCGCCGGCGCACGTGCTCGCGAACGCGAGGATCAGGTGTTCGACATCGCGACGGTGACTATGTTCTGCCTCGCGATGCGCCGCGACACGTTCGAGCGGCTCGGTCCCCTCGACCAGCGGTTCGAGGTGGGGCTGCTCGAAGACGACGACTATTCGATGCGCGCCCGGCGAGCCGGTTACCGCCTCGTTTGCGCGGAGGACGCATTCGTGCACCATTTCGGGGAGACCTCGTTCGGAAAGCTCGTGTCCTCCGGCGCCTACAACGAGCTGCTGGCGGCGAACAAGCGCCGCTTCGAGGACAAGTGGGGCGAGCCGTGGCAGCCGTACGACCGGCGGCCCAATCCCGCCTACCAGCGGCTCACGCAGCGCATCCGCGAGATCGTCGCCGACACGCTCCCGGCCGGCGCCACCGTGCTGGTGGTCAGCAAGGGCGACGAAGAGCTGCTGCACATAGAGGGACACAGCGCCCGCCACTTTCCCGCCGCTGACGACGGAACCTGGGCCGGCCACCACCCCACCGACAGCGACGAGGCGGTCGCCGCGCTGGAGGCCATGCGGGCAGCCGGAGGAGAGTTCATCGTGTTCCCCCGCACGGGCATGTGGTGGCTGGAGCACTACCGGGGTCTGACGGAGCATCTCGAGCAGCGCTACCGGGCCATCGTGCGCGAGGAGGACACTTGCGTGATCTTCGCCCTGAGCGAGAACGGAAAGTGAGCGGGGAAACGGCCGGGCCGCGCTGCTCGATCATCGTCCCCGTGCACGGCCGTGCCGGGCTCACCCGCCAGTGCCTCGACACGATCCTGGATCAGCCGCCGGCGGTCCCGTTCGAGCTGGTCGTGGTCGACGATGCCTCGAAGGACGAGACGCCGCGGCTGCTGGAGAGCTACGGCGACCGGGTAAAGGCGGTGCGCCTCGATGCCAACCAGGGCTTCGCTGGGGCCTGCAACGCAGGAGTCGAGACGGCCCGTGGGGACCTGCTGGTGTTCCTCAACAACGACACGATCCCCGTGGCCGGCTGGCTCGACAGCCTCGTCGCCCACGTGGATGCGCACCCGGCCGCCGGCATCGTGGGCGCCAAGCTGCTGTTCCCGAACGAGACGATCCAGCACGCCGGGGTCGTCGTCTGCCAGGACGGCAACCCGCGCCATCTGTATGCGGGCTTTCCGGCCGGGCACCGTGCGGTCAACGTGTCACGCCGCTTCCAGGCCGTGACGGCCGCATGCATGCTCGTACGTCGCGAGACGTTCGACGCCGTCACCGGCTTCGACGAGGCCTACCGGAACTGCCTCGAGGACACGGACCTGTGCCTGAGGGCCGGCGAGGCAGGCTACGAAGTGCACTATTGCCACGAGAGCGTGCTCTATCACCTCGAGTCGGTATCGCGTGGACGACGGTCGAAGGAGATCGAGCGCAACGCAAAGCTGTTCCGCGAGCGCTGGAACGGGCGTGCCCGGCGCGACGACGTCGACTACTACGTGGCCGATGGGCTGCTGAAGGTCCGGTACAGGGATGTCTATCCGGTCGGCTTCGAGCTTGCCCCCGAGCTCGCGTTCGTGTCCGGCGCGGGCCGCGAGGCGGTCGACCGTTTGATCGAGCAGCAGTCGCGCGAGGTGGTCGACCTGCTGAAGGAGACCGTCCGGCTGACCGCGCTCGCAGCCGAGCTCGGTCCTCCCTCCACGACCGAGGCGCCGTCGGCGCTGCCCGGGGACCTCGAGCCTCCGCCCTCGGCACATGACGCGCACCGCCAGTTGCTCGCGCGGGTGCGGGAGGTCGAGTTGCAGATCCATGATCTGCAGTCACGCGTCTCTGCGTCTTCCACCGGGCCCTCGCGCCCGGCTGGCCGCGAGGGGGGCAACGGCGGGGTCCGGCCCGCGTTCGCGCCTGCGGAGTACTTCCGCTACCGCCACCTGATGAGCGCCATCCGCGACGTCGTGGACGCGCAGATCCCCCCCGGGGAGACCGTGGCGGTCGTGAGCCGCGGGGACGACGAGCTGCTCGACCTGGGCGCCCATGACGCCTGGCACTTCCCACGGGACGAGGACGGTGCGTACATCGGCTACCACCCGCACGACAGCGCCGAGGCCATCACCCACCTCGAGGCGCTGCGCGCGCAGGGCGCGCGTTACCTCCTCGTCCCGCCGACCGCATACTGGTGGCTCGAGCACTACCGGAACTTCGCCCTCCACCTCGAGCAGCGCTACCACCGGCTCACACAGCAGGAAGATGGATGCCTGCTGTTCGAGCTGTCATTGAACCGGTCGCCCAAGGGGGCGCTGAGGGCGGGGCGACGCACTTGACCGGCAGCGCTCACGCGCTCTCGGCGGAAGAGCTGCGCGAGGAGGTGGTCCGCCTTGGCCCGTGGCACGTGGAGGTCGACATCACCCCGGAGGTGTCCACGGCAGCGTTTCTCGATGCGCCCGCGGAGAGTCGCCGCGACGACTTCGGCGTCGTGCACTTCCAGCGCCCGCACGCGGGCTTCCTGCGGCGAATGGGGCGCGTGTTCCCGCAGGGGATGGCGGGGCGCCGCGTGCTCGACTGCGCCTGCAACTGCGGCTATTTTATGTTCTGGAGCAGGGAGCTCGGCGCGGGCGAGTGCCTTGGGTTCGACGCCCGGGAGCACTGGATCCGGCAGGCACGGTTCCTGGCCGCGCATCGTGTGCGGTCAAGCGACGGCATCCGGTTCGAGGTCTGCGACCTGTACGACCTCCCCACATTGGATCCGGGCAGGTTCGACGTCACCTTCTTCAACGGGATCTTCTACCACCTGCCGAACCCGATCACCGGCCTGAAGCTGGCCGCAGACCGGACCGATGAACTGCTCGTGCTGAACACCGCCACCATGGCCGGCAGGCCCGACGGGGCGATCGTCGCCGACGAAGAGTCCCCCACCAAGCTCATGTCGGGGCTGTACGGGCTGAACTGGTTTCCCACCGGCCCGCTGGTCCTGACCGCGATCCTACGCTGGCTGGGTTTCGCGGAAGTGCGCTGCTCCGCATGGCGAAGCCCCCCCAACCAGAGCGACAGGCTCGGCCGGATCGAGCTGCTGGCGGCCCGCCGGGAAGGGTTCTTCGATGCCTGGGACGCGGCGCTCACCGACCCGCAGGAGCGGTTCGTGGAGGCGGTTCGCACGAATGTCCCTCCGGGGGAGCGGGTGCTCGTGCCGGACGGCCCGGACCTCCCCGACCTGATCGACCGTGAGCCGGTTCCTGTCGCGGGGGGCCGGCCCCCGGGCGACGCGGCGGTCGCAGAGGTCGAGCGCCGCCGGGCAGAGGGCGTGGTGTGGATCGCGATCCCGGACTTCGCGCCGGAGTGGCTGCGTGACCGGCCCGCGCTGTCGGACCACCTGCACGGCCGCTATCCGTCCGTGTCGCGACCCGCGAGCGGGGCGACCGTGTTCTCGCTCGGAGACGCGTGACGGCCTCCTACACAGTCGAGCACGTCCTGCTCGATCCCGCGGCCGCTGAGCGGCTTGCAGGATTCGAGGTCGAGCTCCCTGCCGCCGGGGAGCAGGGCCACCTGCACGTGCTCAGGATCAGGGGCTGGGTCGGCCGCGCCCTCGGTCCCAGCGCGGTCGAGATCCTCTACCACGGACGGCCGATCCAGATCGCACCCGTGCGGGGAACGCGCCCCGAATCGCCCGCCGCACGCTCGGACCTCGACGGCACCGAGACCGCGTCGTGGGAGGCGCTGGTGGGCCTGGTCGGCCTTCGTGAGGACGCCGAGCTCGAGCTGCGCGTGGTGCTCGACGGGGACGTACGCGTACCGGCCGGGACTCTCAAGTTGCGCCGGGAGCGCCTGCGCTCCGGGTTCGAGGCACAGGTCCAGCCGCTGTTGCTGAGCTCGCTGGGCCGCAGCGGCAGCACGTGGCTGATGAAGGTGTTCGCGGCCCACCCCGAGATCGTGACGCTGCGCCGGTTCCCCTACGAGTCGAGCGCCGGGAAGTACTGGATGCACGCGATGAAGGTGCTGTCGGACCCCGCCAACCTGGAGCTGTCCGCGCACCCTGACAGCTTCCATTCCGATCGCTGGTGGGCGGGCAGCAATCCCTACTTCGACGCAGTGGCGATCGACGATCCCGAGCGCGCGGCGTGGCTGGGACGCGAGCACATCGAACGGCTGGCGCGTTTCTTTCAGGAGACCGTCGAGGACTGGTATCTGGCCGTCGCGCGCAGCCAGGAGCAGGAGGCGCCACGCTACTTCGCGGAGAAGCACCTGTGGCCCAACTTTCTCCCGATGCTGGTCAGGGAGCTGTATCCCGGCGCGCGCGAGGTCTTCCTCGTGCGCGACTTCCGGGACGTGGCGTGCTCGGCGCTGGCCGCCGACGCGCGCCGCGGCTACTCCGGGTTCGGCCGGGAGCCCCACATGAGCGAGGCGCAGTACGTCCGCGACGTCGTGCGCCGCATGGCCACGGACATGCAACGCAGCTGGGAGGCCCGGGGCCCTGGGGCGCACCTGGTCCGCTACGAGGACATGGCGCGGCAGCCGCAGGAGACGCTGCGGTCACTGCTCACGTTCCTGGGCGTGGACGCCGGCGGCGGGACGGTCGACCGCTTGCTGGCGCTGGCGTCAGAGGTCCTGCCGGACCTGCCGGGGTCAACCGCGGAGCCCGGCTACGCCGAGCGGGACCGCGGCGACCGCTCGCCGGAGCAGTCCATCGGGCGCTGGCGCGAACAGGACGAGGGATTTCGCGAGGTCCTCGATGAGGCGCTGGGGGAGGCGCTGAGCGCTTTCGGCTACGAGCGCGAGGGCGGCGCCAGCGGTCGTGCAGCCGGGCGGAGCGCCGCACAACCGGCGGTAGACTGAGATGCAGGGTCGCCGGTGGGGATGCTGAGGAGGCTGACGTGAGCGCAAGTGAGACTGGTTCGGCGTCCGAATCGACGCGACTGCTGCCAGACGAGTACGAGGGCCTGATAGA
>Ga0190275_10001298_pt1 | contig 18798 bp, 22 predicted proteins | sample Popmic550T_FD_133745 | JGI IMG/M metagenome (GOLD analysis project Ga0190275, IMG submission 133745) | Populus adjacent soil microbial communities from riparian zone of Yellowstone River, Montana, USA - 550 T | ecosystem: Environmental > Terrestrial > Soil > Riparian zone > Trees stand | place...
GAGCCGTGTCGCCAGCGCAACGGTCACCGGCTATCGCCTTGGAAACACTCGCCCTGCGGTCCGGGTTCCTGAAAAGGTGGCGTGGGGGTAGCCTGGATGTACCTGTTATTGCTTCTCGTCGGCGTAGTGCTGGCGGCTGCTGGCGTCGCGATGATGCGCTACGCCGTGCCGATCGAGGAATTCTCCAGCGTCGCTTTGTTCGTCTCCGGCGTGGTGGCAATCGTCGGCGCGCTGGTCATCGGTGCGCTGGCGGTCGTCGCGCGCACCCTCGGGCGGATCGCTGAACGGCTGGAGATTCAGCCGCTGCCGCTGCCGCCGGTCGCTGCGGTGGGACATCCCGCCCCGCGGCCTGCGCGGGAACCGGCCCGGGCGACTGCCGCGGGTGCGGCTCGGCCTTCCTTATTGGGCTGGTTGGGGCGCGGAAGTTCGCCAGCACCGGTGCGAGCGCCGCAAACGCCAGCCATGCCTACAGCCGAGCCTCCATCAGGGCAGGTCGATCTTGCTCCGCTGACACGCGTCGCCGAGCCGATAGCTCCCGTGTTGCCGGCGGCAGCTGCTCCGGTGGTACGGCCTGGGCCCAAGCCGGCCGCGCCGCAGAACGGCGCCGCGAACACGGTCTATCGCTCCGGCGTCATCGACGGAATGGCGTACACGCTCTTCATGGACGGCTCGATCCAGGCGGAGCTGCCGCAGGGCACCGTCAAATTCACCAATATCGACGACCTGCAAAAATATCTGCTCGGCAATCGCTAAGTTCGTCAGGCAATCGGTGCTCCCGCGACATCGATCGCGAATGCATACGACAGCGCCACTTCCTTGAGCCGGTCGAAACGTCCCGCCGCGCCGCCGTGACCTGCCTCCATGTTGGTGCGGAAGGCGAGGAGATTGTTCCCGGTGCCCCGCTCGCGCAGCCTCGCAACCCACTTCGCCGGCTCCCAGTAGGTCACCCGCGGATCGGTGAGTCCCGCGAGCACAAGCAGCGCCGGATAGTCCTGCGTCCGCACGTTGTCGTACGGCGAATAGCCGAGCATGGTGCGGAACGCCTGCTCGTCGGTGATCGGATTGCCCCACTCCTGCCATTCCGGCGGCGTCAGGGGCAGCGTGTCGTCGAGCATGGTGTTCACGACGTCGACGAACGGCACGTCGGCGATGATGCCGCCGAACAGATCGGGCCGCATGTTGGCGATGGCGCCCATCAAGAGACCGCCGGCCGATCCTCCCTGCGCAATGATCTTGCCTTGTGCCGCATAACCGATCTGGCGCAGATGCTCGGCCGCCGCGATGAAGTCGGTAAACGTGTTCGGCTTCTTGGCAAGCTTGCCATCCTGGTACCAGTGCCAGCCCTTGTCGGTGCCGCCACGGATATGCGCGATCGCGTACACGAAGCCGCGATCGACCAGTGACAGGCGCCCGGTCGCGAATGACGCCGGGATCGCGTAGCCATAGGAGCCGTAGCCGTAGAGCAGAAGCGGCGCCGTGCCGTCCGGTTTCACATCGCGGCGGTGCAGGATCGAGATCGGGATCATCTCGCCGTCAGCGGCGCGCGCCTGAATGCGCCGGGTCACATAGGCGGCTGGATCATGCCCGCTCGGAACCTCCTGGCGCTTGCGCAGGGTCCGCGCGCGCGTCTTCAGGTCGTAGTCCCACACCTCGTTCGGCGTGGTCATCGACGAATAGAAGAAGCGCAGCCGGTCGGTCACGAACTCGAAGCCGCCATCGGCGCCAAGCGAATAGGCCTCTTCGGGAAATGCGATGGTGTGCTCCTCGCCGCTCGCGAAGTGCCGGACCACGATGCGCGGAAGCGAGTCCTCGCGCTCGAGCCGGATCAGCCAGTCCGAGAGCACGATGATGCTGAGTACGAAGATGCCACGCCGGTGTGGAATGAGATCGCGCCAGGTCTCGCGCGCCGGATTCGCGAGCGGCGCCAGCATGACCTTGAAGTCCTCGGCCTTGCCGGCATTGGTGCGGATCACCAGCCTCTCTTCGCCGTTCCAATTCGGGTGATGCTCGACGTCGTACTGCACCGAGGTTTCGCGCGGCGCGATAAGCCGCGGCTCGGTATCTGGGTTCGCCAGATCGAGCAGCCAGCTCTCGGAGGTTTCGTGATCGTGCACCGAAATCGCGGCGAAGCGCCTTGATTGCAATTCGCCAAGCGAGACGAAGAACCGGCTGTCCTGTTCCTCGTAGACGAGGGCGTCGTCCGCTGCGGGTGTACCGAGACGGTGACGATAGACCCGCGAGGGACGGTGATTGGCATCGAGCCGCACGTAATAGAGGACGGTTGAGTCCGCGCTCCACACGATCGAGCCCTCGGCGTCGGGAATTTCGTCGGGCAGGTCGTGGCCGGTGGAGAGGTCGCGCATGCGCAACGTATCGATCTCCGAGCCCTTGTCGTCGGCCGACCATGCGAGCAGCGTGTGGTTGGGCGAGTGCGCGCTTCCGCCGAGCTGGAAATAGGCCTTGCCGGCCGCGAGGGCGTCGCCGTCGAGAAGCGCTTGCTCGTCGCCTCCGTCGCGCCGTTGCCGGCACAGGATCGGATGCTGGCCACCCTCCCGATAGCGCGTGTAATAGGCGAACGGCCCGTCCGGGCTGGGCACCGTGGAGTCGTCCTCCTTGATGCGCCCTTTCATCTCGGCAAACAGCGCCTCCTGCAGAGGCTCGGTGTGCGCCAGCGCAGCCTTGACGTAAACGTTCTCGGCTTCGAGGTAATCGCCGATCTTCGGATCGAGCAGCGAAGGATCGCGCATCACCTCGCGCCAGTTGTCGGCGCGCAGCCACGCGTAATCATCGACCAGCGTGATGCCATGCCAGGTCGAGGTCTTCGGGTGCCGCTCGGCCTGCGGCGCGGGAGGAAGGCGTTTGGTGCGCTCGAGCATGCGGGTCCGGCAGGCGGGAGGGGTGGCTCGGGCCACAGCTAGGCAGCGCTCATGACGGCAGCAAGGCAGCGGGAGGACATTCGCCGCGCTGCGGTCAGCCGGTTCCGCGACAACAAGCCGCGACAGAATATGTGGTCCGGCTGATCAAGAAAACGCGAGGTGTCCATGGATTTCGATGGAAAAGCAGGCGGTTGAACTTGAACAATTGAGCCCGAATACTGTAGAATCAACGTAATCGATTGCATCCGAGTCTGGATTTGCGCCCATGAACGATAACGCAAGCGGCAGCTACATCTCCCTCACCGCTGACATCGTCTCGGCCTACGTCAGCAACAATACGGTCTCGGCGAACGACATCCCGAGCCTGATCAGCCAGGTGCATTCCGCGCTGATGCGCGTGTCCGGCGGGCCGAGCGATACGCAGCCCGAGCCGCTCAAGCCGGCGATCTCGGTGAAGAAATCGATCACGCCGGATCATCTTGTCTGCCTCGAGGACGGCAAGAAGTTCAAATCCCTCAAGCGCCACCTGCGCACGCAATACAACATGACGCCCGAGGCTTACCGCGAGAAGTGGGGCCTTCCGGCCGATTACCCGATGGTGGCCCCGAACTACGCGGCCGCCCGGTCCCAGCTCGCCAAGCAGATGGGCCTCGGCCAGCAGCGCCGGCGGCGCGTGAAGTAGCCAGACAAGCCGGATCTGCTCTGCCGCGCTGGCGAGGGCAACCTCATTTGCCGGCGCGCCGCCATGCCCTCAGCGACGACAATCACTGATTTGGCAATGACTTAGCGCGATCCGTGGCAGGACTTCATTCTTCATCTGTGGATTCTGTTCCAAAAGCGAGAAATAATTTATCCCCGCTACCGCGAGTTGGTCTTATCCTGCAGGGAATTGGGGCCTGCAGGAGGAATAGATGGCCAAAAGCAGCGAGGAGCGGAGCGGAATGGACACGTGCCCCCCGAGGGCCGCGGACGTGATCAGGGCAGCGGTTGCTGCCGCATTCACGGTGCCGATCGGCGAGTTGCATCATCGCTCCCGTCGGCGCGCACCCGTCGCGCTTGCGCGCCAGAGCGCGATGTATCTCGCGCACGTCACGCTCGGCCTCACATTCGCGGAGGTTGGACGGGTGTTCGGCCGGGACCGCACCACCGCCGCCTATGCGTGCAGGAGAATTGAAGACCGGCGGACGGATGTCCGACTCGACTATGCCCTGGCCGAACTGGAACAGGCGCTCCGGCGTGATGTCGCCGCGACACGCGGAGCCTTGTCGTGAGCAAGCGCACTGATCGCGATCTCCACGAAGCCGAGGTGATCGGCGAGGTCGATCCCTTCCGCGCCCAGCACCTCAGCGTCGTGCGCGGGCGTATTGAGACGCCTGACGGCGCGATCGACGTCACCATCGATGAGGCGGAAAGCCCGCTCGCCTGGCTCTCGCGCCGTAAAGGGCGCGACGGGAAGCCGCTGATCGAGCCGGTACAGTTTCAGGCCGGCGAACGGCTGCGCACCGATTTCACGCGAGCAAATCTGACGCCGAACGTTACTTCAAGCTGGGATGCTTCGCGCGCGCAGGGCCGGCGCGGCCAGAGCGGAGGAGGCACGTTCACTGACGCGGTCGTTGCGGCGCGCGAGCAGGTGAACCTCGCGCTCGAGGCGGTCGGCCCGGAATTCGCCGGCGTGCTGCTTGACGTGTGTTGTTTTCTGAAAGGTCTCGAAGACATCGAACGCGAGCGGCGCTGGCCGCTGCGCTCCGCCAAGGTCGTGTTGCAACTCGGGCTTGACCGGCTTGCACGGCACTACGGCCTCGCGAGCGAAGCGAGCGGCCGCGCAGGCGCGCCGATCAGGACATGGCTCGACGCGAACAGCGGTTTTGTGGTGGAGACCTAGACGGCTTGCGCCAGCGCGGCGCGCGCATCCGCCTTGATGCGCTCGACCATGGAACGGAAGCCGTTCGAGCGCTGCGGCGTCAGGTGTTCGCGCAGCCCGAGACGCTCGAACAGCGCGACCGCGTCGGTGTCGACGATTTCCGGCGCGGGCTTGCCCGAATAGAGCGCGAACAGAATAGCGATAAGCCCGCGCACGATGTGGGCATCGCTGTCTCCGACGAATGACAGCGTGGGTTCCCCGGAGCCTTTCGGCTTGACGCGCGTCCCGAGCCACACCTGGCTCGCGCAGCCCTGCACCTTGTTCGCCTCGGTGCGCAGTTCCTCGGGCAGCGGGTCGAGCGTGCGGCCGAGCTCGATGACATAGCGATAGCGGTCGTCCCACTCATCGAGCAGGGCGAAATTCTCGGTGATGTCATCGATCGTCGTCATGAACACGCGCCTGAACACGCCCCATATAGGCGTGCAGCGGGAGCGCGTATAGCCGGTTTGAGGCGGTTCCCGCCTATTGCGGCCGCTTGAGATCCGCTTGCCGCTGCCCGGTGCCGCGCCAGGCCGGCATGGTGTCGGCTTGCGTCAGCGTGTTCTGCGAATCCGCTTCGGCGGCTGCCTTGGCGGGCTCGGCCGGTGTCTGCGTCGAACCGGACTTGGAGGTGAGCGTGTCGTAGAGCCACTTTGCGCTCGCCTGGGCCTTATGGCCGAAGTGGGTGAGCGCTTGCGAGCCGACCTGGCAGGCGTCGGGCTGGCGCGCGCAGAACTGGCTCATGTCGGAGAACGTCGCGGAAGCCGCGCCGACCGCCTGAGCGGCGCCGACACCCGATTCCGGTTTCATCGACTCCGGCGCTGGCAGCAGCAGGATGACGATGCTGAGCCAGAAAGCCGTGCGCAACAGAAAGAACATCGCCCTGCCTCTCGTTCTCCACGGCGTTTTCACCGCGGTTGAGGTCACGCTAGCAGAGCCGCTTGAAGGCGAGGTTGGTTCAGTGGCGTCGATTTTGCGCATGTTAGAGACAAGTTGTCTGAGACCTTTCCTAAAATTTGAACGATTTTCATCGTTAAGGAAATGTAGGTGCCGGCACTCTGCTTTCGTGCACGCGCGAGGCTGGTGCGGGGCTCCTCAATGACCCTCGCGCGCCTGCCTTCGTGATGCCGCCGTTTGGCAACCGACCATTCACCATTCCGGGTGAATTCGACCCTGCATGTGCTCTCGCGTGACGTTACGGCGTCGCGCACGCCTTCGAAGCGGCCATCCTTAGCGTTCATTTAAGCGGGCTCTGCGACGATCGCCCGAATTGGGGAGCGCGTCCGCCAACGGGCGTGTTTTGAAGCGACGTGAGCCTGCTCGCGCAGATCGGCGCCTACATCGACTCACTGGTGCATCCGTCGGCGCGGCTTGATCCGCTGACCGCCGCGCGCCATCGCGCGTTCATTGCACCGCGCCTTGTCGGCGGCTTGATCGGGCTCACCGCGCTGCCGATTCACCTCGCGCTCAGCGGCGTGCCAAGCACGCTGGAGATCCTGTTCTACGCCTGGCTCGCCACCCCCATCCTCGTCGCCTATTTCCTTTCGCGTACCGGCGGCTACGATGCCGCACAGCTTGCCTCCTCGGCATCGATGACGGCGCTCGTTTCGGTCGTCAGTCTGGCGACCGGCGGCATCGCGTCGTTCGCCGCGGTTTGGCTGGTGGTTGTTCCGCTCGAGGCGGCGCTGTCGGCCTCCCGGCGTGTCGATCTCATCGCGTCCGCGATGGCGCTTGTTGCGGCTGGCGCGCTGTATGTGATGCCGCCGGTGTTCGGTGCGGTCTCGGCTTCGCCGGCGTTGATGGCCCTCGGCGTCATTTCCGCCGCGCTCTACGCAACCGGCCTCGCACTCGGCAGCGCATCGCTTGCGCGCACCAGTTCGCGCCTTCTGGTCGTGGAAGAGGATCGTTATCGCCTGCTTGCGCGCAATATCACCGATGTCATCACGCGACATCGGCGCAACGGAACTGTGCGCTTTGCCTCGCCCGCTGCCGAATCGCTGTTCGGGGTCTCGGCCAAGACGCTGTTTGGCCATGGCCTGTTCGATCGCGTTCATGTGGCGGATCGTCCTGCCTACATGACGGCGCTCGCGAACGCCGCAACCCAAGCCGTCGACAGCTCTGTTGAGTTCCGCATCCGGCGTGAATTGCCCGATCAGCCGGACGCGCGCGTTTCCTTCATTTGGGTCGAGATGCGCTGCCGTGCGCTCGATCGATCAGCGGATCAGAAAGATGCCGATGGAGAAGTCGTTGCGGTAATCCGCGACGTGACGGACCGCAAGATGCAGGAGCAGTCCGTCGAGGAGGCGCGTCAGGATGCCGAACGCGCCAATGCCGCCAAGAGCCGCTTTCTCGCGACGATGAGCCATGAGTTGCGCACTCCGCTCAACGCCATCATCGGCTTCTCCGAGATGCTCGCGAACGAGGAGATGATGCAGCTCGATGCCGCGCGCCGGCGCGAGTATGCGGCGCTGATCGGAGAGTCGGGGCACCACCTCTTGTCGGTCGTCAACGGCATCCTCGACATGTCGAAGATCGAGTCGGGAAATTTCGAAATTACGCCGGAGCCGTTCACGCCGGCGCCGGTGATCGGGACGTGTTGCGATCTCATGGCGCTGCGCGCACGCGAGGCTGGTATCGACCTTGTGTGCCGCGTTGCAACTGATCTCCCCGACATCGTCGCCGACAAGCGCGCCGTGAAGCAAATACTGATCAACCTGCTCTCCAATGCGATCAAGTTCACGCAGCGCGGAGGCAAGGTCGTCGTCACGGCCGAGACCCAAAGCCCCACGATGCTTCTCCGCGTCGAAGACACCGGCGTCGGTATCGGCGAGGATGATCTGCCTCACGTGGGCGACCCATTCTTCCAGGTGCGCACCGCCTACGACCGGCCGCATGACGGAACGGGGCTTGGGCTGTCCATCGTGAAGGGGCTTGTCGAGCTTCACGGCGGCGAACTCGATATCAAGAGCCGCGTTGGGTCGGGCACCACGGTTTCGGTGCGCCTGCCGATCGACTGCGAAAAGGCAACCGTCACCGAGATTGCGCCCAAGATCCAAGCTCTGCCTGTTCCCGAGGCGGCCACTGTTACAGACTTGAGGATGAGAAAACGTGCCTGAGCGAGCCATTGCCGTCGACCCGCGCGAATTCGAGAGTGATGGCGTACGCGGGCTCTTGCGTCGCGCACTCGGGCGCAATCCGATCGACGCGATCGGGATCTTTGTGCTGGTGATCGCCGCAGGTGCGATCCTGACCAATGCGCTCTATCGCCAGCCTGGCCCGCATCCCGCGCCGATCTTCTCGATCAAGCCGCGCCCGGTCGCGAGCGAGCCGACCGGCGGTGTCGTCCCCGCCATGCCGCGCGCGCGGCCGGAAGCCGTCGCACCGGCGAAGCCCGATGCCGCGGGACGCCCGCGCGCCGAGATCATCACCGACATCCAACGCGAGCTGTCGCGCCGCGGCCTCTACGATGGTCCGACGGACGGCATGGTCGGTCCAAAGACCGACGCGGCGATCCGTGATTTCGAAACGGCCGCCAAGCTGAAGGTGACCGGCGAAGCGAGTGAGGATGTGTTGCGCGCGATCCTGCGCACTCCAATCAAGGCCGAGGCCGCGCCGCGCTCGCGGCCTGATCCGATTGCCGAATTGATTGCTCCCCCGCAGCGCGTGATTGCGGTACAGCGCGCACTCAATGACTACGGCTACGGGCCTCTCAAGATGACCGGTCAGTTCGGGGCCGAGACCGTATCGGCGATCCAGAAATTCGAACGGGATCGCAAGCTGCCGGTGACGGGACAAATCTCGGCGCGGCTGTTGCGTGAGCTGGCGGCGCTCACCGGGCGCCCGCTGGAGTAGTTCCCCTTACAGCGCATCTTTCAATTCGGCATGCCGAGCCTTATGCCGGGCGTGACGGGGAAAGCATGCGCCTGAAATCGGATATCTGGGTTGCCGCCTATCTGCGCCGCTGCCAGGTCGAGGGCTCGCCCGCGGTGCTGCGCCGGCGCGGCGCCGAAGAGGCGGGTGCGATCTTCGTCAAGGTAAGCCGGCTCGACGGTACGGCCGATCTCTATGGACCGGCGCCGCAGTCCGTGTTTGACGAGGCGCGCCCGAGCGAGCGTGCCTTCAGCCCGGCGCTCAAGGGATTGCCGCTCCCGGAAGCGGATGTGGAAGGCTATCTGGCACGCCAGCTTCGCTTCGATCCCGACCTCTGGATCGTCGAGGTCGAGGATCGCGGTGGGCGGCACTTTCTCGATCACATCTTGCGTTGACGCGTCGCTGGCTCGGTGCGGGCCTGCGGCTCGGCGGCAGCGGGGCGCCGCGTGACCGATCCGCGCCGCCCGCGTGTTGCCTCGTCGTCGTAGTACATTGGGCGATGCGCCGGCCGGCGTCCACGGACCGGCTCGCGGCCGCGCAGGCTCGCGATGATCTTGTGCGAAGCATCGGCGCTGACGCGTTCATAAAGGCTCGCGAGATCGAACACACGCTGCACCGACTCGCCGATGGCCGGATCGATGAAGATCAGAATGCGCTGGAGCGTGACGGATGGCATTGCAAGCGCCTTCGCGGCGATCAGCAAGGGCTCGCCAGACGGATCGGTCACGATGCGCGCGGCTTGTTCGTGTGTCAGGCCAAGTGCGCTCTCCAGAACTTTCGTGAAACCTGCGCGGTCGCGGCCGAGCGCGGCGGCCTCCAGCGCCTGATTGGTAGCGGCAGGTTGGACGGGTTGCGGCTCTTCGCTTTCGATAGAGCCGAGGCTCATCAGCAGCATGCGGCGCTCGGATGAATCCGCGGAGAAGAACAGGTCGGCGAGGCCAAGCTCCTGGTCGCTGCTGGGCGGGACGGGAGCAGCGGTCGGTATTTTGACCGGCTGGGAAACTGCCTTCTGCTCCGGTTCGCGCCGCGCCGCGATCACCACCGCGTGGTTGATGCCGAAGTCGCGCGCGACCGCGTCCAGTTCGGCAACTGTGAGCACGCGGGTGTGCCGCAGGATCGGATCGGCGACCTCCATTACGTCGCGCGCAAGGCGCCGAGCGATAGAGGGTGGCGTGCCTGGGTACGGCCCGAGTTTTTTTGCGACGGTTGCCCGGGTTTGCAGATCGACCGAGTCGATCAGCCGCAATGCAAGTTCGGTGTAGTGACGCTCTTCCTCGGACGTGTGCGTCGCCTTCTGGACATAGAGGTCGGTGAGAACGCGCAACAAAGTCGGCTGAACGTCCACACCATCGCGCCGCGCGAGGCTGTCGAGTCCCTCAAGCTTGGGAAATATCGCCGACACAAGGCCCTCCTGACGGTCCGCACACAAGCAAGCGTCGATGCCGTCAGCCTAGCGGCGCCGCGTTAGCGGAGCGTTAACCTTGTCGGCCGCTTAATTGGCGGGTGAGCCGATCCAGTCAGCGGGCAAGCCGGCTGGGGGAGGGGGACATGGGGATTGTAATTGCTTTCCCGGCGGAGAAGTGCCCCGCGGGGTCCGGTCTGATTGAGGCGCATGAGCAGAGCGGCAGCGTCATCATTCTTCCCGTGATCCGCATCGAGCGGCAGGGCGACAGCCCCTCGGAGCCAACCTCGTCCTCGCCGCGCGGCAAGCGCCGTAAGCGCTGATGAACTTGCGCCGCCTCACGCTCTGCGTCGCCCTCGCGATCGCGGTGCCGGCGGCAACTGAGGCCGGCGATTTCGGGCGCCCGAAGCCCTCGCTCCTCGAAGGCCTGATCCCGCAGCAGTTTTGGAAAGGTCCGGTCACCGGCTATTCGAGCTATCCGCTTACCGATCTGGAAGTGGAGCTGCGGGACCGCTCCTATGTTCTGATCCGCCCCAACCAGCCGCGCGGCAACTGGAACATCTACATCGCAGGCTTTCAAATCACTGGCGCATTTCTGCCCGCTTACGTCTACACGGACTACACCGAGTATTCGCGCATGCTGCTCTGGACGCCGGCGCGCTCGGAAGCCTCATCATACAATCGCCTGATCGACGACATGGGAGAGGACGGCAAACTCACCGGGCCGTTTGTCGCGGTAGCGTGCACGGTCGCCGATCTCGATCTCAAACGCGAGCGAAGCCTTGCCTATGTGAGCGTGCCGGCCGACTGGGAAGTCGGCAACGCGTTTGGCCGCATCCGCGAAAATCGTCTGATCATGGCCTGGGTCCATCGCGCACTGCACTGGCGGCTCGCGTCGTACCGCTACGCGCTCGAGCGACTGGTGATTTCGGTCCCTTCAGTCCTTGCGGTCGATGCGGAGCGTGCGTTGACACGCTTTCAGACGATCGTCGCGCAGGCCGATCCGGCGCTTGCGCGCTGTGCAGGCGTTGAATTTCAGGCGGCAGCGGTCGCGCCCATCGTCACGAAATAGATCAGGATTGGGTGCGGCACTGGGCTGAAGCGAGCGCCCGGCGCGCCATCGGCATCAGCCCCGGCTCCGGGCCGAACGTGCGGATCAGGATCAGGCCCGTCGGTGTCGGCGACTCCACGATCAGCCGGTCGGCGGCGGTGATTTCCTCGTCATCCGGGAGCTCAGCGCGCTGCTGCGTAGTCATCAGGTCGAGCTCGATGATACGTCGTCCCGCCGCTCGGTCGTTGATCGCATAGTAGGCGACGCCGCTGCGCGCATAGAAGGACACGGATGTATAGGCCTGACTGACCGGCACACGGAGCTGCAGCGGACCGGACGCGAGATCGTAGCGGCACACCGCCGTTGCAAAGGCCGGATCCATGAACGGCAGCAATGCCTCGTCTGGGGTCGGGGCGGGGAGGGGCACGATGCCGTTCACCGGCGCCGTGGCGGCGAGCCGGGCGTAGGCGTCCTGTGTCGCCGTGCGCGGCAGCAGCAGCACGGTTGCAAGATGCACGATGCCGCCGAGCACGAGGCCCCCGAGCAACCACAAAAGCCAGCGGATCATGCGCAGGCTCCTGCGGTGACGGCCGGCATGGGCGCGTCCTTCGCGGTGCGTGTCGCGACACCTACGGGCGTGTCGTAGAGGCGCAGCACCACGACGTAGCGATCGATGCCGCCTGTTGGCAGCCAGTTGCCGGGACGGGCGCGCGGCGCGAGCACGATCCCGAAAGTCCCATCCGCCCGGCGCGAAATCTCCTGGCTGGTAAAACCGTAACGATCCGCGGCGTTTGGAACGAGCCGCCCGTCGAGATCGTAAAGCGTGAGTGTCCAAAAGCGCGCGGCGGGTGTCGTGCCGGCGATCGTCACCATGCAGCGCCCGTCCAAGGGGCGGCCGGTATCGTCGGTCGAAGCGAAGAATGCGACGCCGTCGCCCGAACCGATCGGCAGCTCGCCGCTGCGCGCAATCGCGGCGCGCGCGTAGGGGTCGATGTCGCTCGTGCCGGTTTTCGGCCATGCGGTCCATGCGCCGATCGTGATCGCGCCAAACGCGGTGCCACGCGTCAACGCGAACTGCGTCAGGCCGAGACCGACGATGGCGGCGACCGCAAACGAGAACAGAAGTCCGATGAGCAAGCGCATTTAGGGTTTCGCCGGCGTCAATTGCCGCGGGCGCCGCTCTCGGCTGAAGCAACCGCGTCTTGCGCGCGCACCGAGGCGCCCCGCTGCGTCGTCGGCACATCCACCAGCGCGCGCGATGCCTCATCCATCATGCGCTCGACGCGCAGCAGGACATCCATCGAGCGCTTCGTCAGCATGGTTGGACGCGGCGTGGACGGCTCGTTGCTCTTCTGCGCCGCCGCGACCGGCGGTGCGGCAGGCGTCGGGCCGGCAGGCACACCCGGAATGTTCTTCACCTCGATGCCCTGGTGCGCATAGGCCATGATCTGGCGCCAGGTCATGCCGGGCAGCGAGCCGCCGGTCATGCGGTTGGTCGGCGCGTAGTCGTCATTGCCGTACCAGACCCCGCAAACGTAGTTGCCGGTGTATCCGACGAACCACGCGTCACGATAGGCGTTGGTGGTCCCGGTCTTTCCAGCCGCCTTGACGTCCTCGAGGATGGCACGCTTGCCGGTGCCTTCCTCTACGACCTTGTTCATGATCATGTTCATGTCGAGGGCGACTTGCGGGCGCAGCACTTGCTCCGGTTTCTTGCCGTCGCGGTCGAAGCGCCACACGATTTCGCCGTTGCCGCTGCGGACTTCGATGATGGCATGCGCCGCCACGGCCTTGCCGATGTTCGGGAATGTTGCGTAGCCGGCAGTATGGTCGAGCACGTTCACCTCCGCCGCGCCGATCGGCAGGGAGGACGAATCCGGCAAGGGCGAGTGGATGCCCATGCGCTGCGCCAACTGGATGATCTTGGCGCGGCCGAGCTTCGGGTTGCCATCGCCGAGCGAGATCGACAGCTTCACCGGGATAACGTTGATGGAGCGCACCAGCGCCTGGGTGATCGTCATGGAGCCGGAGAACGAGTGCGAATAGTTCTGCGGGCACCAGTTGCCGAGGCAGACCGGGCTGTCGACCACGATCGAGGTCGCCTTGTAGCCGCTGGAAAGCGCTGCCGCGTAGACGTAGGGCTTGAACGATGAGCCGGGCTGTCGCATCGCGTCGGTCGCGCGATTGAACTGGCTCTGCCCATAGTCGCGTCCGCCGACCATCGCGCGCACAGCGCCGTCGAGGTCGAGCACCACGGCGGCGGCCTGACGCGCCTTGTAGTCGTTGCCGTGCTGGCGGAGCATCGACTCGACCGCGTTTTCGGATTCGCGCTGCAGGTTCACATCGAGGCCGGTGCGGACCACGAAGACGCGCTCATGCAGCGACTTCGGGAAAGTCGCGACCAGCTTCTTCATCTCGTCGAACGCGTAGTCGAGATAGTAGTTGGCGACGCGTTCATCACGCCGATCGAGCGCGGTCGCAGGGTTGCGCCGTGCGCCAAACACCTGGCCCTCGGTCATCATTCCGGCTTCGACCAGGTTGTCTAACACGACGTTGGCGCGCGCGCGGGCCGCAGGGAGATTGACGTGCGGCGCGAAGCGCGTCGGCGCCTTGAACAGGCCGGCAAGCATCGCGGCTTCGGCGAGGCTCACGTCCTTCGCCGACTTGTTGAAGTAATATTGCGCGGCGGCGTCGACGCCGAAGGCGCCGCCGCCCATGTAGGCGCGGTCGAGATAGAGCTTGAGGATCTCGTTCTTGGTGAGCCGCGTCTCGAGCCATATCGCGAGGAACGCCTCTTTCACCTTGCGCTCGATCGTCCGCTCGTTGTTCAGGAAGAGGTTCTTGGCGAGCTGCTGCGTGATCGTCGAGCCGCCTTGCACGACGCCGCCGGCGCGCGCGTTGGCGGTGAGCGCGCGGACAAGCCCCGACGGGTCGATGCCGAAGTGCTCGTAGAAGCGCCGGTCCTCGGTCGCGAGCGAGGCCTTGATCAGGTGATCCGGATAGTCCTCGAGCGGAATGGCGTCGTTGTGCCGGATGCCGCGCGAGCCGACCTCGTTTCCGAAGCGATCGAGGAAGGTGACCGCGAGCTCGGACTTCTTCAGCCAGTCATCGTCGGAGGTTTCGCGGAACGCCGGGGTGGCGAGCGCCAGCATGACGATGAGGCCGCCGAGGCCGAGGGTCGCTGCTTCGGACAGCGGCTCGGCCACCGCCCAGCGGCGCCAGCCGGCCACGTGGAAGCGGTCCATGAAGGCGGAGAAGCGCTCGAAGTATTCGCGCAGCCAGCGCGCGGCGAGGAAGACCGTCGAGTCCAGCCGCGAGTCGAAGTCGAGCAGGAAGCGCTTGAGCTTTCCCTTGAGTTGCTGGTCGCGCAAGCGTCGTCTCCGGCCGAATGCCCTGGTTCGCCCGCGTTATGCGGCGGCGCCGGGACGAAAATAGGGCCGGCGGGCCCCCGAATCCGCCAACCTGACAATCTGTTCAGGTGGTGTAGCCCCTTCCGGGGGCCCCGCCAATGGCGGAAACGCAACAGGGTGAAGGGAAAGACATGTATCCAGCGGCTGCGGTGAATTGGTTGCTCCGCGGATTTCCTCTCGCGCGGAAGCGCCGCCGGGGTTAACTGACACGCATGGCCGACGCGCCCTTCTGGAAAACGAAATCCCTCGCCGAAATGACGGATTCGGAATGGGAGTCGCTGTGCGACGGATGCGGGCGCTGCTGCCTGGTCAAGCTGGAAGACGAGGACGACGGCACGATCCATTTCACCGACATCGGCTGCCGCCTCCTGGACGGTGAAAGCTGCCGCTGCCGCGACTACGAAAACCGCAGCGCGCGGGTCGACGACTGCGTGCGGCTGACCCCCGACAACGTCGCCTCGCTCAACTGGCTGCCGCCGACCTGCGCCTACCGGCTGCTGGGGAACGGCGGCGAACTCTACTGGTGGCATCCGCTCGTCTCCGGCGATCCCGAAACCGTGCACGCGGCCGGCATCTCGGTGCGCTCCCGCGTTGCGGCCGACGAGGATGCGCTCCCCGAGGAGAAACTCGCTGACCACATCGTGGGTTGGCCGCGCAAATGGCCAAAGGGGACGAAGTCGCCGATCCGCCCGCCGGGCCGGGACCTTGTCCGCCGCCCGCGGTAGCGGGAACCCGCGGCCGGCGCAGGTTAAAAGAATCTCGCTGAACCCCACTTTTTTCGGGAACGCCCCGTGGGGCTCCGCGTTAGGTGTGCAGGGCGGCGACCCCCGTGCCCCCCGTCCCCGACGCCGCCCTGATTTAAGCCCCGGCCAGACATCCTCCCGAAGTCTGGTCGGGGCGGCTTCTTTTTTGGGACGAGTGCCCCGGCAAAACCCTTTGGAACCTCGCCGGTTTCCGCCGCGTTGTCTGCGCGACCAGAGAAATCGACAGGAGAGGGCACATGCCGCGTCAAGCGACCGCTGATTGGAATGCCGCTGACCGAGCGCCGGAATATCCGCCGGACGCCGGCGCGAAGACATCTACCGAAAATCATCCGGCGACCGAAACCGCGAATGAGGCGCGCGGAGCGGTGAAAGGCCAGGGCGTCAACGTGGTGCTGGCTGTGAGCCTGGGCGCAGTGATCCTCGCCTTCACGGTGATCTACGTGGTCTTCTGGGCGTAGCGTTCGGCGCCTCACACCATCGGCGCGTAATCGTATTCGCCGACGCCCTGCAGCACCAGGAACGTCATCGAGCGCTCGCCCGCGTTGGTGACGAGATGCGGCCGGCTGGGCGCGACTTGATAGATCTGGCCGGGCACAAGCTCGATTGCTTCCTTCGGGTTCTGCAGGAACAGGCGCATCGTGCCTTCAAGCACATAGAAGGTGTCGCTCACATTCGTGTGCGTGTGCCACGGCACGGTCTGGGTGCGCGAAAGCTGGATCTCGCTGATGCGAAAGCCGGGCCTCTCGCAATGGCGCGCGCGGCGCTCGACCTCGTAAAGATGCGAGGCGTCTTTCACCGGCTGCTTGAGTGCGGCGGGCATGGGGGATCTCCATCCGCTGAACGAACAACATTCCAGCATGGCCGCATGTGGCACGCCAGCTTGGTCTGCACGCCCGGGAGGAGCCGCCCGCCGGAACCCTTTGTGGCCTCTACGTGTTCTGCTTCTGCAACAACGTGAGGTGAGCCCATGCTTGCCGAGAGATACAGGCTTTGGAGCCGCGAAGGCGGCCCGCTCGATATCGTTGCGATCGTCACCGCCATCATCGTGATCGCGGGCGGCTTCTTTATCGTCTACTCCCAGACGGCGGACTACCGCTCTTCAAGGCCAGTGGCGAGCGTTGCCCCGGTCATGGGGCCGTCGCTGGTGCCGACCGGCGAGAAGCCGAGCCCGTAGTGCGCGCGAACTTTCCGAACTCGAAGCGCAATCCGGAAACGCTTGTCCGGGACCCGCGCGCTGCGCCGAGCGCGGCTGAAAAGGCCCAGCGCCGCAAGCTGCAAGAAGAAGAGGGGCGGCTTGCCTGGGAAGAGTACCAGCGCAAGCAAAAGGCGATCGACGAGAACACGGCGCGGCTGCGATCGCTGCGGCTGGCGCGCGAGGAGAAGGGGATCGGCTAGCGTTCGTTGCGTTGCGAAAACAAGTTCCATTTGAACGACTTGGATATGCGGACGTTGCCACAGGACTGCTCAACCCAGGAGCCGCGACATGACGTTTCCGAACGATCCCGATCTCGACAGCCGTCCGCCCATCCGTGATCAACGCCCCGGCATGAGCTGGGGACTGCCGCTCGGCATTGCGGTAGTTGCTCTCCTGTTGGGCCTTTTCTTCCTGGCGCCGCGCGACAGCAGCACCACCGCAACGAACAACCCCCCGGTGACGACAACCACGCCTCTCCCGGCGCCGACAACGCCGGCTCCGGCGCCATCACGCCCGACAGGTGGATAGAAGACCGGCGAGCGACACACAAAACTAGCCCTGCTTCGGCAGGGCTTTTTTCTTGTGGGTATGGAGTAGAAGAGCGTACGGCCCCAAGTGCCCCACGGGTAATTACTCCGCTGCTCGCGCGAAGCCCTGTGGTATCATTGTCTGGAAATGGGCTGGGACGTGGACATTGTCCGCCGCTTCTGTGTGGCGGGGCTGATCCTGTGTGCGATCGGGTGCGCCGCCGCCGAGGCCGCAGAGCCAAAGCGCGTGATGGTGCTGCATTCGTTCGGCCGGGATTTCAGGCCGTGGAACGACTATTCACGCATTCTCCGTGCCGAACTAGAGCGGCAGTCGCCCGGGCCGCTCGACATCACCGACCACTCCCTCGTCACCGCCCGATCGAGCGACGACGATCCCGAGGCTCCGTTCGTCGAATATCTTCGGGCATTGCATGAGAAGAAGCCGCTCGACCTCATTGTCAGCATCGGCGCGCCCGCTGCCGCGTTCGTGCACCGGCACCGCGCCGGCCTTTTTACCAACACCCCGATCGTGTTCACGGCGCTCGAAGAGCGGCTCGCGCAAGTCACCGCAATGACGGCGAACGATGCCGTGGTGGCGATGCGCATCGACATCCTCGGTGCCGTCAAGAACATCCTGCAGGTGCTGCCGGACACCCGGAATATAGTGATGATCGTCGGCACCTCTCCGGTCGAAAAGTTCTGGCGGGAAGAAATCGCCAGGGAAATAGCGCCGCTGGCCGATAGCGTTACATTTGTCTGGACCGATCCGCTGTCGTTCGAGGAAATTCTCAAACACGCCGCGGCCCTGCCGCCGAAGACCGCAATCTTCTGGGCGTTGATGATCGTGGACGCGGCCGGCGTCGGCCACCAAGGCAACACGGCGCAGGCTCGGCTTCACGCCGTCGCAAGCGCGCCGGTCTTTTCCTATGAAGACTCCTTCTTCGGAGCCGATATCGTTGGCGGCCCGCTGCTCTCGGTGGAGGACATCGCCCGGCAGGCCGCGGCCGTCGCCGGTCGCGTCCTGCGAGGCGAGAAAGCCGGCGACATCAAAGTGCCGCTCGTGATATCCGGGACGCCCAGGTTCGACTGGCGGCAGACGCAGCGCTGGGGGATCAGCGAGAGTCGCCTTCCTGCGGGTAGCCAGCTCCATTTCCGTCGGCCGGCGCTGTGGGAGCAATACCGCTGGCAGATCGTCGCCATTTTCGTCGCGTTGTTGTTACAGGCCGGCCTGATCACCTGGCTGGTCTACGAGCACCGGCGGCGGTCGGTGGCCGAAGTCCAGTCGCGCCATGCGATGGCCGAGCTTGCAAACATGAACCGGCTCGCGACGGCGGGCCAGCTTTCGGCGTCGATCGCGCACGAGATCAACCAGCCGATCACGGGGATCGTGTTGAAGGCGAGCGCGGGACTCCGCTGGCTCGCGGCGGACAAGCCCGATGTAGACGGGATCCGCAATATCCTGACTGAGATCGTCGGCGCCGGTCAGCGTGCCGGCGACATCATCAACAGCGTCCGCGCCATGTTCAAGAAGGATGAAAACGCGAAAGACGCGATCAATCTCAACAACCTCGTCAACTCCGTGCTCGCGTTGCTGCGCGTCGATTTGCAGAAGGATGGCGTCCGGGTGGAGACGCGGCTCGACGAAGCGCTTCCCACCGTGGCGGGCGACACGGTGCAGCTGCAGCAGGTCATCCTCAATCTCATCGTGAATGCGGCGGACGCGATGCGCTCGGGAGAGTCGCGCGTCCTGAAAATTCAAACCAGCCGCATCGCCGGCAAGGCGCATGTCTCGATCGAGGACAC
>Ga0190275_10001299_pt1 | contig 18797 bp, 8 predicted proteins | sample Popmic550T_FD_133745 | JGI IMG/M metagenome (GOLD analysis project Ga0190275, IMG submission 133745) | Populus adjacent soil microbial communities from riparian zone of Yellowstone River, Montana, USA - 550 T | ecosystem: Environmental > Terrestrial > Soil > Riparian zone > Trees stand | place...
GGAAAACACGGCTTCCCGGACATCATCCCCAGAGTTCTTCGGTGGCATGGCAACCTCCGGATGGAAGGTTACCAGCCAGAAATGCGTATGTCTATCATCAGGTGACATTACCGACCTGAGAATATCCAAACTCCAGGGTGGTGGCCCGGACTAAAAGTCCGGGCCACCACTTGGCTGACGCTTGCGAGCCAATGTCGCGCCGAAGGCGCGCCGGCAAATAGCCGGTGGCGGCGCGAAGCGACACCACCGGATCACGCACGCCACCACCATTGCGCCCCGGAGGGGCGCCGGCGAACGTGCCGCTCACCACAAATACCGTTCGTCGAACTCGACTCCGTATCGTGTCAAAAACTCGCGATACTCCTCTTGGAACGTGCGCACCCGATGATGTTCCTCCTGCCCCCGAATGTATCGAATCAAATCGGAGTAGTCGTTCCCGCCGACCGTGAACGCACCGTATCCCTCCTGCCACGCGAAATTGGGGAGCACCGTTTCCCGCACCCATGCGGAGGTCGCGCGCTTCAAGTCGCGTAGAAGGTCCGCCACGCGGTGCGTCGCCTTCAACCCGAGCAGAATGTGAATGTGATCGCTCGTACCGCCAATCTCGAGCGACACCCCACCTGCTGTCCTGATGCAGCCACCGAGATATTCATAGAACCGCTCCTTCCAGCTCTTCGCGATCAGTGGCTCCCGATTCTTCGTACTGAAAACGACGTGATAGGTCAGGCTGACATGTGTCGACGGCATTGCATCCTCCGTCCCGAGGTTCCCTCGGCTCGGCCATCGATGCAAATCTTCTACGGCGGGTAGATTCCGGCGCCCCTACCGGGGCGCAACATGGGGAGATCTCTTCTTCCGGTGGAGTCGCTCCGCTCCGCCACCGGCTATTCGCCTACGCGCCTCCGGCGCGCATCCATCCACAACCTCTCATCCATGGGCCCCCTTCGGCGCGCATCCCGTTACGATCTCTCACCCCATCGCCGCCTCCGGCGCGCATCCCATTACAATTCCCCCACCCCATGGAACTGCTTCTCTGGCGCTGGAGCACGACCGCGCAGATCACGTCGGCGCTCCTGATCGCCGTGTTCTTTTTCGTCCTCGGGCGGTCCATGCACCGGGTCGAGCTGCGGCCGTGGGTGCATGCCTGGCTGATCAATCTCGGCGCGCTGCTGGTCACGATCATCTTCTGGTTCGCGCAGCCCGACTCCCAACTCGCCTTCATCCTCCTCCGAGGCGGCTACCTGTTCACCAAGACCATGTTCGTGGTCCTGCTGGCCGCCGGGGCGTGGCGCTTCTCCCGCGGGCGCGAGGTCCCGCCGGCACTGCGGCGCGGCGTCATCGCCATCGTCGCCTTCTACGCCGTCATCGGCTCGTTCGTGTTCGACGACATCAACCGCATCGGCACCGCCCAATCCGTCGTCATCGCCCTGGCCCTCGGAACCGGCGCCGTGCTGCTGCTCACCAGCAACCTCCCCGCCTCCGGCTGGCTCGCCGCCGGGTTCGCCGCCCGGGCCTTGCTGGCGGCCGTCGAAGCGCTCGCCCACGCCACCCGCCTCTTCCCCGGCGACTGGAGCAATGTCGACGGCATCGGCCTCTTCCTCGCCGCCTATTCGTCACTCGACACCGGAGCCGAGTGGGTGATCGCCCTCGGCTGCGTCCTCACGCTCTACCGCAAGATCCAGCTCGAGCTGACCCAATCCAACGCCGAGCTGCTCGAAGCGAAGGAAGCCCTCCAGCAACTCGTTGACCGCGACCCCCTGACCGGCCTCGCCAACCGCCGCGCCCTGCCGATCCTCTACCGCGAAATCGACGACACCGGCGCCACCATCCTCTTCTTCGACCTCAACGACTTCAAGCAGATCAACGACTCGTACGGCCACCCCACCGGCGACGATTGCCTCAAACGCTTCGCCGCGGCCCTGCACGCCGTCTTCCGCCCGGAAGATCACGTCATTCGCTACGCCGGCGACGAATTCGTCGTCATCGCCCCCGCCGCCGATCCGCGCGACATCGAAGCCCGCCTCCACACCCTCCGCGACCGCCTCAAAGTCGACCGCACCCCCGGCCCTCCCATCCGCTTCTCCGTCGGCCAGGCCGTCGTTCCCCCGCACGGCGATGCCGAGGCCGCTCTGCACGAGCGGACGAAGCGATGTACCGGGATAAAGCGGCGAAGCCGCGCCGGGTTGGGTGACGGCGATGTTGTCCGTTGTCGGTTGTCAGTGATCTGCCAGTCCTCGGCTTCGGGTTGAGGTTCGCGAGTGCCGTCCAGGCGGGAAATGGCAGACAACTGACAACCGACAACGTCAACGCAACACCGGACACCGCTCGCTGGGGCAAGAATCCGACGGGAGCCGCCGAAGGCGGCGAAAGATCTGTAGGCCCGGCCTTTAGGCCGGGTTTCACAACGCGCCCCCAGGCGAGCCCGCGTAGCGGGCGACAGAAAGAAGGTCTGCGCAGGGTCGTGTTCTGTCGCCCGCTACGCGGGCTCGAAAAATTGCCCATGCTTGACCCGGCCTGAAGGCCGGGCCTACAGATCTTTCGCCGCCTTCGGCGGCTCCCGTCGGATTCCCGCGCCAGCGAGCGGCCACCGGCGTTTCGCGGTCACTTCTTCCGAGTGGGATACCCAACCCACTTCTGTGACAACTTCTGCGACTCTGACTCACTCGAATGGGAGACCCGCGCCACTCGAGTCGCTGCTTCTCCCACTTTGGTGGCAGCTCGGGGCACTCGAGTGGGATGCTCCACCCACTTCGGTGGCGACTTCTGCCACTGAAGTGAGAACTCCTGCCACGCTGGTCGCTGCGTCACCGTGCAATGCGGCGGCAGACGAAGATGATGGACAGCGGCCGGTGATTCTGCGGATCCAGTGGCTCCTGTACGTCCGTAATCCCATAGCCGTGCTGTGACAGGACTTCGACCCATCCGGCCAGCGTTCGGAAATACCACGGCATCGGCTCCGGCCACTCTCCGGCAAATGAGGCGAACGTCTCCGTCCTCCACCCGCTGGCATATTCGCCGGTCACGAAGGCGGGGTGCACGGTCTGGATGACGAGCGCGCCATCGGGCCGCACCATGCGCGCAGCGGCAATGAGGATCGCCCGGACGTCTTCCTCCAGCATCGAGAAATTCGCCACCGCCAGATCGAACGGAGCGGGCAGAGTCACGTCGCCGGAGCTCAACTCCTCATACGACAGCGCGTGGAACGACCCGCCACCCAGCTCCGTCGCCGCTTCGATCAACGGCCGGGACGCATCCACCCCGCAGACCTCGATCCCTTCCGCTGCGAGCGCCCGGGCCAGCCACCCCTCACCACACCCGAGATCGAGAACTTTCCCGGGCCGAAGACCGGCGACTACGTCCACGATCGCAGCATCCGTCGCCACCCGCCGGCTCGCGATGCGCCCCTCACGAACCGCGTCCCGCCACGACGCCGCATTCGCAACCCAACTCCGCCGAAGCTGTTCCTTTTCGTCGATGGTCATGGCTCACGTCCCATCCTCCACCACCACCAGATCGACAGTCCAACGATCGACCATAGGCCGAGATTGATGGCGATCGCAATCCCGCCGAAGATGAAAGCAAAGCCGGGACCGGTGCTCATTCGATAGCGGGGCAGGAACGAGGAAGGAGTGGCTTCGTATCCACCGCCGGAATAGCCGTCGTTCATCCAAAAGAGCTCGATGTGCTGGCGGTGCGGCGCGACACGTTCGACGCGGAGCACCCATCCGCCGTCCGCATGCCGGGGCAGCTTTTCGTTGAGAGATCTCTCGACCGCCTTGTCCTTCCCCGCGGGGATGAGATAGGACGAGCCCGGCGACAGTTCCGGCAGACGGCGCATGTCGTCGATGAGGTGGATCCTTGGAGCGTCGCCGGTCATCACGACGACCGGGAACCGGAGGTCGGAAGAGATCTCGACGCGCTTGTGAGTCATCGGATCGGCGATCTCCATGCCGACCGGCAGGAGCGCCGTGCAACTGCTCATGAAGAGCAGCGACAGGAGCAGCCACCAAAGCCCCCTGTGCCACGGCAGCGCGCCGATTCGCCGCCATTCTGTCCGCGGCTCGAGGCAAACGCTGCAGATACCGGCGTCCCATGCGTGATGTTCCCCACAGGTCCGACAGATCCACGGATTGACGCCCTCCGGTCTGATCTTCACCGTCAGACTACCTTTCGAGCATCGTTCGGGTTCCCGAAGCGCCTGTTCCCGGCTCACCCTTACAGGGTCCCGCCGTAAAGGTGATGTTGAGACCGAACCGTCCTCCGCCGTAGGCATAAAATAAGCATAAAGTCGCCTTTAGCAATCCGACCCCTGGTGACCCCTATGACCAACACCCGTCCACGCTTTCTGCTGTGGATCGCAATCGCCCTTGCGGTTGCCGGAACGGCGTCCGCGCAGACGATCTTCGTCTCGGACACGTTCACCACGGGCGTGAACCAGACCCTCGAGGCGCACACGCCGGACACAGGCGGGGCCTGGACGCGGGTGACCGGCCCGGGGATCGTGATCGCCGCGACCTCGGACGACATCCGGCCCAATGGCGACAACGACTGGGACGTCTATACCAACGGTGCGACGCCGCCTGCCGCCGAATACGTGGTGGGGATCAACGTGCTGTTCACGAATGCGAACGCCGACAATTACGTCCAGATCTTCGGCCGCGGCAATATCGTCTCGGGCAACGGCTATCTCGCCCACGTCGGGGCCAACGGCGTGGTGACGCTGGCCGTCTTCAGCGGCGGCAGCCCGACGGTGCTCTCCTCCACCGTCATTCCGATGACGCTGAACGTCACGCACACCGTCGTCCTGTCGATTCGCGACAGCGCCAAGCAGGTCTATGTCGACGGCGTGCTCCGGGCTTCGTCGACCAACAACGCTGTGACGGCGGTCGGCCTGGTCGGTCTGGCCATGGAGCGCAACGCGGCCAACCAGAGTCGCGGGGACAACTTCTACGCGGCCACGTTCGCCCCGACCGAGGCGACGTTCTTCGACGGGAGCGTCGTCCGCGATGACCGGGGCCGCGCGCTGATCGAGTGGTCGACTTCCCGCGAGGTGGAGAACCTCGGCTTCCGGGTCCACCGCCGTGCGGCGGGCCGGACCGAGTGCCTTACCCCCACTCCGATCGCCGGCTCTGCATTCCAGGCCGGGACGACGGTGCTGACGGCCGGCAACGACTATCGCTGGCTCGACGCGGATGCGCCGGCCGATGCGACGTACTGGATCGAGGCGATCAACGTGCAGCAGCGGCGGCAGTGGCACGGCCCGATCGCCGGCCGAGCCGGTCCGATCGAAGAACGGTTCGCGCTCTCCCCGTCGCTCACGGAGCTCAGCCGCAACGGCGTCGCCCAGACGGCGATGCGGACGGCGACGCGCCCGGCGGCAGTCGCGGCCGAGGCAGAAAGCCCGGCTGGCAAGCGCCGCAGTGCCACGCCGTATCGCTCGAACCTGAAGCAACTCGAGCTCGCCGCCGGTCCGGCGGTGAAAATCGCGGTGGAGCGTGAAGGGTGGGTGCGCGTGCCGCGGAGTGCGCTGCTGGCGGCCGGGCTGCCGGCGGACGCCGATCCGACGAAGCTCGCTCTCTTTGCGGACGGCGTGGAGGTGGCGATCCTGGTCGAGGATGGCGACGTCCTCTTCTACGGCCGGCCGCTCGACAGCGCGTGGACGCTCGCCCGGACTTACTGGCTCACCGCGGGGAACGGCATCGCCCGCCGCGTCAACCGGGTGAGCGCGGGGAGCGCGACCACCGAACAGGCTTCGTATGCCGCCACGATCGAGCGGCGCGACAAGGCGCTCTTCTACACCACCCTCCGCCGGGAAGACGGCGACAACTTCGTCGGCCCGGTGATTTCGACCGATTTGGCGAAGCCGACGCTGCAGGAGCTCGTGCTGAGCGCGGTCGTCCCCGGCCGCGACGCAAAATTGGACGTGACGATCCAGGGCGGCACCAACAGCACGGATCTGCTTCACCGTGTGGCGGTGTCGTTCAACGGCAAGCCGCTCGGCGTCGTCGAGCACGCCGGACAGGAGCGCGGCATCGCCACGTTCACCGTCCCCGCGAGCGCGCTGCGCGACGGCGTGAATGCGGTCGGCCTCGTCGCCCTCGGCGGCGAGGGGGACGTCAATGCCGTCGAGTCGGTCCGCCTGGTCTACGAGCGCCGGTACCGCGCCGAGGACGAGCGCCTGCTGATGGCGGTCGAAGGAGGCCGCCGGGCGCGGCTCGACGGCTTCGCCGCCGCCTCCTCGGTCCGGCTGTTCGACGTGACCGATCCGGCCTCGCCGCAGGAGCTGGAGACGCGAACCGAAGACGGCGCGTTGTGGGCCGTGCCGCGCGGCTCGGGCACGCGCGTGCTCGTGGCCCAGAGCGGGTTCGCCTCCCCTGCCCGCGTCGACCGGAACGAGCCGTCACAGCTCCACGCAGCGGCCGGCGCCGACATGGTGATCGTCACCCATCCGTCCCTCGCCGCGGCATTGGAACCGTTGCGCGCGCACCGCGAGTCGCGCGGGCTGCGGGTGCTGGTCGCCTCGACGGAAGACATCTATGACGAATTCAGCTTCGGGGCGAAGGATCCGTTCGCGATCCGGGCGCTGCTGACCGCGTCGCAGCGCTGGAACGTCCGGCCGCGCTTCGTCGTCCTCGCCGGCGATGCCAGTTTCGACAGCCGCAATTACCTCGGCGGCGGCGACGCCGATCTCGTTCCGACGCGCCTCGTGGCCACGTCGATCAGCCGCACTGCCAGCGACTCCTGGTTCACCGACTTCGACCTCGACGGGACGAGCGAGATCGCCATCGGCCGGCTGCCGGCGCGGACGCCGGAGCAACTGGCGGCGATCGTGGCGAAGATCGTCGCCTACGACACCGCTCCGGTCACGGGCGACTGGAACCGGCAGGCGTTGCTGGTCTCGGATACCGACGCGGAGCACAATTTCGGGACACAGTCTGCCGAGATAGCCGCGGCAATCCCCGGAACGCTCACGACGACGATCATCGACGCCGGCACCGCCGGAATCGCCTCGGCGCGGCAGCAACTGCTGCAGCGGCTCGACGCCGGCGCGCTGCTGGTCTATTACAACGGTCACGGCTCGGTCGAGACGTGGGGGGCGCAGCGCCTCCTGACGCGCGACGACGCGCTCGCCGCGAAGAACGGTGCGCGGTTGCCGGTGGTCGTGGCGATGACCTGCCTGAACGGTTACTTCCACGACGTGATGACGGACAGCCTGGCCGAGGCGTTTCTGCGCGCCCCGGATGGGGGGGCGGTGGCGGTGTGGACGTCGTCGGCCCTGACGGACCCGATCGCGCAACAGCTCTCGGCCGACGCCTTCACCCACGCCCTCTTCGCCTCCCCCACCCCGACGACCCTCGGCGAGGCGATGTTGGAAGCACAGCGCGCCGCCACGGTGCCGGATGTGCGGCGGACGTTCCTGCTGTTCGGGGACCCGGCGACGACGCTGCGCGGCGCGGAGTGAGTACAGGTTTCCGGAAGCTGGTGTCCAGTTGCCGTTGTCAGTGATCTGCCAGTCCTCGGCTTCGGGTTGAGGTTCGCGAGTGCCGTCCAGGTGAGAAATGGCACACAACTGACAAAGGACAACGTCAACGCGACACCGGGAGCCGCCGAAAGCGGCGAAAGATCTGTAGGCCCGGCCTTTAGGCCGGGGCACGCGTGGGCAATGTTCGAGCCCGCGTAGCGGGCGACAGAACACGACCCCGCGCAGACCTTCTGTTCTGTCGCCCGCTACGCGGGCTCGCCTGGGGGCGCGTTGTGGAACCCGGCCTGAAGGCCGGGCCTACAGATCTTTCGCCGCCTTCGGCGGCTCTCGTCGGATTCTTTCGTCAGCGAGCGGCCACCTATTTCCGGGGGAGCTACGAAGTACCGCTCAGCCCGCCCTGGCCCTCATCGTCTTCCAGGTTCGTTGTATTCTGCGTCGGTCCGAATAATCGTCGGTTTTCCACGTCAGAGTGTTATGTCCGATTCACTACCGGGGCGAGCCTGCGCTCCGCCTGCCTCGCCGTCAGCGCCATGACTTTATGCTATAAACGCATCATCGGAGAGTTCTTCATGTTCAATTCAACCGTGACCCGGTGCCTGACGCGCCTCGTCTGCACTCTGGCCCTCGCTTTTCCCCTGCTCGCGGCGGGAACCTTCACCGTCACCAACACCGCCGACGCCGGGCCGGGCTCTCTGCGGCAGGCGCTCCTCGACGCGAATGCGGCGCAGGGCGGCACGGTGGCCTTCGCCATCAGCACCGGGCATCAGCGCATCCGGCCGCTGACCGGGCTTCCGGCAGTTACGGACACGATCATCGACGGCCGCACGCAGCCGGGATTCAGCGGCGCCCCGCTGATCGAGATCGACGGTTCGCTCACGGTGGCGACCGCGCATGCGCTCCTCAACGTCATCACCGGTGAGGTCCACGCGCTCATCGTCAACCGGGCGCCCAGCACCGGCATCGTGTCCGACCGGTCGCTCGTCACCGGCTGTTACCTCGGGACGGACGCCACCGGAACCGTGGCGCTGAGCAACGGTGAGTACAGTGTTCTCGGAAACGGCACGATCGAGAAGAACGTCATCAGCGGAAACGAGATCGGCGTGAGGGTGAACGGTTCCGGGGCGGTCATCCGCGACAACCTCATGGGGATCGATCCCACCGGCCAGACTCTCGTCGGAGCGGCCCGCTACCACGTCGAGGGTTGGAGTTTCGCCTCGGAGGATCTCCTGATCACCGGCAACGTCATGGGTGGCGCATATGCGGCGATCCGGTCGTGGGGATTTGCCAGGGCCGAGATTCTCCAGAACTACATCGGCGTGACGCCGTCGGGGATCGCGATCCCGAACTCGTTCGGCATCTCCATGGCTGGAGGCATCAGCGCGACCGGGACGAACAACGTCATCAGCCGGAACCGGATCGCCTACAGCAGCATCGCGGGCGTGGCGATGTTCGACGGCCGCAGTTCGATGCGAAACCGCATCCTCAACAACGTCTTCCACGACAACAACATCGCCATCGACCTCGGCGAAGACTTCGCACCGACTCCGAACGACCCGGGCGACGAAGACATCGGCACGAACGGCATCACCAACTTCCCGGTGATCGGACAGGCCTTCTATGACGAGGGGGCGCTGTCGATCACCGGAAGCCTCTCGGCACAGGCGAACCTCGCCTACACGATCGAGCTCTACGTGAGCGGCGCCTGCCACCCCTCCGGGTCTGGTGAGGGCTCGCGGCGGGTGACGACTTTCAGCGTCACTACCGACGGCGCCGGCTTCGCCTTCTTCGACCAGGCCCTGACCATGTCTCCCCTTCCGGCCGGGAGCGTCGTGACGGCGACGGCAACGAGCCTCCTCGAAGGCACCTCCGAGTTTTCCGCCTGCAAGTCCATCGACGGACCGGGCGCGTTCTCCTTCACCCAGTCCTTCGTCCAGGTGGCGGAGGGGCAGTCGGTCGACCTGACCGTGCAGCGCACCGGCGGCTCGATCGGTGCGGCCACCGTGCAGTACGCGAGCGCGGACGACGTCGCCAGGGCCCCGTCGGATTACACGCCGCTGTCCGGCACCCTGGAGTTCGCGGACGGCGAAACGTCGAAGACCGTCACGGTCGCGACCATCCAGGACCTCGTCCACGAAGGCTTCCAGCCATTCACCATGACGCTCTCGAATGCCTCCGGCGGCGCGATCCTGGAACCGCCGGCAGTGGTGACCGTGCAGATCGTGGACGACGAAATGCCCCCGCATATGATCATCACCCCGGTCTCCAAACCGGAAGGCAATTCGGGTCACACGCCGTTCGACTTCATCGTCCAGCTCAGCTCCGCCTCCGAGTTCACGTACGAGCCGATGTACACCACCAGCAGTAACTCGGCGTTCGTCAACAGCGACTTCGTGAACACGAACGGCACGCTGACGTTCAACCCGGGCGAGACGCAAAAGACCATCACCGTGCCGGTCGTCGGCGACACCGTGAACGAGAGCGACGAGACGTTCTATGTGAACGTCTTCGGCAACAGCATCGGCTCGGCGTTCTCCTTCGGGACAATCCGCAACGATGACAGTCCACCGCTCCTCTCGGTCCAGGACATCACCGTCATCGAGACCGACGGCACCTCCACGGCCGTGCTCACCCTCACCTCCGACCAGCCCGTGTTCGGCGGAATCTTCTATCAGACCGCCAACGGCACTGCCCGCGCCCCCGGCGATTACACGGCTCAATTCGCCGCCCTGAATCTCAGCGGCGAAACGGAGTGGGAGATCACGATCCCGATCCGCGGCGATGACGTCGTCGAAGCCCAGGAGGCGTTCGAGGTCCGCTTCAGCCATTGGTTCGGCGCCTTCAGGTTCGACCCGAAGGCGATCGTCACCATCGCCGACGACGACATCGGCGTCGGTCCGGACCGGATGTCGATCCCAATCGGCCAGACCCATCACGGCATGATCCAGCTCGGCGGCCCGGTCGCGGCGGACACGCCGTTCCTCCTCGCCTCCAGCCTCCCGTCGGCCGTGTCGGTTCCGGCGCAGGTGGTGATCCCCGCCGGCGCGTCGAGTGTCGAGATTCCGATCCAGGCCCTCGCACTCACCCGCGGCGCGAGGGTGACCGTCGCCTTCCCCGGCACGCACGGCGGCGGGACGGCGGACATCCACGTCTCGGTGTTCACGCCGGCGGCGCTCACCCTTTCGCCGGCCGAGCTCACGCTGTTCCCCGGCCAGACCGTGACCATCCAGGCGACCCTCTCACCGGCCAACAGCGAGCCGGTCACGGTGCACCTGTCCGAGGGAGACGGCAAGGTCGAGTTCCCCGAGGACTTCGTCATCCTGCCGGGAGGCACCGGCTCGTTCCAGGTCAAGGCGCTCGCGAACGGGATGTTCCTCGTTCGCGCGACGCTGCCGTCCGAGTACGGAAACGAGACCGCCGCCTTCGCCGGCCGCGTCGAGGACGCACCGACACATCCGGCCATTCACGCCATCTCGCCTTCCAACGGCTCCGCCGCGGGCGGCACGAACGTCGAGCTGACCGGCGCGCTGCTGCGCACCGACTGCTCGGTCGCCTTCGGCGGCGTTCCGGCGAGCGCCGTCCGCTTTGTCAGCTCCGCGCTGCTCTCCGTCACCACGCCGGCCCACGCGCCGGGGGTCGTCGACGTGGTGCTCACCTGCGGCAGCGACAGCGATACGCTGGCCCGCGCGTTCGTCTATCGCGGCGCGGGGCCGATCGTGTCGCAGATCGAGCCGTCGAGCGGTTCCACGGCGGGCGGGACCTACGTCCGCATCAGCGGCACCGACTTCCTCCCGAGCTGCTGGCCGTTCTTCGACGACGTCGCCGCGCCGCATGCGCTCGTCCGCGACGACATGACCATCACCGCCGTCGCCCCGCCGAACAGCGCGGGGGCCGCGGACGTGCGGCTCCTCTGCACCGGCGTCGACGCGCTGCTCGAGGGAGGCTTCACCTACCGCGCCTCCGACGATCCGGCGGCCCAGATCACCAGCATCGAGCCGCTCTTCGGCTCGCCCGGCGAGGTGGTCACGATCCACGGCAGCGGCTTCCGCGCCGACGACGGCGTAACCTTCGGCGGCGTTCCGGCGCGCGTGCTCGACAGCACGCCCGACACGCACGTCGTCGTCATCCCCGACGTCGAGGTGGGCGAAGTGAGCGTGGACATCGTCCGCGACGCCGGCACGATCACGGTCTTCGCCACAGGCCCGATCTTCACCGTCGGCGAGGCCGGCCCGCCGCGCGTCTCCCGCGTCACGCCAGCGCAGGCTCCGGCCGGCGCCGAGGTGACGCTCGAAGGAACGGCGCTCCGCGCGCCGTATACCTTCGCGTTCGGCGGCCAGTCCGCACAACTCGTGCTCCTCTTGCCCACGCGCGCCGTCGTGCGCCTCCCGGCCGGACTCGAGCCGGGCTCCTACCCGACCGCCGTCCTCAACGCCGCGAAGAAGACGGCGTCCCTCGGGCCGGCCGTCGTCGTGACCGGCGGCGGCGTGGTGGTCACCGGCGTCGCCGGCACCTGCTCCGCCACCGACGGCGGCATCGACGTCACCATCACCGGCAGCGGCTTCGCGGCCAATGCCGCGGTGACGTTCGACGGTATCCCCGCCACAAATGTGACTGTCGTCGACAGCTCGACGATCAAGGCGCGCGTCCCGGCGAATGCCGCCGGCCCGGCGCAGATCGTCGTCACCAACACCGACGGGACTTACGCCACGCTCACCGACGTCTTCCGCTACGCCTCGCCGTTCGACCCGAATGCCGGCTGTACCGCCAGCCGGACGCGATCGGTGGCGAAATGATGCTGTGCCGTCCCCGATGGAGAATCCTTGAGAAAAATCGCCCTCGTTCTTGCCCTGCTCCTCGCGGTTCCGCTGTTCGCGGCCGGCACCTTCACGGTCACGAACATCAACGATTCCGGTCCCGGCTCGTTACGCCAGGCAGTGCTGGATGCGAATGCCTCGGGCGGCAACGCCACGATCGAATTCGCGATCGGCAGCGGACCTCAGCGGATCGCGTTGCTGAGCAGGCTGCCGATCCTGCAGCCGAACATCACCGTCGACGGCCGCACGCAGCCGGGCTACGCAGGGAAGCCGCTCATCGAGCTCGACGGCGGTCTGAAGGGGGCGAACACGTGGGGGTTCTTCGGAACGGACATGAAGATTTACGCCCTCGTCATCCACAGCATGTACGAGGAGGGCGTTGTCCTCAGTGGCACGCAGACGTCGGTAATCCAGGGCTGCTACATCGGTACGAACGCGGACGGAACGCTCGCACGGCCCAATAAAAGAAGAGCAATCTCGGTCAGTGCGATCAACGCGATCATCGGCGGACCGAACCCCGGGGAAGGCAACGTCCTGGTCGGTACCCGGTCGTCGGTGGGCGAACCGGCCCCGATCACGCTTTTCATGGGTGGCCACGGCTCAATCGTCGGGAACCGATTCGGGATGAACGCCGCCGGCACGCAGGCACTGGGCGGTGGAAACTGGCACATCAACGTCCGCAATCTTCGTACGGTCGTGGTCGAGAACAACGACATCGCCACCAACGCATCAGGGATGATCCTGCCCGGCGCCTCGAACGTGACGATCCGGGGAAACCGCATCGGCGACGTAGCCGGGAATCCTCGCGGCCGTTACGGTCTCGAGATCCGCGCCGGCATCGACCTTCTCATCGAGGACAATCGCATCTCGAACACCGGCGCCGCCATCTCTCTGCAACGGCAGAACATCGGCGAGCGATCGCGCCGGGTGGTGATCACCCGGAACGAGATCACCGGCAACGGTTTCGGGATCGATCTCTCCCGCGGCAACAACTTCGAAGCGGACGGGCCGAACTCGAACGACGCCACCGACGCCGACGACGGCAACAACGGGCTGCTGAACTATCCGGTCCTGGAGCGGGTCGCGTCGGTAGACGGCACGACCCTCGTCGAGGGAGTGCTCCGCAGCAAACCGAACGTCACCTACACGATCGAGCTGTTCACCAACGCGGCATGCAACGCCTCCGGCTTCGGTGAAGGCGCGCAGTTCTTCGAGTCGTTCGACGTCACCACCGGCCCTGACGGACTGGCGACGTTCTCCCAGTCGTACGCGACCGGCCTCGACGCCGGCAGCGTGATGGCCGCAACGACGACGACGGCCGACGAAGGCACCTCCGAATTCTCGCAATGCGCGGCGGTCGAAGGGGCCGGAGTGTTCTCGATCGCCGGCCCGGCGAACGTCGCTGAAGCGGGCGGCTCCGGGACGTACACCGTCACGCGCAACGGCGGCGCGTTCGGAGAAGCAACCGTGTCGTACGCGGCCGTCAGCGGCAGCGCCATGGCCGGTCAGGACTTCACCCCGAGCTCCGGAACGCTCACGTTCCCGGACGGCGATACATCCGGAACGATCGTCGTCCCGATCGTCAACGACACGCTCTACGAAGGTCCCCAGAACTTCACCGTCACCCTGTCGAATGCCACGGGCGGCTCCATCGGCTCCCCCGCGTCGGCCGGCACCGTCATCGCCGACGATGAGGCTCAGCCGCAGCTCTCCGCCGGCAACGCGGCGATCGACGAAGGAGACAGCGGGTTGACGCCTATGTCCTTCCCTCTCACGCTCTCTCCCGCGTCGGAAGAGCCGGTCGTCGTCCACTACCACACGTCGGACGTCACCGCTGAAGCCGGAGAGGACTATGTGGCGGTCGACGAGACGGTGACGTTCGCGTCCGGCGAAACGACGAAGAGCGTACAGGTCGACGTCATCGGGGACCTGCTGTACGAAGGTCACGACATCTTCCATCTCTTCGCGAGCATCGATGGACAACCGGGGGCGATGGCCGCCGCCACCATCCGCAACGATGAAGAGGTCCCCATCGTCAGCGTGGCCGACACCTCGGTGCGGGAAGCCGATGGTTCCGTGACCGTCACCCTCACCGCCTCCAGTACCAGTCCGGTCACCGGCTTGATCAGGCTCATACCGGGAAGCGGCACTGCCGTGGCGGGGCGCGACTTCTCGGCCTCCTCGGTGTTCGTCGAATTCCACAAGGAGGAAAGCAAGACCGTCAACCTGACAGTCTTCGGCGACGACGAGCTGGAGGGTGACGAAACGTTCTCCGTCCGCGTCGTCAGGCACTGGGGCAACTTCGAGGTCGGGGACGAGGAGGCCGTCGTCACCATCGAAGACGACGACATCCGCGTCGACCCGCGCCGCCTGCAGGTGCCCGCCGGCCAGACCCGCAGCGTCAGCATCGACCTCGGCGGCCCCGCCGGGAGCGACGTCGTCTTCACCGTCGCCTCCGACTCCGTAGACGTCACCGTGCCGGCGGTCGTCACCCTGCCGGCCGGCAACAGCAGCATCACCTTCGACGTCGCCGCGCATGCGCCCGGCCGCAACGCCACCGTCCTCGTCACCCTCCCCTCCGCCTTCGGCGGCGGCACCGCGGCGGTGCAGGTGACGACGTACATCGAAGCAGAGCTTCGTTTCTCGCCGCCGCGGCTCGACCTCGGCATCCGGCAGACCGCGACCGTCAGCGCCTCGCTGTTCCCCGCGCAGTCCGAGCCCGTCACCGTGAGCCTCCTGGCGACTGAAGAAGTCTCGACGCCGGAACGCATCGTCATTCCCCCGGGCGGCGAAGCGTCGTTCGAGATCACCGGCGTCTCGCCCGGCGTGTTCGTCGTCACGGCCACGCTCCCGAATCTTTACCGCCGCGAGAAGTTCGCCGTGACCGGACAGGTCCGCGCCGGCATCGCGCCGGCCGTCACGGACGTCGCCCCCGGCTGGGGATCCACCGCCGGCGGGACGTTCGTGCACCTCACCGGGCGTGACTTCACGGCCAACTGCTGGCCGTTCTTCGGCGGCATTCCCGCCCGTTTCGCGATCGTGCGCGACCAGCAGTCGATCAGCGCAACCGCACCGCCTCACGGCACCGGAGGGGTGGACGTCGAAGTCCGCTGCACCGGCGGCTCCGCCTCGCTCACGCGCGCCTTCATCTACGTCGCGCTGGACGACCCGCTGCCCCAGATCGCCGACGTCGAGCCGCTCGCCGGAGCCCCCGGCGACGTCGTGACGCTCACCGGTATCCGCTTCCGCGTCGATGCCACGGTGCGCGTCGCCGACGTTCCGGCGCGCATCCTCGACGCCTCTCCGGAGTCGTACACGATCGTACTGCCCGACATCGCGCCCGGAGAGGCCGGCGTCTCGATCTACCTCGGCGACGTGCTCGCCTCCACCACCGGGCCGATCCTGACCATCCTCCCGGCGACGCCTCCCGTCATCACGGGTGTCGTCCCGGATGCCGCGGGAGCCGAGCTCGCTCTCGCGGGAACGCGGTTCCGGGAAGGCTTCGGGTTCGCCGTCGGCGGGCAGCGGGCGACGATCCTTTCGCTCGTGCCTTCGCGCGTGGTCCTCCGGCTGCCGGCCGAGCTGCGCGGCGGCGCGCACCGCGTCGACGTCGTCGACACAGCCGGCGCCGTCGTCTCCATGGGTCCGGTCGTGACCGTGACCGAACAGAGACTGCGGGTGCTTTCCGTCGCGCCGTCGTGCGCCAACGTCGACGGCGGAGCGCAGGTGACCATCGCCGGTACCGGCTTCGACGCCGGCGCGGTCGTGACGTTCGACGGCCTCCCGGCGACGGACGTGGAGGTCGTGGACGCCGCGACGATCACGGTCCGCGTTCCGGCGAATGCCGCCGGCTCCGCCACGGTCGAGGTTCGCAATCTCGACGCGAGGTCGTCGACCCTCACGGAGTCGTTCCGCTACGCGTCGTCATTCGACCCGGACGGCTGCGAGAACCGCATGCGAAGCGTCCGGCGCTGAAGCGTTTGTGCTAAGAAGCGCCGTCATGTTGACGGCGCTTCTTCTCTCCGCGACTCTCACCTCCGCCCAGACGGCGATCCTGCCGCCGGCCATCCCGTGGAACGGCGCCAGCCGTTCGCTCATGGCGCCGGCCGGCGATCCGTGGATCACGCCGTCCGAGCGCGACCAGCTCCGGACGACGCCGCGCTACGACGAGACGTTCGCGTATCTCCGCCGCCTCGTGGCCGCGTCGCGCGACCTGAAGATGGTCTCCCTCGGCAAGAGCGCCGAGGGGCGCGACGTCTGGATGGTCATCGCCTCGACCGAGCGCGCCTTCACGCCCGAAGCGTTGCGCAAGAGCAGCAAGCCGGTCGTCTTCGCCCAGGCGGGCATTCACGCGGGCGAGATCGACGGCAAGGACGCCGGGCTGATGCTGCTCCGCGACATGACCGTCCGTGGAACGAAGCGCGAGCTGCTCGACAAGGTCAACTTCCTCTTCGTCCCGATCTTCAACACCGACGGGCACGAGCGCTTCACGAAATTCACCCGCATCAACCAGCGCGGCCCGGAGGAAGGCGGCTGGCGCACGAACGCCCTCAACCTGAACCTCAACCGCGACTACACGAAGGCCGATGCGCCGGAGATGCGGGCCATGATCCGGGCCCTCGACACCTACGACCCCGACCTCTACATCGACCTGCACGTCACCGACGGCGCCGACTACCAGTACGACATCACATACGGCTGGAACGGGCCGGCCGGGTACTCCCCCGAGATCGCCGAATGGCTCGAAACGACCCTGCGCCCCGAGGTCGACCGCGGACTGCAGGAGATGGGACACATCCCCGGCCCGCTCATCTTCACCGACGACCCCCTCTCCGGCATCGGCTTCGGCCAGGCCGACCCGCGGCTCTCGAACGGCTACGGCGACGCGCGGCACATGGCTTCGATCCTGGTCGAGAACCATTCGCTCAAGCCGTACGACCAGCGCGTCCTCGGCACGTACGTCCTCCTCGAGCACATCCTGCGGACCGTCGCGAAGCATCCCGGCGGGCTGGCGGAGAATTCGGCCATCTCGCGCGCACATCAGTCGAAGGGACCGATCCCACTCGTCTGGCGCGTTCCGGAGAATGCCGCAGCCGAGGATCGGGAGATCCTCGGCATCACTTCCCGCAAGACCCTCTCCCCCGTCACCGGCGACGTCCGCATGGAGTGGCTCGGCAAGCCGGTGACGATGCGCGCGCCGGTGCAGCGCGCCACGGAGGTGGTGACGAGCGTGATGCGCCCCGAGGCATACTGGGTCCCGCCGGCCTGGCAGGAGGTGATCGCGCTCCTCGACCTCCACGGCATCAGCTACGAGCGGACCACGGAGGCGCAGGAAGTCGACGTGACGATGTACCGCCTCACGGACCCGAAATACGAAACGCCGCAGTTCGAGGGCCACGTCCGCGTGACCGCGACCATCACCCCCGAAAAGCGCCGCGAGCGCTTCCCCGCCGGCACGGCCGTCGTCCCGGCCATGACCCGCCTCGGCACCCTCGCCGCCCTCCTCCTCGAGCCGGCGTCCCCCGACTCCCTCTTCCAGTGGGGCTACTTCCACTCCATCCTCAGCCCCACCGAATACGTCGAGGCCTACATCATGGAGCCGATGGCCGAGCGCATGCTCGCCGAAGACCCGAAGCTCGCCGAGGAGTTCCGCCAGAAGATCGCCGCCGACGAAGCCTTCCGCGGCAACTCCCGGGCAAGGCTCTGGTGGTTCTACCAGCGGACCCCGTTCTACGACGAAAGGGCGAGGCTGTATCCGGTGGGGAGGGAGGAGTGACTGGGAAGGCAGAAGTCAGAAGGCAAAAGGCAGAAGTGGCTGCCTTGCTTCCTTCTGCCTTCTGCCTTCTGCCCTCTGCCTTCCTCGACCGGGCAGAGCTGTTGCAGAATGCGCGGCGCATGATCACTCGCGTCGTCCTCGCTCTCTCGCTCCTTGTCACCGCCGCCGCTTCCGGGCAGGGACTCGACCCGCTGCGGAACGTTTCCGGGACCGCGTCGAACCCCGGCTCGACCTCGCCGTGGGTACAGGCCGCCGACCGGCAGTGGACGTTCTTCCACGGTCTCGACGCGCACGTGACGTACGTCAGTGAGACAGGCCCCGAGGAACAGCGGAACGAGGTCTTCTCCACGAACTGGTTCGCGGCGGGGCTGCACCGCAACTTCGGCGAGCGCGGCTTCGTGCTCGTGCGCGGAAGGGTCTCGCTCGAACCGTACACGCTGCCGGACGACGAGGGCTACCCGCAGATCCTGCAGTACGTCTCCCCCGCGCACGGCGGCGGACCGGTGATCGACCGGATGCGGCCGCACGATCTGTTCGGTGAGGCGGCGGTCCAGGTGGGGTGGAGACCGACCTCCGGCACGCTGGTCAGCGTCTATGGCGCACTGGTCGGCGATCCGGCCCTCGGCGCGCCGCCGTTCGAGCTCCGCTCCTCCGGCGTCGACATGGCCGAGGCGCCGTTTTCGTACGACATCCAGGAAACGACGCATGACTCCACCAAGGTGATCAC
>Ga0190275_10001300_pt1 | contig 18783 bp, 28 predicted proteins | sample Popmic550T_FD_133745 | JGI IMG/M metagenome (GOLD analysis project Ga0190275, IMG submission 133745) | Populus adjacent soil microbial communities from riparian zone of Yellowstone River, Montana, USA - 550 T | ecosystem: Environmental > Terrestrial > Soil > Riparian zone > Trees stand | place...
CGGTGAGCTGGTGGTCGTTGCTGTGGGGCTGGCTGCTGGTCAGCATGGGGTTCGCGCTCGGGTGGGTGGCGGCGCACGGGTACCGCCAGCGCGTGGCCGAGCTCGGCCTCGACGAACCGCCGACGGCGTACCGCTGCCAGTTGTGCGGCGCGGTGTCCTACGACCCGTGGGACGTGCAGCGCCGGCACTGCGGCACCTGTCATCGGTTCTGGGACGGGTCGAAGCTCGGGGACGAGCCGTGACCACGACCGAGCTGCGTGTGCTGATCCCGGTATGGCCCGACGCCGCCCGCGCGCTCGGTATCGGGCGCACGACGATGTTCCGGCTCGTCGGCGATGGCGAGATCGAGACCGTGATGATCGGCCGGCGTCGACTCGTCCCCGCCGAAGCACTCCGGGAGTACGTGCAGCGTCTGCGCTCCGGGGTGCTTGACATAAGCGCCGATATCGGCGGCGAGCCGTGAGGTGTGTCTTCCGCGGCGGCCGACCCGAGCGCTTACCGCCGGCGCCCGTGAACGTGCGGCTGGTGGACGAGGACGGCCGTGAGTACCCGGTGGAGCTGGCCTACGTCGGGCGGCGGGGCGGCAAGAACGGCATGGACGTCTGGCGGGCGACGGCCACCGTGGCGGTGCCGGGTGACCGGGCGTTCGGCGTGGCCGCCGACGAGCTGCCCGGGCGCTGCACCATCGAGGTCGCCGTGGACCGGCGGTTGGCGGGCGACGAGCCATGACCGACCGAGCGGAAGGAGAAACGATGACCGGCCAGGTCACCTACCGGGACCGGTACCTGTACCGGTGCACGTCCTGCAACGCACTCCTGTCGTCCGACGCTGCGCTGTGGCGGCCCGGCGGGATCCTCACGCACCAGCTGCCCGACGGGTCGCTGTGCGGGCCGGTGATCGGCGAGGAGACGGTCAGCTGATCAGACCGAGAGCGATCAGCTTGGCCCGCACGTCGTTGACGAGCGCCATCGTCGTGGCCGGGTCGACGGCGGCCACGGGGGTGGCGGTGGGGCGCACGATGGGGACGGCACCGTAGAACCCCATCTTCTGGAGGGGCCCGGTGCCGATGTTGGAGCCCGATGTGGTGCCGAACGCCAGCGGGTAGCCGTCGGCCAGCTCCCCGTAGGTGGCGTGGAGGGCGAGCTTGAAACCCACGCCGACCTGGAGATAGAGGTTGGTTGAGCCCCGGACGTTGGTGTTGTCCGATGGGTCGGTGTCCAGGAGAACCAGGTCGGCCGAATTGGCGGCGTTGCGTGCCGAGATCGAGGTGCCGTTGGGCAGCCTCACCGTCCCGGACTGTGCCGGCAGAGATCCGACGGAGACGCTGGCGCCAGTCACGACCACGGGCGCGCTGAACGTCTTCACCCCGGCCACGGTCTCCGCTCCGGTGAGGTGGACGGCGGCGGCGTTGACGCCGTTGAGCTCGGCCTGGGTGGCCATGTCCTGGGCGAAGCCCGGGTCGGGATACGTCCCGGCGAGCACTCCCCCGGCGGCCCCCACCGCGCCCCCTGGTGTGCCCGGTGCCCCGGTATCGCCCTTGGGGCCGGGCGGGCCGACGGCCTGGGCGTCGAGCACGATCACGTTGCCCGGTTCGGTCACCAGGTCGACGGTGAACGCCGCCTTGGCGTCGAGGGCCAGGTTCGGGCCGGGCACGGAGTTGAGGGTGTAGCTCACGGCGACCCCGGTTCGTTGGAGATGTCCTTGTCGACCCGCAGGGCGTCGAAGATGATCGGCGTCCACTTCACCGGGGTCAACTGCTCGATGTCGGCGACGAACCCGCCCTCCCACTGCCGGGTCTGGTCGCCGGTCCAGTTGGCCAGCAGCACCGACGGCACCGAGCTCGGCGTCTCGCCGAACAGCTCGGGCAGGTCGTTGGGGGTGACCACGGCGAAGTCCTCGCACTCGTTGACGAGGGTGCCGTCGATGCGGTCGCGTACGTAGCTGCGGAACTCCCGGCCGGTGATGTCCTGGTCGACGCCGCGGACCAGGAAGCGGACCACCATCGTGGTCGGGTCGCCGCGCACGACCGGTTCGGCGCCGGGCGGGGGGAACTGGGTGTGAGCGGCCATGGTCCTACGGTGTCCGGCGGCGGGTGTCGGCGGCGGCCGGCTCTACCGGTCCTCCGCAGGCGCCGCAGTTGATCTCGTCCACCGCGAAGTCCGCCAGGTTGGCTTTGGGGATCTGGTGCTCGGGGCATTCGGTGTTGGGGCAGACGACGTCGGCCATAGCTGCGCTCCTACGGGTAGGCGCCCACGGCGATCCAGTGGACCCGCACGACCGCGTTGATCAACGGGGCGCCGTTGGTCATGAACAGTTGCCATCCACTCTGGGTGTTGGTCTGGATGGTGGCGACGGCTCCGGGTAGCGCGGCGTACTCCATGCCCACTGACAGCACGGTCACCGGCGGGCTGCCGAATCCGTTGGGGAAGGTCACGGTCAGGTGGCCGCCGGCGTTGGTCGTGTACACCTGGTTGCCGGTCTGGATCAGCGGTGTCGTGTCGAGCCACGCCGAGTTGCGCCAGGTCTGGATGACGCCGGGGCGGGTGTCGATCAGCGACGCCTGGTTGAGGACCGGTTGCGGGATCTTCTGGTTGCGCACGGCGACGCTCGGGAAGCTGGGGATGCCCTGCGCCTGGATGTGGCTGAACACCCGCAGGTCGGTGCCGACGCCGCCCAGTGTCTTGTAGAGGGGGAGCTCCCAGACGCCGTCGGGGTTCTGGTTCGGGGTCGACACTCCGTCGCGCCATACCAGCTCGGCGGTGTTGGCCGCCGGGTCGAACCGCACGACGGCGAGCCCGTTGGCGGTGGCCGTGAGCACCTGGGCCGATTCGATCTCGGCGTAGTGGCCGTCGACCCAGACGGCCCCGGCGGCGATGGTGAGGTTCGGTAGCGCCAGGGTGGGCGCCATCTCGTTGGCGATGCCGACCGCCACGCCGTCGGGGGCGAACACCCGTCCCATCTTGCGCCAGCGGGCCTCGTTGGCGACGCTGCCGTCGGCTCCGTCCGTGGGCCAGACCGACATTGCGACCATGGTCAGATCCTCTCCAGCTGGCGCACCCGGCGGTCGAGGCCGGCCAGCGCCCGGAACAACGCCAGGTCGCCGGCCGCCTGTCCGACCGACGGTGTGACGGTGACCCCAGCATCGTCCAGGGTGACGTGCACTTCGCGGACCTGGTCGATGACGGTCAGTCCGCCGGCCACCACCGTGACGGTATCGCCCAGCGCCCAGTCGTGGCCGAAGCTCTGTGCGGGCGTGTCGATCGGGGTGAACACGACCGTGACCGGCTTGACGCCCGACGCCAGTGCTTCGGTGGCCGCCTTGTCGAGCTGCGCCACATCGGCGGTCTGGCGTTGGTCGACGAACCCTTCGACGCGCCCCCACGAAGCGATCGAGTCGGCGTCGGCCTGCTCGCGGATCATGCGGGCCGTGCCTTCGCCCTGACCGGCGACAACCACGTAGTTGGCGGTAGCGGCTTCGCTGGTCATCGCCCAGCCGGCCAGGGTCTCCAGCCCGGCCGAGAACACGACACCACGGTCCTGGGCGGGATACACCCGCAGGGCCAGGTCGACGACGTCGAACATGAGGGCGTACGGCCGGACCGTGTCCTGTGCCAACGTGAGCAGGTTCTGCCAGCGGGCCTGGACGGTGATGACCGGCCCGCCCGGCGCCGGCACCGGGACGGTGAGTCCCGGGACCCGCCGTGCTGCGACCGCGCCGGGTCCGGCGTTGACGTCGACGAGCTGGGCGACGACCTGGGCGACGCTCCCGGTGCGCACGTCATAGGCCGTGGTGGCGTACGGCGGTGCCGCCGTGCCGGGCTGGGGGTGGGCGAGACGCCGGGCCAGCCACACGGTGTCGTCGACGCCGGACACGGTGAGGGTGTCGCCGCCGATGTCGACGCTGCGCTGGACCTTGGTGACGGGCCCGGAGCGCCAGATGGCGGCGTCGAGGACGATCTCGAGGCGGGCGAACGTGTCGGTGGTGAACACCTTCCCGGCGGCGGTGTCGGTCGGCAGCGTCACGGTCCAGGTGGTGACGTCGTTGACGCGGGCCACGAACTCGGCGGACTCATAGGGGTCGACGAGCGCCTGGCGAACGCCGAAGCGGTCGGTGACGTACAGGTCCCAGCGGCTCATGCCGACAGCCACCGGTTGCGCCACGTGAAGCTCACGGAGCTGTTGGTGTCGGCGCTGGCGAACCCGATCGAGATGCGGTTGACGCCCGGCACGATCGGCCACAGGACCGACGTGTCGGTGAGCCGCCCGAACAGCGACTCGTCCTTGTAGGTCACCGACTTGTGGCCGGGCCGGTGGTCGACGACGACCGGCGTGATGTCGAGCTGGACGTCACCTGTGAGCGTCCAGGACTGCCCTGTCGTCTCGTTGGTGGCGGTCAGGTCGGTGCCGGGCCCGTAGGCGGTCACGATCGGCCAGGCGTCCACGTCACCGTCGTTCGTGAGGGTCAACTCGGCGAAGACGTCGGATGCGCCCAACACCAGCGGCGGGAACGGGAACCACGTGCGGGTCGTCGAGTCGACAGTGGCGGTGTCGGAGTGCTCGGTGGCGTCCTGCCAGTACGGGTCCGCGGCGTGGAACGCCAGCGTGCCCAGGCCGAGCATCGCGAACTCTTCGGCGAACTCGTCGAGGCCGGCCTCGTAGGCGCACACCAACTGGCGGCCGGGGTGGGCGCCCTGAACGACCGTCAGCGTCCCCTCGCCCTTCACCGGGTCCAGGGCCCGGGCCCAGCGGCGGATCTCGTCGCGCCCGTCGGTCGGGCCGGGGAACACGACCGGCAGGGTCACGAGGCGCTCGTCGTGGCGGGCACCCCGGAACCGCGCGCCCTGGGTCTGGGGCACCGCGACCGTGCGCAAGCTGACAGGCGGCATGAACCGCTGCTGGGCCTCGATGCGGGTCACGAACCGGATCGTCTCACCGGCCGCCGAACGCCACTCATGCGTCTCGCAGTCCTCGTCGGGCACCCAGGCCATGGTCATGGGAGCCCGGCCAGGATCTCGAGGCGCCGGAACCCGTAGGCGACATCCGACGCGTTGGCGGTGCGCGGGTACATGTTCAGCGTGAAGTTCCCGCCGCGGGACTCCTCCGCGACGATCGAGCGCAGCATCGCCTCGGGGGCAACGATCTCGGTGCCGGCCTCGCCGCCCACGAACATCGTTGGGGCGGTGAGCACGCCGCCGGCGGCCAGATAGGGGATGTCGTTGAAGTCGATGCGGAACCCGCCGAGGGTGCCGCCGCCGTGCTTGCCGAGTGGCCCGAGGTCGACCTCGGGGATCTTGATGGTGGGGATCTCGAAGGCGAGCCCGTTCCACAAGCCGATCAGCGCATTGATCGGCCCCTTGATGGCGTCCACGATGGCCCGTGCGGTCCCGGCGATCTTGTCGACCAGCCCGTGGAAGAAGTCGGCGATGGCCTGGAACTTGTCGGTCACGAACGACCAGACGCTGGTCGCCCCGTCCTTGATCCGGTTCCAGGCGTCGGTGACCCACCCGACTGCGGTGTCCATGGCCGACTTAATGGCGCCGGTGATGGCGTCGAACTTTTCCGTCACCCACTGCCAGACGGATGTGACGCCGTCCTTGATGGCGTTCCAGGCGGTGGTGAACTTGTCGCTGATGACGGCGAGGGCGTACTCGATGGCGTCCTTGATCCACTTGAAGATCGTCTGGATCCAGTCCCACAGGGTCGTAACCACCCCCTTGATCACGTCCCAGGCGGTGGTCCAGACGGTCGTCACGATGTTGATGTAGGTCTGGACCCCGGTGACGATCCAACCGAAGATCGTCTGAATCCAGTCCCACAGCGTCGTGACCACGGCCTTGATGACGTCCCAGGCGGTGGTCCACACCAACTTGACGGTGTCGACGTAGGTGGTGATCCCGGTGACGATCCAACCGAACACGGTCTGGATCCAGTCCCAGATCGTCGTCGCAGCCGCCTTAATGCCCTCCCATGCGGCGTTGACGGCGTCGCGGAACCACTCGACGTTGTTGTACGCCCAGACCAGGCCGCCGACCAGCAGGGCGATGGCGGCGATGACCAGGAAAAGGGGGTTGGCGGCCATCACAGCGTTCCACGCGGCCTGCACCGCGGTGGCGATCTTGACCGCGTTGTTGTAGAGCGCAGTGCTGATGGCGTGGGCCTTGACGGCGATCGTGAAGGCGGCGAACGCGGCGGCCAACAACCCGACGGTGACGACGTTGTCGGACATCCACTTGCCCAGCCCTTCGAGGGCGGGCATGAGGGTGTCGTCGACCCAGTTGGCCAGGGACTCGATGGCGGGGATCAGCTTGTCGCTGATCCAGCCGGTGATAGCCGTCATCGCCGGGAGCAGCTGCTCGCCGATCTTCGCCTTGAGATCCTCCATCTTGGCGCCGGCGATCTTCTGCGAGTTGGCCAGCCCGTCGGACGTCCGGGCGAAGTCGCCCTGCGCGGTACCGGACTGTTTCATGATCGCCGAGTAGGTGGCCTGCGCCTTCTGCGCCGCGGTGAGACTGTCGGGCACCTTGCCCTCCATGACCGTGGCCAGCTTGGCGCTGGCCTGCTCGGCGTCACGGGTGGCGTCCTTGTACTCGACGCTGTTCTCGCCGTGCAGCTTCAACATCTCGGCGGCCTTGCGCCCGGCCTTCTCCGAAGCCTCCTGGGCGTTCGACAGCGCCGCGGTGTCGACCGTCGACTGCACGAGGCCCAGGCTCAGCGCCTCGGCCTTGATGGCGGCGTCGTTGAGGTTCACACCGAACTTCTTGAGCGGTTCGGTCTCGCCGGTCAGGCCCGACTGCAACGCCTGGAGCGCCTCGTCGACCGGCACGTTGTTGAAACTGGCGAAGTCCCCGGCGAGGCCCACGAGCGACTTCGACATGTTCGCCGCTTCGTCCTGGGGCAGGCCGAGCGACACGGCCAGGTTGCCGTAGGCGCCCGCCGCACCGAGGGCGGCCTGCTGGGACATGCCCATGGCCGTCGCCGAGTTCTTGGCCCAGTCGAGCACGCCCTGGCCGGCGGTGCCGAACACGACACCGACCTTCGACGCCGACTCCTGCAGGTCGCTCGCCGCGTTGATCGACTCCTTGGCGAAGTCGACCACCTTGGCGACGGCGAACGCGCCGCCGATGGCCAGGGCGGCGTCCTTGGCGAACTCCTTGACCTTCGACCCGGAACTGGCCGTCGTCTTGTCGACCTCGTCAGAGAGCTGACGGGTGTCGGCAATGAACTTCGCGACGATCGTCGGGCCCGCCATGGCCGCTACTTGCGCTTCCTGGCGGCCCGTTCACGGGCGCGGTTCTCCTCGCGCATCCACTCGCAGAACGCCGTGTAGATGTCGTCGTCCATGGCGTAGACCTCGTCAGGTGTCATCCGCCAGAAACGGCAGAATCCGGCGAGGTCACGGAGGCGCCGGGCCTGACGAGTTGCGTAGGGTCCACGGTGGTCTCGTCGCTGATCTCGCTCTCGATCTCGGCGCAGTCCGTCCACGTCAGTCCGGGGATCTCGCGGCGCAGCTTCATCCAGATCATCGTCTGGAACCGGTCGGCGGGATCGGCGTCGCCGCCCATCAACTCGTCCCATCCCCGGCCGGTCTCGGCCTTGAGCGCCCGCATGGTGCCCGGCGAAGGCACACGTCGGGCCTCGGTGGCGTCGAACTTGACGACGGCGGGGGTCTCCGGCCGCACCCGGTCGATGGAGCCGTTGTCGGTCAGGACCATGGGAACCTCCGGGCCGTGTCGTTGGCGACATCCTCGGCCAGCTCGATGAAGTCGGACTCGGCCGCCAGCGCGGTCGGATACAGGTAGCGGCCCTCCGGTACCAGGGGACGGCCCCGGGAACCGCCGAACTCGATCCAGCCCGCATAGGGCAGGCCGGCGCCGAGGCTGACGTCGACCCCGGTCGAGGTCGCGGCCACGTTGACCGACGCGGCGAGCGCACCGGAGAGCACCGGCACCTGCGCGGCGGTGCGCGACGCCACCCCACCGGCGAGGACCATGGCTTTGATCTCGACGGCGGGCCCGAGCTGGGACGCCCAGGTCGCCATGTCGTGATACGCCTCGTCCAGGCCGACGAACTCGATGCGGTTCTGGTCAGGCATGGGCGGGCTCGACGACCTTCCCGGCCTTGGGCTCGTCCGCCTCGGCCGGTCGTGTCGTCGCCGTGGCGTCGGCCAACGGGGGAAGCGGGACGATGTTCATGACCGGCACGTTGGTCCAGCCCTTGATCGACCACTCGAGGTCGAACGAACTGGCGTCGCCCACGTCACCGGACAGCGGCGTGAACGGCTGCGGGATCAGCTCGCCGGTGAACTCCGGGTTGGTCGCCGAGACAGGCTTGCCGGCCGAGGGGATCACCGAGAACGTCACCGGAACACCGCCCTCGACGGCTTCGGTCAGGACCTCGTTGGTGCCCTCGGGATCGAAGGAGTGGTACAGCGTCGCCTTCAGGGTCCATTTGATGGTGCCGGGGTAGTCCCGCACACCGCACGCGGTCTTCACCTCGATGGTGGTCACGTCCGGGGTCATCTCGACGTGGGACATCACGCACTTGAGCGAGCTGCCCGAGATGATCAGCTCCGGGTCTACGAGGATGACGGGCTCGAGGTCGGCCATGGGGGTGCTCCTGTCAGGTGGTGATGGTCGTGCGGACCGTGATCTGGCTGGCGATGTAGTTGGTCTTGGCCATCAGGAACGCCCGGGGTTGTGCGACCTGCTCCAGTGGCCATGCGCCGGTGTCGGCCCGCAACCGGCCGAGGACGTAGTTGACGAGGTCCTCGAGCTTGGCGACCCCTTCGCCGGGCGCCATGCGGGCGGCCACCGCGGTGATGACCAGACGGCCCCGCATGAAGCACACGGTGTCGGGTTCGATCCACGGGTCGCCCCAGCCGATCATCAACGCCGGCGGTTCGATCGAGTCGACCAGCGACACCAGCACGTCCGGGTCGGTGCTGGCCACCGGGGCGAGCGCGGCGGCGAGCTTCTCGCGGGCGTCGGTCAGGTTCACGCCACACCCCAGGCCGTCTTGTACGGCAGCAGCGCGGCGGCGTGACGCTCGAAACCCGACGACGGCGCCGGCAGGACTCCGGTGTCGATGTAGCCCACCCCGCCGTTGTAGGTCGCGGGCGCCTTGAACCACTCGACGGCCCGGTTGACGTTGGTGCGCACGATCATCCCCTGGGCGGGGTTCACGATCGGGGCGAACTCCAGGAAGTGGTCGATCTCGGTGGCCGCCGCGTCGAGGCACTCGCGTAGCAGCCCCGAGTTCTCCGGTGTCACCCGGATCTCGAGGGCGGCGGCGAGCTGCTCGACGGTCGCGTACGCCACCGGGGATCAGTCCTCGTCCCCGGCCGGGCCGGGCTGGGAGAAGTCCTCGTGGAAGGTCTCCAGCCAGATCAGCAGCGTCGAGCGGTTCTTGCCGGCCCGCTCGAAGTCGGCGACGACGTCGACCAGGTCGGGGTGGTCGCACACGAAGTCCTTGACCTCCTCGACCGTCCAGGCCGACACGTCGGTGGCGGTGATTGCGGCGACGGTGAACGGCACCGAGTTCGACTCCTCGTCCGAGGCGTTGCGGACCGTGAACTGCACCGTGCCCGCCGCCGACGGGTCGTAGCTGACCGTCAGGCGCGTGGGCGACACGTAGGTGGTGGCCTGCTCCACCTGGTTGATCTCGACCTTCGAGGTCGGCTCGAAGTTGGTGCCGTCGACCGTGACGGTCACCGGCCCGGCCGCCGCGCTCGCCGTGGACGGCGTCAACGTCGTGATCGCCGGGTCCGGGGCGCCGCCACCCCCCCACAGGTCCGGCGGGTAGCTGTCGGCGTACACCTCGGCCGCTCGGCGCAACTGGGTGCTGATGTCGGTCATGAGGGTCTCCTCGTGGGGTGTGAGGAGCGGCGGCCCAGCGGTGAGGAATCCCGGAGGATGGGATGACCGGGCCGCCGCCCCGAGGACTCACGGACCGATCCGCACCGCGCCGTTCTGCTCGGCCGGCGGCACGTCGCCCGGGCCGGCCTCCTTGGTGGTCGGCCGGTAGAAGGCCATCGACTCGGCCACGGCCACCTGGCGGCCGAGCAGCGCCGGCTCGACGGCCTCGAGCAGCGGGTAGCTGTAGACGTACGCCTCGAAGGCCAGCGAGTTGCCCATGAAGATGTCGGTCGTGGAGATGCCGTGGGTGACGATCTGCTGGAGCCCGAGCGGGCCCAGGTTGAAGTCGCCCAGCGACGCCGAACCCATGGCGTTGGCGGCCCCCAGGAACGGGAACAGCGGCCGCCCGGCGGCGTCGGTCAGCGAGCCGAGCTGCGCCCAGCCGAGCGGCCCGTAGGCGATCCACGTCGGGAGCTGGTTGGTGTTCTGGTACACCAACGCCGCGGCGTCGAACAGCGCCGCCAGGGTCGTGGCCGAGTCGGCGCCGGCGGCGAGCGGCACGTGCGCGGTGGTCAGGGAGAGCTCGGCGATGGCCGCCGCCTCCCCCGCGTACGCGGTGCGGCGCTGCAGCTGGCCGACGATGATGTTCCACGCCGTCGGATGCAGCGACATGAGCTGCTGGGAGACGTTCAGGTAGCCGCCGACGGTGGCCAGCGACAGGGTGTCGACCTTCACGTCGAACTTCTGGGAGACCAGCTCGGCCTTCTCCAACGCCTGCACGCCTGCGCCCGTCTTGAAGTTCGGGTCGACGATGCGGGGCCGCGAGAACGACATCGAGTTCGGGGCCGGCTGCCGGCCGATGGCCGACAGGAACGGCTGGCCCTGCGGGGCGAGGTCGATGACCGGTCCGACCACCGGCGCCACGTACAGCGCCCCGAAGCCGCCCGCCACCGGGGTGGTCGCCTCGGCCGTGGTGCCCATGTGCTGGGCGGCGCGCTTCATGACGTGGTCCCAGCGGCGCCGGGCTTCCTGGTCCTCGTGGTCGTGCGCCGAGCCGTAGTTGGCGTGCAGGCAGTCCCACACCATCTCGCCGCCCGAGCGGTACCTGATCCCGCCCGGCTCCGGTGACGGTGTCGGCGCCAGCAGCTTGTCGCGGGTGTCGGCGTCCATCGCCTTGTCCTCGCCGATGATCCGGATCATCTCGTCGAGGCGGTCGATGCGCTTGTACGCCTTCTCCATCACCTCCAGGTCCTGATCGGAGGGGTCGCCCTGGCGGTCGACGGCGGTGTTCTTGAGGACGTTGACGGTGTTGACGAGCCCATCGCGCTCGGCGATGTAGCCCTCGACGAGAGCGTGGGGCACGGTTGCCTCCCTGGTCGAGCCGAACCGCCGGCGGGATTGCCTTCGGTCCTAGGGGGCATCGGGCCAGTCGGCCAGGACTCCGGGGCGGGGCGGGCCTCACAACGGGCGGCGCCTGCGACATCCGGCAGCTGGGGCGAACACGGTCACCGCTGCTGGACACGCAGCGTAACCGCCCTGAACGCAGAAGTGGGTGCTCAGCGTGCGAGGCTGCCGAACCCGCCCGGCTTGGTGACCCCGAACGACTTGATCATCTCGGCCTGGCGGGCCGCTTCGACCTCGGCGCGTCCCGCCAGCTCCTCCCACCGCCGGCGCCGGGCGGCGGCCTCGACCTCGAGCTGGCGGGCCACTTCCGCCTCGGCGGATTCGGTCTCGGCCTGCTCCTGGGCCTGCTCGTCCAGGCGCGCCCGGTAGGCGAGCACCTGCGCCGAGCTGTACGCGCCCTTCGGTTCCAGGGCCACCTGGTGTAGATGCGCCCGGGTCCGCCACCGGATCCCGGGCCCGTCGACCTCGGTGTGGTCCTTCTGCGGCAGATGGAACTCGATCGACAGTTCCCGCACCCCGGAGTCGAGCAGGTCGTCGACGTCGCCGGCCCTCGAGCGCAGGATCGCCGCCTCGCCGTACAGGCCGTCGGAGCCCTCCCGCAGCGCCGTGAACGGCCCCAGGTAGCCGACGCCGCCGTCGTGGCTGTGGATCAGCCCGATGCGGGACAGGACACCCTTCTCGGTCGTGTTCGCCTGACGGGAGAACGCGCCCGGCCGGAACCCCTCCTGGTAGATGTCCGGGCCGTCGGCGAGCTCGTCCACGACCCAGGCCGGCTCGTCGTAGGGCACGAGACGGCCGGTGAGCTGACGCGGACCCGTGCGCTTGAGGTCGGTGGGGAAGGCCCGCAAAAAGGTCATGGTGTGCTCCCGAACAGGTCCTTGAGTTTGCCGAGGATGGTCCACACCTCGGGTTCGCCGACATCCGCCAACAGGTCGTTGAAATCGACCTCGATGTGCAGGCCGGCGCCGTCGCCCACCGCCGGCGGTGGGTCGGTTGCCAGGACGCGCAGCGCCGCGACCGTCCCCGGGTCCGGCGAACCCCCAGTCGGGTTGGGCCGGTTGGAGACGTGCCGCGACACCGCGTCGGCGAGATCGGCCTCCCGGGCAGAGGGGCCGACGTCGACGACCTGGGCCAGCACGTCGGCGATGTCGTCGCGGTCGCTCACCGGGCCACCACCGTCGTCTCCGACACCACACCGTTGAGGCGCTCGGCGGTGCGGATCTCGTCGATCGTGATGGCCCGCTCCCCGGTCTCTTCGTCGTGGATGGCGAACAGCGTCGACCAGCCCGCCACCCGCTCGGCGAACGCCGGGCGCACGTACTCGTCGCGGTTCAACTCGACCCGCTGCGTGGACGGCAGCGCCCAGTTGGAGATCGCCTCCATGATCGTCGCCGCCTTCGGCCGCAGGTAGGCCCGCCAGTGGAAGTCGTGGATCGACGAGACGTTCTGGTACACCAGCGACCCCTCACCGGTCGGGAGACCCAGCAGGGTCGGCGGGACCCCGAGCAGGGTGGCGATGCGGGCCTCGTCGAACTGGCGCAGCTCGAGCAGCGCCATGTCCTTCGGGGTGACCGTGAACGGCGACAGGGTGACCCCGCCGGACATGACGGCGGGCGCGCCCATCGACGACATGCGGGCCCGCACGAAGTTGTCGCGCAGCATCGTGGCCTGCTCGGCCGACAGGTTCCCCGGCGCCGTCAGAACCCCCCAGGGGATCCCGCCCCGGATGGCGAGGCCCGACTGGTAGCGCTCCAGCGCGGCGGCGCCGAACAGGTTGTAGGCCAGCGCCTCGAGCGGGCCGTGGCCGTGGCCGTCGCCCGGCCACGACGAGTAACGCAGGTGCAGGACATCGGCGGTGATGTCGATGCCGCACATCGTGTAGCGGCGCACCTGGCCGTGCAGGTCGATCTCGACCCACGCCGGGTTCAACATCACCCACGAGCGCACGGTGCCATCGGCGTATCGGGACGTCGCCCACAGGAACGCCTCACCGTTGAAGTAGCTGATGACCACCTGCTTCATGGCTTCGGTCCAGCCCGTGTACACCTCAGGCTGGGGGTTGCGCATCCACGCCGTCGCCTCGATCACCTGCGAACCCTGCAACCGGTACGGCGGCATCGTCGACAAGATGCTGGCGTTCAAATCGATCGCGCCGAACACGGTCGACACCCGGTTGATGATCCCCGCCAGGCCGCCGGCCGCTTCACCCCAGGTCGGGGTGGCCCACTCGACGGGCCACCCCGACCACGCCTGCACGGGCGGCGCGCCCACCGTCTCGGGGTACATGACGTGGGTGTTGCCGTAGCCCTCCGACGTCGTGGGCCCCGCCCCGACCGGCGGGGGTGGCTGCACGTTCCCGTTGTCGGGCCATGACCGCGGGTCCCCGGCGCGGTGATGCCGCTCGTCGGTGACGACCAGTCCGGTCTCGGTCACGTACTGCATCGGCCGCCACGATAGCCAGCAACGGCCACAGGAATGTGGTACGGGCCTTCAGTAGACCGCCGGCGTCAACGTCTCCGGGGCCGCGACCACACCCCAACGGGCCAGCGTGGCGGCCACCAGCAGCGAGATGTCGGCGTTCCCGCGCCGTTTCCACGCCCACGCATCGCCGACCTGGCGTTTCGACGCCCCCACCACGGCGTCGGTGAGCCGGTAGTCGCCACGGTGGGAGACCTGGGCGTGCACGGCGGCGTCGTGGAAGTCGCCGCACGCCCGCACCAGCTCCGACAGCGGGATCAACCGGACCCGGTGCGTGCCGTCGTCACGGGCCGTCGCCTTCTCCAACGCCGGGATCGCCGACGCCGCCGGCGAACCCCGGTCGATGGTGATCAGGCAGTCCCACCGGCACGCCACCTCGGCCGCCCGGGCCACGATCGCCTCCAGGTCCGAGCCGGCCTCGAGCACCTCGAGCGCCGTGACGCCGTCGACGTCGCCGGCGACCACCAGGCCGCCACGGTCGCGTTCGGGGGTGAAGTCCAGGCCCAACGCCACGTCCGTCCCCGGAGACACGTCGTCGTTGCGGCACGCCGCCCACATCACCGAGTCGATCCCGGACATGACGTCGGCGTCGGTCCACACGTTCAGGTGCTCCCGCAGGAACGTGGCCCGGTCCATGGTGAGCGCACCATCGGACAGGGCCGCCTCGATCACCCCGCCCGGCAGACCCAGCGACGGGTTCCCGTCGACCCACGACTGACGGTCGAACACGTCGGCCTCGGGGTCCGCCGCCCACTCCAGCCACGCCAACGTCGACGCCGGGTTGTCGACCTCGAGACGCCCCACATCGGTGTAGTGGCGCCACAACCCCGAACGCATGTCGCCGGCGTTGGACAGCAACCAGATCTGGGCGTGGGGTTTCGCCGCCATCGCCGGCTGGATACCCGACACCACCCCCATGTCCTCATGCGCGTGGGCCTCGTCGATGACCGCCAGGTCGATCGACAGCGACCGGGCCGCCTTGCGCGCGCTCGGGGTCACCGGCATGTACCGGGACCCGTTATCCATGACGAGCATCTCGCGGTGGTTGGTGCGGTCCACGTGCGCCACCCGGTCAGCGAACGGGGTGGCCATCAACAACTCGACGTGCTCCGCCCACTTCAACCTGGCCAACGCCCGGTCCTGCGCCGTGTACGCCACCGTCTGGCGGGGCGGGATCAACTGGCGGGCGATCCGGGCGCAGATCAACGTCGTCTTCCCGTTCTGGCGCGACACCCCCACACCGACCGACCGGTACGCCGGCAGCTTCGACACCGGATCGAACTCGCCGGCCACATCCGCCACCAGCGCCTGCCACGGGAACAGCTCCCACCCCAACAGTCTCGCCACCTGACGGTCCAAACCACCGCGGGTCGGGCGGTCCAGGCGCCGGGCGGTACCCCAACGGGGACCACCCGACGTGAGCTGCTCAGGTGCCGGTCGACTGCGGGTCGAGCTCACGGGCGATCCGATCCCACGGATCCTCACCATCGGGCCCCTCGACGTCGAGGCCCTGCAACTCCTCGACCGACACCAGCAACGTGGAACGCTCCAGCTTGGCGCCGAGCTCGAGGAGCCGGGCCACCGCCGTCGCCGGGATCTCGTCGGGTTGCAGCAGGTCGAGGGCGTCGACGGCCTTGGTGATCGCCGCCCGCCCGGCCTCACGGTGCAGGGCGTGCATCGACCGGATCGCCTCCAGGCGCTCGGTGTCCTCGATGCGGTGACAGGCGTCGTCCCACGCCTCGGCCCGATCCCGCCACGCCCAGCGCACCGCCCACTCCCGAGCCCGGCGCGCCGAGATGTTGACCTGCTCGGCGACCCGGGCGATGTCACGCCGCGACGGCGGCGAGTCCCGGAAGATCCGGAACGCTCCGTGCTCCCGGGCCGGCTCGTCGGCCAGGCGCTCCCACACCGGGGACTCGACGTCATCGGCCACGCTCACCACACCCTCGACGGGGCCGGCGCCACCGGGGGCCGGGCGCCCAGCTTCTTGGCCCGGGCCACGAACTTGCCCTGCACCTTCTGGCAGTCGAGGCACGCCGGCTGCAGGCGACAGCACCCCGAGCCCGGCCGGTGGTCGTGCAGTGCGAGGGGCGGGTCGTGGTCGGCCGAGTCGGCCAGTGCCCGGTGACCGCACACCAGGCCGAGCGAACAGTGCAGGCCCTGGGCCAGCAGGCGCGCCCGCTCCCGCTTGTACGGGCGACCGTAGGGCGAGGGCCGGCGAGCCATGGCGACCACGGTACCTGCACCCTGCCGGACCGCGGGTGCCAACGTTCACACGCAAGAATTTCGGTTCCGGTCTTGACTTTCCGGACTTGAGGGTTTCACGAAAAGTTTTCCGGGCGGGCGGCCGGTTTTTTTTCGTGGGAACGGGCGGGCGACTCTCTCGCCGGGGTCTATGCCCCCGGGGTGATCGAAACGCCGGGCCGGGCCCGCCGGGCGCCGCCCAGGACCCGCCACAGCCCCCACAGGGCCGTCTGCTGGCCTGCGGCCCCGGCGCCGGGTGTTGGAGGCCGCCAACACACCGCCCACCGGGCCGAACGGCCGGCGCAAGGCCCCGCTGGCGGGCCACCAGAGCGCCCACAGGGCCGTCTACGGGCCGGCGACACCCGGCCGAGCCTGCAACGGCCGGGTTCAGGCGACCCGGCGGAGCTGCTGGTCGCTCCGGCCTCGGTAGTCCGCCTCCTGGGGCCGGCGGCGGATGGCGCGCAGCACGGCGGCGCCCTGGGCGGTGATGAAGGCGGCGACCAGCCCCGCGATGACCACGACCACGCCGACGACGGCGGCGATCTGCCACTGGGTCAGGTCAAACCAGTCGGCGGCCAACGCCAGCTCCAGGCCGATCCACAGCAGCGCCACCAGGACCACGGCGAAGGCCCCGGCGCTCGCCACGGAGGCCGTGGTGGCCGTGGCGCCGCCGGTCGGGTCCTCGACCTCGTAGTGGTAGCGCTCCGCCATGAACACGTCGTCGACCAGCCAGGTGTCCTCGGGGCCGATGCCCAGCCAGAAGCACTCCTGGGTGACGGCGTCCCACGTCTTGAGGTGGCGGGCGGTCCCGGAGCCTTCGACGATGGACCACCAGGCTTCGTCGGAGATGCCGATGCGGGCCTGCGCCCATTGCGATCCGGCCTTGGTGCGCACGACGCTTCGGGTCGCCATCTCCTCCTCCTCCTCGGGCGGCTCGCCGCCCAGCAATTCGGACCAGAACGCCTCCCGGACGGTGTTCTGGTCCACGGTGTTCTCGGTGATCCCGGGGATGCGCGTGGTGGAGTTGAACTGCCAGGCGCTCCAGCCGGTGTCGGCCCACGCGGCGGGGACCGGCGGGTCGAAGCTGGGCGGTGTGGTGCTCGGGCTGTTGCTGCCGTAGTTGGCCACCCAGAAGGGCCTGCCGCCGATGGGGTGGCCGGCGTCGAAGCCGACACCGAAGTAGGCGCCCGAGTAGACGATGGCCGGCGCCCGGCCGCCGAGGCGGACGACCTCGGCGCAGAACTGTTCGCCGAAGGCATCGAGCTGGGCCGGGGACAGCCCATGTGAGTTGTGCTCGATGTCGAGCACCGAGCCCATCTCGCCCCGACCCAGCCCGAGATCCACGGCGTAACGGGCCTGCGACTCGGCGTCGCCCACGGCGGGGCTGGCGAAGAAGTAGGCGCCGTACAGCATCCCGGCGGCGACGGCGTTGGCTTCGTTCTCGAGCCACCGCGAGTCCCGGTAGTAGCCGCCGTCCGCGCCCCCGCATTTGATCCACGCGCCCTGCACGCCGGCGGCCAGGACCTCGGGCCAGTTGATCCAGCCCTGCCAGCGGGAAACGTCGATCGTCCAGACGTCAGCCATGGCGGTCAGGCGGGGTTGTCGTCGTCCTCGGTGTCGCCCTGGCCTTCGAGGGCGCGGCGGGCCTGTTCCTTCTGCTGCTCGAGCGTCTGGGGCCGGTCGGGTTCGGCGGGCTGCTCCTCGACGGGCTCGTAGTCGCCGGCGTCGCCGGGATCGGGCTGGTCGAGGTCGGAGGTCGGGTTGTCGCTCATGGCCGCCACGATACGACCGCGGTCCGTGCGATCCGTGGACATCCGCCCGGATCGCCGTCGATCGGCCGGCGGCCGGTCATTTCACGCAGATGTACAGCTGCTTGCCGTGGACCCGGGTGCTGATCGTGACCCCGCACCGCTCGGCCGCGCTCTCGGCCGACTTGGCGTTCCCGGCGGTCAGCTCCCACGCCTCGGTGGCGTTGATCCACTGCCCGGTCAGGCCCTGGGCGATGACCTGCTCGAAGCGCCGCTCCCACACCTTCGGCCCGTACTTCGGCAGCGGCGGCTCGTCGGTCACGAACCTGCTGAGATCCATCACGGGCCTCCCACGATCTCGTCGAGCAGCCGGCGCTCACTGTCCGGCAGCATGTCCCGGCCGATGCCGAGCGCCATCGACACGACGAGCTCACGCAGGAGCCCGACCTCGATGCGCAGGCCGATCGCTTCGGCCCGCCACTGCTCGAGCTCGGTGGCTTCATCGGGTCGCATCCCCACCCCCGCTCGTGCGTCGGTTGGGGGACTTCCCGCCGGGCGGCCGCAGCACGGTGCCGCCGGCGCGCAGACGCCAGGCGATCGTCGGTTCCCCGTGGCCGGTGCGCTGGGCGATCTCGGCGAGCGTCAGGCCCTCGTCGATGTAGAGCCGGTGCAGCTCGGCGTGGTCGTCCCCACGCGCGCCGGCCCGGGTGCGGGTCCAGTGGTCGTCACGGCGACGGTTGGTCTTGGCGGCCAGACGCATGTGCCGCAGACCGAGCCGGGCGGCGTCGTACCACAGGCCCCGGTCGCGCGGTGAGCCGTGGAAGGCGTAGTGCTCGACACCCCAACGCATCGACGAGGTCAGCTCGGCGAGATCCGCCCAGCGCTGCAGGTCGACCCGATCGACGGCGGCGTCGATCCCGCCGTCGTCGGCACGCATCATCCACTCGGCGTCCGACAGGCACTGGCCCCGGCCGAGCTCGTCGTGGCGGGCAGCGAGCTTGGCGGTGATCTTCGGCATGCGGGTGTGCAGGCGCAGCGTCACGTAGGCGCCGAGC
>Ga0190275_10001301_pt1 | contig 18768 bp, 12 predicted proteins | sample Popmic550T_FD_133745 | JGI IMG/M metagenome (GOLD analysis project Ga0190275, IMG submission 133745) | Populus adjacent soil microbial communities from riparian zone of Yellowstone River, Montana, USA - 550 T | ecosystem: Environmental > Terrestrial > Soil > Riparian zone > Trees stand | place...
CCAGGTTATCGCCGTTCACGTCGCCAGGCTTTTCCGTGGAATGAAGCAGTCCAACGACTGTGGAGAAAGAGGCAATTCCGGTGAAGGTAGCTGTTTGGCCGCCAAGATCGACAGTGCCCTTGACGTTTGCCGCGCTGACGCCGCGCGCACGAACGAGAGTGCCGGAAATTGGATCCAGCCGGAACAACTCCAACTCAGTGCCGACGGGCAAAGCAGCGCCCAACGGGATGGTTAGGGTATAGCCTGGAGGTCCGGACGCCGCGCCAGGAGGGGGCAGCAAATCGACGTTCACGAAGCGCGAAGCAGCGCCGCTGAAGCCCTGGGGAAAAGCAATATTCGGAGGATTCTCGAGAACGTCGAGCGAAATCGTTGTGGGCTGCGTCAACACGCCGTTCGGAACTATCAGTCGGGTCTGCGATCCGAACACCTGATCGGTAATGGCTCCGCCGGCTGATCCGACCGTCCCATCCGGAATGAAGGAAGGACGCACGACGATAAGGCTTGACGGGAGTCCAGCGGCCCGCAATTCGGTTGTGGAGATCGTCCTCGTATTCAAAGCTCGGTCTTTGATATGGACTGTGGCGCTCCATGTTCCTGCTTCTGCAAAGCGTGGAAAGCCGACCGTACCCCTCCAGGTTCCGTTGAGCGAAGTTCCACTTACTTGGGTAAAAGGATTGAAAGTAGACCTCGTGAGCTGATTGCCGGAGGGACTCCGGAATTCAATTCCCAATAAGGCGCACGGGCATATCTGTTGTCGAACGAAATCAACGCCGCTCAGGTTGTCCTGCACACCGAAGGTGATGGTCACTGTCTTTGGGGCGAGGGATGGGTCGATGATTGTGGAACTGAATATAAGGTTCGTCAATATTGGCTTGGCAGCGTCTGCGGGGTTACTCGTGACTGTAAAGCCAGATGCCAGATTTCCGACGCCCAGAGAACTCGCAGCCACGTTACGTAGGTTGTTGACTGCGTCGCGCAGGCTGATCAACTGAACGCTCCACGTGCCGGATTCACCGTATCTCGGCATCTCGAACGCAGCTTCCCAGATCCCATCATTTCGCGTACCGGAGACGAGCTGGAAATCGGCGTTAGGAATTTCGAGAACTTGATTCCCGGAAGGACCAATCAGGCGCATAAGTTGATAGGTGCAATTGCAGCCTGCCAGTGAGCTTTCTATTCCCAAACCGGTTTGCGTGTCGGTCAAACGCATACGCGCCCTCACGATTACTGGTGCGGTTGACACGCTGATCAGTGAAGGAACGAACTCGAGTGATTCGATCTCGGGTGGCGTCACATCCGGATTAGAAAGGACGGTGAGCGATGTTGGAAAGCCTCGGGATTGAAGTACGGTCGTATCAAGCGCCATGAAGTTGCCTGTTACATCCGTGAGCCGAATACTGCCTACACGCCATGCTCCCGATGATGTGAACTGAGGGAATGAGTACGTTATTGAGTAGGTCCCCAGCAGGGCTGTTCCACTGATGAGCGTGGGAAATGCCGTCCGTCCTTGGCCGCTCGGACCCCTGAGGTCGATCGCCACTGACCGGATACCAGCCAAATCGTCGGAAACGGTGGCGGTAAACGTCAGGGTCTGCGGGCCCGATCTTGTATCGACCGAGGCGGGACTGAACGAGAACGATAAGAGGGAAGGCGGTGAGATGTCCGAGGTCTGCGAATACGCGGATCCGGAGAGGATTGCGAGGACGACGTAAATTCGTACACTCATAGCCTCAATTAATCTCCAAACACCGGGACTCTAGCTGTGACGTTCAACTATAGCCTCACTTGCTAAGAAACGTCAACGATTCTTACCCGCATTCTGCTTAGTACCAAAAACTTCAGTACCCCGGGGAGAGCTAGTACTATCAAAGTCCCGGCCGATTCCTCGCCTAAGCGTTAATTTGCCCTGTTTTCTTGACTCTTGACGCTATTTGGAGCGTGAGGCAATTGCAGCGGAGACCATTTGCTTGTATACTCTGGCTCTCAGGTAAATACCTTAGTACTACAAAGGCTCGCTGCCGTTCTAGAAAATGAGATGAGAAGCTACGGTTTCTTGCTGTCTGTCGCAGTGGCGGCGTCGATGCTCTTCCCTTGTCGGTCGATGGGCCAGATCAAGACCTTGCCCGGTTTCGCGAGGGCTGAGGCCAGATCGTCCACGTGGATCTCGGTGGAAGCGCCATTTGTAGGCGACGTTAACGAAAATGGCTACACAATTTTCAGGATCGGCCCGACTGCGACCGGCCCATTCACGCGAACATCCACACTCCCCGCTGCTGGCCCGTCGGGGTGGCGCGGGGAGTTCATCCCGCGACTGACTCCGAACACGGACTACTACATCCAAGTCGAATACTTGGACCCGATTGATGGCGTCGGAGACAACAGCATTCCTGACTCCGGGCCAGGAGCCAAGCTGCAGGTGTTGGGGCCCATTCGCACGCGGTCGTCCGCGCCGCTCTCAGTGCGTGTTGAGCGGGCGATTGCGGAGAGCCGCACGAACGAAATCCTGGTAAGTGTTCCGATCTCTGACGATGCCAATGGAAATAGCGGGGCGACATTCGAGGTGGCCGAGGATATCCGAGGCGCTCCCGACGCTAGCTTGAGTTGGACCCAACGTTGTGGACCTTCCGGTTCCGTACATCCCAAGTTGTGCCGAATACGGAGTCTGACGCCGGGACGAAGCTATCGAATTCGCATCAACATGATTGATCGCGACGGGATTACTGATGCGGATGGCATTGTTGGCGCAAGGACGCAGGTGCTCGGTCCGCTGGTGTACTCGGGTGGGAAGAATGTAGCATTCGGCAAGCCGGTAGCTGTCGATCCGCCCGGTTGGGGGTGTTGCGCCGACCCCCGCGAATTAACCGATGGTCGCATTCAATATGAGGATTCACCTCACGGATTTGCCTGGCCCGGCGGGACTGGCTGTCATAACGGAGGTTGTCCTCCCGGAAATAACAAGACTGCCACGGTGGATCTAGGAGGAGTAACGCGGATCAACCGGACGGTCATATGGTTTCACGACGCACAAAGCGTCGCGCAGTCCTGGGAAATCGAGACCAGCGTGAATGGAACCCATTACACCAGGGTTCATAGAACCGAGACGCCTCAATGCCGTGACGCGACATTCCCGATTCGGACCGATTGGAGTTACCCGGCCTGCGCTCATACGGGATCTTTCTCTCCGGTGGATGCACGTTACGTACGGTATCGATTCAACGACGCCACGCTTTTCCGCGGGCAACATGGGTGGGTACTGGAGTTCGAGGTGTTCCAGGCTGGTGTCATCACCGCCTCGCCTGTGTCTGAGTTCACCCAGGTAGTTAACGTACCCTCAGAGGAACAGGCCGTGACATTGCAGAACACCGGGCTGGCGCCCGTCACTTTGTTGGGTATGCAGGTACAACCTGCCGGCAGATTTTCGTTCATCGATCGCTGTCCGAATGTGCTGAATGTCGGCGCAATTTGTCGGATCGGCATTCGCTTTACGAGTTCGACGGTTGGGACGAGTTCGGCTGCCTTCTCGGTAACGCATGACGGCGCTGAATCGCCCGCAGTAGTCGAACTGCGGGGAACCGCGACGCCGATGGGTCCTACTGTGTTGACGGCATCCCCAACTTCGCTGCGCCTCCCGTCGGTATCAGTCGGAGCGATTTCCACCGAAGAAAAAATTACCGTTCAGCACATAGGCGGTCCACCTCTCACTGGCTGGGTCGGGCTTGCGAACTCGTATGGCCCATTTAAAGTAACTGACGGTTGTGTGGGACTTAGCGGGGGTTGTACGATTTTCGTGAGATTCGAGCCGACGGCACCCGGCAGCTTTTCGGCTACACTCCCGCTTCGCTGGACAGGTGGCTCGCAAGACGTGCGCGTGGAGGGGGTCGCACGGGAGGACAGCGATGGAGATGGCATCCCGGACCAGTGGGAGCGCGGAGAGGTAGAAATACTCGGCGAGAGGATCAACCTTAATGCAATGGGGGCGCGTGTCGGCGTCAAGGACATATTCGTTGAAATCGATTACCTGCGCGACGCCACCCATGGTCATGAACCTAAGCGGGAAGCAATCCAAAAAGTGGTAGACAAGTTTTGGGAGAAAGGCATCGCGCTGCACGTCGATTGCGGGCCTGAATGCATGATGGACCCGCTAGCGCGCACAACTTGGGGAGAAGCAATGTCGCGGTCGAATGCGGTTTCTCACATCGACCCGATCACGGAAAGCGAGACCGAACTCGGATTCCAGGATGACTTGGGGAATTACAACTGGTCCAGCTTCGACCGTATCAAAGCTCTGCACCTTAGTCCTGCGCGATCGTTGATCTTCCGGTACGCAGTCTTTGCTCATAACCTTGGCGGTGAAGCTGCGACGGGCCTGTCCCGGGTGCAGCTACACGGAAGTCAGAAGACTGCGAGCGACTTCATTGTGAGCTTGGGAGGGACTGCCAATTTCGTTGGCAATGTCCTCGAACAGGCGGGCACATTCATGCATGAGCTCGGGCACAATCTCGGACTGACGCATGGTGGTTGCCCCGCATCCAGAGTCAACTGCGACCAGGTGAATTACAAGCCGAACTATCTGAGCGTAATGAATTACCTTTTTCAGTCGCGCGGATTGATTGTCAATTCACAGGATGGAGTCATCGACTATTCGAACGACCAACTGCTGACATTGAATGAAGCAGTGCTCCCGGAGGCCACGGGACTCGGCGCCCCTGCAGGTGTTTTCGGCACACGCTACTGGTGCGATTTGTTTGGTGAACGTCCTGTTCTGCAGGCGAATGGAAGGATTGACTGGGACTGCAATGGAGTGTCTAATACAGCCTTGGAGCAGGATATCAATCACAACAATAGTAAGACCGACAATCTTCTCGGAGCCAAGGATTGGGACCGATTGAAATTCGTAGGAGGAGCCGTCGGATTTTTTGGGGCGCCTCCGCCGCAGCCTGAAGTCACACCTATCGACGAACTCACACCAACCGAAGATAAGCAGATCACGACGATTTTCGGTGTTGCCGTAATTAGCGGCGATTCCCTGCGACTGTCCCCGGCAAGTAGCGGATCCGTCAGCTTCACGGTAGAGAATCGCGGATCGCGCGCCGATACATTCCGGCTGACGGTGACACCGACACCCAGTATTGCCTCCTGGGTAAATGCATCGAGTGTGCCGGCACAGATAAGCTTGGGAGTAGGACAACGCCTGCCGATTACTCTGCCGGTCACGGCTCCTGGCGCGGGTGGCTTTGGTAGAGTCGCCCTACGCGCTGAAAGCAGCAACAATCCGCGTGTGTTCGATGTTGGCCGTGTCGCTGTCACCTCGGGTCTGGCCGACGTTTCGCTTAGCGTGACGGATTCGCCGGACCCACTGGTGTTAGGGAATCGTCTGACATACTCCGTCGTCGTCCGGAACCTTGGTCCTGATGGCGCGCGCGATCTAGCGGTGAACGCAGATTTGCCGGCTTCGCTCGGACCGCTGACGACCAGTGGCGCAGCTTGCCTCGGCACAACGAAGATGGTGTGTTCCGTGGGTAATCTGGCTGTCGGAGAGAGCGCCATTATCACCATCCGCGGAACACCGCAGAACGCGGGCGCTCTGCAATCTACGTTTGTTATCACTAGTGCGACGACCGATCCGAATAGTGCGAGTAATACCGTCGTCACCAACACGACGGTTTCCGGAAGGCCTATCCTGACGGCGGCTGTGACTGGACAAACGCGATCGGGTTCAAACCTTACAGTGCAGGTCAGCATGCGTAATGCGGGTAGCGAACCGGTTCGACAGTTGTTGGTTTCCGGTATTAGCGCGCGAGTGCTGGCGGGGTCGGGCACTGTGATCGTAAGCAGCCCGGCTGTCCCGGTGACGGTCGGCAATTTGGCCCCTGGTCAAGCGATGACATTGCCGATTACTCTCAGTGTTCCTTCCAGCGTGACTCGATTCACGCTTACACAATCGGGTTCCGTTCAGGATGCCCAAGGAAGCTCATTCTCGTTCTCACTTGCGCAGGCAGTTACGCCATGAAAAGTCTTGTATTGTTCTTGATCACTCTGACGTTTGCTTATCGAGCGTCCGGCGCTGTTGTGGACTTCCAGCCACTGCCTGGTGGCGATCGAATGGCTGCTCCCGGGAGTACTGCGGGCTGGGGATACACGCTGACGAACAATAGCCCGGATGAGTGGCTGGTTCCGATGTCGCTGAGTGCCGACAGTTTCCTTAATGGCCATCCGACGACGCTTTTTGACTTTCCGATACTCTCGCCGGGGGCCAGTGTCAGCGTTGAGTTCGATCCTGCTCTGTTAGTGGGTTTATACATGGTGACGGTGGCGCCGGATGCACCGGTCGGTTTCGTGGAGCAGGGGCTCTTTACACTTGGCGCCGAGTGGTGGAGTGATGATCCTGCCGGGGTGGGCGCGCCATTGGGGGAAACCATAGAGATAACGGCCCCTTGGAGCATCGAAATTGCCGGTGTGCCCGAACCGGCTTATACAGCGCCTTTGTGCATAGTAGTGTCGGGCCTATTTTGGATCCGGCGAAAACGTTTATTGTCGATTGGGAGGAACTCGAATGATCGTAACTAAAATAAAGCTCCTGCGCGTCCTGGGGATCTTGGCAATGTGGACCTGCGCCAGTTTCGGAGCACAGATGCAGGTCGAGGAACCGCCTGAGCCTGGCGGTGGTGGCGCTACAAGGACCATCAAGACTACGGCATTTAGCTTTGAAGGGATGATCGGAAACATTCCACCGTGCTATGTAGGAGGCTCGCCCGTCACACAATGCCAGTTCCTAAACGACAGCGGCGTAGATTGGGACACTCTCACACTCACTATCAATCCGGGCACGGAGCCCGTATCCTGCAGACCAGGTTTCGGCTTCACTTCGTGTATTGCGCGGCAGGGAACCGCGTTGCTGCCTACGGTTGTGACTTTCTTTGGCGGCGTAGGGATCCCCGAGGGTGAAATTTTGCACTTCAAGGGTTTGGATTGGACCACGCCGACAACGTTTAACGCAGTTGCCAACGCTGTTCCTGAGCCCGCGTCAATAGCTTTCATGGCGTCCGGAATTACTGCGATTGGTCTGCTGCGCCGGCTCCGACGGCGTCGCTGATCATAGAACGAGCGCGTCGTTTACTCCGAGCGGCGCGCCCGCTCTGTTGGTTGAAGTGAACGGAACTCTGGATTATTTCGCAGGGAACGAAAGTCCGGGTCGGCATCGGCTACCTTCCACGAATATCCGGCTGCGAGCGCCTGTTCCAAAGCCGTCAGAGCTTCCGTTGGCTGACTAGCTTCGGCGCGCACCAGCGCCTCGTTATATCGGAGATTTACGTTATCCGGATCGGCTGCGCGGGCTTGTTCGATATACTCGAGAGCCTGTTGAATGTTGCCGAGTCTCGCGTAATAGAGAGCCAAACTGCCGAGGGCTGCTGCTGATTTTGGGTTAGTTGCCAGATCGGCGTGCGCTAAAGCCATGGCTTGCTGGTATGCCTGGCGCGCCTCTTCCTTTTTTCCACTTGCCCGATAAGCGTCGCCAAGGTTGCCGTAATAGAGTTCCTGCTTCGGAGCCAGCTCGATGGCCTTTTGGAACATTTGGATTGCGTCGGCATAGCGGCCCTGATAGTGGTAGGCGGTACCGAGGCCAGAATAGTTCGCTGGACGCTTCTGTATCGAAAGGGCCTTTTCAAACGCCTTCTGGCTGCTCTTGAAATTCCCCATCTGGTGATACGTAGCGCCAAGGCCTTGAAAACCCTCAGCGCGCTCGGGCACTTGTTCCGTTATACGCTTGTAATGTTGAAGGGCATTTGCCGTGTCCCCATATCGGAAGTAAGCAGCGGCAAGCTGCAGGTTGGAATTCCAATCGTGGGGGTTAATTTCGAGCGCTCGTTGGAAGGATTCGAGCGCCGATTTCTTGTCGCCTGAGTCCTGATAAATGCGTCCGAGCCGGCGATGCCCGTCAGCCGAGTTCGGCGCCAGTTCAAGGGCACGGCGCGTCTCGCTGATCGCGGCCGGAGTCTGACCGATAACGTTATAGGCATAACCAAGCGCGAAGTGCGCATAGGCGGCGCTTTCGTCGAGACGGCGCGCTTGCTCGGCTGCATAGACGGCTTTGTCCGCGTCGATCCTTTCTTTCGTCGAACGATAGAGAACGACATAAGCGTCCGACAGGAATGCGCTGGCGCGAGCGAAGGTTGGATCGAGTTTGATCGACTGCTCGTAATATCCGATCGCCTCGCGCACGTCCTGAACACTACGCTGTTGGCTCATCTTCTGACGCGCTTTCCAGAAGAGGTCGGCTGCTTGTGGATTGGTGCTGGCGACATTGACCGACTGCGGTGGATGGCTCTTTCCGGACTGAAGGTCTAATGCTGACACGACCGTGGCATAGACTCTGTCCTGGAGCTCGGAGTAACGCGACCGTGTACCGGACAGAACCTCCTGCTTGAGTATCTTTTCAGCGGCGACATCTTCGATCTTGAGGTTTACCTGGACCTTAGCGCCGTCGGTTTGGACGCTGCCGCGGACGACGATATTGACGCCCAGTTCACGGCCGATTCTCTTGAGTGGAAAATTGCCGACGCGTTCAACCGCCGCGGTTGCAGGCATTCGAACGTTTTGCCATTGAAACAGGCGCGCCGACAAAGAATCAGTAAGGCCGAGGGCCAGTAGATCGGAATTCGGGGCGTCGCCGACTACACTGAAGGGCAGAACGGCGACGAAGCGGGCGTCGGTTTTATCGATTTTGCCGGGTGGGACGAAAAACGAGAGTATGCCCACCCCGGTGATCGTTGCCGCTGCCAAGCCCGCGACTATCCACTGTTTTCTCGTCGGCCGCCATGGTGGGACCACGTTAGGTGTTGGCGGCGGAGCAGGAACTTTAACTGGCGGCTCAAGCGCCGCAATCAGGTCAGCCGGGTTCTGAAAACGTTTGGAGGCATCGGCCGAAAGACACTTTAGGATGGCAGCTTCCCATCGGGGATCGATTTCAGGAAGATACTGGGAAGGCGGAACCGGGATCCGTTCGGCGAAACCCATGCCCGGCGGGAACGGCCGTTTCCCGGTCAACATCTCGTAGATGACGATTCCGAGCGCGAATACATCCGTTGCCGGAGTGTACTGTCCAAGAGCCTGCTCGGGCGCCATGTACGGGATCGTACCGATGACTCCACCGACTCGCGTAAGCTGTGGGTCCGCCTCGTCGTTTACACACCGAGCGAGTCCGAAGTCCATGACGACAGCTCGAAACGACCCATCCCGCCGGGGAACGAGCATAATGTTCGAGGGCTTGATATCGCGATGGATTACGCCATGCTCGTGAGCTGCGATCAAAGCCTGGACGACTTGTCGAATGATTCCGAGGGTGGCTTCCTGACTGAACTGATGTCGAGAGATTCGATCCGCCAAGGTCTCTCCCTCGAGGTACTCCATCGTGAGAAACAAAAGCCGATCGGATTCCTGTCCAACCGAATGATTTAGCGGTGGATCGAAACCAATGTCGTAGATTCTGCAGACGTTTTCATGAGCTACGCGCTGGGCGGTCTTAACTTCCCGGTAGAAGCGCATCCGTAGATCTGCGCTACCTTCCGCTCCAGCGCAGATCACCTTAAGGGCGCGCTTCTCTTCCATAGCGCTATCCAACACCTCATAGACAACCCCCATGCCGCCGTTGCCGAGCTTACGCGTTACATGATAGCGGCCCGCAATGACATCGTCCTTCTTCAGAGGGTCGGTGTCGAGTTGTCGAGGATCGGATTGTGTGATGTCCTCGTTGAGGATCGTTTGTGTTTTGGCTTGTAAGAACCAGAGAACTTCACGGAGGACTTCCGGATCCTTCGTGTGGTTCTCGATGAAGGCCCGCCATTCGGTTGCGGGCAAGTCCCGCGCAGATAGATAAAGGTCGAGGACGAGCGCTTGATGCGCGGGTCTGCTCGGCTGAGGTGTCATCGCTGCGCTTCCCCCAATCGCGCTTGTAACCAAGCTTTCGCGAACTCCCAGTCACGAGTGACCGTTCGTTCACTGACGTCCAGCAGGGGCGCAATTTCTTCCGCCTTGAGCTGTCCAAAGTACTTGAGTTCGACTACCTTGGCCGCTCGCTCGGAAACTCCCTGCAATTCATCAAGCGCAGAATTGAGCTCAAGAATGCCAGTCGCGTCCGGAGCAGGTATGTCGCCATCGTTGTCAGTGAGACGAACTACGCGACCTCTGCCCCGTTTTTGGGCTCCGTGAGCGCGCGCATAGTCGCAAAGGACTTCCCGTATGACTTTAGTGGCAAAGCTTACAAATTGCGCACGACTTTCAAACTTGTGATGGGCGCCGAATCGTAGCCAAGCCTCGTGTACGACTGCAGTCGGCTGCAGTGTGTGGTCAAGCCTCTCCTGTCGCATCCAGTATCCGGCGATGCGACGGAGTTCGCGGTATAGTTCTGGCGAAAACTCTGCTGACATACATGCAACTCCAATTCGTTAGCTGCTTGACATCAGGGAGCTAAGTATAACACCGGCGACGTTCGGACTGCTGTGATACGCTCGAAAAGATGCAGCTTTCGGACATCTTTGTAGCGCTCGGCGAGCCTGCGTTCCAGGAATTAATCCGCAGCGTTTCCATCGGTAAGCTGAAGACTTTTCAGCTTTATGAGCGTGTGAAGATGCGCTTTCACATGAATAAGCTGAATACAGAAACCCTCCGCAAAGTGGCTCCCCGCCTATGGTCTCGAATCGTGGAGCACGACGAGGACTTCGCCACAGACGTCGCCCAGACGGTCCTGGTTTCGCACCTCGACATGATCAAGGACGTGCTGAATCTTCTGGGCATTCCTCACGAGGATGGGTTCTTCGCCAAGGATCTGGATGCGTCAGACAAGCTGACAGAAGGGTGGCAGCAGCGCGTTCACGAAGCATATAAGACGAAGTATCCCGAAGCCCTGCTGGTGTTTTACATCAACCACCTCGATTGGGAATTGACGAAGACGGAACGGGTGTTCAATCCGATGGCTGAGATCGCGGCTAGCTAACGGAATGCTCGAAGACGATCTTTCCCAGTTGCATGCGATGGCATTGGCGCGCATTGAAACTGCTGCGGATCCCGAAGCGCTGGAAGCAGTTCGCGTCGAGGTTCTTGGCCGAAAGGGAACACTGGCGCAAATAAGCAAAGAGATGGCGAAGCTTTCTCCCGAAGAGAAGGCAACCATCGGAAAATGTCTGAACGCCGCCAAGCAGGCATTAGAAGGGGCACTCGAAGCGAAGAAGACACGATTCGAATCCGAGGCGCTCGCACGAAAGCTCGATTCCGAGTGGATTGATCTGACACTGCCGGCGCCGGGTCCGCGTCCTGGGAGCTTGCATCCGCTCACAAAGATCCAGCATGAAATCGAAGAGGTTTTTACGTCGATGGGATTCACAGTGCTGGGGGGGCCTGAAGTGGAATCCGAATACAACAACTTCGACGCGCTGAACATCCCGCCTGACCATCCGGCCAGGGACATGCAGGATACCTTCTGGCTGGAGGGTGGGCACCTGCTGCGCACTCATACATCTCCCGTGCAAGTACGAGGAATGCGCAAACTGGGACCGCCGCTTCGCATGATCGCGCCTGGTAGGGTGTTTCGTAACGAAGAAGTCGACGCGTCGCACGAGCATACGTTTTACCAACTCGAAGGCATGATGGTGGATCGCGAGGTGTCGGTTGCGAACCTCATCTACTTCATGAAGACCTTGCTAAGCGCAGTGTTCAAACGCGAAGTAACTGTGCGTTTGCGCCCCGGGTACTTTCCGTTCGTAGAGCCTGGATTCGAGCTGGATATTCAATGCCTGATTTGCGGCGGACCGGGCTGCCCGGTTTGCAAGCAAAGCGGTTGGGTGGAGTTGCTGCCTTGTGGACTTGTACATCCCAATGTCCTGCGCTTGGGCGGAATCGACCCCGAAGAGTGGAATGGTTTCGCTTTTGGGCTCGGAATGACGCGGCTTGTGATGATGCGCTATGCGATCGACGACATTCGTCTGTTGCAAAGCGGTGACCTACGTTTTATCTCGCAGTTCTAAATACCGATGAAGTTCTCCTATAACTGGATCAGTGAACTGGTCGACGGCCTGGATGTTGCGGCTGCTGATTTGTCGAATCTCATTACGCTCAAGACGGCTGAGAGCGAAGGTGTCGAAAAGTACGGAGCCGCGCTTGCTTCTGTGGTTGCCGCCCGTGTCGAATCGGCGGAGCCGATTGAGGGTAGCAAGAACGTCAAAGCTGCGATCGACGCCGGTCGTCTCGGGAAGAAGACGGTCGTCTGCGGCGCGCCGAATTGTCGTGCCGGCATCGTCACCGCGTATGTTCCCGTAGGTGTAACACTCGGAGACGGTCGTGAGATTCGTAAAGCGGTGATCGCTGGTGTCGAAAGTGAAGGCATGCTGGCGAGCGGCGCTGAATTGGGATTGAATCGAGACGGCGCAGGTATTCTTGAGTTGCAGATCAGCGCGGGGGAGTTGCTTGGTGTGGCGGTCGACCACATCATTGAGATCGACAACAAGTCGTTGACGCATCGGCCCGACCTTTGGGGACATCACGGGATGGCTCGGGAAGTCTCAGCCATCCTGCGCAAGCCTCTTCGCGACCCGGTGGACTTGTCGATTCTGCCCGAAGGCGCTGGAGCTATTCCAGTCAGTATCGAGAACTTTGAACTCTGTCCTCGATATAGCGCTCTTGTCATTGAGAACGTGACAGTGCAGCCGTCTCCATTGTGGCTGCAGTACCGGTTGGAAGCCATTGGCCTGAATCCCATCAATAACGTGGTGGATGTGACGAACTGGATCATGGCCGAGATCGCTCAACCAATGCATGCTTTCGATGCTGACAAGCTGCATGGCTCGATTCGTGTCCGCTCTGCAGTCGCGGGAGAAAAGATGGGTGCGCTGAATGGCGAGACCTATGAGTTGACTCCATCCAATCTGGTAATTGCCGACGATAGCGGCGCTATCGCGCTTGCAGGTGTGATTGGAGGCGCGGCGAGCGCAATCAGTGATGGGACGAAGCGAATTATACTTGAAAGCGCAAATTTCCATGCGGGTAGTGTTCGCAAAACTTCCTCGTCTTTAAAGCTACGTACCGATGCTTCCATGCGATTCGAGAAGTCCCAGGACCCGGCGAATACGGTTCGTGGCTTGGCCCGAGCGATCGAATTGTTACGCATCGTGTCTCCTGGCGTTCGTGTGGTTCATGGCATTGCGGATGTTGCTGGTCCCGTTCGGCAAACGGATCCCATTCGTCTGCCGATTGGATGGTTGAATCGGAAGCTCGGCAAAGAACTGCCTATTATTGAGGTGCGCCGGATTCTTGAGGCCCTTCAATTTGGGGTTGGGCAGGGCTCTGAGGACGTGCTGTCCATCACCGTGCCGACTTGGCGCGCTACGAAGGATATTTCGCTCAGGGAAGATCTCGTAGAAGAAGTCGGGCGCATGATCGGATACAGCTCAATTACGCCGACCTCGCCGTTGCTGCCTGCCGCTGTGCCTCCGACGAATGAAGAGCGTCAATATCTCCAAGGGCTGCGAACGTTAGTGGCGGCCCAGGGATTCCATGAGGTCTACAACTACTCGTTCCTGAGCGAAGAAACGGTGCAGCACTTCGGCTTCGATCCGGAATTGCATGTGAAAGTATTGAACCCCATCGCGACGGATCAAGGATTGATGCGAACGTCTCTCGTACCGGGTATCTGGAAAAACCTGGTCGATAATAGCCGTTTTTCCGATGAATTTCGATTGTTCGAGGTCGGCCGGGAAGTTCATAAACGCTCCGGCGACCTGCCGCTTGAAGTGAACCATATCTGCGCAGCAGTGTACTTCAAAGAGCCTGGTGCACAAGGGTTGTTCGAGTTGAAGCGATTGGGCGAATGTATCGTTCCGGGTTTGGAATTGCGACCTGCGCCTGCGTTGTTATACGAGCACCCCACCCGGACGGCGGAGGCCGTGTACCGCGGCGAAGTCGTTGGGCGGCTTTTCGAATTTCATCCATCGATGGTGAAAGGGCGGGGAAGCGTGCTCGACCTTAATATCGATGCGTTGATGCGGTTGTGTCCTACGGAGACTTGCTATACGTCGATCCGGCGATTTCCGACGAGCGCGTTCGACTTGTCGGTCATCGTGCCGGAGCGGGCTTTGGTTGGAGACATTCAACGCCGCCTCAAAGAATTTGGCTCGGAAACGTTGCAAACGATCGAGTATGTGCGGCAGTACTCCGGCGCCCCACTTGCCGAGGGTACGAAAAGCGTTTCCTACAGGCTAACTGTAGGCGCAGCGGACCGGACGCTCTCTTCGGAGGAACTGGGAGAGGCTCGAACGCGCGTGATCGATGGCATGAGAGAACTCGGCTTCGATTTGCGTGTTTGAGGAAGGCTTGCGGCGCTATTCCTCACGCAACGCGTTCATCGGGTCTAATCGTGAGGCGCGGAGGGCTGGAGCGTATGTCGCGACCAGCGCCACTATTCCTAATAGCGCGACTGCGCCTGCAAGTGTGACCGGATCGTAAGGCTTTAGGCCGAACAGCATTGTCTGCGCTAGTTTTCCGACCCACAGCGCTAACCCTGTTCCTACGATCAAGCCGAGAATCAGCAGTGTACCCGCCTCACGTACGACAAGCCATACGACGTTCGAGCGATCTGCTCCCAATGCCATGCGCACGCCAATTTCATTACGGCGCCGTTCGACCATGTAGGCGATCACGCCGTAAAGGCCGATAGTCGCGAGAATTGCCGCAAGGAAGCCGAACGCACCCAAGAGAGTCGCCATGAGCCGTTCCCGAAGCAAAGACTCTTCGAGCTGCCGGGTAAGGATTCGAAACTCCAACCCGATTTCGGGATGCACTTCCGCGACAGTGGCCTTTACGGCGGTCATCACGTCGCCGATGTTGTTGGCTGCTGCGCGAACGACGATTCTCGCATTTGCGCCCGGGTCCTCTTCCTGAGACATCGGAACGAAGCCTATGGGTGTAAAGTCCTCACGCAGTTCGTAGTACTTCGTATTTCGAACGACTCCGATGACTTGATAGACCGGGTCAGGCTTGCCAGCATCGCCATCGACACGGTAAGACCTCCCAACCGGATTCTGTCCACCGAAGATCTCGCGCACGAAGGCTTCATTCACGATCGCGACTTTTGGGGACGTTGCAGTATCGCGATCATCAAAATCTCGGCCGCTCAGCAGAGTGGTCCCCATTGTCTTGAAATACCCGGGGCCAACACGGTTAAAGTTGGAGTTTTTGTTTTCCGCGGTACTGCCGTCCGGCCGCGCGCGTTCGTTCCAGCCTGAGCCGCTTACAGGCATCATCGCTACCTGCGCCGCTGAGATGACACCCGGCCGGCTGCCGATACGGTTCAACATCTCGCGGTACATGGCGGGTAGTCTATCTTTGGAATACGCGGGCCGCCGCAGGTCTAGGGACACGGCGACAATCCCTTCGGGCTTGAAGCCAGCGTCAACCGTGAGCAGGTTTCGCAGGCTGCGTACGAACAGCAGCGCGCCCACCAATAACAGTAGAGAAAGGGCGACTTGCGTTACCACGAGCGCTCGACGTAAGCGATTGCGTTCGCGACCAGCCGTGAGTCCGCGCCCGCCGGAACGCATCGCCGAAGCGGGAGCGACTCGCGTTGCCCGCCATGCAGGAAGCAGACCGAAGAGCAGGCATGTACCGACAGCTAGCGCTGCGGTAAAACCGAAGATGCGGAGATCGACTCCGAGACCAAGGAATAGCGGATTGTTCGCCGTGCTTAAGAAGGAAACCAGCACACGGCTGAGAGCCTGGGCCAATAGGGCGCCAAGGATCGAACCACAGACAGAGAGCAAAAGACTCTCGGAAAGGAGCTGACGGATGATGCGTCCGCGATCAGCGCCAACGGCCAGACGGACCGCGATCTCCTTCTCGCGCACCGTGGCTCGGGCGAGCAGCAGATTCGCAAGATTAGCGCAGGCGATCAATAGGACAGCCCCTGTTGTGGCCAAGAGAATCCAAAGGCTCGTCTCGTACTGACGACGGAGTCCGGACACGCCGGTCGAGCCTGAAGTCACAACAAGCTTGTTTGCAAGAAAGCGTTTGGCTTGATCGGGACGGTACCGTTCCGGCACCGACTCCTGCATGATCCCGGGAGCCAGAGTCTGCATATGGGCGGTCGCGCGTTCCGGTGTCCATCCGCTCTTTAGACGGCCCATCGCGGCGAGCCACCATGCATGTCGAAAAGGCGCCCGGCCCTTGCCGTCTTCCGCCAGGAGGCGATCGACGCATAGCGGCACGGCGACATCGAAGCGCGAACCGACATCAATGCCAAAGAAGCTTGGCGGTGTAATCCCGACGATAGGTAGCGTTCTTCCATCAAGACTGATCGTTCGACTCAAGATGCCGGGCTCACCGCCATATTCGCTCTGCCAAAAGGCATGACTCATGACGACGCCGGGGGAACTGCAGTCGGGCTTATCGTCATCGGCAGTAAATGCGCGGCCGATCATCGGACGTACGCCTAACACACGGAAGAAATCGCCCGACACGTAAAGCCCTTCGGCGTAGCGCGCTTCACCGCCCTTTTCGAGATTGAATCGTGTGCCGCTCCAGGCGAGCATCCCGCTGAACGCCTGCTGGCGCGTGCGAATCTGCTCCCATAGCGTGGAAGTCAGACGGGAGTTTCGGCTGGAGAACCAGCCCGAACGCATCGATCCCTGAGGAAAATCAATGTAGGCGAGTTCCTGAGGATTTTCGACAGGCAGGGTACGAAGGCGGACGGCGTTCACGAGTTGGAAGATGGCTGTATTGGCGCCGATTCCGAGCGCGAGGGAAACCACAGCGACAGTCGTGAAGCCGGGATTCAGGCGAAGTTGACGGAGACCGTAGCGGAGATCCTGCCCGAGTGTGTCCATCCATCCGGTGAGATTCATGCTGTTCTCTATAAATACGATGACAGTCTATTACGGTTCGCAAAAAATAATGAGGTATGCTGGCAGTGCTTAGATTGGCGGTTAATTCAGGAGCATATATGAAGTGTTTTCTCGCCGCAATGGCGTTCTTCGCGATGACTGCGTTCGGCGCCGATATCGCGGGTACATGGAAAGGAACGGCTGAAACAGAGAACGGTACACTGGAACGGACGTTCGTTTTCAAGGTCGAGGGCGATAAGCTGACGGGTGAGACCACAAGCAGCATGTTGGGGAAATCGACGATTGAGAACGGCAAGGTGGATGGCGATAAGATCTCGTTCACCATCAACGCCAAATTTCAGGACAACGACATGAAGCTGGAATACAAGGGCGAAGTGAAAGAGAATGAGATGGTCCTGAAGGTTGAGGTTCCCAACGGCGGCCCGAGTGTCGAATATAAGGCAAAGAAGATATCGTAACGCCGCCGATGGTTATACTGCTAGCTCTCTTGCTCGGCGTTAGCGCGTTGAGCGCAGATGGTCTGACAGATGCAGAGACGCGCGCAGGTTGGAGGTCGCTGTTTAACGGCCGGAACCTTGATGGCTGGATGTGGAGTACCGCGACGCCCGCTCCTGTACCCTGCTGGAAGGTGGCTGAGGGGCTTTTGCAAACTACGCCCGGCCAGTGCGAGCCGACCTACCTGCTAACGCTGGAATCATTCGAAGACTTTGAGATGTCCTTCGAATGGAGATCGCAGCCCGGCGGGAACTCAGGCGTCAAGTATCGCTTTCAAGGCTACTGGGTGAATAAGGAATTGCGCCAAGTTCCCGAAGGACCAGGACGAATTGAGCCCGTGGCGCTGGAGTACCAGATTATCGACGACCAGGCTCATCCCGACGCACTCACCGGACCGACTCATTCGGCCGCTGCAGTGTATGAGTACTGGGCGCCGAAGAAAGAAGCGCCTGCCAAGGCGGACGTGTGGCATTCCAGCCGCATTGTTACGCGCGGCCTGCATGTCGAGCATTGGCTCGATGGGAAAAAAGTAGTGGACATTCAGCTCGATGCGCCAGAGGTGCAGGATTCGTTCGCTAAGAGTCGAAGACGAGGCTCTTCGCCGGTACTCGCCAAGCACGAGCGCAGAAGTTCACCCATTGCGCTTCAGTTTCACGACGGCGAAGTATGCTTTCGGAACCTCAAGATTCGACGTTACTCCAAATAAAGAAACTCATTCGCTGCCACTAGCACATGGCAAAAGCTGCTCCAGGCGGCTGTGGGATCTGTTTCGCCGAGTCGCTGCTGGAGGCCGGCAACATAGGTAAGCGCGGAATCGAGTTCTGTATTGTCCGGCTGTCGACCTAACGCCATTTCGTATGCGAGTCGCACTCGATCGGAATCCGTCGAGTCCGAGTTCGCGAGCAGGCGTTTCGCAAACCCACGGGATCGATCGACAACGAACTGGCTGTTCATCAGGAAAAGCGCCTGCGGAGCGACGTTCGTACGGGAGCGGCCGTCGCTGGCAGTTGTGGCGTCTCCAAAATCGAATGTTGAGAACAGGCTCGGGATATTCCCGCGACGGACGGGAATATAGATCGTGCGGCGTTTCAGTTCATCGGCATCGATCCGTTCACGTTTGCCTTTACCTGTTGGAAAGAGGGAGCCGCCCATGGTTGTGTCGAGCGAGGAATCGAGGCTGAGGAGAGTGTCGCGAATTTGCTCGACCGACATGCGAACGCGGTTGAATCGCGAAAAGAGGCGATTGCCTGGATCGTTGTCTCTTGCGTCTTTCGATGCCTTGCTGCTCATTTGATATGTGTTTGACAGCAAAATGAGACGGTGCATCGACTTTATCGACCAGCCGCTGTCGATGAACTGCGTTGCGAGGTAATCGAGCAGTTCCGGGTGC
>Ga0190275_10001302_pt1 | contig 18766 bp, 20 predicted proteins | sample Popmic550T_FD_133745 | JGI IMG/M metagenome (GOLD analysis project Ga0190275, IMG submission 133745) | Populus adjacent soil microbial communities from riparian zone of Yellowstone River, Montana, USA - 550 T | ecosystem: Environmental > Terrestrial > Soil > Riparian zone > Trees stand | place...
AGGTTTGCGAAGCGCGATCTACGACCTCAGGCGTGAGGACGATCTGCCGCTAGTAAAATCCGTCGAGTCGCTCGTGGAATTGAGCCGGCAGCTGGCACCAGAATGCAAGATAAGCTTGGTCGTGGAGGACGGTTTTCCGGAAGGGCTCGCAGGAGAGTTGGCTGTGCAGCTTTCGCGAATCTTGCAGGAAGCCCTGACAAACGCCAGGCGTCACTCGAGAGCGCGCAGCGTCGAGGTAAGGCTGCGGAGGGAGGGAGAGGCGCTGGTGATGTGGGTGATCGACGACGGGCGTGGCTTCGACCGTGGCTCCGTCCGGGCTGGCGTGGGGCTCTCTGCCATGCGTGAGCGTGCTGCCGATCTGGGCGGAAACCTGGAGATAAACAGCCGGCCGGGCGCGGGCACGAGGGTTGTCCTCAGGGTTCCCTTGGCGGACGGTAGTCCAGGTCCTCCAAGTCTATGATGCCCTCCCGCACGGCGTAGATCACCGCCTGGGTCCTGTCGAAGATGTGCAGTTTCCTGTAGATGTTGGAGGTATGGTTCCTGACCGTCTTCTCCGAGATGCCTAGAGAGTGGGCTATCTGCCTGTCGCTCATGCCCCGGGCCAGTGCCCTTATGATCTCAAGCTCTCTCTCGGTGAGCGGTGGAGGGGCCAGACGCGATCCTCCTCCGGACCTGCCGCCTTCGAAGGTGCGTAGCATTTTCTGTGCGAGGTCCGGGGCGATGATGGTGTTCCCGGCGTGGACGGTCCGGATCGCCCGCGAGAGATCCTCTGGTTCGGAGTCCTTCAGCAGGTAGCCCTGCGCACCCGCCTTTATGCCCTCGAAGACGTGCTCGTCTTCCTCGTGGCCCGTAAGGATGATCACCGCGGTCTGCGGCAAGAGATCCTTGATCTCACGGGTGGCGCTGATTCCGTCCATCCTGGGCATGGAGATGTCCATCAGGACCACGTCGGGCTCTTGCTCGCGGCAGAGCGTGACGCCCTCCTCACCGTCGTAGGCCACGCCTACCACTTCGACACCGGGCAACATCTCCACGAGGCCCCGAAGACCCCTGGTAAAGAGGCGCTGGTCGTCCACGATCGCGACGCGAATCGTGTCCTCTGTCCCATTACTCAAGAACCTCACGTTCCTCTCATGTTCCTTTCTCGGTCCCACGGCCCTCGGGGCGTCGACCGCAAATGCCCTCCGGCGCCAGCCAACGGGGAGCGATGATTGCAGTCGTCAACCCCGAGGCGACACAGGATGCCACGCCCGAGCTGCATCCTCAGAACACGTTTCGCTCGCCCGAGGTAGGACGGTCGGAGCCAGATCTGCCATCCTGGTGCCTTCGGCTGTCGAGGAGTGTAACTGAACGCCGCAAAGAAGAAAGTCCTTTTCGAAGTGGCATCTTGTTAGACGACAGTACCGAGAAGATGGAGACGAGGCCGGGGTCCTTTTGCCAGACCCCGGCCTCGAGTCACACGGGCGCTCATCAGGCCCGAGCTCTCCTACGTTCCGGTGCGGGCGATGACGGTAGCTTGACCTATCAGGAGGCCCCGTTCAAACAGATCGGTGTCGAACGTCTGGTTCAGGGCGCTTGCGGCCGTGCCGGTCAGCCTGACGTTCACACCCTTCAGGGCAAGCACTCCGGGACCAGAGTTGACGCCACCCGTGACGGCGCCGAGGCGCAGCAGGGGTATCCTGGTGTCGGTTCCGGCCACCTTGGCTGTCAGCAAGCCGGTGTCGAGGTTGATCACGAATCGCTTCACAACCAGGGTCGTATCTCCGGCCGTTATGGCCAGTCCTCCAGAGTGCACGATCCTGCCGCTGAGCTGTTTCTTGTTCACCTCTCCCCCGACTATCGGAAAGGCGAAGACGGTGCTGCCGGCGGGACCGATGGCCGGACCCGTCGCCCGGATGCTGACGCCCGCATCGGTAAGGACGGCCGCCGTACCGCTATCGAGCTTCAGCAGGGTCTGTCCGCCGGTCACAGGAACTGTCGCGCTTCGCTCGGCGCTCTGGGCAGGGGGTGCCGAAAGGGCCAGGGCGAGGAGCGCTGCAGCGAACGCGGCGGCGAGCGCCGCCCAGGCCGGCGCGCTCCTCGGCATCTGGCGCCGATCTGACGCGCTCATCGTTTTGGTCATCATGCGAATGTGGCCTCCTTGGTGCCGGGATTGGGTTGCGGTTCTTCGTCCGTGCGCTTCCGACCCGTCGCTACATCGGCCTGCCCTCCTCCTTTTCGAGATCTCCAACAAGACAACATGTGCACCGCCCCGGATTAGCTATCGCGACGAAACCTCCAGAACAGTGTGCGGCACGAGCGACACGCTAGCATCGGACTTTCCGCCTACGGGCGCATGGGCTATCTGCCCTGGTTAGATCGTCCCGGCTTGCCGGCACGATCTTTGGCGCACCATCGGCGGGCTGCAGGGTGTTGGCGGAGAGCCGCTACTCTTTGGTTCGTCAGTGGTGGGACTTGTCTTTTGCAACCGTTTAACGCACGAAAGACCCGATGATCAATCGTGATGTTCCTGGCTCCAAGCGGCTTATGGGGTCCGCACAAGACGGTCCTTCATGTAGGCCGCGAGGCCGCACTCCACTCCTCCAACGTGCGTACCGACAACCGGCCCTTCGCCCTGTAAAGAACCCGTATCTCCTCGGCGCATTCCTCGACCTCCGCGCGATGGGGCCGGTAGGCGTTTTCTCGGATGACCCGGTCGCGCAGTTCGCCGATCCGCAGTCCTCGCAGTTGCAGCAGGACCGCTCGCCTCGAGGGATCCGCGAACGCCTCGACGCGTTCCCTCGGCGACCGCGCCCCGAAATCCCCGTCCCGGATCCTCGCGATGGCCACCTCGCTCTCCGCCAGCGTACGGGGGCGTACGCCCTCCAACACGGTGTTGACGACCACGTTACGTAGCGGCTCGAAGGTGAAACCACGTAGCATGTCGGCGAGGTGCTCGGCGAGGTCGTCGAATCGTTCGAGTCTGTCGCGCTGGCGCGGATCGCGATAGTAAGGCCGGTACAGGTAGCTGGAGTAGCAGAAGGTCGCGAAGAACAACTCCCACGCCTGCGCGAGGCTCATTACGCACAGCATGTAGTGTTTGGAGCGCATGTGCCCCTCCGCGTCGAACACTAGCAATTCGTAGGCCGGGTAGCTAGTGTCGCCCGATACCCAGAATGGCCCACCGCACTGCGTGCAGACCACGTGACGGCCCGAATAATACGGACCCGGATCGCCGATGTCGTCGACACGGTTGAGGGTGCAAAGGGAGCCGCACCGGTCGCACCTGGCGGTGATGGTCTCGTAGTCTTTCTTCTCGATCTCGCCCATACAGGCCCACACTTTACTATCGCTACGCCAGATGTTCACCGGTGGCGGGAAGCTAGAACTTCGGAGAGCGGCCCTTGGCGGAATTTCTGACGTACGGCGTTCCCGGAAATATGGCAACGAGAAAGTTCCGGACATCACTCCTTCTGGGGATACGCCGCCCCCAGCAAGCGCGTAAGCTGCCCGCGTTGGATAATCCCGCATAGACAGACCGCACGCGGTGCGAGAAGTGCACCTCGAGGCCACCACGCTCCAGTACGCTGGAGCTGCCTGTTGTGGTGGATCTCGACCCACGCCACCGCGCGCACCCCGATACCGAAGGCGACGGCCCCGTGCTCGGGTCAAAAAAGCTCTTGTCAGTCGGGACCGCCGTGTGTATACTGAACCATATGGTTCAGTATATGACTACGCTCGACCGCACCTTCTCGGCGCTCTCCGACCCCACACGCAGGGCCATCCTGGAACGCCTCGGGCGTGGCCCGGCCACGATCGGTGAGCTCGCGGAGCCCTTTGGCATGTCACTCACCGGCCTCAAGAAGCATGTGAGCGTCCTCGAGGAGGCGCAGCTGGTGACCACCGAGAAGGTGGGGCGGGCCCGGGAGTGTCGGCTCGGACACGGCCATCTGGAGGACGCGGGGCGGTGGATCGAGGGACAGCGCGGGCGATGGGAGCGTCGGCTCGACAGGCTGGAGGGCTTTATCGAGAAGAAGAGGGAAGGGGGGACGTGAGCCACGAGCTGAGGTTCGAGCGTGTCTTCGACGCTTCAGTGGAGGAGGTGTTCGACGCCCTCGCCTCCCGCGAGGGGCTGGAAGAGATGTACGGGTCGGACGAGCCGGGTTGGATCGTCGAGTCGGAAGGGGAGGTGCGCGTTGGGGGTACCTGGGGCGTGACCTTCGGGCTACAGGAGAGCGGACTGTACCGCTTCGCCCACGCCTACGAGGCACTCGACCGGCCGCGGCGCATCGCCTACGTCGTGACGCAGGCTGACCTTAACGGGCTGAGCTTCCAGACGCGCGTCGAGATCTCGCTCCAGGGTCTTGCCGGCGGCAGGACCCTGATGAGGATCGTCGAGTCAGGCTTCCCGAGCGCCGAGGAGCGTGACTTGCATATGACGGGGATGCCAGACGCCCTGGAGCGTGTGGCGCGATTCGTCGGAGATCGTGGGTCGGGAGCGTGGGAAGCAGGGGAGAGAAAGGAGCCCATTGATGGGTAAGGCCGTGCTCTACATGTCCATGTCGGTCGACGGGTTCGTCGCCGGGCCGAACGAGGGACCGGGCAACGGGCTAGGGGACGGCGGCCAACGTCTGCACGACTGGTTATCGGGTGGCGAGCCTGACGGTACTTCGGGGATCCCCGCCCGCCCGCCAGGTGTGAACGGTAGGGTGTTCGACGAGTCCATGGCTACCGGGGCGGTCGTGGCCGGCCGGGGGACCTTCGAGCCGGCGGGCGGCTGGGGCGGCGACCACCATGATGGAGTGCAGATCTGGGTCCTCAGCCGCCGTGAGCCAGGCATCGACGTGAGCGGGTGGCCGCTGGTCACCTACGTGAGCGACGTCAGAACGGCGATGACCGGGGCCAGGCGGGCCGCGGGAGACAAGAACGTGCTGGTCCACGGCGCCGCAACCGCGCAGCTCGCGCTCGCGGCCGGCGTCCTCGATGAGATCGAGATCCACCTCATCCCGGTACTTCTCGGCGGAGGACGCCGCCTGTTCGACAACCTCGGACCCGAGCACATCGAGCTGGAGCGTACCCGGGTCCTCGAAGGTGAGGGCGGGGTCACGCACATGCACTTCCGAGTCCAGAGGTAAGCGGATGTCTAACTCCTGGTGGACCTCTCTCTGTATGGTCGCGCAACACTTCCGGCAGGGCAAACCCATGGAAGGAGAATAGGGATGGGGAAGCTGATCGCCACCACGCAGGCCACCATAGACGGGGTCATAGACCCGGTTGGCGAGTGGGTGCGGGCGGATGGGGGACACGGTGAGTATTCGTTCGAGCGTCAGGCGAGATCCGGTGGTCTGCTGCTGGGCCGCAAGACCTACGAGGGGCTGGCCGGGTACTGGCCGGGCCAGACGGGCAAGTGGGCGGACATGGTCAACGCGCTTCCGAAGTACGTCGGGTCCAACACCCTGTCCGGGGATCTCGCGTGGAACGCGACCCTGCTCGAGGGGAACCTCGAATACTCGATCCCGAAGCTGAAGGACGAGGTCGAAGGAGACCTGTTCATGCACGGCAGCGGCGAGTTCGCGTACGCCCTCGCCGAGAGGGGTCTGATAGACGAGTACGAAGTGTACCTGAACCCGCTCGTCTGGGGTCAGGGGAACGTCCACGTGCTCGGCGATAGAGGAACCGTGTGGATGACGCTAGACGACGTGAAGCAATTCGACTCCGGGGTCGTCCTCCTCACCTACCTCCCGGCGCCTTGATTCGCTGGGGCGTCCGGTATTGGCAACATCGGTGTTCACGAAGTAGGCCGGGGTTTGTGGCCCCGGCCTTTCCAGGGCCCGCGTTCGGACCAAATTCTCATCTGCCTAGGATGATCCTAGATCTATACACAGAATGCGCTATCGGGGCCAAGGTCGCCGGTGGTAGCTCTCTGGCCCAGCGTTCCCCACCGGACCGCCTCACGAGCAGAAGGATGCCAGCTTGCGAGAACCGGCGCATCTGCCAGGCGGATATTTCCCCCTGTGTAGCGCATCGGCTACCCGTCCAGCACCCCTGAGACCAGGCAAGCCGGCCGAATTCATAGTAGTCGGCTGACCGCTGACGGCTCGCCCTCTACGACCTCGGTCCTCTCGCAATATGCCGCGAACCTGAAGCCTGATGCCCGAAGCCTCAAGGAGCCGTTTCGCGCTCGATACGTTCCACCTCCTCGCGGGGGATGTGGATGGCTCCGGCGAACCTCTCGGCCTTTATGACCTCGCGTTCGACCATGTCCAGCACCTGACCCCTGGTCAGGTTGAGGTACTCCGCCGCCTCTACCACGGTGATCCGCGTGCGGTTCCCGTCGTCCACGCTACCGACCTCCTCTCCCGGCAGAGCCGGGATCCGACTACCAGAGATAAGGATACCCCGGACCATCCGCACTTTTCCGACCTCAGAAGGTCTGGACTCTCCCTCCTTCTCGGGGTTGTCGTACGCCCGGTTCCGCCCCTTCGACCAGAAGGCGAGTCTTCGATCTACGGTCGCTGGACCCGGACCCTGGTGCAGCTGTCGCCCGCTTCCCTCCTGGCATCCACGATACAGACGTCCTTGCCCTTACCACCGTTGGCCGTATCCAGCTTGTCGCCGTCGGCCACGTTGATCCTGTCGAAGCCACCGCCACCGGATACCACGTCTTCGTCGTCGGTGTACTTGTTGGCGAGCACGAGGTCGTCACCGGCCCTCGGGAGGATACGATCCTCCTTGCCGTCGCCTCTGCGCTCCAGCATCTTGTCATCACCCTTGCTACCCACACAGGGCAACACCCTGTTGCATTGGATCAACTGCCCCTCGGCGGCAAGCGCCACCGCCGCGAACAGCGGAACCAGCACGACCACCAGGGCCAGAGCTAGCATCATCTTACGCATATACATCTCTCCTCTCGCTCGCCGGGCGCGCGAGCAATCCCTTGCTCTGCGCCCCGTATGTTCTTCCCAACGGGCCAAACCCTAGCGCGAGCGGGGGACCAACGCAACCCCCAGAAGGCCAACTTTCGGCCGGAAAATATGACCGTATCACAACCCCACAACTCACCCAGTAGACAAGCCCCGTCGCCCCGGCAGGACGGGGAACCTAATCTTCAATCAGCACCGGGTGAGAGCCTCCGCGTCGCGACCGGGAATCTGGGATCGAACAGCATCAGGTATCTCTCCTGAAGCCTTCTCCCCGTGTTCTGCGGTTTACCCCCGAGAATCTGCGGCGAGCGTCCCGGCTATCGCGCGGAAATCCGCCCTTTGCTCCGGTGTGCCTAGGATGCCCACCGCGTCGCCGGGCTCGAGCCGCAGGCTGGCGCCTGGGTTCGAGATCACCTCGTCCCCCCTGACGACCGCCAGCACGGACGCCCCGGTCTCGGTCCTGACCGCGAGCTCCCCGATCGTGCGTCCCAGGAGGCCGCTTGCCGGGCGACCACCGTTCCCGGGGTCTCCTCCCTCGAGCTCCACCTCTTCGGGAAGGCGCACCCACTCGACTTCGATGGCCCGCGAGGCCTGTCGCAGCCTGAGGAGGAACCCCTCGCCCGTATCGTCGGTGGCCTCTTCCGTGGAGATGGGGGCATACAGCTCGCGCCTGACCATATCCGCGAAATTATAGGCCTCCTCGGCCCCCACCCCGAAGCGGGCCAGGGCCTGGCGGGCCAGCTCCAGGCCGGCCTCGAGCTCCGGCTGCACCGCCTCGTAGACGCCGAGGCGACCGAGATCCTCTAGCTGACCGATGCTCTCGGCCCGAACCAGGATGTCTGCCCGGGGGGCCAATGATTGGGCCCGTTCGATGGCGAGCCTGGCGGCTATGGCGTCGGGGATGGTGAGCACTACCAGGCGGGCCTCGGCTGCTCCGGCGGCCTCCAGGACCGGGCCTGCTGCGGCATCTCCGTAGACCGTTGGAAAACCCGCCTCCCTGGCCGCATCCGCGCGTCCGGGGTTGGCCTCTATGATGACGAATGGCTTTTCCAGCCTGTCCAGCAGCCTGGCGACGAAGGAGCCCACCCGGCCGTACCCGGCGAGGATCGCGTGTGAGTGCAGCCCGCCCTGCGGCAGGTTGAAGGTACGCAACGGCTCCCTCGGGAACCTTCTCCGGTACCTTCCGTAGAGGATGGGTGTAAGCCTGGCCGCCAGGGGGGTCATTGCCATCGTGATTGCCGCGGTGGCGAGCACGAGCGAGTACGTCTCCTGCGAGATCGCGTTCTCGCTGATCCCCTCCCTGGCCAGCAGGAAGGAGAACTCCCCGACCTGGAAGAGTCCCAGGCCGACGGCGAAGGGCGCGATGTTCGCGTAGCCGAAGGCCTTTGAGAGGCCGCCGAAGATCAGGCCCTTCGCGAGCAGGACCAGCACCACGAAGAGAGCGATGGTCCCAGCCTCTTCCCAGAGGAACAAGGGGTCGATCAGTAGCCCCACCGAGACGAAGAAGAGCATGGCGAAGACGTCCCTCAGGGGCTCGATCTCGGCGAGGGCCTGGTGGCTGTAGTCCGACTCGGAGAGAACCATCCCGGCCACGAAAGCCCCGAAGGCGAAAGACAACCCGACGAGGTAGGTCGCGTACCCGACCCCGAGGCCTATTGCCACCACGGAGACCAGGAACAGCTCGCGCGAGCCCCAGGCGGCCAGTCGGGCGAGGAGGAGTGGCAAGACCCTCGAGCCCAGGAAGAGCATCGCCCCGATGAACGCCGCTGCCTTGAGCAGGGCGAACCCTAGCTCGGGGAGGCCCTCGCCCACGTTCTTTAGCACAGGCAAGACCGTCAGGAGTGGGACGATGGCGAGGTCCTGCACTATGAGCATGCCGATCATGACCCGCGCCGAGAGGGTGCCAAGGACCCCCTGCTCGCCCAGGGTCTTCAGTACCACCGCCGTGCTCGAGAGCGAGATCAGGGCTCCAAGCCACACGGACTCGACCCACCCGAGGTCAAGGAGTAGCCGCCCGAGGACGTACCCGAAGGCGATGGTCAGGACCATCTGGATGGGGGTGCCGATCAGGGCGATGCGGCGCACGGGTGCAAGCTCCCGCAGGGAGAAGTGCAGGCCGATTGTAAACAGGAGGAGCGCCACCCCGATCTCCGCCAGAAGCTCTATCTGGTGTACGTTCGCCACCGAGGGGCCTATGGTATTCGGCCCCACGAGCACACCAGCGGCGATGTAGCCCAGGATCAGGGGTAGCCCGAGCCTGCGGGCCACGATCCCTCCCAGGAGGGCCGCCACCAGAATCAGGGCTATGTCGCCTGCTATTCCCATGAGGTTCTCACTCTACCATCAGCCTAATACGGCACCGTGCTGCGACCGCGCTTCCCGACAGGGAATACCTAGCCGTGCTCTTCTTACTGGTCTTGCGGAGAAGGATGGTCCCGCGCTCCCCTCGGGGCCGCCAGGTGGACCTCCAGAAAGTCTTGTAGGGTGGAGCGCGTTATCTGGGAACCCCACCCGCCCCAGCGGAAGTCGAAGGTGTGGTTTGCCCAGGGCAGCTCGACGAGTTGGTGGGGTACGCCTGCTTCCCTCAGCCGCCCCGCGAGCAGCCCGGATTGTTCCGGGGGCACTATCCGGTCGTCGCCCCCGTGGGCCAGGAAGGTCGGCGGATCGTGGGGGTCGACGTGGGAGATGGGGGAGAGATCCCGGTAGCGTCCGGGCACGGATTTCGGGGTGCCGCCCATGAACCGGTCCATGCCGACCAGGTAGCCCTGGGAGGAGAGGCGGGCGAGGTCCGTCGGTGGGTAGAACGCCACCACAGCGGCCACCCCGGTGTCGTGCGGGTAACGGGCGCCGCAACCGGGCTCCGGGACGGAGTGGCGCGTGTAGGCGCTAAGAAGCGCCAGGTGAGCACCGGCGGAGCGGCCCATCAGGACCACCTGCTCTGGGTCGACGTGGTATCTGGCTGCGTTCTCCTTGACCCACCCCACGGCGCATCCCACGTCCGCGGGGGCTTGCTTCCAGGTGGGGGGCGGCGAGAGCCGGTAGTCGATGTCGAAGACCACGTAGCCCTGGTTCGCGAACCAGGTGTTCCAGAGGGGAAAGTCGCCCCGCTCGCCCGAACGCCAACCTCCACCGTGCACCACGATCACCGCAGGCCGGTCTCCCGAGTCGTCTGCCGCCGTGGCGGCGCCCTCGTCTGGAGGCCGCCAGACATCGGCCTCGAGCGCCTCGCCCCCAGGGCTGGCGTAGGTGACGGTCTCGGGCGGGTGCTCCCCGGCGAAGGCGGGTCCCGCGAAGTACCCGGGGAGCGAGAGCGATACATCCTCGGCGGAGGCGACCTTCCACGCCTGCGCCGCCGGCGCCAGAGAGGCGGCCGCAGCCACCGCGCACAGGCCGGCGGCGAGGAGCGAGCTCCTGCGGGCTCCCCCCCGGTACACGAGCGCGGCTAGAAGCACCCCTAGAAGTGAGAAGGCGGTCAGGAGGAGGCTCGTCTCCTTGAAGAGCATCAAGATAAAGCGCTCGGGCTGGGTTGAGGACGGAACCTCCCCGAGCAACTCGGCCACCGAGGTGGGGGGGAGAAGGGCGTTGGGAAGCAGGATCACCTGCGCCCAGAGCAGCCCGAGCAGAGCCCACGCGAAAACGACCGCGGCGCCGGTCCACCTGCCCACGGCCGCACGTCGGCCCGCCCTCATCGTGCGTTCACTCCTGGCTTCATCCTTCCCGAGACGTCCTCTCATCCCGCCTACTCGCTGGAGCCTGGCTCCCTCATATCCCATCGGGCCCGAACACCGAGGAGCAGTCCTCGAGATATGCGAGGACGCACCGCCGGAACTGGTCTCCCGCTAACAGGTGGTTCGAGAAAGCGCTCTCGGCCGGCCGGACCTGCTCGCGATCCCGCTTCGAGACGGGATCGGCAGGCCAGGACCTTCACTATAATAACGCGTTCGAGGGGGCCTGGACCGGATAAACCTCTGGGGACCTACCGCCGGTCAACCCGCCGGCTCGGGCAGTTGCTTGCCGAGCCAGGGGGTCATGGAGCGTACGTAGGTCGCGGTCAGGTGGGCCCCGTTGCGGTACACCAGGGCGTCCCCGATCACCGAGGGACAACTCTTCTCCGGGCACACCACGGGTGTCGGGTCGATCAGCCGCACCCCCTCGACCTTCTCGGCGGCCTTCGGATTGACCGGAGGGAAGTTGAGGGCCTTGCTCCTTGGGAAAGCGCAACGCTCCAGGTTGTCCAGCGAGCGCGAGACACACTCCGGCACGTTCTTGTCCGGGTGTGGCACGTCCTCCAGGAGGGCCACGGAGGCGCCGGTGCTGCGCAGATCTTCGAGGGTTGAGGCGTAGCCTTCCACCATAGCCTCCTCGCTAGCTTGCCCACGCAGCCTCTTGCCGTTCTCCCTCGGCTTGTAGGTTGGCAGGCTGCTGGTCACCACCAGGTCGGGTTTCTCTTGCTGGACGATGCGATCCAGGGTGAGCTCACGCCACCGGTCGCACTCCGTGTATTCCCTGCGCAGGCCGGCGTTATAGATGCTCACCTGCGCGGGGGGGCAGGCGCTCTTTGTGATGCCGACCAGGCGCCAGCCCCGCTCATCGGCCAACCTGTTCAGGGCGGGGAACCACTGCATGGCGTGGGAGTCTCCGAAAAGAACCACGGTGGTGTCGGAGGAGGGGTCCCCGTAGACGCATCGGGGGGCCTCGACCTCGGTGAGGTCGAGGTGGCAGCCGTCGGCGTACATCCGCGGACGGTTCTCTTTGGTCTCCGCCTCGCGCGGCGTGGGATGGACCGCCCTGGCGCTCGTCTGGAGGGCGTGACCGTTCCGCAAGGCGGCGGCCCCGGCAACCTGGGATTCGGGTGCCTCTGGAATGCTCGGCGTCAACGCGAAGAGCAGCACACCAAGAGCGACCGACAGCGAGGTACACACCCCACCGAGGGCGAGGGCCTTGCGTGGGAAGCGGGTGAGCGTCTCCGAATGAAGGAAGGGCTTCTCGACGAGGCGGTTGGTCAGGAGGGCGGGGACGTAGGAGACCGCCAGGACCGCCATGCCTTGTAGCGGGGACAGGCTTCCCCACACCGTGGCGGCGAAGACGAGGGGCGGCCAGTGCCAGAGGTACCACGAATATGAGAGCCGTCCTACGTGCCTTACCGGACCGAGGGTGAGCAGGCGTGCCGCCCCAGTAGGGTTCTCTCCCGAGACGGTCGCGAAGCCCGCCGCGATCACCGCCGCCGTGCCAAGGGTCGGGATCAGGGCCGCATAGCCCGGGAACAGGGTGTCGTCGTTGAAGCGTACGGTGGAGAAGGCGATCGCGCCGAGCCCCGCCCACGCCGCAAGGCCGGCCCACACCCTGGGAAGATTCGTGAGGCGCGAGACGGGTATCAGCGCGATCAGGCCGCCGAGCGCGAGCTCCCAGGCGCGTGTCAGGGTGGAGAAGTAGGCAGCCCCGGCCTGGGATTCTGTGGAGTAGACGCTGTAGGCTAGCGACGAGAGCACTATGGCGGCGAAGGCCAGGGCAAGCGCAGGCCGCAAGCCGCGTCCCGTACGCCTGCTCCACCAGGCGCCGAGCAGGAGGAGCGCGGGCCACAGCAGGTAGAATTGCTCCTCCACCGCGAGCGTCCAGAAGTGCTGGACCGGGCTCGCCTGCAACCCGGCCGCGAAGTAGTCTGTGGCACGCGCCGCCAGCAGCCAGTTCATCACGTACAGGCCGGACGCGACGACACCCAGGGATACCTCGTCCATGCGCACGGGATCGAACAGTAGCCACGACAGCAAAACCACGACCGCGAGTACGACCACGGTGAGCGGAAGCAGGCGCTTGGCGCGCCTCGAGTAGAAACGGGCGAGCGAGATGGTGCCCGTACCCTCGAGCTCTCTCACCAGCAGCCCGGTTATGAGGAAACCGGAGATCACGAAGAACACGTCCACGCCAACGTAGCCGCCCGGGGCGAAGGGCACCCCCGCGTGGTAGAGCAAGACCACCCCAACGGCGACGGCCCTGAGCCCTTCCACGTCAGGCCGGAACCCGGTCTTTGATGGCTTCGGGCTTGCCTCTCTGAGCGTACCGTCGACGCTGTCGGTCGGCCGTTCCGATCCGCCGACTCGGCCGAAGGTGCTCCGCACGGCGCGGAGGTACGAAGCGGCGCCGCTGATGATGCTCAAGCCGGATCTACCAGACTACCCGCGGGGCTGTGCGCATCCGACTTCTGCGGGATGGAGCCAGGGTCGTTCAGTAACCACCCCAGGAACCTCTTCCGGCTCACGATGCCCGCAAGGATCTCGTCTGGCGTCATCCGGGGTGAGGGATCGAGCGCGACCCACCCCACGTCCGCGCAGGGCCCGTACAGAACCGAGATCAGCTCCCCGGCGGTGGTCTCCCTTATCCACCAGCCCTCCTCGAATGCGCCCCCGAGCCAGACGAACATCTCCGCCTCCCCCTCGCCGCTGAAGACCGGCAGCGATGGGCCGCCGGCGCTCCGCGCGACGAGGAACTCTGCCCAGGGGGCACCTGCCTTCTTCAGCATCCACCATATGGAAGCAGGGCCGTTTGCCGGGGGCCGCACCTACCGCGCCTCCAGGGATCCATCGTTGGTCAGCATAACTCTGGCAAGCGAAACGTTCGTCACTCTTTTCACCTCAGGCGGTCCGCCGGACGACGTGGCCGTAGACGTATAGAAGCCCGAGCGCGCCCAGCATGGCCACCAGCACAGTTCTCACGTCGAACTCGGTGGTGCCGGAACCACCGACGACGCCGGCCATCAGACCCCCCACGGAGGCACCCGCCATGCCCAGGATGAGGGTAACGACAGAGCGTCCCGGGTCGGGGCCAGGGACGAGCCGCCTCGCCAGAACGCCCGTAGCGGTACCGACCACCAACCAGCTGATGAGCCCCATTTCTTTTTCCTCCGCATCGGGTTTCTCCCTCCTGTTTTTCACCATCCCCAGTTTGAACTCGGGATATTGGATTGGAGTTTGGCCGCCATTAGGATTTTCAAAGGAGTGGTGCCACCGGCTGCAGGCTGGGTTAGGATGGCTCCAGACCTTATGACGCGGATGCTGATCGTGGAGGACGAGGAGCACCTGGCCAGGCTTCTCACCGAAGTCCTGGGCAGGGAAGGCCACGCCGCGGAGACGGTCTCCGACGGGCGCTCCGCCCTCGCGCGCGCCCTGAGCGAGGACTTCGATCTGCTGATCGTCGACTGGATGCTCCCCGACCTCGACGGCGTACAGGTGATCAGACGCCTCAGGGCGGCCGACGTCCGCGTCCCCGTCCTGATGCTAACGGCCCGCGACCAGGTCGAGGACAGGGTAGAGGGCCTCGACGCCGGAGCCGACGCCTACCTCCCGAACCCCCTCGCCTTCCCCGACTTTCGCGCGAGGGTCAGGGCCCTCTTGCGCAGGCCCCCCGAGAGGGATGAGGAGGGGGTCCTCGCGGCGGGCGATGTGGTGCTTGACCCGGCGCGGCACGAGGTCAGGCGGGCCGGGGAGCGCGTCGACCTCACGGCCAAGGAGTTCGCGCTGCTCGCCACCCTGATGCAGCGTCCCGGACAGGTCTTTACCCGGTCGGTGCTGCTCGATACCGTGTGGGGCGGCACCACGGGGGCTTACACCAACGTGGTGGACCTCTACGTCCACTACCTGCGCAGAAAGCTCGACGCGGGACAGGAGCCTTCCCGCATCCGCACCGTGCATGGTGCAGGCTACACGTTCCAGCCGAGGCCCGAGTACCCGGTCGGGAGCACAGGTCCATAATGCTGGAGGGGATGCGCTGGCGCCTGACGTTGGGATACGCGGGCATCTTCGCCCTCATCCTGGTCTTTCTGGCCGTGGCCGCCGTGGTCGGCTTCTCGCGGGAGCTGACCGACCAGCAGGACATCCTGCTCACGCAGGAGGCCGAAGACCAGTCCAGGAACCTGCTCGACAACGAGCACAGGGAGGTGCTGGCCGAGGGTTCGGCCGAGTACAGTTGGGTAGCGCTCGATCCAGACGGCCATGTCACCGCAAGGGACCCCACCGCCGCGACGCTCGGAACGCTCGGCCTTCCTTCGAAGGCTCTCGCCAGAGAGGCCTTGCGGGAAGATGAGGGGGTCTCCGCGACGATCCGTGGGCCGCAGGGCAAGGTCAGGGTCGTCAGCCTGCCCATGCGCGAAACAGGTGAGGTAATAGGGGTCATCCAGTACGCACGTTCTCTGGATGGCGTGCGGCAGACCATAGACAGGCTTCTCCTGGTCCTGATACCCCTGGCGTTGGGAGGGCTTGGCGCCGCGCTCCTTGGCGGACTGTACATGGCGGGCCGGGCCATGCGTCCGGCGCGCGAGTCCTTCGAGAGACAGCGCGCCTTCGTCGCCGATGCCTCCCACGAGCTCAAGACGCCGCTAACCCTCATCAGGGCCGACGCCGAGATGGTGCTGTTCCGGGATCACCTCAACGAAGAGGACAGGAAACTTCTGGACCACGCGCTCGCCGAGACCGACAGGATGGGCGCGGTCCTCTCGGACCTCCTGCTGGTCGCCCGCCTGGACGCGGGCAAGGTCGACCTCGCCGAGAAACCCTTCGATCTGGCCGCGCTCCTCTCGGAGGAGGCCGAACGCTTCGGGGCGAGGGCGGCCTCTAAAGGTGTTCGCCTCGAAGTCCTCACCCCCGAGGAGTTGATGGCCTGCGGGGACGCCAAGAGGACGGGCCAGGCCCTGGCTGTCCTCTTCGACAATGCCGTCAGGTTCACACCCTCCGGCGGCAGCATCGCGGTCCGTGGCCGATCAGGTGACCGTTGGGCGGAGGCCAGCGTGGCTGATACCGGACCAGGGATCTCACCCAACGACCTGCCCCGCGTCTTCGACCGTTTCTACCGGGCCGAGGCCGCCCGCACCCGCAGCAAGGGCGGCGGAACGGGCCTCGGGCTGGCTATCGCCCGAGACCTCGTGCGGGCGCAGGGCGGGGACCTTCTTGCCGAACGCCCCAGGGGTGGGGGAGCCGTCTTCCGTCTCCGACTACCCAGCCGGTAAGCCCGGAATCCGCGGCCCCGCGGTACACTTGGGATCATGAACGAACCGGTCCGAATACCCGAGAACGTGCTCGAAGAACTGGAATCCGTACGTCGCTACACCCGCGCGGAGATCCTGGACATACCAACCCTTCGCTACGTGGCCATGGAGACGCACAAACCCGCCCTGGTTACCTGGATAGACCGCCACCAGGGCGATTACGCCAGGGGGCTGCTTGACGGGTTTCGAGTTGAAGCCCCCGCCTAGGCGGGGGCTTCTAGCTATCAGCCTTCAGCCTTCAGCTTTTCGTCGTGAGGAGGTTCTCGGAAAGGGTCGACACCCTCGGTGAGAGAGGGCTACGCTTTCAACCACAACTTCAAGACCTGACGAGTCTTCTGTCCACTAGAATCACCCAATCCACAAAGTGTTCTAGTTGAAAGCTGATAGCTATTAGCTGACGGCTAAAAGCTTCAACGCAGGAAGAGCCAGATGGCGGCCAGGACGCCGTAGGTTACGATTCCGCCGCGCAGGACGCGGTCGCTCACGCGCTTGGCCAGGTTTGCTCCGATCAGGCCCCCCGCGAGCGATGCGGGCCCGACGATAGCGACGGCGATCCAGGCTACCGGTGTCAGCAGGGCGAACCCGATGGCCGCGGTGCCCCCGATCACGAGCTGGAGCAACGCCTTGAGCGCGTTCAGCCGTTGCAGGTCGTCGTCGATGAAGGTGCCTAGAAGGGCCAGGACGGCCACGCCAAGGGCGGCCCCGAAGTAGCCGCCGTAGATTGCGGCGAGCGTCTGGCCGACCATCAGGGCGAAGCCGGGGCGTCTACCCTCCTTGGCACGAGCGCCGATCCTGCTCTTGATGAAGGGCTGGGCCGCCAGAAGGGCGCAGGCGGCGAGGACGAGGAAGGGGACCACGCCGTCGAAGGCCTGCTGCGAACTCACCAGGATCAGGGCAACCCCCACCAGGCTGCCGAACGCGCTGACCGCCACGAGCGGCACGATGCGCCCGCGCTGGCCGCCGAGCTCCTGACGGTAGCCCCAGGCACCCGTAGCGTATCCGGGACAGACGGCGACGTTGTTGGTCACGTTGGCGATTAGCGGTGGGTAACCGACAGCGATCAGGGCTGGAAATGTGACGAGCGAGCCGCCACCGGCGGCGGCGTTGATGGCCCCCGCTACGAAACCCGCGATGACGAGCAGCAACGCCCCGCCAGGATCTATCACGGGCTGGTTCTGCTAGTCGTGGCGAGAGCAATCATGACCCGTATATTAGCCTGCATCATCGTGCATTGCGGCCTCGTGGCTCGTCGACGTAGCCGACGTGGATGTGGTCCTCGTGAAGCCGGAGCTGATCCGGCGTCAGAACCCAACCCTCCTCCCGCCCGTAACCCAGGGTCCTGGACCACTCGGGTGGCCCTATTATCTGGTCCGGCCTCTTCGCTCGTGGAATGCCCGCGAGGATCCTGCCGACCTTCAAGACCCCCGGGTCGGTGGCGTTGCCCTCTACGGGCTTGCCGTCTACCCACCAGATGTCTGCGGCCCTGCCGAAGTAGTGGGTGTTGGGCAGGCCGCCGGCCTCACCGTAGCCCTCGGGGATGCGCGGGCCGTCGGGTACGCCAGGCAGAAAGTAATGACCCTTCTTGAAGGCCTGGACGCAGATGCGGTGCTTCTCCGTCAGCTCGCCCAGGGCGCCAACCAGACGCCTGTCGACGATACCCCGCTCGAGGTCTCCGGCCGCCTGGGATGTGGCCCCGAAGTTGCGGCTCTCCAGCAACTCGCGCGCCCCGCCTCGCGCAGATCCGGAATCCGAGGTTCCCCTTCCAACCCCCGGTGGACATCCCGGGCTGGTATCTACGGCCTCAAGGTCTCCGCACGAGACGAGCACCAAGACCGTGCCGAGGAGCAATAGCGTCCCTCGGGCCATCCACCAGAACCACGCAGGAGAAAGTTGTAGCCGCACCCTGACATGTTATGACGTCGGACGGAAAACGTGCCCCCACCCGTCCCGCGAGCTCAGGAACATCGGGAAGCTAGGGTATCGCGACGGCTGGCGAGAAGGTAGCCTGAGGCGGATGGAGCGAGCATGAGCGAGCATGATGTGGACAGGATCATCGGCGCCGAGAGCGGGGCACAACCGCCTTATCTGTACCCTGATTACGTTGCGACGCGCCTCAGGGCGCCGGAGAAGCCCCTTGTCATCCTGCCGGCAACGCTCTCCGATACGAGAGGTCCCGCCTTCGGGCACGCGCCAGTGGGGGAGTTTGACCACGACCTCACCCGCCAGCACCGGGGCGAGCCCATCGGAGAGCGCATCATCGTCGCGGGGCGGGTGCTCGACAGCGACGGTCGCCCGGTAAGGAGAGGCCTGATCGAGATCTGGCAGGCAAACGCCGCTGGCCGCTACACCCACAAGAACGACAGGCATCCCGCGCCGCTCGACCCGAATTTCTCCGGCGCCGGCCGCTGCCTGACCGACGACGAGGGGAGATACCGCTTCGTCACGATCAAGCCGTGCGCCTATCCCTGGAAGAACCACGACAACGCCTGGCGCCCGGCCCACATACACCTCTCGCTTTTCGGGGAGGCGTTCAGGAGCCGCCTGATAACCCTGATGTACTTCCCTGGCGATCCGCTCTTCTCGCACGACCCCATCTTCCAGTCGGTCCGTGACCCCGGGGCCCGTCGGCGCCTGATCTCCACTTTCGACCCGGATACCACGCAAGCGGAATGGGCCCTGGGCTACCGCTTCGACATCGTGCTCGAAGGAAGACGAGCCACCCCCCTGGAGAACCACAGATGACGCCCGAGCCAACACCTTCTCAGACTATAGGCCCGTTCTTCCACGACGCGCTCCTTGATGAGAATCGCTCCGAGCTGGTCCCGGCTGA
>Ga0190275_10001303_pt1 | contig 18744 bp, 11 predicted proteins | sample Popmic550T_FD_133745 | JGI IMG/M metagenome (GOLD analysis project Ga0190275, IMG submission 133745) | Populus adjacent soil microbial communities from riparian zone of Yellowstone River, Montana, USA - 550 T | ecosystem: Environmental > Terrestrial > Soil > Riparian zone > Trees stand | place...
CGCCTTGCGCCGGTGATGTTCGAGCTGGGCGCGCGCCCGCATCCGCCTCGGGCGCTGTACCGGTCCTACCTCGAGCAGAGCGACGTCTTCGTGGGCATCTACGCGCACGACTACGGGTGGGTCGCCCCGGGCGAGGCGATCTCCGGCCTCGAGGACGAGTACGTCCTCGCCCCGAAACGGATGCCGAAACTGATCTACCTGAAGCGGCTCGAGGATGCGCGCGAGAAGCGCCTCGACGAGCTCATCCGCCGCATCCAGTCGGACGACACAGCGTCGTACAAGGCCTACGAGACGCCGGAGGAGCTCGCCGACCTGATCGAGGCGGATCTCGCGACCCTTCTTGCGGAGCGGTTCGACGCCGCTCGCTCGCCCGACGCGGCCGCGACCCCGGCCGTCGCGGCGCGCGTGCCGTCGGCGTACACACGTCTGATCGGGCGCGAGCGCGAGGTCGGGGCCGTCGCAGAGCTGATGGCCGAAGACACGACCCGCCTGGTGACCCTTCTCGGCCCGGGCGGTGTCGGAAAGAGCAGGCTCGCGATCGAGATCGCCTCCGCCACCGCCGACGCGTTTCCCGATGGCGCCGCGTTCATCACGCTGGAGAACGTGACCGAGCCCGAGCTGCTCCTACCCAGCATCGCGTACGGGCTCGGCATCCGCGACACCGGCGAGCAGTCGCTGGAAGAGCGTCTCTCGGTGGCGCTGCACGGACGGCGGATGCTGATCGTGCTCGACAACTTCGAGCAGCTCGTCGACGCAGCCGCCACCCTCGTGAGCCTGTACTCGCTCGCCCCGGAGGTGACCTTCCTCGTCACCAGCCGCACCCTCCTGCGCATCCGCGGTGAACGCGCTTTCGAGGTGCCGCCGCTGCTCACCTCCGACCCGACCGCGCCGCAATCGATCTCGCGTGCGGCGGACTCCCCCGCCGTGCGGCTGTTCGTCGAGCGCGCTCGCGCCGTGCGACCGGACTTCGAACTGACCCCGGCCAACCTGCCTGCTGTCGTGGGCATCTGCCGTGAGCTGGAAGGGCTGCCGCTGGCGATCGAGCTCGCGGCCGCCTGCATCCGCGTGCTGCCTCCGGCCGCCATCCTGCAACGACTCGGTGGCTCCCTCATGGCGCTGCTGGAGTCATCGCGGGACCTGCCCACCCGCCAGCGCACCCTCCGCTCGACCATCGAGTGGTCGACCGGGCTGCTCGACGAGCCCGTGCGCGACCTCCTGTTCGACCTCGGGGTCTTCTCGGCGGGCTTCACCCTCGAAGCCATCGAGGCGCTCGGCCGCGGCCGCTCATGGGACGGATTCGCGATCGACCGGCTCGGCGAGCTGATCGACAGCTCGCTCGTGCGTCAGGAGGACGCCGACGGCGAGCCGGTGTTCTCGCTGCTGGCGACCGTGCGTGAATACGGCCTCGAGCGGCTCACCGAACGCGGCACCATCGATGAGGTGCGGGCGGCGCACGCCGCCTTCTACGCCGACCTGATCCGGCGGATGGCACCGGGCCTCACCGGTCCGGGTCAGCGAGAGGCCGCCCGCCGGCTCACCCTCGAGCGCGCGAACCTGCGTGCCGCGATGCGGCACCTGGTCGCGATGAGGGATGCCGAGACCGTGACGGATCTGGCCTTCCCGATGTACCTGTTCTGGTGGCTGCGTGGGTACTTCGCCGAACTGCGCGTCTGGATGACCGAGCTGCTCGAGCGCACGGCGGACGCCCCACCGCACGCTGTCGCGGTCGCCCGGTTCTTCATCGCGTGGGCAGAGATCTGGGACACCTCCGGCGCCGACGCGGTCGCGCAGTTCGAGGCCATCGCCGACCTGTTCGCGCAGACCGGAGACACCCTCGGCGTCGCCATGTCGCAGGCGGCGACGGGCCTGACGCGCGTGGGTCGCCCCGACGCCGACATGGCTCCTGCAATCGACGAGCTCGCACTCAGCGTCGAGGCGTTCCGCGCGGGTGGGCACCGGTGGGGAGAAGCGCTCTCGCTGGTCGCGCTCGGTCGGCTGTCGCTCGCGATGGGTCGCACCGAGGAGGCGACCGGGCGGTTCGTCGACTCGCTCGCGGCCGCGACCGCGGGCGGCGACAGCCTCACCGAATCGATCGCGATGCACCACATCGGGCGCATGCAGCTGCTGGCCGGCGACGCCGTGTCGGCTGCGGTCACCTTCACCGACTCACTTCGACTGTCGGTAGACCTCGATCACGACGAGGGGGTGGCGTACGCGATCGAGGGCCTCAGCGCGATCGCGGCTCTGGACGGCGACCTCGACCGAGCGGGAGTCCTCGCCGGTGCCGCGGAGACGATCCGGCAGCGGGTGACGATGTTCGACCTGTCGCGGTTCGTGTACCACACCGGTTTCCTGGAGCGCGCGGCGGTCGACGAGGCGTCTCGCCGCCGGATCGCCGCGGCCCGCGAGCGCGGACGCGACTACACCACGAGCGAGGTGGTCGACTTCGCGCTTCATCCCGGTGCGGCGCGGCGACCGGGCGCGTGAACAGAGCCGACATGCCGTGGCGTATCCCCTAGTGCGCAACAGGCCTCATCAGGGCCATGATGTTCCCATGACTGGGGGGGTTCAGCCCCTGATCCGCACACCCGACCAGCGGATCAGGGTGTTCGTGAGTTCGACCCTGCGCGAGCTCGCGGAGGAACGGGCGGCCGTGCGCACGGCCATCGAGCGCATGCGCATGGCCCCGGTCATGTTCGAGCTCGGGGCGCGGCCGCACCCGCCGCGCGAGCTCTACCGGTCCTACCTCGCCCAGAGCGATGTCTTCATCGGCATCTACGCCGACAGCTATGGGTGGGTGGCGCCCGGCGAGGTCATCTCGGGGCTGGAGGACGAGTACGACCTCGCGCCCGCCGACATGCCGAAGCTCATCTACATCAAGCGCAGCGCGCAGCGCGAGGATCGTCTGACGCAGCTCATCGGTCGCATCCGGCAGGACGACACGGCCGCGTACCTCCCGTTCGACGACGCGGATGAGCTCGCCGACCGGGTGGTGAGCGATCTCGCCACCCTCCTCGCAGAGCGTTTCGATCAGTCCCGGCCCGAGGACGCGGCGGAGGATGCCGATGCGTCGGCATCCCTGATCGCCCGCGTCCCCGCCGCGTACACGACGACGATCGGGCGGGAGCGCGACCTCGCCCAGGTGCGGCAGCTGCTCGAGACGGGCGAGCACCGGGCGGTGACGCTCATCGGTCCGGGCGGCATCGGAAAGAGTCGCCTCGCCATCGAGGTCGCTCACGCCACCGAGGACCTCTATCCCGACGGCACCTACTTCGTGCTGCTGGAGGGCGTGCTCGAAGAGGGGCTGCTCCTGCCCACGATCGCCTACTTCCTCGGCATCCGCGACAACGGCGAGGCGGGCCTCGAGGAGCGCATCTCCCACGCCCTCGAGGGCCGGCGCGTGCTGATCGTGCTCGACAACTTCGAGCAGATCGTGGGGTCGGCGCCGATCCTGGTGAAGCTGTTCTCGATCGCGCCGACGGCGACGTTCCTGGTGACGAGCCGGATCGTGCTGCGCATCCGCGGCGAACAGGTCTACGAGGTCGAGGCGCTGCCCGTACCGGAGGACACCGGACCGGTGAACCTGGAACGCGCTCGCAGATCGCCGGCCGTTCAGCTCTTCGTCGACCGCGCACAGGCCGTGAGCCCTGAGTTCACCCTCACCGCCGAGAACGCCGCAGCCGTCGCCGACATCTGCAGGCGCCTGGAGGGACTCCCGCTCGCCCTGGAGCTCGCCGCCGCGAAGGTGCGCCTGCTCACGCCGCAGGGCATCGCCCAACGTCTGGAACACAGTCTTCCCCTGCTGACGGCGTCCGTGCGCGATCTGCCCGATCGCCACCGCACGATGCGCGCGACGATCGACTGGAGCGTCGGTCTCCTCCCGCCCGAGCAGCGAGCCCTGCTCGAAGACCTCGGCGTGTTCGCGACGCGGTTCACGCTCGAGGCCGTCGAATCTATCGGCCGCGGACGGATGTGGGACGGGCAGGGTCTGGACGCGCTTTCGGAGCTGGTCGACGCCTCGCTCGTCAAGCAGGTCGAGATCGGCGGGCGCCCCACCTTCTCGCTGCTGGCCATCATGCGCGAGTACGCCATGGGGCGGCTCAAGGAGCGCGGCGAAGCGGATGTCATGCGCAGCGCCCACGCCGACTACTACGTCGCCCTCGTCCGTCGGATCGCGCCCGACCTGCGCGGCCCCCGTCAGCCCGACGCGGTTCGGCTTCTCGGCCTCGAGCTGCCGAACCTCCGCGCGGCGGCGCGGCACCTGGTGTACACGAATCGCCTCGACGACGCCGGCGACTTCGCGTGGAGGCTCCTGGTCTACTGGTGGATCTCCGGCTTCTTCAGCGAGGTGAGGCTGTGGATGCTCGAGCTGCTGGACAAGCAGCAGCCCATCACGAAGCACACGCGCGCGGCCGCCGGCTTCTTCACGATGTGGGGCGAGATGTGGCGGCATCCGTCCGACGAGGTCGTGAGCGGGCTGGGTGAGTCGGAGCGACTGTTCGCCGAGAGCGGGGACGAGGATGCCGCAGCCATGGCCCTGGCCGCCCGCGCGACCACGCGGCTGCAGTTCCCCGACCTGGATCCGGACACGGCCGAGGCGGAGCTGAACGAGGCGGTCGCGAAGCTGCGGGAGCTCGGCGACGGGTGGGCGGAGTCGATGGCCGAGGTGGGGCTCGGCTTCCTCGCCGTCGTCCGCGGCCAGATCGAAGAGGCGCTGAAACACTTCTCACGCTCGGCGGAAGTGGCCGACGAGGGCCAGAACATGCACACCCGGATCGTCGCCGGCAACAACCGCACACGCGTGCTCTTCATGCTCGGCCAGGTGGAGCCGGCCGAGCAGGAGTGGCTGCTCACCCTCGGCCTGTCCGCTCGGCTGCACTATGTCGAGGGTGCCGCGTATGCCCTGGAGGGCATGGCGGCGGTCGCGGCGGTGCGCGGCGAGGGATGGCGTGCGGGCGCGCTCACCGCTGCCGCCGCGACCACCCGCCAGAGCACCGGGATCTTCGACATTGCGGGCTTCGCGGTGCACGTCGCACCCCTGGCGGCCCTGCGCGAACGCGATCCCGAGAGTGTGGCGGCGGGCGAGCGCGCGGGCGCCGAGATGAGCCTCGCCGAGGCGATCGCGCTCGCACTGCCCGGCGCAGACGCCGACGTTCGACAGGCGCTGGCCCAATGGTGACGTCCGCTCCGCGCTCCTCCCGGACGGCGATCCGCACCCCCGACCAGCGGCTGCGCGTGTTCGTGAGCTCGACCCTTCGCGAGCTCGCCGACGAGCGACGCGTCGTGCGCTCCGCGATCGAGCGGATGCGGCTCGCACCCGTGATGTTCGAACTCGGTGCGCGCCCGCATCCGCCCCGGGAGCTGTACCGCTCGTACCTCGCGCAGAGCGACGTCTTCGTCGGAATCTACGCCGACAGCTACGGGTGGGTCGCCCCGGATGAGGAGATCTCCGGACTCGAGGACGAATACAACCTCGCCCCCCGGTCGATGCCGAAGCTCATCTACATCAAGAAGAGCACCACGCGCGAGGATCGCCTCACCGAGCTGATCGCCCGCATCCGGACCGATGACACCGCCGCCTACCTCCCGTTCGAGACCGCAGAAGAGCTCGAGAACCAGGTGGCAGGCGACCTGGCCAACCTCCTGGCCGAGCGATTCGACGAGTCCCGAGCACGCGCTGAGACGCCCGAACCGGATGCCGCATCCCCCCTCGCCGCGCGCGTGCCCGTCCCGTACACCACCACCGTCGGCAGGGACCGCGCGATCGCCGAGGTGCACGAGCTCCTCGCGCGCGGCGAAGAGCGGGTGGTCAGCCTCGTCGGCCCTGGCGGGATCGGCAAGAGCCGCCTCGCGATCGAGGTCGCCATCGCCGCACGCGACGTGTTTCCCGACGGCACGTATTTCGTCGGCCTGGAGAACGTGCTCGAACCCGCGCTGCTGCTGCCCACCATCGCGTACAGCCTCGGCATCCGAGACAACGGCGAGGCGGTCCTCGAGGAGCGCATCTCCCGCGCACTCGCGCGACGCCGGGTGCTGCTCGTCCTGGACAACTTCGAGCAGATCGTCGACGCGGCGCCCGTGCTGGTGCGGCTGTACACGGTCGCGCCGACGGCGAGCTTCCTCGTGACCAGCCGCAGCGTGCTGCGCATCCGCGGCGAGCGGGTGTACGAGGTGCGATCGCTCACCACACCGGTCCCCGGTGCCCCGGGCACGCTGGAGCGTGCCCGGCACTCCGCGGCGGTCACCCTGTTCGTCGACCGGGCGAAGGCAGCGAAGCCCTCCTTCGAGCTCACGGAGGAGAACGTCGGAGCGGTGATGGACATCTGCCGCCGCCTCGAGGGTCTGCCGTTGGCCATCGAGCTGGCGGCGGCGAAACTGCGGATGCTGACTCCCGCCGGCATCGCAGAACGCCTGAAGCACAGCCTGCCCCTGCTGACGGCGGCGGTGCGTGATCTTCCGGACCGCCACCGCACGATGCGGGCGACGCTCGATTGGAGCGTCGGTCTGCTCTCACCGCGCGACCGGGACCTGCTCGAGGACCTCGGCGTCTTCGCCGAGCGGTTCTCGCTCGAGGCGGTCGAAGCCATCGGGGCGGGCCGCTCCTGGGACGGCAGCGCCATCGAGGGGATCACGGCGCTCATCGACGGCTCGCTCGTCAAGCAGACCGAGGTCGACGGGCGCCCGGTGCTCTCGCTCCTGGCGATCGTGCGGGAGTACGCGATCGGCCGCCTCAAGGAGCGCGGCGAGGCCGACCGCATGCGCACCGCGCATGCGGACTACTACACGTCGCTGGTGCGCCGCGACTCCGCGGAGCTGCGCGGGCGAAGCCAGGCGGCGACCCTCGTGGCGCTCAGGCTCGAGTTGGCGAACCTGCGCGCCGCCGTCCGCCACCTCGTGTACACCGATCGGCTCGACGACGCCGCCGACTTCGCGTGGAGCCTGCTCATCTACTGGTGGATCATGGGCCTGTTCAGCGGCGTCCGGGTGTGGATGCTCGAGCTGCTGGGCAAGGAGCAGCCGATCCGGCCCCACTCCCGCGCGATCGCGAGGTTCTTCACCCTCTGGTCGGAGATGTGGCAGACCCCTTCCGAGGAGGTCGTCGCGGGCCTCACGGAGTGCGCGCGCCTGTTCGCGGAGAGCGGCGATGAGGACGCCGTGGCCATGGCGCTCGCCGCGCGCGCGACCGCGCGCGTGCTGTTGCCCGACCCCGACATCGATACCGCCGCACGCGAGCTGGAAGATGCGGGCGACCGTCTGCATCGACTGGGCAACGGCTGGGGCGAGGCCATCACACGCGTGTCACTCGGCCGGGTCGCGTGGCTGCGCGGCGATCGCGAGGAGGCGCTCGCGCACTTCACGCGGGCGAGCGAGGTCGCCGGCGCGGGCGGCGACCTGTTCACCCGGTCTGTCGCGGAGAACCAGATCGGGCGGCTGCTGCTGCTCGAGGGCAAGATCGATGAGGCCGAGAGCGTGTTCCGCCGAACCCTCGTGGACTCGGTGAAGCTGCACCACGAAGGAGGCGTGGCGTACGGGCTGGAGGGACTCTGCGCGATCGCGGCCGCGCACGGCGACGCACGGCGAGCAGGTGCGCTGTCGGCCGCCGCCGCGGCGATCCGCCATCGGATCGGCGTGTGGGACGTCGACGCGTTCACGGTGCACTCGGTCTCTCTCGCGACCGTGCGCGAGGCCGACCCCGAGGGGGTGGCTGCGGGCGAGCTCGAGGGTGCGCAGCTGACGGTCTCCGAAGCCGTCGCCCTTGCGCTGCCCGAAAAGGAGCGTGCGGTCACCACGGAGCCCCTCTCGCACTGGTGACACCGTCGCGCGTGGCGCGAAGCCGCCGCAGCCGGCGGCGTTTGCTACCCGGTCACGCGCGCGTGGCGGAAGCGGAGCCGCGTGCCCGGTCGGACCTGCGCGAGCAGATCGAGTGCGGCATCCGTCGCCACCGCGATCACCGGGTAGCCCCCCGTCACCGGGCCGTCGGCGAGCAGGATCGTCGGGCGTCCGCTGGGCGGCACCTGCAGCGCTCCGGCCACCATGCCTTCGCTCGGCAGCTCTTCCTCGCGCACGCGCGACAGGGCAGGGCCCTGCAGGCGCATCCCGACGCGGTCGGAGTCGTTCGTCACGGTCCAGAGGGCCTCGAAGAGCGCTCGATGAGCGGATGCCGCGAACCAGTCGGCCCGCGGACCCGGAGCGAGCGCCACCTCGAGCTCGTCGTCGTGCGGCGCGCCCCATGGAGCCAGCGCCGGGATCGGGATGGGATCGCGGGGTTCGACGCCGACAGGCAGGGCGTCGCCGGCGCGCAGGCGCTCGGGGCCGATGCCCGCCAGTACGTCGGTCGAGCGGGAGCCGAGCACCTCTCGGGCATGGAGACCTCCGCGCACCGCGAGGTAGGCGCGGGCGCCGTGTGCGAACCAGTCCAGGTGCAGCTCGGCGCCGGCAGCCCACGCGTGCGCTTCGTAGGGGTCGACCTCGTGGCCGGCCAGGCGGATCGGACCCCAGGCTCCTGCGACCGCGAACCACAGGTCTCGCAGGGCCACGACCCGCAGCCCGCCCATCGTCGCCTCGATCACCGCCGCGCCCTCGGGATTGCCGACCAGCCGGTTCGCGGTGCGCGCCGACGCGCGGTCGAGCGCCCCCGACGGTGCGACACCGAGCGATGCGGCGCCCGCACGGCCGAGGTCCTGCACGGTCGCGAGAAGTCCGGGTTCGAGCACGCGGATCGCTCCTGTCGCTGAGACTGCAACGGGTGCTCGAGACTGCGGGGTTTGCCCGCTGTCTCGAGTTCCCGTTGCAGTCTCATGGTCTACGGGCGGGCGAACCGCGCGGAAGCGCACGCGGGTGCCGGGGGCGAGCGGGGCCGGGGATGCCGCTTCCGGATCGAACAGCGGCGCCGACGTCGCGCCGATCAGCCGCCACCCCCCGGGCGTCTCGCGCGGGTATGCCCCGGTGAACTCGCCCGCGAGCCCCACCGAGCCGCGTGGGACGCGCGTGCGGGGACTGTCCAGCCGCGGCACGTCGTAGCGCCACTGCGGGCTCACGAGGTAGCCGAATCCGGGAGCGAACCCGGTGAACGCGACCGTCCACTCGGCATCGGTGTGACGTCGCACGAGCTCATCCGCGCTCATCCCGAGCAGCGCGGCGGTGTCGGTGAGGTCGGCTCCGTCGTAGACCACCTCGAGTTCGATCGGGTCGACTTCGGCCGGCGCGACGGATGCCGCATCCGTCGTCGCCGCGGCGATCCACGCCCGCGCCGCCGCGAGCGACAGCACCGGCGGATCGACCCGCACGAGCACGGTCCGCGCTGCCGGCACGAGGTCCACCACACCGGCGGGGCGGGATGCCGCGAGGCGGCGGTGCAGCGCGGTGGCATCGGAGAGCGATCCGACCTCGAGGAGGAGCGCACGCTCGCCCATCGGCAGGATGAGGGGCGGTGCGGGGGTCACCACGGCGCCCGCACCCCGATGCCGTCGGCATCGAGGGCCGCGCGCACCGCACGCGCCATCGCGACCGCGTCGGGCGAGTCGCCGTGAACGCAGAGGGATGCCGCCTCCACCGTCACGAGCGAGCCGTCGACGGCCTGGACGACCCCCTCGCGGACCAGCCGGACGGCGCGAGCGGCCACCTCTGCCGGGTCGCGCAGCAGCGCGCCGGGTTCGCCCCGTGGGACGAGGGTGCCGCCGGGAAGGTATCCCCGGTCGAGGAACGCCTCGCGGACGAAGCCGAGTCCGGCCGCCCGCGCGGCGCGCTCGATCTCGCCGTGAAGTCCCAGAACCGGCAGCGGCCGTCCGAGTCGTTCGGCGAGCGACGCGATCGCGGTCGCGACGGCATCGGCCTGCTCCGCGTTGACCGCGACCGCGTGGTACAGCGCGCCGTGCGGTTTGACGTAGCGCACATCCGCACCGGACTGCACGAGCAGGGAGAGCTGCGCGGCGATCGTCGCCGTCAGTTCGTCGGACGCCATCGCTACCGGAACCCTTCCGAAGTTCGCGGTATCGGGGTAGGACGGATGCCCGCCGACAGCCACGCCGAATCGCGCGGCCCGGTCGACGGCTGCGCGCAGCGACGCGGCATCCCCCGCGTGTCCGCCGCAGGCGACGCTCGCGCTCGAGATCACCGCGAACATCGCCTCGTCATCGGCCGTGGGCACGCCCGCGACCGTCTCGCCGAGGTCGGCGTTCAGATCGATCGTGGCCATGCTCCACGGTACCCACATGCTCGCCGCCGACGGCAGGGCGCGAACTCCGCGAGAGCGTCACGAGTGCGTAAAGGTCGAGGGTCGGCGGGTGCGCCACGATGCGCCCCAGGGCAGGATGGGGGAATGGCCCGATCCTCCGAGCGCATCGCCGCCGGCACCCCCCTGCTGCAAGTCCGCGACGTCGCCGTCGAGTTCCGCACCGTCGACGGCACCGTGCACGCGGTGGAGGGCGTCGACCTCGACCTCGCGGCCGGTGAGACGCTCGCGATCGTGGGCGAATCCGGCTCGGGCAAGTCGACGACGGCCATGGCCGTCATCGGGCTGCTGCCCGGCAACGGCAAGGTGACCAAGGGCAGCATCCTCTTCGAGGGCGAGGACCTCGTCGGCGCCCCCGAGAGCGTGATGCGCGGCATCCGTGGCGGATCGATCGGACTCGTGCCGCAGGACCCGATGTCGAATCTCAACCCGGTCGCCAAGATCGGCACCCAGGTCGCCGAGACTCTCCTCGCGCACGGACTGGCCACGCGCAGAGACGTCGATCGCAAGGTCGTCGAGACCCTGGCGGCGGCGGGACTGCCCGATGCCAAGGAGCGCGCGAAGCAGTATCCCCATGAGTTCTCGGGCGGCATGCGCCAGCGCGCGCTGATCGCGATCGGGCTGGCCTGCAATCCGAAGCTCCTGATCGCGGACGAGCCGACGAGCGCGCTCGATGTCACCGTGCAGCGGACCATCCTCGACCAGCTGCAGCGCATGACCGGTGAGCTCGGCACGGCGCTCATGCTCATCACGCACGACCTGGGACTCGCCGCCGAGCGGGCGTCGCGCGTCGTCGTCATGCACCGCGGCCGCATCGTCGAGCAGGGTCCCGCCCGCCAGATCCTCGAAGACCCGCAGGAGGCCTACACGCAGGCTCTCGTCAAGGCCGCGCCCTCGGTCGCCGCCGTGCGGCTGCGCCCGGAGGCGTTCCGCAAGCTGACCTCGACTTCCGACGAGCCGACGGATGCCGCGGCTCCTGCCACTCCCGCGGCTCCTGCCGGAGAGACGCCCGATGTCGCGCCCGCCGCCGTGGTCGTCGAAGCCGTGGAGGCGGCCCCCGCTGCCGCACCGGACTACATCGTGGAGGTCGAGGACCTCACAAAGGTCTTCAAGGTCCGTGGGAGCAAAGAGGATTTCGTCGCCGTCGACAACGTGTCGTTCGCGATACCGCGTGGCGAGACGGTCGCGATCGTCGGCGAATCCGGCTCGGGCAAGACGACCACCGCCCGCATGATGCTCAAGGTGATCGACCCGACCAGCGGCATCATCCGCTTCGACGGAGAGGACGTCGCCAGCCTGAAGGGCAAGCAGCTGAGTTCGTTCCGGCAGCGGGTGCAGCCGATCTTCCAGGATCCGTACTCGTCGCTCAACCCGATGTTCTCGATCGAGCGTCTGATCCAGGAGCCGCTCGACTTCTACAAGCGCGGCTCTTCGAAGGAGCGGCAGGCCCGGGTGCGGCAGCTGCTCGACGACGTGGCGCTGCCGCAGTCGATGCTGCGGCGGTATCCGTCCGAGCTATCCGGGGGTCAGCGCCAGCGCGTCGCGATCGCCCGCGCCCTCGCCCTCTCCCCCGACCTGATCGTGTGCGACGAGCCCGTGTCAGCGCTCGATGTGCTCGTCCAGGATCAGATCCTGCGCCTTCTGGGTGATCTGCAGCGCGAGTACGGCCTGAGCTACCTGTTCATCTCCCACGACCTGGCGGTGGTGCGGTTGATCAGCGACTACGTCTGCGTCATGAAGGACGGCGTCCTGGTCGAAGCCGCGACATCCGAGGAGATCTTCACCAACCCTCGCGATCCGTACACGCGCCGACTGCTGGCCTCGATCCCGGGCAACGAACTCGATATCGCGGTCTGACGACCGCGTCAGCGTGCTCGGGTGCGTGGGTCCATCGCCTCGCGCAGCGCTTCGCCGAACAGCGTGAAGCCCAGCGCGGTGATCGTGATGCAGATACCCGGAAGGAACGCGAGCCACGGCGCGATGGCCAGCTCCGCCTGCGCGTAGGTCAGCATGCGCCCCCACTCCGCGGTTTCGGGACGCCCGCCGCCGAGGCCGAGATAGGACAGCGCCGCCGCCTCGATCACGGCCGTCGCGAGGCTCAGGGTTCCCTGCACGATGACGGGTCCGACCGAGTTCGGCATCACGTGGCTCATCGTGATCCTGCCGCGACCGAGGCCGAGCGTCTGTGCGGAGAGCACGTAGTCGGAGCTCCGCTGCTGCAACATCGACGAGCGCAGCAGCCGCGCGAAGATTGGCACCTGGGCGGCGCCGATGGCGATCATCACCGAGAGCTGGCTCTGTCCGAGGATCGCCGCGATCGACACGGCCAGCAGCAGGCTGGGAACCGAGAGCAGGATATCCACGAACCGCATGATGACGGCGTCCACCGCGCCACCGAACGCACCGGCGATCAATCCCAGCAGCATGCCGCCGATCAGCCCGAACGCGGTCGAGATGATGCCGATGACCAGCGATGAACGTGCGCCCCAGATGAGCTTGGACAGGACGTCACCGCCGAACCGATCCAAGCCGAGGGGGAACTGCGGAAGCTCACCGGGACCGGGGATGTAGGTCGGCGTGATGTACTCCGCGCCCGGGAGAGCGGTCTCCGGATAGGGCGCCAGCCACGGCGCGAAGACGGCCACCAGCACGAACACCGCAACGATCGCCGCGCCGACCCACGCAGTGGGGTTACGGCGCAGACGCCGGAAGACATCACGCCAGAAGCTCCCGCTCCCGGCTTTCGCCGCCAGCAGCTCCCGGTCGTCGACCGAGGTGTCGTCGACCGGCCCACCGCTGGGAGCGGGAGGGAGCATCGCAGAAGTCATGAGGCACCTCCTGCCCGAGCGTCCGGATGCGTCGTCATGAGACTCTCACTCTCGGGTCGATGAAGGAATAGGAGATGTCGACGGTGAGATTTATGAACGCGTAGATGATGGCGATGAAGATGATGAATCCCTGCAGGACCGGGAAGTCGCGCGCGAAGATGGCGCGAGCCATGAATGACCCGATACCGGGGAACGCGAAGACGGTCTCTGTGAGGATCGCGCCCAACAGCAGCAGCCCGACTTGGAGTCCGACTGTCGTCACGACCGGCAGCAGCGCATTGCGCATGATGAAGCGATTGCGAAGCGTGCCCTGCGAGATGCCCTTCGCCCGGCCCGTCCGCACGTAGTCCGAGTTCTGCACCTCCAGGACGGAAGCGCGCGTGATTCGCACGATGATCGCAAGCGGGATGGTGCCCAGCGCGATCGCGGGCAGGATCAGATGCAGGATCGCGTCCCAGGCTGCGTCGAACTCCCCAGTCAGGATGCCGTCCAGCACGTAGAAGCCGGTCGGATGGGTGGCATCCATCCTCGGGTCCTGCCGTCCGTCGCTGGGGAGCCAACCGAGCTGCACCGCGAAGACGTACTTGAGCATGAAGGCGAGAAAGAAGACCGGGATCGTGATGCCGACGAGACTGAGGGTCACCGCCGCGTGGTCGGAAACCTTCCCGTGGCGACGCGCAGCCCAGTAGCCCACCGGGATGCCGACTCCGACCGCGATGATGAGCGCCGCGATCGACAGCTCGATCGTCGCGGGCAAGCGGCGCAGGAACTCCTCCAAGACGGCGCGGCTCGTCTCGATGGATGTGCCGAAGTCCCCCACCGCGAGTCGGGCGAGCCAGGTGAAGTACTGCTCGAGGACGGGACGATTGAAGCCGTAGAGCTCGTTGATGCGCTCGATCGCCTCGGGCGTGGCCCGCTCACCGAGCATCGCGACGGCGGGCCCGCCCGGAAGCGCTCGCACCCAGACGAAGAGGAGGATCGACAGACCAAGGAGTGTGGGGATCAGGTAGAGGATCCGCTTGCCGATGACACGCAGCACTGGTGGGGAACTCCGGAAGGTCTGGGCGGGGTGGGGAAGACGGATGCCACGGGCCGTCACGCGGCCCGCGGCATCCGATCGATCGCTACTCGGTCAGGACGATGTCGGTGAAGACCTCGTCGTTGACCGGGCTCGCCGGGTAGCTCTCGACGCGCGGCGAGAACGCCAGTGTCGGGGCTGGGTGAGCCAGCGGGACGCCGGGGATGAACTCGGCGACCGTCTGGTTGATCTGCTGGTACAGCGCCGACTGGTCCTCTAGATTCGGCACCCCGCGGGCCTCTTGCAGCGCCGCGAACAGCTCCGGGTTGTCGAAGCCCCACTCGGAGGACTGGCCACCGAAGAACACACCCACGAAGTTGTCGGTGTCGTTGTAGTCGCCGGTCCAGCCGAGCAGGTGGATGCCGTGGTCAGACGATCCGGTGATCCGGTCCAGGTAGTCCGGGCTCCAGGCGTCGGTCTGCGGCGTGATCTGCACGCCGACCTCAGACAGCTGCGTGGACAGAACCGTGAAGATCTGCTCCGGGTCCGGCATGTAGGGGCGAGAGACGTCCACCGGATAGTTGAACGTGAGTGCGAGCGGGTTCGCTTCCGTGTACCCGGCCTCCGCGAGCAGCGCCGTCGCCTTCTCCGGGTCGTACTCGTACGTCGTGACGTCCGGGTTCCAGCCGTTGACCACGTCGGGCATGAACTGCGTCGCCTTCTCGGTGCCTTCCGGCAGCACCTGCGTGATCAGCGCGTCTTTGTCGACCGCGTAGGAGAGCGCCTCACGGACCCTCGGGTCCTGCAGGGCGGGCACGGCCTGGTTGAACGCGAGGTACAGGATGGTGAACGGCGGACGCGAGACCATCGTGAAGCCGGCCTCTTCGAGAGCACCGGTGTCGGCCGGTCCGACGAGGTCGTAGCCGTCGATCGAGCCGGACTCCAGCGCCTGGCGACGTGCGGTCGGGTCGTCGATCACGCGGAAGATGATCTCATCGATCTGCCCGGCCTCGCCCCAGTAGTCCTCATACGCCGAGAGGGTCAGCTGCTCGCCGACCGCCCATTCGTCGAACTTGTACGGACCGGTTCCCGTGGGGTGCGCATTGCCGTACTCGGAAAGCGCCGGCGCCTCCGCCGTTCCGCCGATGCCGTCCGCGTCATACTCAGCGAGCGCGGTCGGGCTCTGCATCGCGAAAGCAGGCAGGGAGAGGGCGGGGATGAAGCCGGCGAACGGCTGATTCAGCTCGATCGTCACCGAGGTGTCGCCGTCGGGCGTACACGAACTGTAGACGGCCGTGTCGGGCGTCTCCACGTAACCGCGGAAGAGCTTGCCGTAGTAGTACGACAGCGCCTCGGTCGCGGCAAGGCCGGTCCAGTTGTACCAGCGGTCGAAGTTGTAGCAGACCGCCTCGGCGTTGAACGGGGTGCCGTCGTGGAAGGTGACGCCCTCCTTCAGCGTGAACGTGTGGCTCAATCCATCCTCGGATGACTCCCACGACTCGGCCAGCAAGGGCGCCGGGTCGGCCGTTCCGGGCTCGGTGCCCACCAGACCCTCGAAGATCTGACGCGAAACGCGGAACGTCTCGCCGTCCTGTGCGAAGGCGGGGTCGAGGTTGGCGGGATCCGACGACGCGGCGAAGACGAACGTGCCGTCGACGTCGGCCGTTTCCTCCGCGTCGCCGCCTCCGTCTCGCTCGCTCGCGCAGGCGGTGAGAGCGATCGCGCCGATCGCGACGATCGCGGCGCCGGCCATCCAGCGCTTTCTCGAATTGTGGAGCATGTGCTGTGCACCTTCCATGACAATGCGGACGAACGAGCGCGCGGGATTCACGCTTTCCTCGTCCACGAGGTTGTGATCCCTCGACGCTACCCGCGCGCGGGGGCGACGGCCATTACGTCTGAGTCTCGATTGTGTTTCGGCTCGGACGGGTGGAACTGGGTCTCGCGGGTGTGGGGACGCGACGCGGGATACCGTGGGTGCATGGCCCGCGCCCGCTTCGAGGCATCTCCCGTCTCCGTGCGGCTCTCCGACGGCACCCTGGCGCACGTGGTGCGCTCGGAGTATGCGGGCGGCTGGGAGCTGCAGGTCGACGGCACCCCGCAGTCGCACGTCGACCTCGACGACCCGACCCATCTGCACTTCGAGTACGTCGCCCGCATGGGCGCGGTGATCGACCTGCTGCGGATGCCGCGCCAGCCGCTCACCGCCGTCCACCTCGGTGCCGGGGCGCTGACCCTTCCCCGCTACATCGACGCCACCCGCCCCGGCTCGCGCCAGCAGGTGATCGAGCTCGAACCGGCCCTGGTGGAGCTCGTCCGCACCGAGCTGCCGCTCCCCCGCGGCGCGTCGATCCGCGTCCGCATCGGCGACGCGCGCGAGGGGCTCGCCCGACTGCCCGCCGCGCTCGACGGCAACGTCGACCTGCTGATCTCAGATGTGTACGCGGGCGCCCAGACCCCGGCCCACCTCACCACGGTCGAGTTCTACACGGCCGCTGAGCGCCTGCTCGCGCCGGAGGGCGTGCTGCTGGTCAACGTCGCCGACGGCGCCGGCCTCGCTTTCGCGCGACGCCAGGTCGCCACTGTGCGGGCGGTGTACCCGCACGTGATCGTGCTCGCCGAGGTTCAGGTGCTCAAGGGGAGGCGCTTCGGCAACCTCGTCATCGCGGCGTCCCGCGCGCCGCTCCCCTCGGAGTGGCTCCCCCGGCTCATGGCGGCGGGACCGCACCCGGCCAAGGTCGCGCAGGGCGCCGAGCTCGACGAGTTCGCCCGCGGCGCGCGCGTGGCCACCGATGCCGATGCCACGCCGTCGCCGAAGCCCGCGGCATCCGTCTTCGAGAAGCGATAGCGGCGCGTCCCCACCGGGCTTCGGCGGGTGCGGGGCACACTGGAACAGCGAGCCTGGACGTACACACACGCCGCGCGCGGAGAGGAGTCACAGTGAGCTACATCCACGGGTATGACCCCGACACCCTGCGCGAGCAGGTCGATCCGCGCGAGTGCAAAGACCGGCTCGAGGAGATCGGCGAGCAGCGGAGCCTGCCCGCGCTGCTGGAGCGGGTGTGGCTGCTGAAGGTGCTCGGCCGCCTGGAGGACTCCCTGGTGCTGTCGGAGCAGTCCGTGCGCGTGGCCCGCATGGCGGGCACGCGCAAAGATCTGCTGCGTGCACGCATCCTCCACGCGTCGGTGCTGCAGTTCCGCGGTGCGTACGCCGCCGCCGAGCAGGAGCTCACGTCGTGCGCGTACGAGGCCGAGGGGCAGGAGTGGAACGCGATCGCCGCGTTCGCCTACACCCACCGCGGCAAGGTGTACTACGAGGCCGAGGACTTCGTCTCGGCGCGCGCGGACTTCAAGCGCGCGCTGTTCCTACGCCAGGAGTCCGGTGCCTCCGACGACCAGCTCGAGGCCGCACTGCTCGCGATCGACGCCGCCGACCGGCGCCGCAGCAGTGCCACGGTCGCCAGCTGATCCCGACGCCGCTTCTCTCATCCCCCAGTGTCGTAGGTACGTTCTACTCTCGCCGCCATGTCGGATCTCCATCGTGTGCGCGTCTGGGCTGACGCGCTGATCTCCTCTCACTTGGACGACTCGTGGTCGTTCGGGTTCGACAACGCCAAGCGGCGCGCCGGACTGTGCGACTACACGCGCAAGCGCATCAGCGTCTCGCGCTACCTCGCCGCGCGCTACGACGACGACACGAACCACCAGACGCTGCTGCACGAAGTGGCCCACGCGCTCGCGGGCGCCAAGGCGGGCCACGGCCCGAAGTGGAAGGCGGTCGCGCGCGAGCTGGGATATGTCGGCGGCACCACCCACCACGGCGAGACCGCGACCGAGCTGGCCCCGTGGATCGGCGTCTGCCCCGCCGGCCACCTCGCCTACCGGCACCGTCGTGTGACGCGGCCGACCTCATGCGCGAAGTGCGCGCCGCGGTTCGACGAGCGGTTCGTCTTCACGTGGGCGCGGCGCGAGATCAGCCCGGCCGCTCGCCTCGCGGCGATGACGCCCCGGTAGCGCTCAGAGGGCGGAGAAGACGCCGTCGCGCAAGATGGGAACGACGGATGCCGCATCCGCCGCCGCCCCGGCGAGCACCTCGTCTCGCCGCCCGAGCGCGATGAGCTCAAGCCCGGAACCGCTCGCGGTCAGCAGGTGCTTGGCAGCGCCCCGCAGCGCGCGGAACGCCTCGCACGCGACGGCGGCTTCCGGCGAGGTGTGGTCGATGCCCCGCGCGCCGAGGGCGTCGATGATCGCGCCGGCGCCGAGCTGGTCCTCCACCGCGAACCGCACGGTGGCTGCCGCATCCCGCCCGGTCAGCTCGCCCGCCGCGATGATCGCGATGCTCGTGCGGGCGGCACGCCGCTCCTGTTCGGCCAGCGACGCCGCAGCGACCGCCGTCACGTTGCGCAGCGCGCCGAGCAGCACGACCGCACCGGACTCGGCCGCCGCCTCGGCGGCGGCGGCGGCGCCTGCCGAGAGGGCGTGGGCAGCGGCATCCAGCGCGTAGTCCTCACCGCGTTCGACCGTGTCGATCACCGTCGTCGAGAACGGCAGCACGTCGACGATGACGACGACATCGGCGGGCGCGAGCCGGGCCAGGCCGGCCACTCCCCATTCCATGCGCACCTGATAGCGACTCTGATCGAAGGCACTCGCGGGCATCCGACCAG
>Ga0190275_10001304_pt1 | contig 18738 bp, 17 predicted proteins | sample Popmic550T_FD_133745 | JGI IMG/M metagenome (GOLD analysis project Ga0190275, IMG submission 133745) | Populus adjacent soil microbial communities from riparian zone of Yellowstone River, Montana, USA - 550 T | ecosystem: Environmental > Terrestrial > Soil > Riparian zone > Trees stand | place...
CATTGCTTCCCACTCTGGGCGCCCACGGCAAAACCGGGCTCACCTACCTCCCACGGATCCACATATATAGAGATACATATCTCTCCTCCCTGTAGTAACCCCAGAAGCGCCCCGCCTCCCCGGTGGGGCGTTTTCTGTTGTGGAGGGCTCTAGCAAGCCAAAAACGGGCAGTCTGCTTGCTTGTGAAGGCGGCTTCCGGATCGCCTCAAGAGCCGCCGTGCCACAGTCGGTGCCACAGTCGTGCAGCGACCGCGCATCGAGGCTGTCAGGCCGGAAGCTCGCTCCGGTCCTTCTCGACCGGCCCAAGCGAGACAACGTCGTCGTCAAAAACCGCGTTGATCTCGATATGACCGCCCAGGGCGTCCACGTAGTCGGCGAGCGTGCTCAGGTAGAGATTGTCGCTCCGCTCGATCCGGGAGACGTTCGCCTGGGTCATCCCGAGTAGATCGGCAAGCTGCGCCTGCGTCTGCCCGCGCTGTTTGCGTAGTTCGTTCAGCCGGACGGCCGCAACGATCGCCCGCTTGCGAGCGTCGATCTCCTCTGCGGCGCCGGGACGGCTACGAACCTCTTCGCTTAGCTCGCCGAACGGCTTTTGCTTTGACATGGGTTCCCTCCGTCATTTGTAGGTGCTGCTGATAAATCGAATCGGCAATCGGAATCATTCGTTTGTAGAAGCGCTTCGTCTTCCCCGCCTTGTCTCCACCGATGAGCAGGATCGCTACTCGCCTGGGATCGAAGGCAAAGAAGATGCGCATCGTCTGCGTGACTCGCAACTCCTTCATGTTGGAGTGCCGGGAGCCCTCTACCGAGTCGACCAATGGCCTGCCGGCGGACGGCCCAAGCTCCTGCAAAGCCTCAACCGAGGCGACAACCTTGCGTTGCTCGGGGTCGGTCAGCGTTCGCCACCAACTGTCGAACTCGTCGGTTCTCTCGGCGCCCCAACTCACTAGACAAATATAACGTAGACGTTGTACAAGTCAAACGTTGTTGTCAGCGGCAAGGTAGGCATCCATCCGTTTGCGAACCTCGTCGTGGCTCCCCGGCAGCAGGTGTCCATAGACATCGAAGGTCGTTTGGATTTTCGAGTGGCCCATGAACTGCTGGATCGCCTTCGGATTGGCGCCCGAGTCGATCAGGAGCGAGGCGAAGGTGTGCCGGCACTCGTGGAGCGTGATCGGTCTCAGCAAGATCCGCTCTCGGCCCTCCGTCTCCGCAAACTCGCACTCGCGCTCGTTGCGCGCCTTCCAAGCCCGCTTCGCCCGGCCATCGACGGTTGACGCGAAAAAGGCATCGTCCTCCGTCCGGCCAAACAGGAGGTCTTCCCCGCTTCGCTCCGTTCGCGACAGGAAGTCCCAGAGGTAGGAGCGCAGGACGGCCAGCAACGGCACCGTACGGCGACCTGCCCGGGACTTCGGCTCGATCACGCCCTCGACCTGATCCCAGCCGCGCTCGACCGAAACACGATTCGCCCCGAAGTCGATGTCGCAGACCCGCAACGCCTGCAACTCGCCCCGCCGCAATCCCGCGTAGAAGGCGGTCGCCCAAACTGGTCGATCCTCGACCGGTAGGACAGCCAGAAGTTCCGCCGCTTCAGCAGCGGACGCGATCCGCTTCGGTCGCTTAGAGCTTCCCTCAGGGAGATCGATCAGAGCCGACGGGTTATAGGCCAGCTCGTCGCGGTGGATCGCCCGGCGGTAGAACGCCTGGATCGGGTTCATCGCGTTACTGACCGTGGCAGGCGAGAGGCCCGTAGCCAGGAGGTCGTCGGCGAACGCCTGCAAGTCGCGGCGGCGGATCTCCCCCACTTTGAGCCCAGCGACTGGCGACGGTGCGATGTGTTTCCGTAGCGAGCGCTCGTAGGAGCGAGTCGTATTCGGCTTATAGCGCTCACGACGCCTCGGTCGGACCGAACCGTCCTTCATGCCCGCGACGTATGCCCCGACAGCTTCGGCGAGGGTGCGGGCATCAGCAGGGGTTGGCCGCAGAGCCCCAGCTTCGGCTGCTCTCAGCGCATCGGTCCTCCAACTCTTGGCCTCGTCTTTCTGCGGAAACGTCTTCGTGATCCGTTTGCCCTCTCGCGCCAGGTAGATCGAGGCCTCCCAGCCCGCGTTGCAGTTGCATCGCTTCCCATTGCGCGAAGCGCAACCTTTGGAGTGGCGCTTCCTGATCCCCTCTGGCATCAGCGCCGCTCTCCCACCACGATGAAGCGCCCACCCGGTTGATCCGCAGATGGCAGGAGCCAAGCCATCCCATCGAGGAGGTCCGCCGGAGGCACTTCCGACCCGGCGGCGAGTTTGATGATCGTGTCGAGGCGTGGCAGACGCCTTCCCCTCTCGATTGCCCCGATGTGGGTCCGGTGCAGATCGGCGCGGAGGCGCATGTCCTCTTGCGAGAGGCCCGTTGCTCGACGCACGCGGAAGAGATTGCGCCCGAAGCGCACCGCCAACTGGTCGCTGTCGTCACGACGAGCCATCAGGCAAGCGGCAGGCGCGCGAAGCGGAGCGCCGCCCGGGTCGGCACGACCATCTCGTCCACGTAGCGGATGAGGCCGGCGCCGACCAGCTCCTTGACCGCCCGCCGCGCGGCGTCTTCGGGGTTGGCGCAGTCGATGTCTGCGTGGAGGAGCAGGATCAGCTCGTCAAGTGCGAGCTGCGCCGGGTGTTCGTGGAGCAGGGTCACCAGCACAGCGGCCTGGTTCTGTTCGTCCTGGGTTGCGGGGGAAGCGGGGTCGTGCCAAGCGCTGCCCGTAGGGTTCTGATCAGCCATGAGGAGGATGTCGCTCCTTGTGGTCAGGCGGCCCGTCGCGTTCCAAGCGCGGCGGGTCGCCGTTTATGTGTGAGGGACGGACGGTAACACAGGTTGTTGGGTTTTTCCCAACAACTGTGCGGCTAGTCGCCGCGAATGATTTCCGCGACTCGCGAGTAGTGCAGCCCGACCTCTTCGCTGATCTGGCGCAGGGACAGTCCAGACGCCTGGGCTTTGGCGAATGCCTTGCGTCGATCGACCCGCGCCCGGTCCTGACTGCGCTCGAACTCCGCCTGAGCCTTCCTGACCTCTGCGCGCGCTTTCTTCTCGGGGTCAGCCATGCCGAGCAGCCTAGATGCACCACGTCCATCACGTCCCCGGAAACACCTGCTCGGCGTTCTCCGCAACCCAGCGCTCCAACTCGGGGACCGGCACGAGCCGCTTGCGACCCCTGCGGATCAGCCGAAGCTCGGGCGCCACGTTGGCGTCGAAGAAGTCGGGGCCGACCCCGATCGCGGCCGCTGCCTCGGAAGGCGTCAGCGCAATCCGGGGAATCGAGGTTGCGAGCTTCTTCGCCACGAGTCAGACCGCCCCGCTCATCGCCCGATCCCAAATGAACGGTCGGCGCTGCGGTGTGCCTCGCGTACTGGCCCCTGCTCCCGCCCTAGCCGCCTCTGGCTCTCTCGCAGCTGCCGCTGCTGCGCCTCCCACCGCGCTCGGGCGCCGCCGCCATCAGGCCGGGGACCTAGCGCGTTGTCTCTGTCCCTGATGCCGTGCTCCTTGCGGTAGCCCTGAATGTCCTGGGCGGCACGGTCCCAGGTCGCCGCCTTGCCTAAGTCATTCGGCCTCTCCCCCAGCTCCCTGAGGATGTGGTCGGGTGGGGAGACGCGCATGGCCGCCAGCTCCGCGCGCTGGCGCTCGGCGAGCAGGTAGTCGATGACAGCCGCCTCGGCCCGCGCCCGATACTCGACGGGGCCGAGCTGGTCCCGCCGTGCCTCGAAGCGATCCGCAGCATCGGCGCTGCGATCGGCCCGCTCCTGCAAACGCTCCAGCTCCGCGCGGCGCTGGCGCCGAGGAAGCTCGCCGACTCGCTCGGCCTGCTCGGCGATCTGGGCGAGGTCCCGCTCGGCGCCTGCGACCTTCTCCGCAAGCTCGCTGTGGCGCTCCTCATGGCGGCGCTCGGCGCCGGTCTCAGCACGAAGCGCCTGGCGCCGTTGGGTCAGCTCCTCGGTCGAGAGCCGCCCGAGTGAGGAGCGCAGCGCCTCGTCGTGAGCCGCCGACTGGGAGCCGTCGCGCTCGGCCGCTTCGGCGATGTGCTCAAGGCCCTGGCGGGAGTGCGGCGAGCGCGGGGCGATCTCCTCGCGGTCGGACTGGACCTCCGGCGTCGCGTAGAAGTAGGTCTCCTCCCGAGAGCGGGAGGCGGCGACGTAGAACTCCTGGCGATCCATCGAGGGATCGGCCATCACGTAGGCACGATCGACCGTTGCTCCCTGCGCCTGGTAGGTAGTCGCGGCGTAGGCGTGCTGGAGAGCGGGATCACCGTAGTTCGTAATCCGCCCCAAGAAGACGGAATCGACACACACCCGCCCAGCGGTGTCGATTCCGTCCAACACGAGCGCCCCGGACTCCGGGTCGACTGCCTCGATCCGCCAGCGCTCGCGGTTGTAGATCTGTGCCTGGTGGTCGTTGATCCTCGTGATGACCTGATCGCCGGCAGCAAAGTGGGCCTCCCCCACTTCGATCTCTGCCTTGCCGAGCCGCCCCTCGGATCGCATCCGCTCTCGCGCCAGGGCGTTCAGCTTCTCCACCTCGGCGTTTCGCTTCGCCACCATTAGCGCGTCCTCGCCCTGGCCGAAGCTCTGCCACCAGTCGTTGACCATCTCCTCGCGGCGGGCCTCCGGATCGGCGGCGACGATCACCCGCTCTGAGGAGCGGTAGACATCGAGCGCCTCGCGGCCCTCGCCCTCCCTAATCCGCTTCGCCCCTTCACAGTCGAGCTCGTAGTGGTGGCGGATCACTTCGTCCAGCCCCACCGGCTCGCTGCGGTTGGCGATCGCGGCGAAGAGACCGCCCGCCTCGATCTCGCCGAGCTGGGCGGGGTCGCCGATCAGAACCAGCTTGGCGTCGGCCGCCTGGGCGTGGTCGATCAGGCGGGCGAGGGTCGCCGAGTCGACCATCCCTGCCTCATCGATCAGCAGCACCGAGCCGGGCTGCATTGGCGCCTCGCCCCCATCCACCTTCCTGCCGAGGTCGGCAAGAAGGCGGGCGATGCTGGTCGCATCGAGCCCCTCCGAGCGCAGCACGTTCACCGCCCGCCAGGTCGGCGCCGCGACGAGCAGCTCGTGCGAGCCGGCAGCCCAGCCCTCGGCCGCCGCAACGGTCGCGTAGGTCTTGCCGGTCCCGGCCTCGCCGATCACGATCTCCAGCGCCCGGCCGCCGCCGAGGAGCTGGGAGACCATCGCCCGCTGATCGGCCTTCAGGCTCGGGCGGGCGTCGAGGACGCGCGAGACGAGGATCGGGTCGACCACGACGCGATCGGTCGTGGCTCGCATCCGCTCGGCCGCATCGAGCGACCGTTGCTCAAGCTCGTAGATCCGCTGCGTCGTGAACCGGGCGCCCTTCGGACCCTCGGCAATTCGGATCACCGACTCTGAGGCAAGGAAGGCGTCGGCGAGTTCCTCGATTTCGTTGGTCGGGGCGCCGTGGGGCAGGTTGTCGGCGACGGCCTGGATCGCCTCGCGGCGGTCGAAGTGGGAAACGTGAGCAGTGACCGACCGCTCGACCTGGAGCGCGGTCAGCAGCGTCGGGCCGGGAAGTTCGTGGCCCAGGCGGGCGCCGATTACCTCGCGGTCAAGGCCGACCTCGGCGCCGTTGGTTCGCCAAGCCTCCCGCAGACTCTCGGTGGTGAGGTCGCGGTCCTTGGCCTTGCGCGTCGCCAGGGTCGCGACCTGCATCGCTCGCGCCGAGGCGCCCTCCCCCGCCGCCTCGAGGATCTCGGCGCGGCGGGTGGAGAAGCGCCGCAGCTCCTCGGCGCTGAAGCCCTTGATGTCGGCAATGCCTTTGACGACCGGCTGCCACTCGACTCCGAGACGTTGGGTCAGCTCGTGGCGCAGGTGGGCCTCGTAGATGTAGCTGGCGGTTTTGGCGTGTTCGTAGATCGCCGGGTGATAGAGGCGCGACCAGCGGCCGTCCGGCCCCTTGGTCGCGTTGGCGATCAGGACATGGGTGTGGAGCTGGGGGTCGCCGGCGCGGGAGGAGCGGTGGGCGTAGGCGGCGGCGAGGAAGCCGTTGCCGGGGACGAACTCGTGGCCGCCGCGACCTCGACGGGTCCAGCAGGCTTGGCGCTCCAGATAGCCGAGCGCCTCGGCGACGGCGGTGGCGTGAGCTTCCTTGATCTGGCCGGAGACCGGATGGCCGCCGAGTGCCCAGGTCAGGGAGACGGACTTCGGGGCTGAGAAGGTCAGGTCGAAGCCTGGGACCGGCTCGCGGCCGGGAGCTGACTTCAGGCCGAGCATTTCGCCATCGACCGGATTGCGGCCGGTCAGCATCGCGACGAGCTGGTCGGCCTCGACCTTGCCGTAGAGGCCGAGATCCTCGCTGGCATCGCCGAGCCAGTAGCCCTCGGCCTCCCCCTCGCCGGAGTAGTAGTCCTCGGCGCCTTCGGCGACCTTGCCAAGGTAGTAGCTGTGTTGGCCGGCGCCGAGCTTGCCGATGGAGAGCATCAACTTGAACGCCCGTGACGGGGGCGGATGAGGTCGAAGTTGGGGCACATACCTCCTATGTCGTGCTGGAGGCGGTTTTGCATCGGAGAGCTTTGGAGGCTGGCCATGCCTCCTACGTCCGACGGGGGGCTTCAGCGCCCCCGGAGATCACCCGGTGATAGGGCGTGAGGGGGTGGTGCTGTGGAGTAGGACCTCCACCTGAGAGCACTACCCCTGGAGGCTCTGCCGAAGCGCGGTGCCTAGCTCTGTGGACTAGGTCTTCCCTGACTCCTTGGGACTCTGCTGTGGGGAGCGGATGTGTAGGAGGTGGAAGGCTGCCTGCGATGTGGACCGGAGGCCGTCCCCTGCGCGGCGCGAACATGATCGTCTTACCCCGGCTGGGGCATATTGCGGCTCTGGCTAGGATCCGGGGATCGAGCCGAAGGCGAAGACTTTGCCAATGTCCGGTGGGGTCAGGCCCTGACTCTAAGGTGCCAGGTCATGTTCGATCTCTTTGGGACCATCTGGTCAGACCTTGCCGTGGAGGACGTGGAGGCGTTCCTGCGCGAAGCCGACAAAGAGGGCGTGACCTGGGAGGCCAAGGCCGACACTGAGCAATCGTCACTGCGGCCAGATTCAATCCGCAAAGCTGCCTGCGGCTTTGCCAACCAGATCGGTGGTTACCTGATCCTCGGCGCTCGTAATGCCGGGGATGCGGGATGGGAGTTGCCGGGCATCACGCGACCCGCAGACGAGCCAGAGGTTTGGGTCGGCCAGATCCTGCGCCGCTTGCAGCCCGAGCCTCGTTTCGCGGTCAAAGCGTGGTCCCGCCCAGACGACAGGATTGCCATCATCGTTCAGGTCGAACCGGTGGCCGTGCCCCCCTGCATGACGCCGCAGGGCCGTGTCTACGAGCGCGTGACGGGCGAGACGCTCCCCGTCGAGGACCCGATCCTCCTCGACAAACTTTTCCGACGGGGCGAGAACGCGCGTACGCTGGCCGCCCAACGTGCCCCGCGCGCGGCGAAGCGCGCGCTAGATGCCTCCGGATGGTTCTTTCAGAAGTCAGTGGGGCTCGCAGTCGGGCTTGCTCCTCTGGCGCGCGAGACCGATGACATCTCCTCGCGACTATTCACCCAGGAGACCCGGAACGCGATGGTCGAGGCGAGCTGGGACCTGCTTTCGAGCCTTCGTCCCCAGGGCAGCCCAGACGATGTCGCGCAACAGCCGCAACAGGATGCTCATGCGGCCCTACTGCATTTCAATGAGCACAGGACTTGGGGCGTAGATGAAGAGGTGATCGCCACGACTCGGAGCACCTGGCTCACCCAGGCCAATTGGGACGGAACGGTCGCCGCCAGCCTGACGCTCAGCGACGGCGACGTCGCGCAGGCGCCGCCGCCGGAGGAATTGATCGGCGCCCTCTGGAGAGTCATCGGACCCCTATGCCGCCGACTCGGTGGATACGGGCCGAGCCAACTCAGCGTTGTTATCGCCGTGACCAAAACCTCGGAGTCGATCGTTATGGGTCAGGTCGCGCACGCTCCAGGCCGACCTCCACCAGACGATTTGCTGTACGCCCGTTTGGGGGAGGCAACGCAGGCCGACCGGGTTGTCGATCTCGCGGACCCCAGCGATGAGGTCGTGGCGAGTCTCTGTCGTGAGATCAGACGGGCTGCTGGCGAAACTCAAGACGAGGACTAGCACTCGCCTCAGTCGTAGCCGCTAGCTCCGAGCCGTCAAACAGGGCACGGTGAACGTCTTCCCCGGCTTTTCGCATCTGCTGGTCGAGATAGCTCGGTCGATGGTTGCCTGGGAAATGGCGGGCGAGGAATGAGGCGGGCGGCATCGTCCGGTAAAGGGAAGCGTTCCGCGCCGCGAGAAGTGATGGGAGCCCGTGGCCCTGCTCGACCACGCCCAGGATGCGCTCGTAGTCCTCAATGCTGAACAGCGTCGGTAGCTGGACTCTGGCGTCGAGAAACAGATCCGGTGCCCGCGCGTCGATGTGTGCCCAGAGCAAGTCGTTCTGGAAAAGCTCTGACGGAACGACCACGACTGGCCAGAGGCGTCGGAGAAGCGTGAGGTCCACGCCGTCAATCACTGCGTAGCCATCGAGCATGCTCTTGATGGCACTATCAAGCTCCCTCAACTTGCCGATGACGCGATCGAGCGCGTTGAGCATGGCGGTGGGCTCTGAGAGCACGCGGGCTTTTCGAGCTGGCCTTCCGCCCGTGACCTCCACGGCGACAAGTTCAGCGCCGTAGCTCAGAACCAGATCGGGGGAATAAGACTCGGAGCCATCCTCCCCGGTGTACGGCCGCTCGCCAGCCACGCGCACAACTCCCGCCCTTCGCTGAACTTCATGGGCATCCTCGGTAAGACGCAACACGTAGCGCTCCATAAGTTCACCGTGGAGCCGCGTAAAGCGGAGCGCTGAGGTCCGGCTTCGGCCTTTCGGCGGCTTACGCTCCCGTGCGGAATCGAGGAGTCGATAGTAGAACCCCTCCCCCATCCAAGAGCGAAGGAATCGAGGGCCGAGCAACAAGAGTCGTCCGTCTTCGAGCCGGAGAAACGGGCGTCGCTCGAAAGGTGCTCGGTCCCAGAGAACGTGGTCTCGATCCGTCCCTGCTTCTTCGAAGTGCTCCGCCAATTCTTCCCGGCTGGCACTGATTCCAGTGACGAAGCGATCCACGACCCCGGGAGGCATCTGTCCTGAAAGCAGCTCATCGGTCTTCGTCGTGATTAGGCGCTTGGTCAAAGGCAGATCCTCATCCAAACAGCGGCTGAAGGCTCCCATCGCGGTTGCGAATGCGAGTTGCTCGTCGAAGGGCCCGAGGTCTTCGCACATCCACGCGGAGAGATCACACCAATTGTCGCTCCCCTTCGCGAGGTCTTGAAAGAGATCGACAAACAATGCGCGGGCTCGCCCTTGGTCGCTTCCGAGGTTGCTCCGATCGAAATAGAGACCCATTCGTGCCATCGCGGGTACCCAGGACTTCGGGTTCGCAAGATCGGTCTGAGGATCCAAGCCACTTGCCCTGTGGCTGCCGATGCCGATCATTGCCGTCGTCAGCGCATTGACCTCTGCGTCGGTCAGATCTCGAAATCCGACCGATGGCGACCCTCCGGTGATTAATAGCCGCATCAACATCACGAAGTGCTGCTCGTTGAAGACAACATGCTGTGCGTCTTCAGCCATGAACCGCCGGATCAGTTTCAGAATGGGGTTTCCGACCCCAAAGACTTCCTCCGCAAGCTTCAGATGCTTGGCTTGACTGGCCCCAACGAACCAGACGGATGCGTTGATCGCCGCCAAGGCAACCATCGCTGGCTCGAACCCAATCGTGTCGAGGACCTCGGTGATTTCTTGCAGGTCTACTTCGGGAAGTCCGAGAGCGATTGGGTCAATAGAAGCGCCGAGCATGTCCAAATCCCCTGGTGGAGTCCCTATCGCGAGGAATGAGCCCTGCGGTATCTCCGGCAGCGGTGAACGCTGCCACGCAGGAAGCCAGAGCCCGTTGGGATCAAGTGTTTCCGGTGGGATAAGCAAGCGGCCGTCGCTGGGAATCACCATGTCTCCATGTTGGCGATTGGAGCGGCGGACTTTGCCTCCCATGCCCAACCGAACTCGTGCCACAAAACCGGACCAGATAGCGCCCACACTCGGTGCCCCGGTCATGGTCAGGTTCGCTCGAAGCCAAGCCGATCCGACGCCGAGATTAGGCTCGGTGGGTGCGAGCTTGGTTCCAAACGCGGGGCAGGAGGCTTCTCAGTCTTCTTTCGGACCTCGGGGGAGCGCTGGGCTTCGTCGTTCTAGCGGTGGGTTTCATTGCTGCCGCTGTCGCGGGGACTGTTCTTGTTGCCGTAGAGGCCTTTCCCCAGCCGTTTCTATCGCTTCTCGTACTAGGAATTGCGCTGCTGGCGGCAGGACTGGCGCTTCACTTCCTGCGCAGTTCCCTTACCGCACCCCGGGGGGAGACCGCGCCTGCACTTCTGGTACCTCGGCAGGAAGCCGAGGCAACCAGCTGGACCGGATCGGACAACGCCTATTCCCGTGCTTCGGCCATGCAGCGCCAGCACGACGATGCAAAAGCGCGAAAGGCGCTTCGGCGAGTGCGGGAGGAGCTGCGCGACGATCGGCATCACGTTCAGCGGGCCAGCGAAGGCAATATTGGCCAGATTCGCCAGATCAGTCTCCAGGCGTGGGGCGAGTGCGAGGAGACCTTGCTCGGATTGCCGTCCTCCATTCCGCACTCATCCGCCCGACACGCATATCGAGAATTGGAAGGCATTCAAGACGTTCTTTACATTCGCGAGTCCCGCACCACTTTTAGCCTGAGAAAGCAGCCGAAAGTTCTTCTTGAAACCGACGTACACACCACGTTGGAAGCAATCGACGCGGCCATCGAGAAATTGAGCGCGGCCGACGCGGATTATGGGCATTAGATCCTCGACTCAAAGCATCCGTGCCACGGCGGTGCCACAGTCCGACACGAATCAACCGGCCACAACCGGATTTAGCCGGAAACGATTTGGCTCTAGAGGTTGTTTTCCGCTCTGCCAAGCGGCGGATCGGACCTCTCTCCTCCCTGTAGTAACCCCAGAAGCGCCCCTCCTCCCCGGAGGGGCGTTTTCTGTTGTGGAGAAGACGATCGGCCGGCTGGCCCAGGAGGGTCTAGGTGGCGGCGAAGAGGCCGGCGCCGGGGAAGGGCTTCGCCCGCGGGGGCACCGCGTAGAAGCCGCCGGCGCGGAGCTCGATCAGCTCGATCGGCTCCGGCTCGCCGGGCCCCCGTTGCGCCCGCCCACCGAAGTTGACACCGCCGAGCCAACCGGCGAGACCGAGGATCTGCCGCAGGTGTTCGAGCTCGCCCTGGAAGCTGACGAAATTGAGGCCGATCGCGGGCTCGCCAGCGGCGAAGCCGTCGAGGTACTCGTAGCCCTGCCGGAAGATGCGGTGTGCCGCCGGGGTCGTCGGCTCGGCCCGGTTCTGATTGGCGCGGTGTATATGGGAGGCCTCGACGACGGGGTCGCCGGTCTCGGGGGGATCGAGGAAGGCGTCGCGCTCCTCGGGCGTCCCCGCGGGCGACGGAAAGGCCCGCGGGTGGAGCCGGATGCCATCCCACTCGACCTTCTCGATGGGATTTCCGGTGAGCTTGTCGCGACCGACCAGGATCTCCTGCTGCTCGCGCGCGAGCCGGCGCCAGGCGGCCAGGTCCACCCCGCAGCGCAGGAACGCGAGGTAGGTCCCGCCGCGGTTCCAAGCGGGGTCGCCGGCACAGCGGACCGCCGCCTCGCGCTGGCTGCGCCTGATGTTGCTGACGCCGTCGTGGAACCCAATCCAACTGCGGCCGTCGTCGCGGGCGAAGCCCTCGTAGGTCTCGCGGATCGACAGCGGCAGCTCCTCGTCCACGATCAGTTTCCAGACCTCGACCACAGCCCGGCTCACAGCCTGGGAGTCGCGGCCGGTGAGCTGCAGGCAGACGTCGCCCTCGCCGCTCCCCGGCGGCACGTCCGAGCCCCAGCGCAGGGTCGGGAAGGGCCCACCGGGGTGCCCCAGGGCGACCAGAAGATCGGGCCGCACCAACTCGGTCAGGTCACGTCCGGGGCCGAAGAGGCTGGCTCCATAGCCGAGCAAGGCGTCGAAGGTATCGGCGTCCACCCGCGCGCCCTCCTCACCCGGCCGGGTCGCCTCGGTATCGCGGACGACGCCCCGGCGCAGATCGGCAAGCACCTCCCAGACGCGCCGCAGCGCCGTCCCCGCCTGGGCGGAGTCACAGCCGGGGGCGAACTCGGCGATGGCGAGGAGGAAGGCCTTCGGCGCGCCGGGGCCGAGGTAGATCCCCGGCTGCAACTCTGGCGTCCCGGCAGCCGCCATCATCCGATCAGGCCTTCCAGCCGCTCGGCGGTCTCGATCTCCAACGCGCAGTCCGGCCGCTCCGAACAGGCTGCGACGGTGGGCGCCGGGCGGGGCTTCGCCTGCACCCGTACCGCGCGGGGCTCGCCGACTCGCAGGTAGAGACCAAGCTGGACGAGCTCGGCGATCTGGGCACCGTGCTCGATCGGCCTGCCGGTGCGGGCGGCGCGCACCTGCGCCAGCGAGAAGCCGGCTTCGGCCGGGATCTCGAGCTCAAGCCGCTGGTGACGGGGCAGTCCGTCCGGCAGCGGCGGGCCCTGGCGACCCAGCCGGAACCACTCAACCGGCAGCGACTCCCCGTCGGGATCCAGCAGTTGGGAGCTCTGCACCTCGAGGATGTAGATCCCGATCGGGTCGTCGAAGCGGATCCGCCGCCCTTCCGTCGCCAGCCTGACCACTCGCTCGACCACGACCGGGTCGGAGTTGCGACAGTCCTGGGCGCTGTGTTCCGGCAGGTTCGGGATCGCCTCCGAGCCGGAGGGGAAACGCGCCTCTTCGCTGTCCGGGTCGACGACCAACTGCGGCACCGAGGCGGCCGCGGCGGCGAGCTCGACCAGAGCGCCGAGCTTGTTGTCGTTCCTGGAAAGGCAGACGATCGCCTCAAGGCCGTTGTTGTAGGGGCCTGGCGACTTCTTCCTCTTGGGTCCGCCCAGCATCACTGCGCGGAAGGCGGCGGCGCGGTCCCCCGGGGCGCTCGTCGCGGCGAAGGGGTCGTGGTCGCCGAAGAGTGCCGCGGCGGCGACCTCCTCGACCCGGGCAAACTCGGCGACCCGCTCCAGCGCGAGGGCCGGCGCATACCCGGCCAGAACTTCCCAGTAGTCCGAAAGCTCGGTGGTCAGCTCAAACCTGACCGCGCGGCCAGCGGCGTCGCGCACCATCCTCCACTCCGCGTACTCCTCCTGGAAACGAGCACGGCCGAGATCGCCGTCGCCATCCACGCGTGCGTCGAGGATTCGATCGGCCCGGTCCCTGCCCAGACAAGCACGGATACGCGCCGGCACGGCGGGCCAGTCTGGGAACCGCAGCTCAGTCGCGTTCGCCGAGCTCGCCTCCGCCAACGCCGGTGGCAAGGCGACCTTGTCGAGGGCATCCGCGACCTGCTTCGCCCAGACATCCGAGGCAGATCCCAGCTCGGTCAGCCCACCGGGAGGTCTCAGCCGCAGACCTTGCTGACCGGCCCCAGGCCCGCTGGGTGAACCAGGGCTGAGATCGAGACTTCGACGCGTTCGGCCAACTGGGCCCCGGTGACGATTGGGCGGCCGTCCAGCAGCACCTCGGAGAGCGTGAAGGAGTTCTCGGGCGGCTCGAAGCAGGCTCGGACGACGCGGCCGTTCTTACCGCGCTTCGGTTTCCAGAGATCGCTTGGCTTGAGCCCCTCGTGCCCCGGCGGCAAGCGCATCCCGTCCGTGCGGATGCGAGTGAGGTAAAGGCCGGGCGGATCGGCGAGCGCGATCCGCGCGCCCCCGATCGCCGCGGCGTTGATGGTGGTCGCAATTGAGGGATCGCTGAAGCGGCGAGCGTTGCCAAGGCCATTGCACCTCATCAGCGCGCTCGCGTCGGTGATCGGGTTGCCGTCCGACCCCGTCCGCACAACCGAGGCCTCCGCGGCAAGCCGGATCGCTGCGTCGAGGTTGTTGTTTTCCTGCGCGAGGTGAGCGATGTGCCCGTCGGCGCCGCTGTTCCACTCGTTGCGCCCGTTGTAGCTCCCGCCCGAGAACAGGTCCTTCTCCTCGACCTCGGTCTCGAACATCTCGCTGTAGGTGGCAAGAAGCGCGCCTCGATCGGTTTTCGCCAAGTGCTCAAACCACTCGCCGACCTCGGTGGTGAAAGTGACCCGGGTGATCTCGCCCCGCTCGTTCCTGGTCGCGCTCCACTCGCAGTACTCGTCCTGCCCGAAGAAGCTCCCCACGCCGGGCACCGCAACCGGCTGCAACCTGGCTCGGTCCGCGATCTCCCAACGTTCCTCCTCCGACAGGTGGGTGAGCGCGCCCAGGGTGCCGGAGAGGGCCGACCAGGTCACCGGGGCGGAAGTCGACTCGAGACCGTCGAGCGAGTTGTAGAACGGCAGGGGCCGGTTGCCTAGGTTTGCTCCCTGCACGGCGTCCTGCACCGCCGCGTCGATCAGGCCGGAGACGGTGTCCGACCACTCCTGGGAAGGCGGGGCGACGTCGCCGGGAGAATGGACCAGACCGCTCATCGTTGCTCGACGGTGCCGTCGGGCTTCATCGCCAGGCCCTCGATGCTGTCCGCGGGGATCGAGGTCTGCGCGAACAACATCGGCGTCTCGCTGATCGGCATCTTCCGCACCCGGTTGCGCCGCTCCTCGGCCAGCCTGAAGACGTCCCTGAACCCCTCTGGAGTTCCGAGCTTTTCGCCGAGACGTTCGTAGTAGACCTCCAGCCGCTGGTTCGCGAGCCCCTTCCAGCCCTCTCCAGCGCCCCAGAGCTCGGCGAATTCGAGCTCGGCGGCAGTCGGGGCCGTGCCAGTCGCGGCAGCGGCAATCGTGTCCCCCAGCAGTTGGGAGAACGCCTCCCACTCGCCCGCGGGCAGCGGGCCCGAGGCGACGTGGTCCAGCAGGCTGGCACGGCGGTCGGAGAACACCGGGTTTGGGAAATCGACCATCAGCAGGCAGCCCGCCAGGCGCTCAGAGACCAGGCCGAGCTGGTTCTCCCCTACCTCCAGTCGCGGCGTGACGAGCTGGCGGATGAAATCGACGTCCTCAAAGGCTCGCTCCGGGACGACGAAGAGGAAATGGGTGTCCCCGGCGCGTTCGAAATCGGCCCCTGGTTCGGGGCCTTCACGATCGCGGACGGTGACGCCGAACTCGGCAAGGGTGTCACGGTAGGTCTGAGCCGAGACGCCAAAAGGCGCTTTCGGTCGAGCCAGTTTAAAAACGTCGGCGAGGACGTCGAGGTCGGCGAAGAAGGTGCCGGGGAGGCTCACCTGCCCCAACCCGCCAAGGGCCGGTTGGGAGTCCTGGCTCGAAACGAGGTTGACGGTGAACCGCCGCGGCTCCAGCGAACCGAGCAGGCGCTCAATCACCTGAGTCGGATCCGCCACCGCCCCCGCTTCCGCGATCTGTCCCAGTCGCCGCCGGTTCCAGCGGGTGATCGCGAGCTTGGCAACCGAGTCCTCCAGCACGTAGGCGCCGAGCTTTTCGGTGAACCAGGGGTGCTGCGCGACCTCGTCCCCCGCCGCAAGGTCGAGCTGATCCATCGTGGCCCGGGGCGAGTGCCAGTGCACCCAGGGCAACTTGAGCTCCTTGAACAGCAGGTTGCCGGTGGGATGGCTCTCGAAGGGTCCACTCGACCGCGTTCCCGGCTCCCATGCGTGGCGCGAATTGCCCGCCCAAACCCAGCTACCGACCGTTCCGAGGATGGTCCGGTAGTAGTTGAAGCCACCCTTCCGATCGTCCCACGCCATCACCTCGACACTCGGGCTGTCGGGACGGGAGGTGCTGATCATCAGGTCGGGGCCATCGGGTCCCTCGCCGCGGGCCAGCAGGAAGCGCAACCGGCGATCGACAGCCGCCGCGGAGTCCTTGACCACCTGGCTCTCCTCGGCCACGACAAACGATTGCTGAGTGGCCGCGGCGAGCGGGTGGTCTGGCGCCACAGCGGCGTCCAGCCTGGCGAGGAGGTCCTCGCCCGAGCTTGGAAACTCGCCGGCCCGCAGCAGCTCTACCGCGAATGGGTCGTTCAACTCCGCCTCGATCTCGGCCGCGTCCATCGCCTGAGGTTTCTCGTCCCACCCGACGAGAAACCGCCGCAGCGACGAGGGCTCGGCGTCCGCGTCGAAGAATGCTCCGCAACCGATTGGCTCAGTTTCTCTGATCACTCCAGCCTCCATGCGGCAGCACCCTAGCATTTGGGTACTCAGAAATTCTTCTATAGAGGAGGACGGTGGTCGTCGTCTCGTCGGGGCACTCGCGGCCGCGTCGACGCACTGGGAAACATCTGCTTACTGCTGACCGTCGACGGGGGGCGGGGCGGCGTTCCCCGTCCTGGCGCAGCGGCCGCGCCGACGACTCGCCCGGTCTTGCTCAGGGGGACTTGTCCGTCGCCGCCAGACGTGCGCGGGTTTCGCTAATCCCTCCTAGGCCGACTCGGCCCGTTCCTCGCCGGGCCAGCGGCCGGTGACGCGGTTGACGCTGCTGCGCACGCCACGGTCGGTGATGCCTTTGACGAGGCGGAAGATGGCGCCCTCGACCAGGAGGGCGATGACCAATTTCGGGATCGCGACCTCGCGCTGGTCGGGAGCCGGCGCCTCCTCGTCGTCGAACACGGCCCAGAGGCGCTCGAACAGCTTCTGGGCGGCGATTCCGGCCAGCAGGCCGGTGATGATGCCGACCGGGGCAAAGAGGATCTTCATGGGCACAGGCTACCCACAGGGTGCGCCGCGAAACGAAGGACCCCGAACGCGAAACCGGCCGCACTTGGCGGCCGGTCGCTAGTAGGTCCATCCCCCAACGGACCACATATACAGAGCTGCCTCTCCTCCCTATTGGCGATCCCCAGAAGCGCTGGCCTGACGGCCTTTGCAACGTCAACCATCACCGGAGAGACAGGTGCAATCTATTCGATTGCACCGATTGGATCAATCGTCAAAATTGATTAGAGCTCGAAATGGGCAAATCAGCCCAAAACCGGCTGCGCCGAGGGCAGCGCGGCGAGCACCCGCTCCGCCACCGACTCCCCCGTCAGGCCCGCCTCGGCCCGCAGCAGCGCCGGCTTGCCGTGGGTGACGTAGCGGTCGGGGAGGCCGACGCGCAGGATCCGGGCCCGCTCCGCCGGCGCCTCGGCGAAGGCGTCCTCGAGGTGCTCCAGGACCGCCGAGCCGAAGCCGCCGGGCAGGACGTTCTCCTCGATCGTCACCACCAGGTCGTGCTCGCGTGCCAGCCGCTCGACCAGGGCGCCGTCGATCGGCTTGGCGAAGCGGGCGTCGGCGACGGTCGCCTCGAGGCCGTGCCCGGCGAGGATGCCGGCCGCCTCCTGCGCGACGGAGACGCCGTAGCCGTAACCGAGCAGGGCCACCCGTTCGCCCGCGGCGAGGATCTCGCCGGTGCCGATCGGGATCAGCTCCGGCTGCGCCGGCAGCTTCGCTCCCTCGCCCGCCCCGCGCGGGTAGCGCAGCGCCGCCGGCCCGTCGTGGGCGACCGCGGTGCGCAGCATGTGGACCAGCATCGCCTCGTCGCGCGGCGCCATCACGACCACGTGCGGGATCAGGCGGAAGTAGGAGACGTCGAAGGCGCCGTGGTGGGTCGGGCCGTCGTCGCCGACCAGGCCCGCCCGGTCCATCGCGAAGGTCACGTCCAGCTCCTGCAGGCAGACGTCGTGGATGATCTGGTCGTAGGCGCGCTGGAGGAAGGTCGAGTAGATCGCGCAGACCGGCTTCGCCCCCTGCAGCGCCATCCCGGAGGCGAGCAGGACCGCGTTCTGCTCGGCGATGCCGACGTCGTAGTACTGCTCGGGACGCTCGTCGGCCAGCTTCTGCAGGCCGGTCCCCCCCGCCATCGCCGCGGTGATCCCGATCACCCGCTCGTCGCGCTCGGCCTCGGCGACCAGGGCGTCGGCGAAGACCTGGGTGTACTGCGGCGGCGCTCCGGGGGCCGGTGGCTTCTCCAGCATCTCCGGCGCGATCGCGTCGGGCGCGTCGGTTTCCGTCACCGCCACCGGCTTGGCCGCGGCCGGCTGTCCGTTGACGATCGAGTTGGGCTTGGCGGCGTGCCATTTCTCCATGCTCTCGAGGCCGCCCTCTTCGGCTGGGAGGAAGCCCTTGCCCTTGACGGTGTGGATGTGGACGACGACCGGGCGATCGGCCTCGAAGGCCTCGGTCAGCGCCTCGCGCAGCGCGTGTACGTCGTGGCCGTCGATCACGCCCATGTAGGCGAGGTCGAGCTCCTCGAAGAAGAGGCCGGGCGCCCAGTAGGCCTTGATCGCCGACTTGATCTCCGGGCCCAGCCGCTCGATCCGCCGGCCGAGGCCGAGCGGCAGCTTGGTCAGCCGGTCCTCGACCCCCTCGCGGGCGTGGAAGAGGCGCGGGTTGAGCCGGATCCGGTTGAAGTAGCGCGAGAGGGCGCCGACGTTGGGGGAGATCGACATCCCGTTGTCGTTGAGGACGATCACGACCGGGGTCTGCATGCCGCCGGCGGCATGCAGCGCCTCGTAGGCGACGCCGCCGGTGAGGGCGCCGTCGCCGATCACGGCGGCGACGCGGCCGTCGGCGCCGATCCCCTTGCGCATCGCCTCCTTCAGACCGACCGCGTAGCCGATCGAGGTCGAGGCGTGGCCGGCGCCCATGATGTCGTGCTCGGACTCGGCGATCGAGCAGAACGGGGCGAGGCCGTCGTACTGGCGGATCGTCGGCAGCTGGTCGCGG
>Ga0190275_10001305_pt1 | contig 18724 bp, 17 predicted proteins | sample Popmic550T_FD_133745 | JGI IMG/M metagenome (GOLD analysis project Ga0190275, IMG submission 133745) | Populus adjacent soil microbial communities from riparian zone of Yellowstone River, Montana, USA - 550 T | ecosystem: Environmental > Terrestrial > Soil > Riparian zone > Trees stand | place...
ACGGGCCGGCGCGGCGGCGTCGCGCACGTTGGGCACGTTGATCACGTCGCCCGCCTTCAGCGCGTCGAACTTCACGCCGGGGTTGAGCTTCTGCAGCAGCTCCACGCGCGTGGCGAAGAGCTCGCTGAGCTTCTCGGCCAGCGACTCGTAGCACATGCAGTTCATCCGCGCCTGCGCGTAGATGCTGCCCGGGAGCGACACGAACGGCCCGCGCACGTCGGCGGCGGTGAGGGTGTGGCTCACCACCGTGTGCGCGGGGCGCCCGGCCACCTGCTCGAGCCGGGCGTAGGTGGCGCTGTCTACCACGCCGTTGGCCGCGAGCCCCTCGCGCGCCTGGAACCAGTACACGGCCACGCCGGTGTTCTGCCCCCATCCCCCGTCGATCATCCCCGGCGCGAAGAGCGCGCGGTTCAGCAGCACCTGCACGCGCAACACCGACGGCCCGCGCAGCCCGGGGCCCACGGGAAAGCGCGTGCGGCCGCCGTTGACCGCCTCGGCGGTGATGTGCGCGTAGCTCTCGCCGTTGGCGGGGACGCGGGTGAGGTCGAGCGGCGTGGCGGGGCTGAGCGCGGGGCTCACGGCGGGGCGGCGCACCAGCCGCGTGGACGCGGCGGGCTGGGCCGGCGCGGCGACGGCGACCGGCACCCGCGACGCGGGCGGCCGGGCGCGCACCGCCGGAAGGCGCACCAGCGCCGCGTGGCCGCGGCTGGCGTCGGGCGCCTGCGCCTGGGCCTGCGCCGGGGTGCACGGCAGCGCGAGGATGCACGCCAGCATCAGCGCCGCATGCACGGCGCGTGGTCGGTCGCTCATATCAGGGTTCCAGCAGGTGCGGAATCGGTGACTGCACGTGGGGATCGCAGGTGGGGCCCGGCTTGCCGAAAGATAGCGCGAAGTCGTGCAAAATCAACGGCGGCAACACCGCCCGCGGCCTTGCCCGTTCCCCGGGGCCGAGCGGACGAGGGTGCGCGGGCCGCGGCGCCGGTCACGCGGCGGCGATCTCCGCCAGGGCGCGCTCGAGGGCGGCGGCCGGGTCGGCGGCGGCGGTGACGGAGCGGCCGAGCACGAGGTAGTCGGCGCCCAAGCGCGCGGCCTCCGCCGGGGTCGCGACGCGCGACTGGTCGCCCGCGGCGTCGCCGGCCAGGCGGATGCCGGGGGTGAGCACGCGCATCTCCTCGCCCGCGGCGCGGCGCACGGCGAGGAGCTCGTGCACCGACGCGACCACGCCGGGGATCCCGCAGTCGCGCGCGAGGGCGGCCAGCCGGCCGACCTCGTCCTCCGCCGCCACCCGGTCGCGGCCCCACGCCTGCGCCAGCGCGGCGGCGTCCATCGAGGTGAGCACGGTGACGCCGAGGAGCTGCAGGCGCGCGCCGGACGCCGCGTCCGCCGCCGCGCGCAGCATCGCCGCGCCGCCCGAGGCGTGGAGGGTGAGCAGGTCCACGTCGAGCCGGGCCGCGCTCTCCACCGCGTGCGCCACGGTGTTGGGGATGTCGTGCAGCTTCAGGTCGAGGAAGACGCGCGTCCCCCGCCCGCGGAGCTCGCGGACGACGCTCGGCCCCTCGGCGGTGAAGAGCTGCAGCCCCACCTTCACGAAATCCGCCGCCGGCCCTAGGCGGTCCATCAGCGCGAACGCCTCGGCGGCGCTGGGAACGTCGAGGGCGATGATCGGGATCGGTCGCTTCATCGTGGCTGGCGGCTGGAAGGGAGTGCTGAGTTCGACTACCACGCCGTGCGGTCGTGGACCGACGCAATTCGCCGTTGAAGTCCGCGAAGGCGGACTGCGTGCCGTTGTAGCGGCGAGTTCACTCGCATACTCGCGTTGTCCGTGCATCGCGCAGCACGGGAAGCGCAACGGTGACATCTCGCCTCATCGCACCTGTAAAACGGCCCGCCGGAACGTGTCTGGCGGGCCGTCTTGCGTGGCACTCAGCACTCAGCACCCGGCACTCGCATCAGGCCGGGGCGAATCTACCTCACTCGCTCGCGGGCCGCACCTCGATGCGGCTGAAGTGCGCGCGGACCGACTGGGCGAGCTGGCGGGCGATGGACGCCTCCATGTGCGGGTCGAGCAGCAGCCGCTCTTCCGCGGGGTTGGAGACGAAGCCGATCTCCACCAGCACGGCCGGCATGAAGGTGCCGCGCAGGACCGCGAACCCCGCCTGCTTCACCCCGCGGTTCGGGCCCGGGTGGATGTCGCGCAGCGCGTCCTGGATGATCTGCGCCCAGTCGCTGCTTTCGCGCAGGTAGTGGTTCTGGCGCAGGTCGGCGAGGATGAAGCCGAGCGGGTTGCCGGCCACGGCGTTGGTCTCGAAGCGCACCGACGCGTTCTCGAAGTTCTCCACCCGCCGTGCGTCCGCCGTGCGCGCCTCGGAGAGAAAGTACGTCTCGAAGCCCTTCTCGTAGCGGCTCTCGTTGGCGTTGCAGTGGATGGAGATGAACACGGCGGGCTGGCCCTCGTCGCGCCAGCGGTTGGCCATGCGGGCGCGGTCGTGCAGCGCGATCAGCGTGTCGCGGTCGCGCGTCATCCGCACCTCGAGGGTGGGATCCTGGCGCAGCAGCGCGGCCACCTGGCGCGCCACGCGCAGCGTCACGTCCTTTTCGCGCGTGCCGCCGGGGCCGCGCGCGCCGGGGTCCACGCCGCCGTGCCCCGCGTCCACCACCACCAGCCGCCGCGCCGCCGGCCGCCCCGCCACCCGCACCGCCATCGCCCGCGGCTGCTCGGGCGCCGTCGCCACCGCCGCGGCCGCGCTCGCCGCCGCCACCCGGCGGATGCTGCGCTCGTCCGCCGACACCGCCAGCGTGCCGCCCGACAGCTCCCCCAGCCAGCGTCCGAAGAACTCCGCGGGGACGTAGACCACGCCGCCCTCGGAGTAGACGGCGTTCGCCAGCGTCTCGCTCCGCCCCGCCACCTGCACGACTGGCGAGCCGGGGGTGAAGCGTGCCTCCGCCGTGCCGAAGCGCGCGACCGCGCCGCCGCCCTCGTACGCCACCTCGGCGCCGAGCGCCACCAGCGCCGACGCGGGGAGGGCGGGGTAGCCGCGCCCGGTCTCCTCGCGCACCTCCACCGGCGCGCGCGCGCCGTCGAGCCGCCACGCGGTGCCGGCGGGCTGGGTGGAGAGGGGCGGTGTGTGGAGGGAGAGTGCGGCGAGCAGGAGAAGGACCGGACGGCAACGGATCATCGTCATGCCTCCTTGAATCCGCGTTCGTTGTCGCGCGCAACGGCGCGTTCCTTCAGGGTCTCGCGCTTGTCGTGCAGCTTCTTGCCGCGCACCAGGGCCAGGGTGACCTTGGCGATGCCGTTGGAGAAATGCACGTCGAGCGGCACCATGGTGAGGCCTTTCTGCTCCACCTGGCCCACCAGCTTGCGCAGCTCGCTGCGGTGCAGCAGCAGCTTGCGCGGGCGCAGCGGGTCGTGATTGAAGCGGTTGGCCTGCTCGTACGGCGACACGTGCATGTTGTGCAGCCACATCTCGCCGCGATGGTCCAGCCGCGCAAAGGCGTCGCTCAGGTTGGCCTTTCCGTCGCGCAGGCTCTTGACCTCGGTGCCCTGCAGGACGACGCCCGCTTCCCAGGTTTGCAGGATGTGGTATTCGTGGCGTGCCTTGCGGTTCTGCGCGACCACCTTGTCGCCGGACCGTACCCTGGGCTGCGGATTGTTCATCGATCTATGACGGGGTGATGCCGCGGGACCATGCGAGTGAATGTTAAGGCGTGACAACGAAGTGCGAAAGTGCGAGCGTGCGAAATGGGTGAAATCAACCGACATGTGCGGTGAATGGAGCGGAAACACCTGCACATTGCGGTGGGAACGGCGGGGAGCGATGCGGGGGATAGGTGTCGGGAAGGGCAGCTAACTCCTTGTTGTCGAGGAGATTGGCGTGGACGGCAGGCATCGCGCCCTCTCCGGCCGGCTCAGGCCGTCCACCTCTCCCGTTCCGGGAGAGGTTGTGGGGGCCGGCTCCCGGCGCGCCGGAACCTTCGGCGTCAGCGGAGGTCGCAGGTCGCGCAAACGGCGGCACGCCCACCCTCTCCCGGAACGGGAGAGGGTACGCGCCCCCAGGCGCGGGGAGAGGGCCCGCGGGCCCCAGGGACGCGCATCGACCCTCTCTCGCTCTGAAACTTGACCGATCTCCCCAGCACCCCTCGGTTGTGCGGTTCGGCGGATTGTTTTATCCATTACCCCGTCCACGTTTACCTCCTCCTGCCGAGCGCTCCATCGCCCGTGCCCACCACCGCCCGCAAGCCCGCGAAGAAGTCGGCGAAGAGCAAGCGTGCGCGCAAGCCCACGCCGGCACGGCTGCGCAGGCTGCTGGCGACGGAGATCGGGCTGTGGGAGGGCGGCTGCCTCGAAGTCGCGGGGGTGGACGAGGTGGGGCGGGGGCCGCTGGCCGGGCCGGTCGTCGCCGCCGCGGTGATCCTGCCGCAGGGGTGCTGGATCGACGGGGTGGACGACAGCAAGAAGCTCACGCACGAGAAGCGGCTGGCGCTGTACGAGCGCATCGTGAGCTCGTGCGTCTGCTTCGGCGTGGGGGCGGCGAGCGCGGCCGAGATCGACCGCATCAACATCCGCCGCGCGACGGCCTTGGCCATGCAGCGCGCCATCCGCCGCCTGAGGTGCCCGCCGGGGCACCTGCTGGTGGACGGCCTGGCGGTGCCCGAGCTGGGGCTGGAAGCGCAGACGGCGATCGTGGACGGCGACGCGAAGGTGCACTGCATCGCCGCGGCGTCGATCCTGGCCAAGGTCACGCGCGACCGGCTGATGGAGCGGCTGGCGGTGCGGCACGCGGCGTACGGATGGGAGCGCAACAAGGGCTACGGCACGCCCGAGCACCTGGAGGCGCTGAACGTGCACGGCCCCACGCGGCACCACCGGCAGAGCTTCCAGCCGGTGCAATACACCTTCGAGGAGATGCTCCAGGTCCAGGAGCTGGCGGAAAATGCACACTGAGCACCTGCAGAACGTCCGCCCCGGCATCGCCATCTTCGGCTGGTTCGTGAGCGTCTGCATCCTTTCGCTGGCGGTGTTCGGGCTGATCGCGATGGGCCTGCTGAGCCGCGACGGGGTGGGCGGCACCGGGTGGGGGCTGATGGCGACCGCGCTCGGCTTCTTCGCCGGCGGCTGGTTCGTGGGGATGCGCACCGGCACTGCGCCGATCCTGCACGCGATCGTGATGGGGCTGTTCTCCCTCGTCCTGTGGATGATGGTGAACCTGCTCCCCGGCCAAATGCTGCACGCCGAGAGCTGGAACGTGGGCGCGGCCTACGGCGCCGGGCTCGTTCTCCTGCAGATCGTCGCCGCGGCGATCGGTGGGCGCGTGGCCTCGCGAAACGCGCGGGCGGCGGTCGCGCGGACGAGCTGACTCGCCCGAAGCCGCGGGGCGGTAGGCGTTTCGTCCGCCATTGAGGACGGCGGATCGCGGGGAAGGGCGAGTGGTGGGTCTCGAATCACGAGAAAGGCGGCTGAAGCCGCAGCTAGAACAATGGGAAGCCTCGCAAACAGCCGCGAGGCTTTCTGCGTTAGGGGAGGTTTCGAGCGATGGGCGGGCATCGTCCACCGTTGTGACGAGGGATCGAGCGCCGGCCCGCAGTTGCAGTTCTCCCCCTTCTCCTGCAGTTCGGGAGAAGGGAGCCGGGGGGATGAGGGCCGGCCGGTTGTCAACCCTGCAATCCCGCGCCGGCGCGCTGTAGATTGAGCCCGCCACGACGCCGACGCGCGCCGTAGCGGCCGTTGCTTTCGCACTCTCGCACTTTCGCACTCCTCGCACCCGCCGTCCATGTACGCCGAGAAGATCGCCGCCGAGCTGGGGCTCCGCGTGCCGCAGGTCCGCGCCGCCATCGAGCTGCTGCTGGAGGGGAACACCATCCCCTTCGTCGCCCGCTACCGGAAGGAGGCGACCGGCGAGCTGGACGAGGTGCAGCTCCGCGACGTGCGCGAGCGGCACGAGTACCTGGCCGAGCTCGACGACCGCCGCGCCGCGATCCTCAAGTCCATCGACGAGCAGGGGAAGCTCACCCCCGAGCTGAAGGCCGCCGTCGAGCGCGCCGACACCAAGCAGGCGCTGGAAGACCTCTATCTTCCCTACAAGCCCAAGCGCCGCACCCGCGCCACCATCGCCGCCGAGAAGGGGCTGCTCCCGCTGGCCGAGCTGCTGTGGGCGGGCGAGACGTCGGACGCCGAGCTGCGCGCGGCCGCCGCCGGGTTCGTGGACGCGGACAAGGGCGTCGCGAGCGCCGACGACGCGCTGGCGGGCGCGCGCGACATCGTGGCCGAGCGCGTGGCGGACGACGCGAGCACGCGGGCGTACGTGCGCGAGCAGGTGTGGGAGAAGGGCGTGCTGGAGAGCCGCGCAACCCGCGGCAAGGAGAACGAGGTCAGCAAGTTCCAGGACTACTACGACTTCTCGGGGCCGGTGAAGTCGCTCCCCAGCCACCGCGTGCTCGCCGTGCGCCGCGGCGAGGCCGAGGAGTTCCTCACCGCCCGCATCGTGGCGCCCGACGACGAGATCATCGCCGTCCTCCGCCGCAAGCACACCGCGGGGCACCGCGCGCCGGAGCAGATGGGGCTGGCGGTGGAGGACGCGTACCGGCGCCTCATCTCCACCTCCGTCGAGGTCGAGGTGCGCATGGAGCTGAAGACGCGGGCCGACGAGGATGCGATCGCCATCTTCGGCAAGAACATGGAGGCGCTGCTGCTGGCGCCGCCGGCCGGCGAGCGCTCCGTCCTCGGCGTCGATCCCGGCTACCGCACCGGGTGCAAGCTGGCGGTGGTGAACAACACCGGCGCGCTGCTGGCCACCGGCCACGTCTACCTGCACCAGGAAGACCGGGCGAAGCGCGACCTGGTGAAGATCATGGAGCAGCACCGCGTGGAGCTGGTGGCCGTGGGGAACGGCACCGCCAGCCGCGAGACCGACAAGCTGGTGAAGGACGCCGTCCGCGAGCTCCCGGCCGACCGCCGGCCCGTGGTGGTCTCCGTCAACGAAGCGGGCGCGTCGGTCTACTCGGCCAGCGACCTGGCCCGCGAGGAGTTCCCGGAGCTGGACCTGACGCTGCGCTCGGCCGTCTCCATCGCCCGGCGGCTGCAGGACCCGCTGGCGGAGCTGGTGAAGATCGACCCCAAGTCCATCGGCGTGGGGCAGTACCAGCACGACGTCAGCCAGACGCGGCTCAAGCGGCGGCTGGACGAGACGGTGGAGAGCTGCGTGAACCGCGTGGGGGTAGAGCTGAACACCGCCTCGCCCGCGCTGCTCGGCTACGTCGCCGGGATCGGGCCGACGGTGGCCCAGCGCATCGTGCAGCACCGGGACGCCAACGGGCCCTTCCGCTCGCGCAAGGCGGTGCTGAAGGTGACGGGGCTGGGGCCGAAGGCGTTCGAGCAGGCCGCCGGCTTCCTGCGCGTGCGCGGCGGCGAGCACCCGCTGGACGCCAGCGCCGTGCACCCCGAGCGCTACTCGCTGGTCGAGCGCATCGCCGCCGACGTGGGCGTGGAATTGAAGTCGCTGGTGGGCAACGAGGCCGCGGTCGCGCGGGTGGAGCCGCGGAAGTACGTCGGCGACGAGGTGGGGCTGCCCACGCTGCAGGACATCCTGGCCGAGCTGCGCAAGCCGGGGCGCGACCCGCGCGAGGCGTTCGAGGCCCCCGTCTTCCGCGACGACGTGCAGAAGGTGGAGGACCTGAAGGAGGGGATGGTGCTGCAGGGGACGGTGACCAACGTCGTGGCGTTCGGCGCGTTCGTGGACGTGGGCGTGCACCAGGACGGGCTCGTCCACGTCTCCCACCTCTCCAACCGCTTCGTCAAGGATCCCAACGAGGTGGTGAAGCCGGGCGACCGCGTCTCCGTCCGCGTCCTCTCGGTGGACGTCGCCCGCCAGCGCATCGCCCTGTCGATGAAGGACCCCTCCGCCGGCGACGCGCGTCCGGCGGGGCAGGGCAGGCCCGCGCCCGCCGCCCGCCGCGCCGAGCCCGCGCGCAAGCCCGAGGCGAAGAAGGCGCCGGACGCGCCGAAGCCCGCGACGCCCGGCGTGGCGCCGAACGGGATGCGCATCGTCACGCGCAAGTAAATTCATCCACCGGAGGTTGGAGATGTCGGCCGCGCCGATCCGCACCTCGCGCCTGCTCCTCGTGGAAGGCGTTTCCGGGCTGGGGAAGAGCACTCTCCTTGACGCGCTGGTGCGGCGGCACGTGGCCGACGCCGAGCCCCGGCGCCTGCGGACCGTGGTGCACCTGACGCAGGCGCATACCTACGGCCCGCTCGCCGCCGGCGAGGACGCGGGGACGCTCACGCGCGAGGCGTGCATCGAGCACCTCGAGGGCATCGTGGGCACGCTGGAGTGGCTCGCGGCGAGCGTGGCCGGTGAAGCCACCGCGAAGTGCTTCGTCGTCGTCGACTGCCTGCACCTGACGGCATGTCTCCGCCCGGGCGTCGTGAGCTGGGGTGACGTGGCGCCGCTCGACAGGCGTCTCGCCGCGCTGGGATGCAGGCTGCTCCTGCTGGATGGGGATGACGACACCGTGCGCGAGCGAGCGGTGCGCGCGCGGTGGGAGACCGACTTCATCCAGGGCTACGCGCGGCGCCGCTTCGGCCCGGGCGAGGCGGAGCTGGTGGCGCACTTCCAGCGCGAGCGCGACGTCTTCCGCGAGCTCTTCGCCGCGTCGCAGATGCCCAGGCTGCAGCTGCCTGCCGAGGCCTCGGAGCTCGAGACCGCCGAGGCGGCGTTCCGCTTCTGGCGCGACGCGGAGACGTGATCCCGCCGTATCGTTCGATCTCACCCCGGGTCTACGACCGCTTCCCGAATCGGATGCGATTCACGTGAACACGCCACCGTACCGCGTCGTCACGCCGCGGCTGGTGATCCGCTGCTACCGGCCGGAGGACGCGCCCGCGCTGGAGGCGGCGATCCACGCCAGCCTGGACCACCTGCGGCCGTGGCTGCCCTGGGCGCACGACGAGCCCGAGCCGCTGCAGGCGAAGGTGGAGCGGCTGCGCATGTTCCGCGGCAAGTTCGACCTGGACCAGGACTACGTCTACGCCACCTTCAGCGCCGACGAGTCGCGGCTGGTGGGCGGCACGGGGCTGCACCCGCGCGTGGGCCCGGACGCGCTGGAGATCGGCTACTGGATCGCCGCGCCCGACGCGGAGAAGGGCCTCGCCACCGAGGCCGGCGCCGCCCTGACGCGCGTGGCGTTCGACATCGTGGGCGTGCGGCGGATGGAGATCCGTTGCGACCCGCGCAACGTGCGCAGCGCCGCCGTCCCGCGGAAGCTGGGCTACACGCACGAGGCCACCCTGCGCGGCCGCGTGGCCATCCCCGGCGGCCCCGCCCACGACGTGATGAGCTGGATCCTGCTGCGCGACGACTACGCCGGCACCCCCTCCGCCGGCGCCGAGGTGGAGGCGTTCGACGTGCTCGGCCGCAAGCTGCTGTAAACGCGGTCGATACGACGCACCGGGTGTGACTCGGCCGGTAGGGCAGCGGACCTTCAATTCGTCGGCCGTGGGTTCCGAGCCCGGCCTGATCCGGATCTCGCGAACAGCGGGATCCGGATTTTCTTCCCCACCAATGTTCATCATCACCCGCATCTACCCGGCACCCTCTTCCGAGGCGTCGTCTCTGGATGCGGCGTTGAGTTGATTCCGAAGTCCAGCAAAAGGTTTCACACAGAGGCACGGAGACACGGACGAACCGCCCGGATTTCTCTGTGACTCCGTGCCTTTCGTGTGACACCCCGGCAGTCCCTGGATTCGGCAACACGGAAGAGAACTCTTCGAGCGGCGATCTTTTCAGGACGTAACTACATCAAACATGCGTAAACGGCTGTAGTGTGGCGGCTGGCGAGCGGCGACGGGACTTTCCGAAGCGATCATCCCTTGCCTGACCTTTCACTCGTGTGCATCATTGTGGGCCCATCACACACGTTATTGGCCGTTCTGCGCATACTGTCTGGTCGAAGCGGCGCAGGAAGATCTGCCGGGCGAACCACCACGCGTGCGTCCGCCTGAATCCCCTCAACAGCTTGCTTGACGCAGATGCAGACGACGATTGCGCACGACGAAGACTCACTGGCGCTGGCGACCAGCGCTGACGACGTGGACGGGTTGAACGCCGAGTTCTACGGCGCGATCCGCTTCCCCGGGCCGCCGATCCTGATGGAGCGGCTGAAGAGCACGCGGTTCTGGGCCGACGCGATGGACCAGGAGCTGGGCCGCCGCGGCGACCCCGTGCTGCCGGGCGAGGGCGCGCGCATCTGGGTGGCCGGGTGCGGCACCAACCAGGCGGTGATCACGGCGCTGATGTTCCCCGACGCGCAGGTGGTGGGCTCCGACCTCTCCGCCCCGTCGCTGGCGATGGCCGGCCAGACCGCGCGGCAGCTGGGCGTGCGCAACCTGGAGCTGCGCAACGAGAGCATCCACACGGCGTACGAGGACGAGTTCGACTACGTGATCTGCACCGGCGTGATCCACCACAACGCCGACCCGGGGCAGACGCTGCAGCGCCTCGCCGCCGCCCTGCGCCCCGAGGGGGTGATGCAGATGATGGTGTACAACCGCTACCACCGCGCGATGTCGACCGCCTTCCAGAAGATGGTGCGCGCGCTGCTCGGCGACACCGGGTACGCGTACGAGAAGGAGGTGGCGATGGCGCGGCGCTTCGTGGACCACTTCGCCGCGGACGACGGCCCTGCCGGCGAATCGGCGATGGGGCCGTGGCTGGCCACCTACGCCGACCGCTCCGACGCCGAGCTGGCCGATTCGCTGGTGCAGCCGGTGGAGCACAGCTACACGGTTGAGTCGCTGGACGAGCTGGGCCGGGACGCGGGGCTGGAGATGCTGGCGCCCTACCCCAACCAGTTCGACGCCGCCAAGGACAACCTCGACTGGGAGCTGGAGCTGGGCGATCCCGAGTTGCAGGCCGCCTACGACGCGCTCCCCGACGTGCGGCGGTGGCAGGTGACCAACCTGTTCACCATGAACAAGTCGCCGATGCTCTGGTTCTACATGCAGCGCCAGGACTCGCCCTACCCGCGCCGCACCACGCGCGAGCTCTGCGATGCCTTCCTCGCCGGCCGCCACGTGCCCACCAGCACGACCCGCCAGGTGCACCTGTGCGGCCCGGGCGGAACGTTCAAGTCCACCCCCGACAGCGAGTTCCCGTTCCCCGTGCTCAAGGGGAAGGGCGATGCCCGGCGGGTCTACGAGGCGCTGGATCCGAAGGAGCCGCTCGGCGCCACGATGGAGCGGCTCGGCATCGACACCGGGAACATGCGCTTGGTGAACCGGTTGCGGATGAACCTGGCGTCGACCGCGTTCCCGTTGCTGAAAGCCATCTAGGCGCGGTCCGCGGCACCGCGAACAGGTGCGCCAGTGCGAAAGTGCGGGAGTGCGTTCAAGACGGGGATCGGGCCGGCATCCGGCTCGATCCCCTCTGTCGTCCCAGCGCACTTACGCACTGGCGCACTCACGCACCTGTTGACGATGCTGGACCCTCGACCAGACCCCTTGACGTACACTCTAATTCAGTTAACTTAGTACTAAGCATTTGTTGATACTGATGTTCGCATGAGTGGCTGTTGTTCGGCGATGGGTCTCCGCCGCGGCCGCGCAGAACCGAGAGACCGGGACCGGGAGAACGACGATGACGCAGACTGCAGACGCGACCAGCACCGCGACGATCTGGGCGATCGACCCCACGCACACGCTGGTGGAGTTCTCGACCAAGCACATGATGATCACCACCGTGAAGGGACGCTTCACCGAGGTGAAGGGCGAGATCCACATGGACCAGACGAACCCCGACCGTTCGTTCGTGCAGGCGGAGCTGGGCGTGGCGAGCCTCGCCACGGGCGTGGAGCAGCGCGACGCGCACCTGCGCTCGGCCGACTTCCTGGACGCGGACAACTTCGGCGCGATCACCTTCGCGTCGAAGCGGATCGAGGGCGCGGTGGACCGCCCGGGCGAGACGTTCGAGCTGGTGGGCGACCTCACCATCCGCGGCGCCACGCGCGAAGTGACGCTGGAGGTGGGCTACGACGGCCGCGGGCGCGACCCGTGGGGCGGCGAGCGCGTGAGCTTCAGCGCCACCGGCAAGATCGACCGGCGCGACTTCGGCCTCACCTACAACCAGGCGCTGGAGACCGGCGGGATCCTGGTGGGCAACGAGATCAAGATCGCGATCGAGGTCCAGGCCGTGCGTGCGTGAGGGTGGGACCGCAACAGGTGCGTTAGTGCGCCGGTGCGTTGACGAACGGGGGGATCGGGCCGTCATCGGCTCGATCCCCTTCTCGTTCGATCCCGACGCACTGGCGCACTCACTAGAGCCCACCTGTTGGCGATGCGTGATACGCGCACCGATGCCCCGCGACACCGGCGCCATCCTCCGCCACCTGGGCGTGCCGCGGGAGGTTCGGCTGAAGATGGGGATGCGGAGGCGACCGCCCGGCTGACGGCGTTCGGCTTGAGGATCGGCCGCGCAGCCGTTAGTTTCGAACGGTTCAGGGCCGGTAGCTCAGCCGGTAGAGCAGCGGACTTTTAATCCGTTGGTCGTGGGTTCGAGTCCCACCCGGCCCATTGGTCCCAACTCGCGTCTCTGGCGTGGGTTGGGGCTGTTTTTTGCTCCCCGGATCTAGCCCCGCCCCGGAGGCCTGCTAGAAATCTGCAAGATTTCCCTGGCATCTCTGGATACCCTCCTCGCCAGGTCATACACTCGAAAACGCTGCGGGCTCCACGGTTTTCGTCGGCTATGCATCACCTGCTCCACCTTCGTGGAGCATCCCCGGGCGTTCGGCGGAGACGCCGATCTCGCGTGCGATTGCTTCCGCCTGCGCGATGGTCACCTCGATTCCCAGCACCCGCTCGAGCGCGCCGCGCAGGAGGTCCGTTACGTCTTGGGGGCCAGGGCGCCGTCGCCTGGGCGGCTTCCGGCCCGCGGTGAGATCGAGTCGCATCGCGCGCCGGGCTTCCGCCGCACCTTCCCGGTATTCTTCACGGAACCTGTCCTGGTAGATCTTCTCGCGGGTGCCGGAATCCTCGTGGCCGCTGATCCGGTCGAGCTCACGGCTGTCGGACGTGTAGTGCGGAGCCGCGTCCGTGAGCGCCCGGCGGAGCCCGTAGAAGCTGCGGCCCGGCATGTGCTCGACACTGCACGCTGCCTCGAAACTCCGGAACACGTCGATCATCGATCCCAGGTCGACGGGTCCCGGGTCATCCCGGTGGCGGTCGAGCGGGATCTGGCCGCGCCGCAGCTTGCCCTTCTGGAACAGGTAATAGTCGTCGATTACCCCCCGCTGGTAGGCGCTTTCCAATTCGAACAGGTGGCCACCCTCTCCCAGGCACCGGTCGACGTGGGCCCGCATCTCGGGATCGAGGTGTACGATCTCGCCTCGCTTCTTGCCTCTGCCGAGCACTTCCAGCTTGCCGAGCTCGAACCCGCCCACCTCGCTCAGGTCCAGCTGGCTGCGCATCGACCGGATGACCTGGCCCGGGCGTAGCTCCGCGCCGAGCATGATGACGAGCGCGAGGCGTGGGTCGGCCTCGTCCAGTCGCCCAAAGAGCCTCGCGGCCTCCTGATGCGAGTGCCGGAGGCGCTTGGGATCCTCCAGCCGGCGCTGGAAGCCGGTTTCGAAATCCTCCCGGAGCTTTGTCTTCCAGCCGCCGAGAGGGCGCACATCGGGCGCCCTGCGAGGGTCCTCCTCGTGGAGCCAGCGGGTCAGGTGAAACAGGAGCTGCACGGCTTTCTCCGCTTTCCTCCAGCCACTGGGCTCGTCCTCGAGCAACGCTTCCTCGAGGAAGTGTCGCCAGACCGTTCGGGCCTTGGCGGGCGCCATGTCCGCGAGGCTGAACCTTGGGCCCAGGGCATGGAGAAGCGGCTGCTCGGCGCGCCGCATGTCGCGGCGGTGCTGGCTGTCGGCCACGTACATGCCACCGCTGAGCGAGAATGCCTTCGTAAGGCCCTCGCGCAGCGTGTACGGCCTTGCCGGGTCCTCCTCCGGCTCCAGCGGGTTCTTCCCCTCCCGCAGTGGCTCCGCGAAGCGGACCTTCGCGAGCTCGACCGCTTCCTTCTGCTTCCGCTTCTGCAACCGCAGTCGGTCGTCGCGGACCGCGAAGCCGAGCGAGCGCCAGACGGTCTTGCCGCCCCAGGTGAAGCGGACGCTGACAGGAGAGCCAATCTCCCGCTCGCCGACCCAGACGCGGCTGCCGTGGATGCCTACCGTGGCTTCCCACAGCGGCTCAGGCACCTGGAACCCCGCCGCGACCTGGATCATGGGCTACCGCCCCCCGCCCAGCCGGGCTTCGACCGAGGCCCGGTTGATCCGCCACTCGCCGCCGAGCTTCTGCGCGTCGAGCCCGCCCTTGCTCGGACCCTTCGCGCAGAGAACCCTGACCATCGAGCGGCTGAGGTTCAGGATCTCCGCCGTGGTGGCGACGTCCAGAAGGGTGCCGACACCCGACGCCCGGTCCATCATCTCCTGCAGCATTCCAACGATGTTGACGACGGCCTTGGCCACCGGGTCCCCAGGGGTCAGGCGCTCGCGCTGCCCGGCCATTCGGGTGAGGTCCGCGGACAGCTCCAGGACGTACTCCGCTGGCACCAGGGTTGGCGCACGCGGTCTCGGAGCAGAGATCGTGAGTCGCGGCCGCGCGCCGGGCGCAGGTGCTCGAGCAGCTCTTGTGTGGGCGGCCTGTCTCACGGCCGGGATCCTGGACGGGGTGTCGCGCCGGCGCGACCGACCTGCCGGCGTTCCCCGCGGGAATGCGGGGGGGTCCCCGCGACGTACCCCGACACACTTCTCCGGTCTCCCGAGATGTCCCTCGTTCTTCCCGCATGCTCGGCCCCCGTCTGTTCGCGCGCGCGGGAACCCTCGTGGGCTCGTGCGCTGTCGCGGCGTTGACGGGGCGGACGGGAGAACGGCACCCCGGCGCTCACCACCGAGGCTCCGGCGGCAGAACGGTGAACGTGCGGGTTCCGGCACCGTGTGCGGTCCACGCCACCGGCCGGACTCCGGCCGGTCGTGCGTGGGTCGTCGCTGAACTGGGTTGGGGAAATCATGGCAGGGCGGGGCAGAAGGGAGTCGAATGTACGACCCCTGTTCTTCTGGCCGTCCTGATCTCGGTTCTGTGGACGAACCGTGTGGAAATCCGAGGTGGAAACTTGTCCCCAGGTCTCAAGTGAAACGCGATGAGCCGGCCGGAGGTCCGGCCGGCTCGTTGGGGTGCCGTCTGATTGGCGCGTGCTTGGTCGCGGGCGACTTACGCCTCCTGTCAGGCCGCGCGTCCACGTACCCGGAGGCCCGGGAATCGGTAGACGTTTGGCGGGCGAGTCTTCGTCGGGGCGGACAGGTCGACCTCCTCGTCCGGATCCGCAACCGTGCCCGGCGAGACACGGAGCAAGCTCGCTGACGCGAGAACCGCGAGCGCCTCAGCAATCTGGGGTGGATGCAATCCCGTATACTCGGTCATCTTCTCATACGTGAGCCTCGTGGTATTCGTCGCCTGCTTCCTGTGTGCCAGAAGCAGCAGGTAGAGCTTCAGTGCGTTCAGGTCGCCACGCCGGTGTGCGGAGAATTGCTTGAGGACGTTGCCTTCCGTGTGCCAAATCCAACCGACTGGAAGCTGCGCGAAACCTGTCTCGTCATACTCGAGGACGCGGTAGAGGTTTGCTTCGCGCCCGCTGCCTGGCACTCGCTCGATGCGGTGTGACAACAGGGTGAGTGCTTCAGGCAGCAGCCCCCGCGAAACCGCCGCGCGTTTGGCAAGCTTGTCGTAAGTGAGTCGGGCTTCACCCGGCTGCCCGCCATGCTGAATCTCCTGTTCGGCGGCCACAGCGACAATCGCGAGATAGACCTTCAACGCGGTCACCCCCTGTGCCCGCGTACCGCCGGGGAAGGCCTTCAAGCCCCCGCGGTAGCGGATCCAGCCACTGGGCAACCGCGCCCAGGTGAGTGGACGCGGCGTCATTAACTCCCCGCCAGCTTAAGGAGAACCACCAGCGCGAGCCCTACTACCACCACCGACACGAGCGCGACGAGCAGAGCCAGGCTCGCCGGGCCCTTCTGAGCTACCACCTTCGCGAGTTCCCACATTTCGGACGCTCCTGCTTTCGAGTTTGGCTTACCTCGGCGCCAGGCCGAACGACGATAGGCCAAAAATCAGCACCCTTACGATTGAGTGTCTAGACATACGAATCAACTCATCGCCAAATCGTACTCAAAAAACATAAGCAACCACCTGCACTGAACTGATTTCACAGTGTAGTTCACATCCGGCATTAGTAGTTCACAGGCGCGGGATTTACCCCGCTGTCTTATCAGCGCCGGAACCTGGTCGCGCGTCGGCGGCTACTGTCCGCGCTTGAGTACGTCTACCCAACTCGGTACGGGGTGACCACCGCGCTGATGGTAGGCTTCGATGGCGCCGAGCACGGCATCCTTCAGTCTCCGATCCCCGGCGGTAAGCACATCCAAGGCGTCCTCTCTCGGCCCGACATCCTGAGCGGCAAGGTAATAGAGCGCCAGGATACGTCTGGTTCGTGGATGCGGCTTCGCGCCAGCTACGAAGGATTGAAGGGTCGTTTTCCCGAGGCCGGCACGAGCCGCGAGCTGCGACAGCGACGAGAGTTCGACCTGGTCGATGTAGAACTCCCGGAGTACGTCCACGGGAATCCGTCTGTAGCTCTTCGGGTCTACGGGTTCCACGGCTGGGTCGGTATTCATGTCGAAATCCACTCTAGGTGATCGTATCGCTGGTGACCTTCTTTTCCGGCTGGGCCCGGGAGCACCGGCCGGAGCGCCGGCCGGAGCGCCGGCCGGACTGCCGGCCGGACTGCCGGCCGCCCGCACTCGCACGAGGAACGTTCGCGCCCTTCCATCATCGCGGGCCGAAACCGTGTCACCCTCCTCCGCGACCCAAACAGTCTCATCTCCTGCGATTAAACCACACGTTTTCTTGGATTCTTGCGCGGATGCCTGGGCCGCGTATCCGCTGTCACGCATGCAGCCGATTGGTCGATTCGGGCGAAACGGGGAACCCGGGAGAGATTTGACCTCCATCGGAGTACTGCTTGTCGCCGTCCGACTCGGGGGACGGAGCAACAGGCAACGTCACGGAGATCAATGTGATCACGAGCAGTCGCCCAAGGGGCGGGGAGCCTGTCGGCGTACGTCACACGTGGGGGAGCGTCACGATGAGTGCGAACGCAGGCGTGGACTACGGGGCCGCTGATCGGGACGAGCGGATCACCTGCAACGAGGCATTCCCGCTGCTCGGCTTCCGCCGGCAGCAGCAGTTCAACCACGTGCGCAGACGGCTTGAACGCGCCCGCAACCGGGACACGGGCGTGCTTGCCGCGGTGCCTGATTTCGACGCGATCGAGAGCAGACACGGAGCCGCCGAGCGTCGTCGCCGCGAGGGGGAGTTTGCCGCCACGCACATCCTTGTGGTGCCGGAGTGGGGCGGGATCAAATGGCCGAGTGGATCGTGGACGTACTCGCGGCGGATGTGCGAGGCGATTCGCGACCGCGGAGTTGCAGGACTGGAGTTGGTCGGGTGATCGCGGTATCGGCGGGTTTCGCATCTACCGGGCTGGCAAACCGAGAGGCTGAGGAATGGATGGATCTGGTAGAACTGGCGGAGCTAGTGGCGTAGGTGGCGAGCTCCGCAGCTCGTAACGGCCGCTTTCTGGCGGTTTCTCTTCCAGTGACCACGCACTACCCGCAGATGCCCTATTCAGGGTGACATCGGGGTGCCGCATCGGCGTCACTGGAGCCAATGGAGGAGAGTGCCGAATTCGGCCTCTCTGGCACAGTGAACGTCGGGAAGCGCGTGTCCGCGCCCCGCAAAAGAGAAATGGGGCGACAATGCCTAGAACGAGGCTTACGCCAGAGGAATACGCGACTGTACTGCAGGCGGCGGATGACTGGACGCGGCGGCGGACGCTGGAGACGGGGACGTTCTTCCTGAGGGATTTGCAGCGGTTTCTCGATCAACACTACGGGACGAGTGAGCCGGGTCGATTGAAGTACGAGTCACTGGCGCAACGGCTGATTGCCGATCTGCCGAACCTAGGGCAGATCCGAGCTTCGGGCGGAGGAAGGCTGGCGTACGCGCGGTCAGGCTTGGTGCGGCCTCCCCACACGCTGGCTTCGCTCGTGGAGTGTGCACGCGGTAGGGTCGACCCCGCGAAAGCCGCGCCCAAGGGGCGTCGGACACTACGGGAACTCAAAAGCATAACACCCAACCAGCTCGGCGACATTGAGAGAGCGGCTGCCTTGGCTGCAGAGATGATCGCGGGTGGGCGCGAGCGGCTGGACGCGGTCGGGCCTGAGCACTTCGCGTGGCATCCGCACGTGGGGGAACGAGACCGCGGCGAGTGGGCTCTCGTGTTGAAGATCGGTGAGTATTCGGACGAAACCGCGCGCCGCCACCACTGCGCCGTGCAGGGCGACGCACTCGCTTGGCGGCCTGTGATGAATGCGCAGCGCCGCAAGAAGCACCAGCAAGGGATCCGCAACCTTCTGGATCTGGCGGCAACCCACGGTGAGATCGCGCGAGGATCCGCCGAGTGGACTGCGCAAGTCCATGCGGCTGAGTGGGACGCCGACGTGAACCGCATGCGGGCCATGGTTGAAAAGGGTTCATTTCCATACACCAGGTCACTGCTGTCCGGCTCGTTGAGCCGGCCTGTCCTGTAATGCGTTGCATGACAGCGACTTAGATCGGTATTTCGTCGCACAC
>Ga0190275_10001306_pt1 | contig 18723 bp, 17 predicted proteins | sample Popmic550T_FD_133745 | JGI IMG/M metagenome (GOLD analysis project Ga0190275, IMG submission 133745) | Populus adjacent soil microbial communities from riparian zone of Yellowstone River, Montana, USA - 550 T | ecosystem: Environmental > Terrestrial > Soil > Riparian zone > Trees stand | place...
CATGCTTCCGTTTATCGGAGACGGCTTTCCGTATGACTGGCCGAAGACGATGCGGTCGATCGGCGAGATGTCGTTCGACGCGGTCGCAGGCGGCCATGGTCCAGTGCAACGGGGGAAGGCTCGGCTCCTGAATATGGCGTCCTACATCGAGGAACTGACGAATCGTGTTGAGCGAGAGAAAGAGAAGTCTGTTGAACAGTTACAGGCCTCGATTGTGCCTGCGAGTTTGAAGACTCTCTCCGGCGAATACGGAAAGTTTTTGCTACAGAACTTTAGCGAGCCGGGTTCGAGTGGAGATCCTAAAGCTGCTATGGCTGCATCGGTCCGCAGCAACGTCGCCCAGGTACATGAGCGTCTGAAGGCCGGCTGATTTCGGCCATCAGCCGGAACGTTGTAGCGTGTGCGTGGACCGTGAAATCGATTGGATCGGAGTAGCCACCACCTAACGTCACCACGCAGGGTATTCCGGCTTGCATGCAGGCCATAAAGACGCGCTTGTCCCGCTCAGCCAAACCTTCGCACGTCAACTGCAAGCGTCCGAGTTTGTCGGACGCCAATCCGTCCACGCCCGATTGAAAGAACAGAATATCCGGGCGAAACTCGATTGCTTTTGGGAGGACCCGTGTGAGAGCTTCCAGGAACTCGTCGTCGCCGGCTCCATCTGGAAGTCCGACATCGAGACTGCTGGTCTGCTTGCGAAACGGGAAGTTGTTTTGCCCGTGTATGGAGATGGTCAAAACGTTGTCGTCATCCTCGAAGATTTTGGCGGTCCCGTCGCCCTGATGGACATCAAGGTCGAGAATGGCGGCGCGTCTGATTTTCCCCTCTTCCCGAAGGACGGCGATCGCGACCGCCATGTCGTTAAAAACGCAGAAGCCCGACCCGGTGTCACTAAACGCATGATGTGTTCCGCCGGCGAGACCGCCACCACGGCCGCAGCGTAGCGCGTCGCGCGAAGCCGCTACCGTTGATCCGACCGAAGCCAATGTTCGCTGGACGAGTTGCTGCGACCAAGGAAACCCTATGCGCCGTATCACGGAAGAATCGAGCGAGCCGGCGAGGAAGTTCTGAACATAGGTACGCTCGTGAATCAACGCGATCGTGGTCGGGTCGGCCAACGGCGCGGGCGCGAAGTCGAACAAACCTGTGGCCTGAAGAACTTCGCGCAACATTCGATACTTTCGGACAGGAAATCGATGTCCTGGCGGTAAAGGGATCTCGTACTGATCCGAGTAGTACAGCTTCACTTACGATGGCTGAGATCGCGAATGTAAATCTCTTTGAACATCATGTCGCCCTCACCGCCCGAATGCAGTTGGAGCGCAATCGGTCCGTCAAAGGATTTCGGCTTGGGATCAGTGAAATCGATCATCTGCACACCGTTCAAGCGAGAAATATAACGATTTCCCACGACTTGAACAAGGTACTCATTCCAGTCATCGCGCCGCACTACGATCTCGTTTTCCGGCGCCGGCCACACAATCCAAGCGCGCCCATCGCCATAAATACCGCCTGTGTGTTGCCCGAGAGTGCAATCGACTTCAAACTGCAGCCCTTGGGTGACGTCGGCTGTGCCGGGTTTGAAATCGACATGGAAGAACACGCCGCTATTGCCCGTTCCATTGCACTTGAATTTCAAAGATAGCTGGAAGTCTTTATAATCCTTGTTCGTCTTGAGGTAGCCGTAAGCTTTGGTGATGGCCCGTCCGCGCAGGACGCCGTTTTCGACTTCCCATTTTTCTTTTCCGACCTCCGTCCATCCCGATAAGTCTTTGCCATTGAAAAGCTGGACCCAATCTTCACCTGGAAGTTTGGTTTTTTCCGGCGTGTTCTGGGCGAACAAGGCGCCCGTGAGAAGAATTAGCAACGAGAAACGCATCTGCCGCTATTATGAACAATATGGAGCGCAGGCGTGTTCTTCTGCTTCTTCCGGCCCTTCCCGCGCTGCTGCGCGGCCAGGAGACTGTCGTCCGTGGAAAGCTTTCGGCCTCGCCCTCCGGAGGTCCGGGATTGACGGTGGAGGGCGGAAAGTTCGTCCCCCTCAGCGGAGATCCCGACACCGAGGGCGTCCTCAAAGACGCCCGTTTGGTTGGCACGGATTTCGAGGTGGTCGGGCACTTTGCAGAGGGCGGGAAGTTTCAGATCAATCCGATCCACAAGCGCGCGCTGTTCACTTACAAAACGGGCAAACGTTTGATGGTGACGTACTGGTGCGAGGTGTGCGCGATACGCACCTACACACCTGGGATTTGTTGGTGCTGTCGGGAAGACACCGCACTCGACCTGCTGGAGCCTGATAAAGTCGTTAAAGCCTGATAAAGTCGTTAAAGAATGAGAGCCGCAGCGCTGCTCGCCGCTCTGCCACTTATGACAGAAGCTGCTAATTACACCGCCCAACGTGTGACGGTAGACGGAATTGAAGTCGTTCGCCTGACGGACGCGTCCCATAAGGCGCAGGTGTCAATCGCTCCGACTCTCGGAAATAACGCCTACGAATTTCTGGTGAACGGCAAAAATGCGATGTGGTTTCCAGTCGCGAATCTTGCGGAGTTTAAGGCGAAACCTACATTCAGCGGAAATCCGTTCCTGGCTCCTTGGGCGAACCGATTGGATCATGACGGCTTTTACGCAAACGGGAAGCACTATACACTTAACCCGCATTTGAACAATTACAGGCGCGACGGAGCCAAACAGCCGATTCACGGCCTGCTCTCCTACGCGTCTGAATGGAAAGTGACCAAAGTCATGGCAGACGCTAAGGGAGCCGAAGTTACCAGCCGGCTGGAGTTCTGGCGTTATCCGGACTTCATGGCGCAGTTTCCCTTTGCGCATACAATCGACATGACCTACCGCCTGCGGGACGGTGTTCTAGAAGTAGAGACTTCAATAGAGAATCATTCCGCCGAATCGATGCCCGTCAGCGTAGCCTTTCATCCTTACTTCAAACTGCACGATTCACCGCGAAATTCGTGGAAGGTTACGCTGCCTGCGAAAGAAAGCTATATACTGTCCGGCTCGCTCGTCGCGACGGGAGAGAAAAGGGCGATGCCCTACAAAAATCCGCAGCCGCTCGAAGGGATTTCTCTTGACGACGTTCTCGGGGGACTGCTGCCGGCCGCGAACAGAAGCACAGAGTTTGCCGTTGAGGGTGCGAAAGAGCGCATCGCAGTCATTTTTGGACCAAACTACCCGGTATCGGTCGTGTACTCGCCAAAGGATCGTGATTTTATCTGCTTTGAGCCAATGACTGGGCCTACCAATGCCTTCAACCTGAAGCAGGCGGGGAAATACGAGAATCTTCAATCCATTCCGCCCGGAGGCAAATGGCGAGAGAGCTTCTGGATTCGTCCTACAGGCTTTTGAAACCCGTTACCCACGTGCGCACGTCCCACATCGACAGAACCATCATGACTGGCGCCATCGCTGCCGCGGGAGCATTTATGCTCCTTCTATCAAGTTGTTCCGGCAGCCGCACGGCCGCGGGAGGGAATCCTCCTTCGCCCGCAAAGCCGGCCGTCATCACCGTGCAGGGAGCGCCAAATACGATTCCCGAAGGCACCAACCTGGAAGTCCGGACAAGTGAGGAAATCAATAGCAGCAACGCAGAAGGCCGCACTTATCAGGGAAGTATCGCAACCGAAGTTGTCGATGCTCAGGGTAAGGTGTTGCTGCCGCGCGGAGCAAAAGTCGAGTTAGTGATCCTCGAGGCCAAAGAGAAGAGCGGCGTCAAGGGGGCGAGCTTGCAGCTTGGACTTCGCAGCGTCACCGTCGAGGGAAACACGTATTTAGTGATCAGCGAGGAACGAAAAGAAACGACCGGTTTGGGATCTAATCGTCGAACGGCGGAGACCGTGGGTGGCGGAGCGGCGCTTGGCACGCTCATCGGAGCTGCGGCAGGCGGTGGCAAGGGAGCCGTTCTCGGTGGGCTGATCGGGGCGGCCGCCGGGGCAGCAGTGCAAGTCTTGACGCAGGGCAAAGAGGTCCGCATTCCCGCAGAATCTGTTCTTCGCTTCCGGTTGGATGAGCCTATCCATCTCGAGACCCGCTGACCCAAACTGAGCGCCGGTTGGTCGCGCTCTGGATCGGGCTCAGGGTTTTCCCGCTGATCTGGGCGCCACTTTAGTCCGGGCCGCGTTCAATGACGGCGCGCGCTATCCCGATGTGGCCACCCGCCACGGGTGTTCGTTATCGTGTTTTATCGTCTCGCCAGCCTCGATATTCCGAATCCGAGACCGCAATTCGCTGCTTTACACCACGATTCTCGCTCCCAGCGCGACAAGGGTCGTTCAGGTCCAAGCGATGCTGCCAACTGGAAGTCATCTGGAAAGCGATTCGGATTACGCGAGAATCCTCCTCTCGTGAAGCGTGGTGAACTTGGTTCTAGAGGGACTGTTCTGTATTGCCGTGATCAGCTCGGCGCCGCCCCGCGGTTTAGTTATAAGATCCTGACCGGAATGTTATCCACTGTGGCTCTCGGGTACTACACCGGACCGCAAACGCCCTATATGGGATTACCCCGCACTTGTTTCTGGCATTTCCGATTTTCATCGGTGCTGCGCCGGCCGGACAAATTGAAGCATCTGATCGGCGCCGTCTCTACATTTTGTATGCTCCTTCTGGCGTTGTCTTACGTCCTTCATGCATGGGTGCGCTGAGCGTCAGATTTTTCTTTCGGCTTTGATTTTGTCGGCGCAGTCGTTTGACAGCCAGGCGCTCGAGATTTCACGCAATATCCAGGCTCGTCATCTTCCGTTTGGGACGATCCTCAGTCCTGTATTTGCTGGTCCCGAAAGCAATGAAATTATCGGGTACTCCCGCTGTGGCGATTCGGCAATCTGGACCGGGCACTATCTTGCAGCCGAGGCGTTTCGCTACGCGGTGACCAAGTCTCCCGAAAGCTTGGCCGCAGCCCGCCAGGCGCTTCGGGGAGTAGAGCTACTGATCGACGTCACCGGCCCCGAAGACCTGCTGGCGCGATGCGCATTGCGGGTGGATTCGGCGTATGCGGCGTTCCCACGGCAAGAAGAGCGGCGCCACGGTGAATCCAGAAGTTCGGTCAATGGTGTCGACTACTACTGGTTCGGCAATACATCGCGTGACCAGTATCTGGGTGTGTTTTTCGGCTTAAGCGTCGCCTACGATCATCTGCCGGAAGATCGCCCGCTGATTCGAGAGATCGGCACGAGGTTGCTGAATCGCGTCTTAGATGATGGTTGGTCGGTCTTCAACACGTCGTTCCTGCTGCGACCGGATCAACAGCTTGCTCTCCTGCAAGTAGGGCGTCAGATCAATGCGGAGCGGTTCCGCGCGCCTTATGACGACATGCGTCGACGAGCGATTGGGATCAGCCTGCCGATATCCCTGGAGGCGTTCGACGAACACGAATCCTACTTCAAGTTCAATCTCGATGCGATTGCGCTGTATAGTCTGCTACGCCTGGAAGAAGAGAGCTCGCGACGAGGCGACTACATAGCGACATACCGGACGTTCCGATCGATTGTTGCCGACCATGGCAACGCTTTCTTCAACGTCATCGATCGGTCACTGGGGGGGCAGAATGCCCAGCGGGATGCCGAGACGGCGCGATTGATGGCGCAATGGCTTGAGCGGCCCCGAAGAGATTTTTTCGTCGATTTGCGGGGCAAGTACGAAGCTTGCGGCAGCGACCGGGCTTGCCACCCGATTCCGGTAGCCGAGCGCGTACGCACAGATTTTTTGTGGCAGCGCAGTCCGTATCTTCTGTTTGGCGGCGGATCCGGTCGAATCGAAACGCCCGGCATCGATTTCATCCTTCCGTATTGGATGGGGCGCTACTACGGGATGGACTTTGCGCCTCGTGCCGTCTCGGCTGCCAGCGGGTTTGAGGTTATCGCACCGAATTCAATCGTTTCGTTATTTGGAATAGGGATGCCCAACGACGCGCAAATCAGCATTACCGATAGCGCTCAAACTACGCGCCGAGCCACGGTGTTGTTTGCGAGTGCCGAGCAGGTCAACTTTATCGCGCCGGATGGTCTAGCACCGGGTCCGATCCAAATTGCTGTGACTGACCTCGCCGGTCTACTTACAAATACGGCTACCGGTCAAGTTGAAAAGGTGGCTCCGGCTCTATTTACCGCCAACGCGAGCGGTCGCGGTGTGGCCGCCGCCATGGCCTTCCGTATCGAGAAGGATGGGTCGCAAACAAACGTTCCCGTTTTCCGCTGCAACGGTCCCTTGACTTGCAATGTCGAGCGACTCGTACTCGAAGAGCACCGGCCAGTGTACTTGAGCTTGTATGTAACGGGCATTCGAGGTGGGTCGTCGTTTAGCGTGAGCATAGGCGGAACGAGCGTTCCCGTAGTCTATGCCGGTCCTTAGGGTCAGTTTGCCGGTGTCGATCAGGTCAATGTGCGCCTTCCTACCTCCCTTGCTGGCAAGGGTGAGGCCGATTTAGTCCTCGTTGTCGATGGCGTGTCGTCGAACCCGGTTAGAATCGAAATAGCTTGATAAATTGGGGTGCGGTTGGTTCCATGTTTTTGGCGCTGGCAGTTGGACTGGGAGCGTTTGGCGCTCACGGCCTGCGCGATCGATTGGATCCTTATGAAATGGCTGTGTATGAGAAAGCGGTGTTTTACCACTTCGTCCATGCTCTAGGTCTACTGGTCCTTCCAGCTCTGGCGAAAGCCGGGCTTCTCAGTTCGGCAGGAGCGTCGCGTGTGGGTTGGATGTTGGCGACGGGCGTGCTCCTCTTTTCGGGGAGTCTTTACGTCCTGGCGCTCACCGGAGTTCGGACGCTCGGCGCTGTTACTCCATTCGGCGGAGTGGCGTTCATTGCTGCCTGGGCGATGCTGGCATGGGATCTGGTCCAATACTCAGATCGATCACACACATAGTTCGATAGGTTTTGTGCGGACCGCACGCTGCTCCCGCGTATCGAAATCTGCTGTCAAGCAGGAGTTTGCGATGGCCGCGATTCGGCACGCCATCATCTACTAGAAGCTCGATAACTACATCGCGCGAACGTTCCGGACCAAAGCTCATAACCTCGCCAACCCCTGGCGGAATGCGGGCATGCCGTATTAGCCCCTTCGGTCCGATCTCTCGCACGTGATCGCGAGCAGCGGCAGCGAGGTCGGATTGCTCCTTGAGTTGCGGAAGGCTTTGGGTTGCCCGTAGGACGCGAATCGCTTCTTTAACGGCGCGGTCTCCTTCCTTCGTCTGGAGCGCGACTTGGTTCGGCAACCGGAGTATTTTCTTCTGATAGTACTTGAGGCGCTCTTCGAGGTGCGTAGCGTACCGGGCAGGGTTCGAGCGCATTCGATTGAGTTCCTCGATCAGTTGCTGATCGATCATAAAAGCGAGCATCAAGCAAGCAAACATCACTCTTTAGTCAGAATGACATGCACTACGGCGGTATACTCCGTTCGTGAGTCGCGCAATTCCTACGGTCGTAGAATTGAGTGCCTGGGGTAAGGGGTTCCTGCCCGGGCTCATCGGCTTTGAGGTGGTCGAGGTAGAGCCAGGGAGATTGCGCGCACGTATGGCGATCCGCCCCGAATTGCTGGCTCCAAACGGCTATCTTCACGCTGCGTCCATCATCGGTTTGGCCGATACTGCCTGCGGTTATGGCACCATGGCAGACCTGCCGGACCAGGCCAAGGGCTTCACGACTATCGAGTTGAAGAGTAATTTCCTCGGGACTGCGCTCGAAGGTCTGCTGCTTTGCGATGCGACGCGCCCTCATCTAGGGCGCACGACGCAAGTGTGGGACGCCATCGTGACACACGAGCAAACTGGTAAGAAACTGGCGCTTTTCCGGTGTACGCAGATCGTTCTGTACTGAGGCTGGTAGTATAGAGGTTTCCCTCCTATGCAAGCTTCAGCTCTCAGACCCGGAATGGTCATCAAGTGGAACAACGACCTGTACTCAATTTTCAACATGGTCCACCGTACGCCGGGCAATCTCCGCGCTTTCGTTCAGGTCCGCATGCGCAACCTGCGTAACGGTTCCATGGTAGATAACCGTTTTTCTTCCACGGAACAAGTTGAGCGCGCAATTCTCGACGAACAAGAGATGGAGTATCTCTACGACGACGGCGACAACTACACCTTCATGAACACTGAGTCCTTTGAGCAGGTTGAGCTCAAGAAGGAACTGCTTGGCGATGCCGTCGACTACCTGATCCCGAACATCAAGGTCCACGTCGAATTTTATGAAGGCAAGCCGATGAGCGTCGAACTGCCTCCTTCGGTGGAATTGACTGTCCTTGAAACGGAACCGGGCTTGAAGGGTTCCACGGTGTCAAACGTGACGAAGCCGGCAAAAACCGATACGGGTCTCGTCGTTCAGGTTCCTGCCTTCATCAATGAAGGGGAACGCATCAAGGTGAATACTAGCGACGGCAGTTATCTGGAACGCGCCTGAGCAAGCGCTGCGAGTAGTTCCTCCTCCTCCGATTCGAGTACAGTCCGCAAGTCCAGGACTAGACGGTCGTCCTCAATGCGAGCGACGACCGGCGGGGTTCCTGATCGCAGTCCTTTCTCGAATTGAACGGTATTCGGCATGGCGAGAGACAGCAGCCATGTCGGAAGTGATTGATCCGGGGTCGAGCCGCCGCCGATGATCGATTGTCCCAGCCGTACGTCGACGGCCCAGCCGGACAATTGCGCCGCGAGCCTTTCAGCGCGAACCCGAATTCGATCGAGAGGCATCGTAATCATCCTCAGGACGGGAATCTCTTCGAAACGGCCCAGCAGAATCGTGCGTAATACGCCTTCTAATGTTTGGTAAGTTAGCTTATCCACTCGCAGAGCGCGAAACATAGGATTTTGTCGCAATGCTGCCAACAACTCCGGCTCCCCCGCGATGATTCCAGCCTGAGGACCTCCAAGTAGTTTGTCGCCGCTGAAGGAAACGAGGGAAGCTCCGGCCTTCAGCCTGTCGGAGACCACAGGTTCCTCGACACCGAAATGCTTCAAATCTATGAGGCAGCCACTGCCCAAATCTTCGTAGAGCGGAATGTTCTTCTCCCGCGCCAGGGAGCTCAACTTGTCTAGGGGCGGCGAGGCGGTAAAGCCAGATATCCGGAAGTTGCTCGGATGAACCTTCATGATCAACCGAGTCCGGTCGTTGATCGCGTCGCGGTAATCGTCAAGGCGTGTGCGGTTCGTTGTGCCTACCTCCCGCAAGATCGCGCCGGACCTCGCCATGATGTCCGGTATTCGGAACCCATCGCCAATCTCGATCAGCTCGCCGCGGGAAACGATTACCTCGCTTCCGGCAGCGAGCGAATTCAGGACGAGATAGACGGCCGCGGCGTTATTGTTCACCACGAGCCCCGGCTTGCCGGTCAGCCGCTCGACTAGGCTTGCCGCATGGATATCGCGCTTCCCTCGCTTACCGGTCTCAAGGTTGAATTCGAGATTGCAGTAGCCTTCTCGAATTGAGTCGGTGGCAAGCGGGGCGCGCCCGAGATTCGTGTGCAGCACAACCCCGGTCGCGTTGATCACGTGACGCAGCGATGGTTGCTCAAGGTTGTGCAGAGCAGTAAACACCCGTTGCGGAATGCTTTCCAGATCAACAACGGCGCCTTTTTTGATTTTCTCGCGAAGCTCCTCGAGGACACGGCGCGTTTCGGCCACCACAATGTCGCGCGGATGGTGCGTCTTGACACGCTGAAGCACCTCGTCGATCGACGGTAACTCTCGGAGGCTGGTATTCATGCCTGGGTTGCCATTGTATTGTGCTGCCATTGTATTTGACACATGGCGGAGAATGTGAGATACACCTATCAAGCGATCTCCATTGAGAATCGCGCGACTGCTACCCACCATAACCGCCGCCGCAAGTTGGGGCGTTCCGACCAAGATACTTGTTTGGCTTCTGCGATTCTCGCGATAGGGCGCGGCATCGCATTCCTTGATCCTGAGTAAGCGCCTCCGCACGCCAGGGCGTCGACGTCACGAAATGGAAATTTCTATGCAGCTAGACGAAGACATGGTACGGATGTCGCTTTTGGACCATTTGGATGAACTGCGCGGTCGCATTCTTCGCGCTCTTGCGGGGATTGGAGTCGCCTTCCTGATTTGCGTTACGTTCACAGACGAGCTTTGGCGGATCGTGAGTCAGCCGTCCGTGGCGGCGATGGCGCAGCTGGGTCTGCATGAAAAACTCGTCTTCACGACCCCGATGGAGGCGTTCAGCACCGTCTGGGTGAAACTTCCGCTCCTAGCTTCCCTATTCATCGCATCGCCATGGGTACTGTACCAGCTATGGGCGTTTATTGCTCCCGGACTTTATCGGAACGAACGAAGATGGGCGGCGCCGTTCGTGATCTGTACTGCGGGACTATTCGTAGCCGGAGGTTTATTCTCGTACTTCGTCGCCTTTCGATACAGTCTCGCTTTTCTTGTTGGAATCGGGCAGAATCTCGATCTTCAACCGATGTTGACGATCAGTGAGTACTTTGATCTTTTTATCAACGTCACTCTCGGCATCGGGTTCGTCTTTGAACTTCCCGCCCTACTCTTTCTGCTGACGCTGCTACACGTAGTCTCGCCTGCATTCCTATGGAGGAACAGCCGGTACGCTGTTATCGGACTCGCGTTGATTGCCGCGGTGGTCAGTCCGACGCAGGATGTCGCCAGTCTGGCACTGCTGCTTGTTCCCATGTGCGCGCTTTACTTCGCCGGCGTTTTCGCCAGTTACGGTGTCGTTTTCTATCGCGAAGGGCGATCGGTTCCGCGCAAGAAACTCGTCATGTGGATTGCTATCGTGTCGCTCCTCGCTTCAGGCGCTACGGACATGTACATAGCGCTTCGCTAGCAGCTCCAAAAAATGAATCTGGGAACGCAGGCAGACGTCGAAGCGAAGGAGTTTTCAAACGTATGCAGAACAATATGCTCCCTTCCTGGAATGAGGGACCGACGAAGCAGGCAATCATCAAGTTCGTCGAACAGGTCACCTCGGCCGGTTCCGTCCAGTTTGTGGCGCCCGAAGAACGAGTGGCTGTGTTTGATAATGACGGAACTCTCTGGAGCGAGAAGCCTATGCCGATCGAACTGGGGTTCATTCTGGAACGATTAGCAACGATGGCGAAGACGGACGCCGCTCTTCGAGACCGTCAGCCATGGAAAGCGGCGTACGAAAAGGACTACCACTGGCTGGGAGACGTCATTACGAAGCACTACAAAGGCGACGACAGTGAAGTGAAGGTGTTAGTCGGTGGCATTCTTAAGGCCTTCGAAGGGATGTCGATGGATACTTATTCAGAAGGGGCCGAAGCCTTTCTTCGGGGCGGGCAGCATCCCACGCTGAAGCGAGGTCTTACGGCCTGCGGCTATCAGCCGATGGTCGAACTACTTCGATATCTGGAGCATCATGGTTTCATTACGTTCATCGTTTCCGGCGGTGATCGAGACTTCATGCGGACCGTGACACAAGACATCTATGGAATCCCCCCTGAGCGCGTGGTGGGGAGCTCGAATGCGCTATGTTACGAGGAAAACGCAGATGGCGGATCACTCGTCTATCGCGCACAACCTGAGGTCTTCGATGACGGTCCAGTGAAGCCGGTGCGGATCTGGAGCCGGATTGGCCGCCGGCCGATTATGGCGGTTGGCAACTCAAACGGTGATACCCAAATGCTTCAATTTGCCGGCGGCGGATCGAGGCCCGCGTTACCGATGTTGATCCTGCATGACGACAAAGATCGGGAGTTCGACTATACTGGCGGCGCCGAACACGTAATCGATCTCGCCAAGACACGAGGATGGCCTATCGTCAGCATGAAGAACGACTGGAAGACTGTGTTTGCGGCCTAGGCGATACGGCGGCCGTTCTCGGCGCCCAGAATCTCGCGCGCTACTTCTGAAATCGTTCGTCGGGTCCTACGGCTCGATCGTTGGAGATGTAGATATGCTTCGTCCTCGGTCAACCCTTGTCTCGACTGCAGTAGTTTTTTGGCCGCTGCGAGATCCTCGCGGTCCGCTAGTTCCGCTTTCAGTTGATCGATCCGGTCGGTAATGACGCTGATGCCTGGAATGGGCTCCAGCACGCGCAGTACGTGCTGCCGGACCTTTTGGGCATCCGCTTCGCCGCTGGATAACATGCCCGCGGCTCGGTCCGTTATCTTGCTGTCGGCAAGTTCCCATTCCAGGTTCGTGGCCTCCACGATCAACTGATGAAGTTCCTCCACCGCTTCGATTCTCATGAGGATGAGCGCCATAGCTTCAATGAGCGGACCTATCTCTGTGAACGGAGAATCGGGTCGAATGCCGCGCCAAGTCACTCCTAAGCAGAAACGAGGTGAAGCAAGCGGGACCAGCACCGCCGTGCCAGACCCTTCCCACGGCTCTTCGCTGTCTCTGAGAGTGACGGTGTCGGCCTTTAAGGTGTGCCTGATTAGCTCCAGTAGCGTTTCCAAACTTCGCTCGAATGGCATCACGCGAAGATCTCCCTGTGCACTTCACCGGCAACATCCGTAAGGCGGAAGTCCCTGCCTGCATATCGAAAGGTCAACTCTTTATGGTGTAACCCCATCAGGGCCAGGAGCGTCGCGTGCAGGTCGTTTGTATGCATGCGCCCTTCTACTGCTTTCACTCCCAGTTCGTCGGTCGCTCCATAACTGAAACCCTTTTTTACGCCCGCGCCGGTCAGGAACATCGAATATCCTGTGATGTTGTGGTCTCGACCGTCCGGTCCCTGAGCCATCGGCAGGCGCCCGAACTCGGACCCGAACAGCACGAGCGTGTCTTCGAGCAGTCCGCGCCGCTTCAGGTCGGCGAGCAAAGCAGCCGTCGGTTGATCAATTTGCCGCGATCGTTCGATCAAGCCGTTGTTTAGATTGGTGTGGTGATCCCAGCCGCCTTGGCAAATCTCGACGAATCGTACTCCGGCCTCGCTTAAGCGCCGCGCCATCAGGCACTGGCGGGCAAACGACCCTTCAGGCCCGGGTTTCACACCGTACGCATCCAGCACCGATTGCGGCTCTTTCGAGATGTCCAGCAGTTCCGGCACTTTGCTCTGCATTCGAAAAGCGAGTTCGTAAGATTCGATGACGCCGTCGACAGGGTCCGGCGCGCTCGGTTTGGCAGCCAAGTCTCGATTCATCGCCTGGATGAAGTCGATTTGCCGCCGCTGCAGCGATTCCGCCGACGCTGCGCGAACGTTCGGCAGATGGCCGGTGTCGCTGATGCGCGTTCCCTGAAAGTGCGCCGGTAGAAATGCGCTTCCATAGTTCACCGCGCCCCCGAAGTTGGGTGGAGGGTTGATCGTCACATAGCCGGGAAGGTCCTGATTTTCGGTGCCGAGACCGTACAGCAGCCACGCGCCCATGCTGGGTCGCGTTAACGCAGCGTTTGCGCTTCCAGTGTGTAACTGCACGACTGCCTGGGGATGCGCCGGTGTGTCCGTGTGCAAACCGCGAATCCAGCAGAGGTCATCGGAGTGCTGCGCGATGTTTGGCAGCAATTCCGAAAACCATGTACCCGATTGTCCGTACTGCTTCCACTTGAATCGGGACGGCGTCAACACCCCGCCTCCGGGTCCTGACTTGCCTCCGTTCTTCTGCAACTCAGGTTTGTGCTCGAATGTGTCGACACCCGAAATGGCGCCCTCCATGAAAAGGAAGATTACGCGCTTGGCTTTGGGTGCAAAATGTGGATCCTTAGGAGCGAGCGGCTTGGGAAGTGGCGATATACCCGCGCCCTTTGCTGCCGATTCGCCAAGCAGTCCCGCCAAAGCAAGGTGTCCGAATCCTGCGCCTGCCGAACGCAGCAGTGCTCGCCGTGAATAAGTAAAGCCGTCGTGACTTGACATGATTCTGGTGTCTCCTTTAACGAAAGAACTCATCTGATGAAGCGGAATTCAGCGGATGCATACAATGCCTGCACAAAGCTCATCCACGCTGCGGCCGCGGCGCTAGCGGGCTGGACGGTTTCATCCGGCGCGACGTACTCGGTGCGGTCGATATTGTCCGGATCCTCCGGAAGCGTGAAGCCAGGAAGCTCCGTTGCCTTAGCCGCTATGGCCGAAGCCGCAATATTCGGCTTAGCTTTCCGGCTCGGGGACAACGTGCGATAGTCGCTCAAGTACTCGGCCAGGAACCGCTGTGTCCGAATGACTTCCGCTGCCGTCGGCGCCCGGCCGAAAGTCACCCAATAGGCGCGCCCAATTCGTGCCCGGCTTGATCTCTCCGGCTCAGTCATCAACGATTCGGCGAGCGACAACGCCTGCTTACGGACGAACCCCGAGTTCAGCAAGAACAATGCTTGTGTCGGGACTGTAGTAGCGTCACGCTTTCCTGTCACTAAAGTCTGTGTCACTGGATCGAAGGCCTGCAGAGCGCTCGGCGTTACACCCCGCAGTAGCGGCAGATACACACTTCGGAAAAGACTCTGATTTGCGCGCTCGTGCATCGCTCGAGATTCAGGTCCGCTGTCCTGCATCTCCACCATGCGCAGTTTGCTGGACGGCGCAATCTCCGGCCGCTGTAGATTGAGCGTTCCCGCTGTGAACAACATCGCGTCTCGAAGCTCCTCGGCTTGCAGTCTTCTAGGAGAATGCCGCCACACGAGGCGATTCGCCGGATCGACTTCCTTGTATTGCGAAGAAGCTTCGGAGCTAAGCCGGTAGGCCCGCGTCAAGACGAGAGTACGCACGAACCGCTTCATGGACCACCCATTCTTGATGAACTCCGACGCAAGATAATCTAGCAACTCGGGATGAGAGGGACGATCGCCGTTAACCCCGAAGTTGTCCACGGTCTTTACGATGCCTTCTCCGAACAATTGCTGCCAGACACGATTTGCGATCACACGTGCGGTCAATGGATTGTTCGGGCTTGTGAGCCACTGCGCCAACTGCAGTCGTCCACTTTGTGACTTGTCGATGTCTTGTGCGCCGGATACCGTAAAGGCCCTTAAGAACCCGCGCGGCGCAAGCGGTCCGAGACGCTCAGCTTCTCCCCGGATGCGTATCGCCGTGTCTTCCGGACGCGAGGCTTCCTGAACGGAGTGGATGCCATACCCGCGCGAACCTGGATCGGTCAGAAACAACAACTCGGCTTGCAGCCGCTCATACTCTCGCCGGAAGCGCTGCTGCTTGGGCCTGCCGTTCGGACCGAGCGTCAAGCCTTCAGGAGTGCCACGAATCTCGTCCCATGCCTTTTTCGCTTGCGCAGATTTCTTCTCCAGTAGCGCGATCCTTTCGGTTCGCTCAACAGGAGGCGCGGTAGACAAAGTGATCAGCGACTTCCAGTCATAGTAGTCAAGTCCCGCGCCGCCCATTCGGCTCCGCACTCCTGCTCGATCCTCGGTGCTGGTGAATATGCCCGCGAGCGCGTAGTAATCGGCTGTGGGTATGGGATCGAATTTATGGTCGTGGCAACGGGCGCAACTGACGGTTAAGGCGAGAGCCGAACGCGAAACGGTGTCGATCTTCTCGTCTACGTTGTCCATCTGAAAGCGTTCTTTGAACCGCTGATTGACGTCTTTCGGCCCGAGAGCCAGAAACCCAGTAGCAACGCGTAGCCGGTCGCGTTCCTCCGCCGTGTCTGCCGGTAGGAGATCGCCCGCCACCTGCTCCTGAACGAAGCGGTCAAACGGTACATCGCGATTGATCGAGTCGATGACGTAATCGCGATAGCGCCATGCGTGCGGATACGGAATGTTACGCGAAGGCCCGGTGGATTCGCCATAGCGAGCGACATCCAGCCAGTGCCGTCCCCATCGCTCCCCGAAGCGAGGTGACGCCAGCAGGCGATCCACCAGACGCTCGTACGGCTTGGGGGAATTATCTGCTAGGAAGGCTCGTATCTCTTCGGGAGTTGGCGGCAGGCCCGTCAGGTCAAACGTGACGCGCCGGATCCAATCGGACCGGCTCGCGTCGCTGACTGGCGTCAGCTTCTGCTCTTCGAGCTTCGCCAGGATGAAGCGATCCACGTCGGACCTGGGCCACGATGCATTCGCTACAGCCGGGGGCTGGGTTCGTGTCACAGGTTTGTACGCCCAATGCCGAGTTCGCAAATTTTCATAGTTCGGCCTCGGTTTCAGCAGCGCTTCCGGAATCTTCTCGGCCGGCCAGGCAGCTCCATTGCGGATCCAAGTGATGACATCTTCCAGTTCGGCTTTCGTCAACGCATCCCCTTCCTTGGGCATGCGGCGATTCGGATCCTGGTGCTGGACGCGCGCCAGAAGCAGGCTCGCGTTCACATCGCCCGGAACGACCGCTGGACCCGTATTACCTCCGTTTAACAGGCCATTGCGGTCGTCTACCCGCAGTCCGCCGGCTGGTTTGGTAGCGGCCGAATGGCACGCATAGCAGCGGTTCACGAGGACCGGACGAACCTTCTTTTCGAAAAACTCGATGTCTTCGCCGGCTGCGAAAGTTCTAACCGGCGCGAGAACCCAGAGAGCAAATGTGAGGATACGCATCGCTTATTGTTCTTCCCCGACTCAGAATTTGTAATGCAAACCGAGTTGAATAATTCGAGCCTGGTTGCCGTTGGCAAGTGCGCTAATGCGGCCGAAGTTGGCGACGCCGCGGCCCTGATTCGGCAAGGCGAAATTGGCATGATTCAGAAAGTTCAGCGCTTCCACACGAAGCTGCAGCCGCTGACCCTCGCTTACGGGGATGTTTTTGAGTACCGACAGGTCCGATACGATGGCTCCCGGACCGATCGCTACTGTGCGTCCTGCATTGCCGAACGTATACTGCGCCGGCGCCGCGAAGCTGGACGGGTCAAAGAAGGTTTCACTCAGAACGTTGCTCCGCCAGTTTGCATTCTGCTGGTAAGGCGCGGCCACGTTTGATCGAACTGTCGCCGCTGTCGGGTAGATCGCCGCGGCGTTGTTTTCGATAACTCCGAACGGGGAACCCGTCCGCGCTTCATAGATGATTGAAGCCGACCATCCGCCCACGATGCGCTCCAGCACTGGGTTGCTGACGCTCCATGCCCGGCCCACGCCGAACGGAAGATCCCAGGTCGCGCTGCCAATGAACCGGTGCGCGATATGATTGCCCGACAAGCCACGGTCTGAGTGGCGGTCATACTGATTCCCAAACGCGTTATCGCCCGCATTGCCGCCGATCTCATCGCGCGATTCCACGTCGTCAATCGCCTTGGACCATGTGTAGTTGGCGTTGAACTGCAGGCCGCGCGAGAATCGCTTGTCGAGACGGAAATTCAAGCCGTGATAGTTCGAATTGCCGATGGTCGGCGCGATCACCTGAACATCGGAGAACTGCGGAAACGGTCTCAGCGCCTGAACATTACCGGGTCCGATTCGGGTGGGTTCCACCTGATTGATCGTCCGGCTCCCTGGCGCTGTGAGTTTGTGCCCCAAAGTGCTCAGGTAAGCGACCTCAAATACTGCGTTACCCGGGAGCTGCCGCTGGATGTTGAAGTTGAAGTTGTAAAGATAAGGCACTGTACGGCCCGAGGGTTCAAAGAACTCAACTGCCAGCGTCGGGTTCTGTCCTGCGGGAACGGCGCCAAAGCCGGGTACGAGTTGATCTTCCGAAGGCGGAACCACTGGCGGCAGCCCATTCCGTAACAGGAATGCCGGTGTGCGGCCGCCATCCGGAGAGACAACGTCACCCCTCAGACTGAAGCCGAGATTGGCCAGAATAGGAGTGGCTTGATCGTACTGGCCGACAAAGAGGATACCGCCGCCGCCGCGAATTACCCATTTGTCGCTGGCGCGATACGCGAAGCCGACGCGCGGACCGAAGTTATTTTTGTCGAAGTTATGCGCATAGTCGCTAAGCCCGTCGCGGCCTGACCATGTGATTACGCCCGGGGTATTGCTCACAGGGTTGATCGCATATCGATCAAATGAATTCTGGCGGTTGTCTGCGAGTTCACGCCGCGGTGTGTCCAAATCCCAACGCAGCCCTAGGTTCAGCGTCAGCTTCGGCGAAACCTTCCAGTCCGTTTGAACGAACGCGCCGAAAGCATTCGCTCGCGTTTTCAGCAGCAGTGCTTCGGCTCGCGACCCGCTCAGGGCCCATCCCGTCAGAAGAGACGCCAGAGCGTCTCCAGTCGCCACCTGATTGAAGTTGAACACGCCCCCACCTGTGCCCGCCCAGCGGTCCGTGTTTGTAGAGCGCCGAAACTCTGCGCCGTACTTCAGGGTGTGTGCGCCGCGAATCGTCGTCACCGAGGCAGTGTAATGGTCGCCTCGTATGGGCGCTTGCAAACGCTCGTGGTTGTTCGTTCCCAGGCTCGTTAAACCGGGAATGTTGATTTGTGGAAAGAAGCGCTCGTTTGTTCCGAGGATTCCGAGCTGCTGCGCCAATCCCAGGTCGGCGCCACCTGATTGCGCGTTTGCTTTGCGCCGATCGTATGAGTAGCGAGCCTCCAGAGTGGAAAAGGCAGAAAATGTGTGCTGCCACGTAGCGGCCCAACTGTAGTAGCTGTTGTCGTTCGTCCTGTGAAAGTTGTCGACGCCGGGCGTGGGAAACACCGGAGCCCGAACAACCTCCGAATCGTTCGCCAGAAATCGGCCATAGATGCGATCGTTGCTTGAGAGGGCATGATCCACCCTCGCGACACCGACGTGAGTGGTCGTTTGCGTCGGCTCCACGCCACGATAGTTGTTATTGCGGCTCCGGGCTCCCGCAACATTCGGCTCCGGATACAGCGATGCGATAGCCAAACCGACCGGATCGAGTCGATTGGCGGGGATCACGTTGTTGGGATATGCCGTGTTCGTCAGCGGATCGCGCACTATGGCGGA
>Ga0190275_10001307_pt1 | contig 18708 bp, 15 predicted proteins | sample Popmic550T_FD_133745 | JGI IMG/M metagenome (GOLD analysis project Ga0190275, IMG submission 133745) | Populus adjacent soil microbial communities from riparian zone of Yellowstone River, Montana, USA - 550 T | ecosystem: Environmental > Terrestrial > Soil > Riparian zone > Trees stand | place...
CAGGCGCTGCTCACCGGCCCCCACGAAGTCTGGCGTGTTCTGCCCCAGATCGTAGATGAAGCGGGTGAGGTTGATGACGTCGCTGCCCTGCTGCCAGTCCAGCAGGAAGGACAGGCTCCAGCCCCGGTAGCGGAAGCTGTTGGAGAAGCCCATGCGGAAGTCCGGCTCGGTGTCGCCGAGCTTCCTCACCTCGCAGCAGGTGCCGTCCGCCTTCAGCCCGGCGTTGCCGACGATCTGCGTGGCGCTGGCCCCCTTCTCGATACGGAAGGAGCCCAGGCCGTTGCCGAAGCCGCCCACGTTGAAGTCGGGCACCGGCAGATCTGTCACCTTGCTGCGGTTGACGGTGAAGGTGGTGTTGGAGACCCACTCGAACTCGCCGCCGTTGAACGGGTTGAGCTGGACCATGATCTCGACGCCCCGGTTGCGCAGGGAGCCGCCGTTGAGGAACTGGGTGGTGAAGCCGCTGGAGGGCGCCAGCGCGCGCTGCAGCAGCAGGTTGCTGATGTTGCGCTGGTAGACGGTGAGCTCGGTGACGATGTTGCCGCCCATGAAGATGGCGTCCACGCCGGCCTCCACCTCGCGCTGGCGCTCGGGGACGATGTTCTCGTCACCCAGGATGCCGCTGCCGATGAGGCCGGGGAAGCTCTCGATGTTGCCGTTGGCCAGCAGCGCGCTGAACTTCTGGCCGTACCTGGGCTGGTTGCCCGTCTCGCCGTAGGCCAGACGCACCTTGAACTCGTCCACGGAGGGGCCGAACGAGGGCACCCGGTAGGCGGTGGCAAGCTTGGGGTACAGGAACAGCTTGTTGGGGTTGCCGTTGTTGCTGCTCTGCTCGCCGCGCAGCGCGCCAATGAGGGTGAGCCGCTCATCCAGGAGGATGGCCTCCTCCTGCAGGTAGTAGCCGCGGTCGCGCACCAGCTGCCGGTTCTCCCGCACGACGACCTGCGTGCCCGCGTCCACGTTGGGCTGGCCCGCGTTGAGGTAGCGGCTGATGACGTAGAGCGAGTTCGTCGTCCGCTCCTCGAGCGAGATGCCGGCCGAGGTGTTGGAGTTGATGCCCGTGCCCTGGGGGCGCAGGTTGTACACCACGTTCAAGCCGCCGTTCAGGTTGCGCACGTCGCTGCTGCCGGCCAGCGAGGTGCCCGGCAGGCCGTCATCCACCGCCTCGAAGTTCAGCTCGGGCGGGAAGAACACGTTGTTCTTCTGCTGGAAGCGATCCACGCCGAAGTTGGCCAGCACGCGCAGCTCGCTGGTGGCGTCCTTGTGGACGTTGACGGTGGCATCACCGGAGGCCAGCAGGCGCCACACGTCCTCGTCGTTCTTCACCAGGGCCGCCGTCTGCAGCGGGTTGGCGAGGCTGCCGATGAAAGGGTTCTCCGGGTAGATGCCGTTCTCGTCCGGCTCCAGGCTGTAGAAGCTGGGCGTGAAGGGCAGCACCATGTGGTAGGTGACGCCGGCGTTGTCGTTGTTGGCCAGGCCGCGATCGCTCAGCGAGTGGACGAGGTTGGCCGAGGCGTTCACGTCGATCAGGCTGCCCAGCTTCTGGCCCAGGTTGAGGCGGAAGGACTGCTTCTCATACCCGGTGCGCCCGATGATGCCCTCGTCGTTCTTGATGAGGGCCGAGCCGAAGTAGCGCGTGTCTCCGGAGGCGCCGCTCACGCTGGCCACCGTCTCCGTGGACAGATCCCTGCGGCCGGCCAGCTCCGCCTCGTGGTCGTAGAACTTGCCCTCGCGGAAGGCCTCGCGCGCGCGCTCGCCGAACGCCGCCGCGGCCTCGTCCTCGGAGGTGAAGCGGCGCGCGCCGACCTTGTTGGCCAGCGTGTAGACGCCGAAGCGCTGGGTGATGTCGACCCGCGGCTCGCCGCTGGAGCGGCCCCGCTTGGTGTTGATGATGACGACGCCGTTGCTGGCCTTGGAGCCGTAGATGGCGGCGGCCGAGGCGCCCTTGAGGATCTCGATGCTCTCGATGTCGTTGGGGTTGATGTCCGCGACGCGGTTGACCTGGCTGTCCTGGGTCGGCTGCGGGTTGGAGCCACCCGTGGAGGCGGTGACGGCGAAGATGCCGGAGGCGATGGCCACGTCGCTGATGATGACGCCGTCGATGACGTAGAGCGGGGCCGTGTCACCGTTGATGGTGGAGACGCCGCGCAGCCGCATCTGCAAGCCGCCGCCGGGGGCGCCGGAGTTGGCCTGGATGTTGGCGCCAGCCACCTTGCCTTGGATGGCCTGGTCCACGGTGGAGGCCGGGGCGCGGTTGAGGGCCTCGGCATTCACCGTGGCCACGGAGTTGGCCAGGTTCTTGCGGGCCACCTCGGAGGCGCGGCCGACGACGACCAGCTCCTCGGTGAAGCTGGCCTCCAGGGGGACGTTGACGCTGCGCTGGGTGGCCGGCACCAGCACCTCGCGCTGCTTGTAGTCCTGGCTGGAGATGTCGAGGACGACCGCGCCCTCGGGGATCTCCAGGGTGAAGTAGCCGTTGACGTCCGTCTCCGTGCCCTTCGTCGTGCCCTTGATGATGACGCGCACCAGAGGCACCGCGTCATTGGAGGACTTGTCGAAGGTCCGGCCGCGGAGCATGCGCATGCCGGGGGGCGCGGCCTGTGTCGCGGGAGCCGGAGCCGCCGGAGCCGGTGGCGTCACAGCCTCGGGAGCGGCGGGAGCAGTGGGAGCGGCCTCGGAGGGCGCCGCGGGGGCGGGGGCCTCGGGAGCAGGAGCGCTGGCGGCAGGCGTCTGGGGCGCCTGGGCTGCCGTGCTCGTGTCCTGAGCCATGGCTTCAGATGCGAGGAGCGCAAGAGCGCACCCCGAAATCAACACCCGTCTCATCATTCGGTGTTCACCTCGTTACGGATTGGCTTTGGGATGAACGTCCTTCTCAGGGGATGGACCGTTCGGGACTGAATCGTCCGTGGGGACAACGTGTGGAGTCAATGGTGCCAGGACCTAAAATCCACCCTATTGGGGGGGTGGGGGGCTCGGGCGGCCCGAAAGGGGGGGATTGGGCAGCCTACCTGCATTTCTGGGGTGTCACGGTGTGCTTGAATGGGGCGGGAGATGAACCTCACCCGCCGCTCCGCCCTGTTTCTCGTGCTGTTCCTGCCTGCTGTCGCCCTGGGGTTCTGGGGCAAGAAGACCGATGAGGAGCGGCTGAAGAAGAAGCTGGACTCCCTCAAGGTCCACCTCTACCTGGCCGGGAAGGCGGCGCTGACGAAGACCGCCGGCTCGGACGAGGCGAAGGCGGTGAAGGATCGGCTGCTGGCCGTGGCGGGCGGGACGGCGCACTCGGTGAAGGCGCTCCAGGGCAAGGAGGCGGAGCCGGCGGAGGCCGAGGCCGCGCCGAGGCTGTCCCTCAAGGACGTGGCGGGGCTCGGCAAGGCGCTCTGGGAGATGCGCGCGGTGGGCAAGGAGGTGCTCGAGGGGGACAGGGACGCGCTGCCGCCGGCGCTGCCCGTGCTCCTGACGCCGCTCGGTGTGGCGCCCGAGCTGGTGTCGCGCCTGGACCGCCCGACGGACCATGCGGCGCTCTTCGTGGCGCTGGCCCTGGTGAAGCTGCACCCCCGCTCGCCGGTGCCCATCGCCCCGGAGATCATCCTGTACGAGGGCACGCGGATGGACCCGGCGCAGGTGAAGATCCCCGGATTCACGCCGCAGCTCCTCGCGCTGAGGGCGTACTCGCTGGCGATGAGCGGGATGTGCGATCTGGCCGAGAAGGAGGCCCAGGCGCTGGATGCGCTGGGGCCGGTCGCCGAGCCCGCGCAGCTGAGCGCCGGGTTGAAGCTGCTCACGGGCAAGGAGGTGAGCCTGTCTGCCACGCAGCTGACGTCCGTGGGCGCGTTGACGCAGGTGCTGACGCAGGGCTCGCTCGCGGTCTGCTTCTTCGGGCGCGCGGCCTGGGACAAGGGGCAGCAGGCGCTGGGCCGGTTCCTCGAGGTGGCCGAGCGCTCCGGCATCGACGACCCCGAGCTTCACATCCTGCGCGCGTACACGGAGTGCAGCTCGAAGGCGCCGGAGAAGGGCAAGGCGCGGCTGAAGGTGCTCGCCGAGCGGAGCGATCTCTCGGAGGCCAGCCGCGACGACCTGAAGTACCTGGAGGATCTCTGTGGCAAGGAGGATGCGGCGGGGATGCAGAAGGTCGTGGGCAAGGTGCGGCTCGGGAAGGTCATCGTCCGCGTCACCTGGGAGCACCTGAAGCGCAGCGGCTTGCTGGAGGCGCTGGGCGACCAGGAGTGGGTGAAGGCCGTGGGGGACTTCGTCACCGCGCTGGGGCAGGGGATCTCCAAGGTGCCCGGGAACGTCCAGGTGTCACTCGGCGGCAGCGATGGGGACTGAGTGGCTTGAAGCAGCCAGGCAATGAGATCTGCGGTCACTTGGGCCACCGAGGCGGCTCCCGCAAGCGCCATCACGTGTGCCGAGCACTGTAGGAGTGTCTCCTCGTCTCCTGAGCCGCAAGCACGGCGTAGGGCGTCATGGCCCCGAGACTACACAGCCGCGCGCTGCTCAGCGGCCTCGAATGGGCTGCACCTCGCGCAAGGTGAGGCCCACGTGGGCGAGGCGCGCCTGCCAGCTCATGGAGACCGTCTCTGACAGCCCGTGCAGCAGCAGCTCGTAGGTCCGGGTCGCTCCTGGGGCCGGAGGCAGAGAGCGTCCGAAGACACTGGAGAAGCTGCCCGGGTGGCCCGGCACGTAGTTGTAGTTCCCGTTGACCGCCCACTCCACGGTCCACACCGTCGGGTCTTCCGGCACGAGCGCCGACACCTGGTCCGAGGATCCCAGCGCGAACCGGCACTCCCTCACGAGGTCCTCTCGCGAGAGGTGAACCTCATAGAGTTCCCGGCCCGGGCCGCCTCGGCGTGCGACGAGGAGGCCATGCATGTCCCCCTCCTCCAGGAGCCGGTCCCGCTTCGGCGCGTCCGGCAGAGGCTCATACGGATGGTTGACAGCCCCCGGAAAGACATCGGCCAGCCGGGGCAGGGGCGCGCCAGGCTTCAGCTCGCAGAGCCACCGCTCGGAACTCCCAGAGGATCTGAGACCCATGGGACCCAGGAAGGTGACGGGCAGGGGACGTCCCTCGCCCGACACGCTCATCGCGAAGGAGAACTGCTGGGGCGCAAGGCCTGTCAGGAGCACCTCGCCCCCGGGGATGATCTCGGCATGCCGGACGATGCTGACGGTGGGCCTTCGGGTCGAGAACTTGCGCCACTTCTTCGGCACCGTCGGTGGCCAGCGCCACTCCAGCTCGGGAGACCAGAACTTGTGGATGACCTCCTCCAAGCGTGTCCACGTGTCGCTGTCCGCATCGATGCGAAAGCGGGTGAGCCCGAGCTTCGTCCCCGTGCAGCGCAGGGACCAACCCGTAGGAGCCTTTACCTGGAGCAGAGGCTCTGTGCTGGGAGCGATGGGCCGGGCGAGGCGCACCTCCCAACTGCCGGGTGTCCAGGTGGAGACCTCCCACTCCATGGGAGGAACCGTGGAGGAGCGCTCGGGACAGGAGCGGACGGGTGCTTCCCGGAGGGAGGAGCGCTCGCCGAACTCGCGCAGGAGGTACTCCGCGAAGACGGGCACCTCGGCGAGCGGGAGCACATCCGGAAGTGGGGCCATGGGGGATCTCCTTCGTGCCGTCACCCAAGTTAACGGGGAGGGCTGACACGAAGTGGATCTCTGGAAGTCAGCTGCCAGAAGCTGGAAGTCCGCGGCAGGACGGCCTACCCGAGAGACCAGCAGACCCGTTCCCTCGCCGTGCATAGACTCAGCCCAGCGAGGTCACCCATGAAACTGTCTCGTTGTCGCCTTCCTCTTGTGCTCGCCGGGCTCCTGTCTGCGGGCTTCCTCTTCCACGCCTCCGCCGCGGAGCCTGCCAAGCCCAAGAGCGGCCAGGCCGCCAAGAAGGGCGGCGAGGTGAAGACGCCGGGCCTGCCCACGCCGAATTACATCCCCGAGGCCGCGCGCCCCCTTCTCCGCAAGAAGATGGAGCGCCACGGGGAGGATGCCAGGGATCTCATGTTCGGGGTGACGCTGCTCCAGTACGATGCGGCCAAGGCCGCCGCTCAGCGCATCTCCTCCGAGCCGCGGCTCGTGCGCCCCATCGTCGGCGGCGAGGATGATCTGAACACCCTGCTGCCGGAGCGCTTCTTCGTTCTGCAGGACGAGGCGCGCAACCGGGCCCAGGCCGTCGCGACCGCCGCCGACAAGAAGGACGACAAGGCGCTCGCCGAGAGCTATGGCCGCCTCGTGGAGACGTGCGTCGCCTGCCACTCGGCGTACCTGAATCGTCAGTAGGATGAGGCTCATGCCTACCGCCGACATCCGAGAGTCCAACGCCCAGTTCCGTGGCGCCTGGCGCCACTATGCCGTCACCAGTCCCAAGGGCGAAGTGGTCGACACTCCCGAGGTCTCCATCGCCTCCGCCAACGCCCCCTGGCCCATGCTGAACACGGCCTTCCTCCCCGCGCCGGTCGAGACTGAGTCCGCACTGGAGCGCTCCGTGACCGCCGCGGTGAGCCACTTCACTGCTCGCAAGGTGGGGTGGATGTATGTCGTGTGCGAGGACTGGCTGGCGCCGAGCCTGCGCGAGAAGGCCAACGCCGTGCTCGAGGCGCATGGCCTGAAGCGGGCCCTGAGCGTCATGGGCATGGTGGCCGAGCGGCTCCTGCCTCCCACCCGGCCGCTGCCGTCGCTCGAGGTCCGCCACGCCAGCGAGCTCGAGGCCCTGCGCCACATCGCGGACATCAATGCCCTGGCCTACGGCTCGCCGCTGGAGGTGGCGCGCGAGTCCGTCGCCGTGCCCGCCATGTTTCAAGGGGACTGCCGGGGCTACGTGGGCTCCGTGGATGGCAAGCCCGTGTCGGTGGCGTCCGTGGTCCGGATCGACGGCGTCGCCTACGTGGCCTACGTGGCCACGCTCGCGGAGTACCGCCAGCGAGGCCACGCCGAGGCGGTCATGCGCCACGGGCTCGAGGAGGCCCGCCAGCTCTGGGGGCTGGAGCGCACCGTTCTCCACGCCACCGATGCGGGCCGCCCCCTCTACCTGCGCATGGGCTACCGGGATGTGGCGCGCTTCGGGTTCTACATGCCCACGCCCGCACCTGCGTCCTGAGCGGCGCTCAGCGCAGCATCCGCTCGAAGGTCACCACGCGCAGCGCAAGCAGGAGGACCACCGCCGTCCCCAGGAGGTACCCTCCTGCGATGACCGCGCTGGCCAGGGTCGTGCCTGGCACCACCGCCATGACGATGAAGCTGCCCAGGAGGAAGGGCGAGAGCACCAGTCCATTGAGGTTGCTCGCGGTGCGGATGTCCCGTGCCAGCAGGCTGACGAACAGGGCGGTGCTGGAAGAGAAGGCCAGCGAGGCCGCCACCATGATGAACATGGCCACCACGTAGCCCGGTGAGCCCAGCCCCCGCGACAGCATGAGCCCGCCGACAATGGCGAACAGCCCCAGGCACACGGGCGCGGAGAGCGCGAGGATGGCCAGCAGCTTGGCCTGGAGGATCTGCCCCACCCGCACGGGCAGCGCCACGAGCAGCTCCAGCGTGCGCGACTCCCGCTCGGAGATGAAGATGTAGCTCGCCGTCAGCGCAGGGGTGAGGAGCCCTCCCATCGAGATGAGGGGCGTGAGCAGGAGCCGCACGGTTGCCAGCGGATCCTTGCCCACCTCCGCGAGCCCCGGCGGGAGCGAGACGTCGGGAGGGATGGGCAGCTCCTTCGGATGGTCGGGGTTGACGGCGAGGACCTGCGCCAGCGGGATGATCAGCATCAGCAGCAAGGGCAGGAAGAGGGCCGTCAGCATCGCGCCCTTGTTGCGCAGGAGCTGGCCCAGCTCCTTGCGGAAGAGGATCTTCACTTCACGCGCGAGCATCGGCCGCTCCAATGATGTCCAGGAAGAGCTGCTCGAGGCTGGGGGTGACGACCCGGCACTCGTAGACGTCGACCCCCGCGGCGAGCAGCCGCCGGAGCAGCTCCGGGGCCTGGGTGGTGGGCTCCGGCGTGGGGACGAGCACGGCCTCCTCTTCCTGGCGCCCAGGGGTGCCCAGCTCCGCCAGCGCCGCCAGGAGCCGCTCGGGGCCTTGCGCCGCCCGAATGGACAGCAGAGCGGGGGCGCGCTGGCGGAGGGCGGAGATCCGCTCGTGCAGCACCACCCGCCCTTGCTGGAGGATGATGGCGCTCTCGCACAGCGCCTCGGCCTCGGCGAGGTTGTGCGTGCACAGCAGCACCGTGCGGCCGGGCATGATGCGCCGCAGGAAGGCATGCACGTCCCGCATGGAGACGGGATCCAGCCCCACGGTGGGCTCATCCAGCAGCAGCACCTCTGGCGAGCCCAGCAGCGCGGCCGCCAACGACAGCCGCCGTTGCGTCCCCCCGGACAGCTCCGCCATTGGCCGGCGGGTATAGGGCCCGAGCCCGAAGACCTCCACCACCTCGGCGATGTCGCCCCGGCCGTAGAGGTCCTTCACCAGCTGCAGGTAGTCGCTCACGCTGAGGTCCCGGTACATCCCCGGGAGCTGGGGGACGATGCCCACCCGGCGCCGGGCCTGGAGGAAGGACTCGCTCTCCATTCCCAGGCCAAAGAGCCGCACCTGCCCGTACGAGGGGCTGAGCGCCCCGGTGAGCAGCCGGATGAGCGTGGTCTTCCCCGCGCCGTTGGGGCCGAGCAGGCACGCCCGCTCCCCTGACGCAATGCGGAAGCTCACCCGGTCCAGCGCGCGGACATTCCCCGGGTAGTCCTTGATGACGTGGGTGACTTCCAGAGGGGGAACGGCCGGATCCGCCATGCCGAGGAGATATCCGGGAAACGCCCCAGGCTCAAACGAACGGCCTCACCGCCGCTGCTTGCGCGTCCTCGGGGCCGGGGCTCGCTTGGCCCGTGCGGGCTGCGCGGGCTCGGGCTCCCGGAAGGCCGAGGGCTCGAAGAGGCGGAGGAAGGGACTGCCATAGTGCTGGTAGGCGCCCCATGTCCGCGTCCCGGACGAGGTGGTCGCGATGGCTCGCCGTGCCGCCTTCATGGCGCTGTGCATGGGCAGCATCGGGCCTCGCTCGTACCGCTCCTCCCCGCGACGCAGGCCCAGCAGCCCCGCGTAGAGCGTGAGCGCGAACTGCCGCGCGGCGAAGTCGTCCACCGGCCACGCCGTGCACACGAAGTTCGACACCCCTCGCTCGAAGAAGGACTCGGCGAAGGTGGGAGCCAGATCCACCGAGCGCAGCTCCGAGCGGTCCGGCGTCTTCCCTGACTCGCACGCGTTGGAGAAGACGAAGGGCGGGATGCGATCCAACCGCCGCAGCTCGTTGGCCGTCAGGCGCTCGTCCCGGCTGAACAGCCAGCCCGAGGCGGAGCGGTCCTTCTCGTCGTACACACAGTGGCCCGCGTAGTGGAGCACGTCATAGGGCTCCGTCTTCATCAGCAGGTGGCGCAGCACGTTGGTGCGCGTCGCGTCGTGCGGCCCGAACAGCCGCACCACCTCCACGCGGTTGGGGCCCTGCGTGTATACCCGGTTGAAGGCCTCGAAGAGCTCCGCCACCTCCAGGCCCTCCTGCTGGGCGCCCGGCAGGGGGTTGTCCTCGGCGGGGTCGGCCACCACCAGCACCCGCAGCACGCGCCGAGGGGGCGGCGGTGGCTCGGGCGGCGGCGCGAAGGTGGTGCGCAGCTGGCGCGTCAGCCCGCGGCTCGTCCCCAGGAAGAGGTCCAGCGCCGCCTCCGCGTTGTCCGAGAGCTCCTGCGAGGGCACCTCCGCGTCGGACTGCGCGATCGCCTCCCAGTGCACGCGCGCCGTCGAGGCGTCCAGCATCAGCACCACCGGGTTCTCCCGGTGGTTGTAGAACTCCGCCCGCAGCTCCGCCGGCAGGAGCAGCCGCTCCAGGAACTGTCCGTGATAGAGCTGCTTGGCGGGCTTCCACTCCGCGGCCAGCTCGTCGTTGGCCTGCATCACCAGCACCGGATCGATGGGCACCTCGCGCTCGGGGATGGCGGCCCCCTCGGTGATGGCGCCGAACCGGTACCGCTTGTGCTCCAGCGACAGCGTCACCCGAGTGGGGATGGGGTTGCGCTCGGCGCGCGGGTGCGGAGCAGGCTGCTTCGGCGGCTTGAGCGTGCGGCGCAGCTCCGCCGCGGGCGGGGGCTCGAAGTCGAGCTCGAGGCGCGGGTCTGTGCGCAGCCGCGCTGCCTCACTCTGCAGCGCCTTCTGGAGTGCCCGCGCCTTGGCCCCATCCACCTCCACGAAGGTGATGCGCCTGAGGAGCGCGGGGCCCAGGCCGGACGCCACCTGCTGCACGCCGCGCACCCAGGCGCGCGCGGCCTCTTCCACCGAGAGGTTGCCCTCGCCGGTGCCAATCATCACCGTGGCCAGGTGCTTCTTCCCCATCCGGCTGAGCGACCAGAACAGCTCGCGCACCGTGACGGTCAGCTCGGGCATGCCGAAGCGCCCCGGCACGCCCATGCCCGCCAGGACGATGAGCCGGCCCGGTGAGCGCGGGTCATCCAGGAAGAAGGGCTGCCCGAGGTCTCCTCGGAGCACGCCGCGCTCCGAGTATTGTGTCAGCAGCAGATCCGACTCCTCGAGCTCCTCGGCCTTGCGGCCCTGACGCTCCAACAGTGCCCGGCTGATCTCCTCGTCCAGCGCGCGCTCCGCCCGCTGGGGAACGACGCCCAGGTAGTGGCCCACGGAGATGGCGTCCACGGGCATGCCCCGCGCCCCGTCGCCGTTGAAGGACTGGATGTACCCCCGAGACACGCGCAGCTCCACCTTCACCCGCCGCGGCGCGGGGCCCACCGGCCGGGGTTCCGGGAGGACGGCCTCCGCGGAGCCGAGCAACGCGCTGGCGAGCAGCTCCTGCACCCGGACCTCGTCTCGCGTCAGGTAGGGCGGCGCCAGGCCTCGAGTGGTCCGCGTCTGGAGCTGCTGCACCAGGTGCTCCATCTCCTGGTCCATCTCCGTGCGATTCTGCTCCAGCTCCCGGCGCGCGTCCGGCTCGTCCTTCCTCGGGCCCCGCGCCTGCACGGGTGACGTCCGCGAGAGCTGTGAGGTGGTGCCCTTGGCGAGCAGCTCCTCCAGCGCCTCCTGCACGCGCCCATCCCGCGTCAGCGCTGCGTGACCGGACTCCACGTACCAGGTGGGGACTCCCTGCAGCAGGCCGAGCGAGTGGGGCACGCGGCCGTCACCCGCACGGGTCACCAGGTACGCGCTCGGGGAGCGCAGCTGCTGGGCGCGGGTGAGCGCGTGGTAGGTGGGCCGGTTGTAGCCGACGACGTTGATCATCCGCTCGGGGTCCACCACATTCGCCAGCCGCTCGATGTGCGCCCGGCCCTCGTCCAGCCGCGCCTGGGACACACGCAGATCCCCGTAGTTGTCCGCGTGGAAGATGGGCTCCAGCTCCTTCATCACCCGTGGCGAGGGCAGCATCTGGAAGGTGCCCACGAAGGTGTTGAGGATGGCCAGCAGCTCCGTGAGCGAGTCCTTCAGGTCCAGCCGCGCCAGCCAGCGGACGAGCGGCTCGATGCCGGTGATGACCTGGAGTGCCGCGAACGAGCCGTGGTTGGGCGTGCCCAGCATGATGAGCCGGCCGCCCAGGGCGCCCGGGCGGGTGGGATCCCGATCCCACATGGCCCGCCAGCGGTGGGGATAGGCCTGGATGAAGGTGCGCGCCACCAGCCCGCCCATGGAGTGGCAGACGAAGTGCACCGGCGCGTCCTCGGGGAACCACGCCCGCATCCGCTCCTCGAGCGCGGCGGCCGAGTCCCGAAGGTCTCTCCGCCAGTCGTACCAGAACGTCTGCACGTTCCAGTTCTCCGAGAGGGAGAGGATGAGCTCTCCATAGAAGAGCTTGAGGATGCCCGAGGGGCGGACGTCGAACTGCGGGCGGCCCGTGTCATCCAGGCGCAGGTGCCCGAGCTGCCCGGCCACCATGCGCAGCGGGTTGACCCAGATGCGGTTCGTCTGGGTGCCGATGTGCTCGGACAGCTCGCTGCCCATGATGCCGGGCATCACGACGACATTGCCACGAGGGCCTCGAGGGCCACGCGCTGCGCCCGTGCGGCGGACCGCCATCGTGTGGAGCCGCTCGAAGCGGGCATCCCCGAAGTAGGCCCGGAGCGCGCGCTCCTCATCCCGGCTGGGACGGGCCAGGAGGGCGGCGAACAGATCCGGCTCCGCGGCCTCGACACGGGCGATGAAGGCTCTCTCGTCCATGGGCGATGGCATGGGCGGGAGCGTACACAGAAGCGCAAGAGCGCAGGAGCGTCTCACGAGGCGCCCCGCCACCTGCCGAACATCCGCGCCCGCCGCACTGCGGCTGATGGGTGGCGGAGGAGGGGAGGCTCAGCTCGCGGCGCCCTCGACGTAGATGCGCTTGTGGTCGCGGATCTCCGCGAGGCGGAACGTCCCCGCGGCGGGTGCCAGGGGCTCCGGCGCCTCATACGGCAGATTCATGATGCGCTCGTACTCCACCACGGAGATGCGCTCGCGGCTGGCCATCACCGCCTCGACACCCGCCTGCGCCATGCGCCGCGCGGCCTTCTCCCCCACCACGCCGGAGTAGAACTCCGCCGCGCAGCCGCTGCCGTACGAGAGCAGACCGATGCGCTGCCCGGCCAGCGTGTCGGCCTCACCGTGCAGCAGCCCCGCCAGCGCCAGGTACAGCGAGGCGGTGTACACGTTGCCGATGCGGGCATTGAGCCCCAGCGAGGAGGCCACCTGGGCCTCGTAGCTGGAGGCCGCCTTGGCCCGCTCCTCGCGCGCCTCGGCAGTGGTGGCGGGGGCGTTCGGCACGTCCTCCAGGTCGCACAGCCTCAACTGTGTGTGCGCCTTGCGCGCCATTTTGCAGAAGGGCACGTGGTAGAGGACGCGCGCGAGCTGCTCGCCCGGCAGCGAGGGGCCCCAGCGCACCACCTCATGCGCCAGCGCGCGCTCGCGCCAGCCGCGGTAGGCGCTGGAGAGCGCCTCCAGGTAGCACTGGATGGAGTAGTGCCCGTCCACCACCGCTTCACGGCGGCCCAGCGGACGCCAGAAGTCATACACGTCCATGCTGCACACGCCGTTGAGCCCCACGTCCACCGCCAGCAGGTCCGGCTGTTCGGAGACGAGCAGCGCCACGGCGCCCGCGCCCTGGGTGGGCTCGCCCGCCGTGTTCAGCCCGTAGCGGGCGATGTCCGAGCACACCACCAGCGCCGAGCGCCCCGCCGCCGCGCCCGAGGCGATCCACTCCACCGCCGCCATCAGCCCCGCGGTGCCGCCGTAGCACGCGTGCTGGGTGTCGAAGACGCGCATGCCCCGAGGCAGCTTCAGCAGTCCCTGGACGTGGGAGGCCACCGGCTTGGAGTGGTCCACGCCCGTCTCCGTGCCCACAACCAGCATCCCAATGCGGGCCGGATCCACGTCGTTCGTTCGCAGCACCCGGGCTGCGGCCGTCGCCGCCAGCGCCACCGAGTCTTCGCCCGGATCCGCCACGGCCATCTCCCGCGCGCCCAGCCCCGCGGTGTACTTGGCGGGATCCACCCCGCGGGCCCGGGCCAGATCCTCGATGTCCACGTAGCGACGAGGGGCGGCGATGGCCAGTGCTTCAATTCCGACGAGTCTCTTCATGTCCGAGCTCACACCTTCTCCCCGGTTGCGGCCCCTGGCACCACCAACCCCCCGAAGAACAGATCCAGCATGCCGTCGATGATCTTCTCCGACGACAGCCGCCCGTCCGGCTTGAACCACTTGTAGACCCAGAGCACCATGCCCAGGAACGAGAACGCGACGATGGTGGGCTCCAGCGGGCGCATGCGGCCCAGCTTCACCGCCTCGGCGAACGTGTTCTCGATGAAGCGCACGTACTGCTTCTTGCGCTGATCGATGTACTCGCGGGCCTCGCCGGTGAGCGTGGCGTGCTCGTGGAGGATGATGATGACCTCCTTGCTCGCCCCGTGCGTCACCAGCTCGATGTTGCGCCGCATACACGAGCGCAGCCGCTCGACGGGATCCTCGATGTCCCGCACCTTCGCGAGCACCTGCCCCTCGAACAGGTCCATCCCGTAGCTCATGATGGCGAAGAGCAGCTGCTCCTTGTTCTGGATGTGGTGGTAGAGCCCGGCCTTCGTCAGCCGGCACGCGGAGGCGATCTCCTGCATGGAGGTGCCCTCGTAGCCACGCTCACAGATGAGCCGCGCGGCCGTCTCCAGGATGGCTCGGTAGCGTTCTCCGTCGTCCGGCTTGCGCCCCACGAGTCCCACGTGTGTCCTCCTTCCGGCCGGTTACGTCTCAGGCCGTCAGGCTACCGACCGGTCGGTAACACAGCCTGACGCGAAGGGTCAATGACTTCTCGTTCTCGCGAGGGAGCTCTGCCGAGGAGTGCAGGCGAGCCGGGGGCTTAGCGGGCCTGGTTCCGCGATTCGAGGACTTGGATGCGCTCGAGTGTCCGCACCAGCGCGTCCGCATCACAGAGCACGACGTAGTGCTCGGCGACGGACTCCAGGTGCTCGCGGGCCTCGGGCCGGAGATCCATTCGTTCGTAGAGGCTGGCGAGCCGTTCGTGAATCTCGGTCCGATTGGGCTCGAGCTTCAGCACGTGCTTCCAGAGCGACACGGCCTTGAAGACCATTCCGTCTCGCTCGTGGCCCTCCGCCGCGCTTTTGAGATCCATCACCGTGGGTCGTCGCCTGCCGCGCAAGAAGTCCTCCGAGCGCCTGAATCAGAGCCGCACAGGCTGTCTCGCACAAGCACGCGGGTAGGTTCACCGCGCACATGTTCTGGGGGGCTGAATGGCCGGTTTTCGAGTAGGCAGATGTAGGCGGAATGACGACTGTCAGACGCATTGTTCAAGGTGCGTGCTTCAGAGCAGTCTGCCGGTTTGCGGCGGCGCGGGCTTCCGGACAAGCAACCCCTCCAAGGTGCTCGGAGCGCGCGCCGCCGTTTCTTTTGGGCCGCGTGGCGAGGCCCCCCTCCAGCGCTAGAACTTCTCGGAGGCGGGGCGCAGGTCCAGCTCCTGCGTCCACGCGGTGGGGTGCTGCTGGTGGAGCTGCCAGTAGGTCTCCGCGATGGCGTCCGGGGCGAGCATCGTCGAGGGGTCGCGGCCGGGCATCATCCCTCGCACGCGAGCGGTGTCGATCTGCCCGTCGATGACGACATGGGCGACGTGGATGCCGCGAGGCCCGAACTCGCGCGCCAGGGACTGGGCCAGGGCCCGCAGCCCGAACTTGCCCACGGCGAGGCCGGCGAAGCGGGCACCCCCCCGCAGCGAGGCGGTGGCGCCGGAGAAGAGCAAGGTGCCGCGCCCACTCTCGAGCATCTTGGGGAGCACCTCGCGGGCGGAGAGGAAGCCCCCGAGGCAGTTCGCCCGCCAGGCGGACTCGAAGGCCGCGGGCTCGAGCTCCAGGATGCCGCTCATGACGAAGGCCCCCGCGTTGTAGACGAGCACGTCGGGCGGGCCCAGCTCGGCGCGAATCCGGGAGAACGCGGCCGAGACGGAGCCCGCGTCTCCTGCGTCCGAGGGGAACACCCCGGCGCGTCCGCCTGCCCGAGAGATCTCCGTGTGGACCTCGTGCAATGAGGCCTCGCTGCGCGCGAGCAGCGCCACTGCGTAGCCCTCCCGTGCGAAGCGCCGCGCCACCGAAGCGCCCAGGCCCGGTCCCACTCCGAACACGGCTGCCACCTTGGTTGTCGTCATGGCGCGCAGGCGTAGTGCACGAGCGAGCCGGATGCCAGCGTCCGTTGTCCCTATATAAGGAAGTGGGTGCTGCGCCTGGAGGACAGGGATGGTTCGAGTCGTCGAGGGAGACCTGCTGGACCAGCCCGTGGACGCCATCGTCAATGCGTGGAACCGGAACATCATCCCCTGGTGGCTGCTGCTGCCGCAGGGAGTGTCCGGGGCCATCAAGCGCCGCGCGGGCACCCAGCCCTTCCGCGAGCTGGCGCGCGTGGGCCCCATGCCGCTGGGCACGGCGGTGGTCACCTCCGCCGGGCGGATGCCCTACAAAGGCATCATCCACGTGGCGGGCATCAACATGCTGTGGCGTGCGTCGGAGCAGTCCATCCGGGACTCGGTGGCCCACGCGCTGGCGAGGGCGCGGGAGCACGGGTTCCACTCGGTGGCGTTTCCGATCATCGGCGCGGGCAGCGGCGGCTTCGACGAGGCGCGAGCGCTGGAGGTGATGCGCGCGGCGCTGGAGGCCGGGGTGGGGGGGCTCGAGGTGACGGTGGTGCGCTACTGCCGGAAGTGAACGAGCGGCTCGTCTCCAGCGCGCGGGGCGGCTATGAATCGCGCGCATGAGCTCTGCCGCCACGCGCCTGCTGGATCTGCTGTGGGACCGTTATGCCGCCGAGGTGCCCTACGCGCGGACATTCGTCGAGCTGTCCGGGGGCAGCTTCTGGAATGATCACGTCGCGCTGCGCACGCTGGCACGGCCTGGTGGCGGCATCGCGACCTTCGAGCGCGTCTTCGAGCGCCTGGGCTGGCGGCGCGCGGGAGGCTACAGCTTCCCGGACACGCGTCTGGAGGCCATCTACATGTCCCATCCGGATGGCCTGCCGCGCGTCTTCATCTCCGAGCTGAGGGCCGAGCAGCTCTCGCCCAGGGCCCGGGAGCTGCTCTCCACGCTGCCCGAGGATCCGCCGCCGCCCGAGGCCGGAGAGGCGCTGGCGGGCTGGTTCTCCGCGCCGCCTCCGCCGGAAGAGTCCGCGCTGCTGGAGCTGGAGAAGGAGTCCCAGTACGGCGCCTGGCTGCTGGCCTTCGGGCGCAAGGTGAACCACTTCACGGGCTCGGTGGACGACGTGGAGGTGTGGCAGCGGCGGATGCGCGAGGCGGGCGTGCCCATGAAGGCGGACATCGAAGGTGCTCCCGGGACGGCGCTGAGGCAGACGGCCACGCACGCGGCGCCGCTGCCCGTGGCGCTCAAGGGAGGCGGCACGCGCCCGTGGCCCTACGCCTACTTCGAGATCGCCCAGCGTGCGCCGAGCTTCGACGGCTTCCTGGGCCCACAGGCCCGCGCCCTCTTCGACATGACGAAGCGCGGCACCTCCTGACATACAGCCTGCGGGGCACTCGGGCAGGGCCGCGCGCTCCTCGCTCGACAGTCGGGCTCGGAACCCTCTTCAGTCACAAAGGGCCATGCGCCCACTCCCTCTGGTTGCCCACTCATGGGCAATGCAAGGAGCAGGGACATGAAGCGAGAGACCATTGTCCGGGCCTGGAAGGACCCGGAGTTCCGCGCGAGCCTCAGCACCGAGGAGCGCTCGTCGCTGCCCGAGTGCCCGGCCGGCCCGGCGTTTACCGAGCTGAACGAGAGCGATCTGGAGGATGCCGTCGGCGGAGGCGCCTTCTACGAGTTCGACGGGTGCATCTGCTCGCCCTACACAGGCGGAGGCACCTTCACGAGGCCCACGACGACTCGCACCCTCACCGTCAACCCGCTGGACGTGCTCACCCTGGATCGGGGTGCGCTCAACGTGGCGCGGTTCTGAGTCTTCCGGCACGAGCGTGGCACCCTCGAAGGACGTGAGCGGTGCCCACCTCGGGAGGAAGTCACAAACAGCGCCCATGAACTCCCTCCTGATGTCCGCTCCAGACCGGCGCGGGCTCACACAGGAGAACCCCCATGAATAGCGATCTGATCATTCGTGCCTGGAAGGACCCCGAGTTTCGCGCCCGCCTCTCCGCCGAGCAGCGGGCCTCCCTCTCCGACAGCCCCTCGGGCAAGCCCATGACCGAGCTCGACGAGGGAGAGCTGAGCGAGATCACCGGCGGGCTCCTGACCAACAAGACGATCGGTGCCAACACCGGCTGCACCGGACCTGCGCGGCCCACGTGCGGGATCGTCAATTGTTCCATCCGGGAAGAGTTCTGACCGGACCTCACCTCCCGCTCGAAGCATCCCTCCACTCCTCCGACGAGGCCCGCATGCACGCGCTCTCACCTGTATCTCCCTGGAAGAAGGCGACGTTCCTCCACGAACGGGCCTCGTCGGAGGAGGCCGCCTCACCGCCAGGGAGCGAGGCATCACTCCAGCAGGCCGAGCGCCGCGCGAGCGCCTGGCGCCAGGTGATGTCCGCCGATGAGGGGACGCTGGACGAGCGCCTGAAGAGTGTCGGGCTCGATCGGGAGGGCTTCCTGCAGGTCCTAGCCCGCGCGGAGAGCGGTGTCAGCAATCCCCCGGGTCAGTCCTGGGAGGAGCTCCTCCAGGAGATCCTCTCGGATCGGCAGGCGGGAGCGCCGCTGCCCCCCTCGCTGTCCGCGCCTGCCAGCGTCGGCCAGCGAGGGCTGCCGTTCTCCGGCCTCCTCCACCCGTTCCTCCGGCTCGGCGCGGTCCGGCTCCGTGCAGGGCTCGAGGAGCTGCGCGTGCATCATCCCTCGCAGGGCCCGCTCGTGGGCCCCGCGATCGAGGCCACGATGCTGGAGGCGCTGGCCCTCCGGCTCCATGAGCTCGCCTCCCGGGTCCTCATCTTGGAGCTCAACGTGGCCCGGGTGATGGAGCGGCTCTCGGGGAGCACGCCTCAGGAGCGGTTCCACCACTTCTCTACCGTCCTGCTCCAGGAGCCCGGTGCGCGCGCCGCCTTGCTGGAGGAGTACCCCGTGCTCGCTCGGCTGATGGTCACGGCCCTGGAGCGCTGGCAGGAGGCCAGCCTGGAGCTGCTGGGGCACCTCGCCGCGGACCGCGAGCTGCTGGAGCGGACATTCCTCTCTGGGCGCGAGCTCGGCACGCTCGTGGTAGCGCAAGGGGGCATCTCGGATCTGCACCGGGGCGGCAGGGG